>ENA-ORBV01013290-ORBV01013290.1-microbial-mat-metagenome-genome-assembly--contig:-NODE-13290-length-12539-cov-3.742016_pt1 | contig 12539 bp, 13 predicted proteins | sample MGYA00237777_ERZ505514 | MGnify/ENA primary metagenome ERZ505514 (study PRJEB26160, sample SAMN06269048) | microbial mat metagenome | isolation source: Oligotrophic lake microbial mat | place...
ATATACTGTATTAAAAATATATAGAGAATTATTGTTATAGATAAATGATGAGTTGCAAGAGATGCAACCAGCAGAGAATCAATCCAGCTGCACATCCCACCGATGTACAAAGCAACGGAAGGAATTCCAGTTTGCCAAACCATTTCATGGGAACAAACTCAAGAATCATGACAATGCCCATCACCAACATGGTGGTCAGAAATAGTACCGCTTGTTGCGTGAGAGTCAAAGCCGTTCCTGGTGGTGAGGATACCGTCTTTTTCTTGGGGCTGCTACTACTCCCATGGTCACTACTACTACTAGTAGTAGTATTGGAAGTTTGTGGCGGTTGTTCCAACAAGACGTGATAACAAACCGCCAGATAGGCTATGTAGGACACCAATTTCAAGGGTGTTTCGGCCGGACGAAAGAGGAGGGGAAACAACCCCAGCAAGCCAAAGGCGGACATGCACCAAAAGAGCATTCGAAAGTCGGTCAAATCCTGATGATTGGGGATTCGTACCGTGGTACTGGTGATGGTTCGTCTCATGGTCACCAACAATGTCAGAGGAATCATGGCATTGAGAATGGCTTTTTCGTGCACGTGAAATCCCAATTGAAAGGAGGCCAAGGCCGAATAGACGACCGCCAAGAGTAAACGGACATTGTTTTCTTCGGCCGCCGCCTTCCATGCACCCCAATACAATCCCGGAAGCAATGCTACGAGCAAGAGCGAAGCACAAGTGGAGGCTTCCACTTGTGGCAAGGGCTTTAAATCCGGCAAGAGCTTGGGCAAGACTTTGTCTTGGACCAGTGTGTACAAGGCCCACACATTGGCCGCCCAATAGTCATGGACCAATCCTCGTCCAAAAGGAAAGAGCCGTGTCGCTACTTGTGGCAATTGTTTGAGAAAGGGTAAAAATGGCACGAGGAGAGTCGTGCCCGTGTACATTCCCAAGGCCAGGAGGCGGAGTGGTTGCAATTGCAATCGTTGTGGCTCGGGTTGCCATGACAAACAATATCGTCGTAACAAATAGACAAAATAAAAGGGCGCCAGTGTCAAAAACAAATGCTTCATGGTGAGCAAGAGCGCAAACAAGACGGCGGCCTTCCAATGGCATTTGTGAAAATCTCCAGTGGCGGTATTGTTGTCGCGTAAATTGTTTCCTTGTAACAAATACCCAATGGACGCCAGGAAGATTCCAAACAACATGCCATTGTATTGAAAGTGCACATGATCCAACCACAGGAGTCCCGGATGAAGGACGATCAACAGAAAGCTGGTGGGCAACCACACGTCCCTTTTGGCTAGGTACAGTCGGTGATACCGAGGCGCCTTATTCTGGACGGAATGGGTTTCGGCATTGTTGTGGTGGACTTGGACGTGGGCATTGGCACTGGCGATCCAAGAACCCCACCACAAGACAAGATCACTCGCAATCACCGTGGCACGGGAAAAGACGATGCACGCTACAGTGGGTGTATTGTTGGTATCGGGCAACAATGCCAGGCATCGGTCGTCCAAATAGTCGTGGCGCAACAACCAATTCGTGACTGGATTGTTGGCCAATAGATATTCAAAATAGGCAAACGTGGGAGGATAATCCAACGTGTGTACAGTCGTCCCATTCACGTCATTGTAATACCATTCCTTGAGGGGCAAATGGCGCGCAATGGCCAACCAATTGCGATGGACGTCAAAATCCGTCGACCGATAACTCGGCATCAGCAAGATTTTGGCACACGAGACTGCGACAAACAAGGAAATCAGTGTCCCCCATGGTACTGGTGTGGCAGCGGGTGCTGGTGGTGCTCCCATGTTTGTTTTGAATTTCAATGTAGTATAGTAGTGGAGATTCCGTTCCTTGTTCCTGCTAGCTAGAGATTCGTAACAGTGTCTTCAAGAGAGAACCGGCCTTTACATCATGACAAGTCAAGTGATCCTGCCGAGGTGTTTGTTGTGGTCTTGACAGTGCATGGTGGTGCTTGCTACAAGATTCATCACTATTGTATTCGCCATGTGCGGAAGCCTCTCTGCCAAGAATCCTGCGGCAATGCTGCGCCATCATCACAAAAAGATCCATTTTGTTTTTGCGACGTCATGCATGTACAATTTTTATTCAGTTCGGCATTATGCGCGTCCAAGTTGAACAACCCGAACCCTCAACGGAGCTGCGACAACCACAACAACAGGCGAAATCCAACGAAAACAACAACAACAACCACACCATAATAGCATTATTGCCAGACACAAACTTGACGACAAAGACAAACACTCAAATACAAGAGGAAAGACGTTGCTTGTTGGTACCAGTACTGTACTGAGTGGGATGCCTGTGTATAGCGAGCTACCGTACCGTCAGCTACTTTATATGGCGGCACGGAAGGACTCGGCCATCCCCCGTCGACGGACAAAGAGAGTTGTGGTTCCTCAAAACACGGACAGCAGTGGACTCTCTCAGGTATAATTGGCAGATCCAAAAGTGACTTGACTGCCCTTATTCGTGTCATCCAACCTATTGATAGCGAGGAGCGCCATTCACACCGGCTGTGTCACCAAGTTGTTTGCGCGGGACATCCACCATGTCTGCTGTTTGCCTTTGTTCATTCGTCAGTCATGAGGGGTGTTTTCCGTGGCACTCAGCCATGAATGGACAGACTCACTCGCCCGCTCAAGGATCTGGAATTGAAATGGATTCATGGAATCCCGACACAAGAACTCTACGACATCCATAAATGTGAGTGAAGGATTATCCAATCAACTTGTTTGGGACCACAATGCGTTCAGCAGAAGAGACAAAGGACGATGCGATGCCTCGAATTGCTACTGTCTGCATGAATTTGAAAAAGGGAAGCGTCGTTGCAACACATGCTGGTTCAAACAATGTGCATGCGAAGGAAAGGAATCTGTCCAGTACGGCGCTGAGTTCACACATTTGTTGGCCCGACTTGGCATCGTCGAAAAGACCAGCGGGTCGAAACAATGTGTGTGCCGGGTTGGATTTGGACCAGCTCGTTTCTGGTGGATCGTCGTGTCCTTGGTTCATGTGGCGGTGTCACAAAATGCTGGAGGCCCCAAAAGAATCGACTCAGTCTCGATTGGGATTTTGTCGCCGATGGCTTGTGTCGCCTTGATTTCGCCAACGTGCGTGGACCTTCCGTTCGCCGCCGATGTATTGGGGCGGGTCGTACTACAGAACAGAAAAAGGCGTCCAATATCAGCTCAGTCACCATGCAGGGCCACTCTCGTGGAAAGGCGGAAGGATCCTCATCCAGCAACTCTGCGCGTATTCTGCGGGCTACTCGGCAAATCTACTGCCAGTCGCAATCGAGCAAGGTCAAATGCCTTCCGTTCCAACCGTACGACTCATAACGATTAGAATTATTTAATTAAATGAATGCCATAGTATCGCACCTTTTCTTGTTTTGCTACTCATTGTTTTTCCGTTGGTGCGTGCAGTTATGTAATGTGAAAGTCGTAATATATGTATTGGGTTTTTGCTCTTGAAGCGACATCATCCAAAGGACACCAACACTGTTTTTTCCATGGTCTTATAGGCAGTCAAGACAACAAATGCGGTCGTTTGATTCATTATGCCTCGTTGCAGGGTGATCACCAGGCCCTCCCGGCCAAGATCCTTTTTTAGATATTCAGAAGCCGAGAGAGGAAGAAGATTGCCCGCGTCAGATACTCCGCTAATCTCGAAAGTAGTAGGTTTGACGACGACCCCGTTGTTCGTAGTGACGCATACAAAGGAGCCCTTTGCTCGGGACAGAATGGCAACTTGAACATCAAAGTCGACCGGAATCAGTTTGGTAATGATATCGAGTTTTTTCTCCACGTCCTCCACTTCTTCGGTCAACTTCTTCGATAGAGTATTCATCTTGTCACTCAGGCCGTTCATTCTATCATTCATCCTATCGCTTGCCTGTATCACATACGATTTAACATCTTCGGTTTCATCATCAAGCTCTTTCTTCACTTCATAGTTGACTGCCTTCATCTTTTCATACAAGTCGTCCAACAGCTTTTTCACATCAGAAAATGCTTCATCCAGGTACGCGTCTACTTCCTTGCTCTGATAATCCACAGACTTGTGGAGGGCTTGGAAGCGTTCCTGGAGATAGACTCCGGTGTTGCGCATGTAACCTTCAATGGCTGCTACACGTTCTGTGGATACCATTTCATCAATGTTGTTAATACAGGCCAATGTGTTATACATACTTAAGGAAACGTTCAGAATCTGGATGATGAATGCATTGGTTTCAGAATAGGGAAACAATAGCAAGTCACGGGTCAGGACATTCTTTTCAACATCAATTCCTGCCATAAGCCAAGACGTTCTTGTTCTTACAATCTCAGTAACTTTCCATAAGATCAGGAATGCATATTTCGGAATAGACTTTGCAACTTCGCACGCAAATGCCACAACCCAGACACTCGGACAAGGAGTAGTATCTATATTCTCGTACAACCACTTGAAAATCTCAACAAGACCGCTTAGAACAGAGTTGATAGTTCGCCACGCTTTGCCATTTTGGACCCACGGGGAGTTTGAGCCCGCTGAAATTATGAATAGACAGCGACAAAATAAGTGTTAGAAGCCATCGACAAACCCAGATGCAAACCGAGCAGACCGCTAACCCAGTGGAACCTACAGTAATTTGGCGGTACAACCACCAGCGGCGGAACCTTCACTTTCTCCGGGTCAATTTCCTCCTCTTGGGATTCTATTGACAACTTGTCCTTATCCTTTTCGATCTCCTCGTCGTCGCTGCTTTCCCATTCAAAATCATCACCATCTTCGTCGTCCTCGTCCTCGTCTTCTTCGTCCTCCTTGTCTTCTCCCTGCATATAAAACGTATCTAGAAAAGAAAAGTCTTTTTCGAACTGAAACTGTTTGACATCTTCACAGACCTTCTCATCGTTGGTGAAAGAATCCCGAAAACCGAAATACTCTCTTTGAGTTTTGCAACCGTGACACCAACGACGATGAATGAGAGGAATGAAAAACGATTTACAGAAACAAAAAGGTCCAGTATGTCTACAGCGTACCTAGTCTTGCCACACTGCATTGAATCACCTGGGTTCCTAATGATGGGAGCTGAATCAAGGTAGTAGAAGAACGCTGAATGATTGAATGCTTGCGCTTCAGCCTTCATGTCCTTGATACATGTCACCAACTCGGTGCAATCTGGTGGATTAGCGCACCTACGTGACACGAAATCAATAACAGATAGGAAAGACAATTAGCCCACGGCAAGTAAGAACAAAAAGATAGAAGCCCAAATCTATCCGTACCATGTTCCACCCCAGGCATCGCAAGCTTGTTCAGTCATGCCTGCAAAGAAGGGGGCTGGACGCTGGCACTCTTTGGAGCATTGGAACTGAAAGCGAGTAGAAGCCACCAAGCAAAGAAGCGATGTATAGTCAGCAAAATGGCGAAGGATAAAAGAGCCACTAAACATCTCGCCAATCATACCTTCAACCCCCATTCATCGCCTTCCAGCTCAAAGGGTGCATCTAGACAACATCTTCCTGGCATATCGCCAGATCCTCGTTTGATTGCATCTTTGACACCGCAAATGTATCCAGGGCTGGCTCTGTCGCCATACACCAACTCTATACCCTGACGCATCAATCCAAAGAAGTTTCTTCCAACGCATCTGCCGAAAAAGTCTTCGTAGTAATCGTCAAGTAGACTCTCCAAATCCTTTGGCTCCTTCCACTCTTCCACCTCATCAATGATTTTCTCACTAACCTCCTTGACACACTCTTCGAAAAGCTCCTCCAGATACTTGAAACTGAAGTAATTGAAAGCGCCATTGTTGCTGTTCCGGATCTGGCCGTGTACATCACGCGCTTCCTTACCCGCTTCCTCAACTTTTTTGCCATCCAGCTCAGGAAAATCTAATTTCGTTTTGAAAGTCGGAAAACGGTACTGGTCGATGTCGCCATCTGGATATTCCCCGTCCTTCCCGAAAAGAAAAGGCTCGTGCTGCCTGTTGGCTCTACAAACTTGAGAATATTCTTTATTTCCACGGCCACTGTTTTTTACATCATCGGGATCCATGTTGTTAAAAACCGAGCGTAGCTTGCCATCTCCTTCCTTTCGGTTGGAGACACTGCACCCGGCAGGAAGAGAATCATCTGTGTCCTCTCTATCAAACTTCCCATCGATAAGTGTGCCGCCCACCGCCCTTGCAGCAACCAAGCACTCGTCTCTCGATCGTATTTCTGTGAAAGAATAGATGTACCCGCTTAGACACTGAATGCAATAATGACAATAAAGATACTTTTGCGCGTACCTTTTCCTTTAGAGCATTTGATATCTTCGGCCGCCTCAAAGAGATAAGAATCGCGGCGATTCCGGCAAATTTGAATGCACTTGCTGTCGCTGTCGCCACGTCCGTCATTCTTTATTTTCCCTGTGAAGCCATTGAAAACTGATTCCATTCCCCTACTAGTTGTTTGTACGCTGCAGCCATAAGGGACATGGTCCCTTTCCACGGACCATATTATGCCAGTCTTGCTCCCTTCCTTCATCATGGCACCTACCGCTTTCAGTGCAACCGAGCATTCTTCTCGGCTTGTGACTTCTGATAGGATTAGTTAAAGAGCAGAAGCAACAGTTAGAAAAATGGCTAAGAATATTGATCGAGAAGCCACACCTACAATGCCTTCGCTACAAACCTGTGCCTTGTGGGCAGAGTTTATCAGAGGCAAGCCCGTAAACGAATGGCTTGCATATTTGGGAAAAACTTCCGTTCCCGCGTCCGTTATTTTGGACAAGGCCGGGGAGGATTTTATTGAAATGAGACTGCTTCCTTCCGCCCATGGCCATACTGCATCCATAAGGAACATTAGCAGACTCCCCTTCCCAGATGAAGTTGTACTCGCTGCTTAGTGCTGCTCCAAGTGCCTTTGAAGCCACCAAACACATATCTCTTGACGCAATCTCTAGCAAAAGGCAATTAATACGTACGTTAAACAAACGAAATTGGCAATCCAACACAGCAAAAACGACCATTGAATACTTACCAGTGCCACGTGGGCATAAAACGTCTTGGGCGACAACGTAAGGAGTTCGACAAACTTGGCTATACGGACTCTTTACAACACCAGTGACAGGGGTGCCGGGGGCACCCACCATTGTGCCTTGCATGTTCATGCTACCCATCTTGCCTTGCGAAGAAGTGCCACCCATCATCATACCCTGTCCGTCAGCAGGGCCCACTGCACCACTCATCATGCCTTGCATACTACTCATCATGCCTCGCGCACTAGCACCCGCCATCATACCGTTCATTTCCATACCACTTTTCTTGCCTGGCGCAGCAGCACCCCCCCTCTCCATGCCGTTCATGTCCATGCCGCGTGCTTTGGTTGGTCGGCTAGAACCGCCCATCATCATGCCTGTGTTGTCCCGACCGTTCGTCATAACCAGACCGTGGACGCCATTCATCTTGCCTTCCATCTTCTTGCCGGTGGTAGTTGGACGAGACGGAGTGGTTACAGGGGCTACAGGCCCAGCTTCCTTCTTCTTTGGCTTGTCCCGGCCGTTCATCATCACTAGACCGTCGACGCCATTCATCTTGCCTTCCATTTTCTTGCCGGTGGTAGTTGCACGAGAAGGAGTTGCTGCAGGGGCTGGACCAGGCTCAGCATCCTTCTTCTTCATTTGTTTTTTGGTGGCATCCTTTGCAGCTTCAATAGCATATTTCTTGGCGTCTTCTCCAGACACTGATGTTGCATATTTTCTTGCTTCCTGTGCAGCCTTCTTGGCAGCCTGTTTAGCAGCTTCCAACACCTCATCAAAAGAGAGATTGGTTCCAGCTTTTTCTGCTTGCTTGAGAGCTTTCTCTACAACTTCCTTGGCAGCAGTCTCAGCAGCTTTCTTGACAGCTTCCTTATGTTTCTTGGCTTCTGCGTCATTTGCTATGTCCAGTTTAGGAGAGGGTCGAGGAGTCAAGCGTGGCGACGGTCTTGGGGTTGGCCAATGTGTGGGGCCTGGAGCAGGCTGAGGGGTCGTCCATCGTGTGGGGCCTTGCGTAGGTCTTGGTGCAGGCACAGAATCCTTCCTCTTTATTTCTTCCTTGGTGGCGTCCTTTGCAGCTTCAATGGCATATTCCTTGGCTTCCTCTTCAGACACAGAGGTTGCATGTTTTCTAGCTTCCTGTGCAGCCTTCTTGGCAGCCTCTTTAGCAGCTTCCAATACATCATCAAAAGAAAGCTTTTTTCCTGCTTTTTCTGCTTGTTTGGCCTCTTTCTCAACAGCTTCCTTGGCAGCTTTCTCGGCAGCTTTTGTGACAGCTTTCCTGTCAGACTTCTTGTCTTTTCTCCCCAACATTCTTCTTTCAGAAGACTTCTTGAAATACAACTTCGTCATGCTACTAGAGACACTGCACCCATGTGGAAGATTTGGGGCGTAGTCCAAAACATCCTCGTTGACACCCACTTGGGCACCAGCAGCAGCGCATTCATCCCTCGACATGACACTCAGTCCAGTTGGGCATGTGTCAATGATTCCGTAGACAGTGCTTTTCCGAGTTCCTGCGACAAGCAACTATGAAAGAATCAGGTGAGAATCCGTGTCTGATATACAAACTTTATAGGGGTACATCATGCATGCAGCCAGCAAAACCATACCTCTTCGCTACACTGAAGCGGCTCAAGGGCAAACGTTGGAACGAGTTTTTCAATTCGCTTCCTTGTTTCCTCGAAATAATCTTCAAGCTCCTCTATAAACTTCTTCTTGTCCTTTGAATTCTTTTTGTAGTCGTCGTACTTATCCTTTAGGTCGCTTTCGCTTGGTCTGCGGAACGCTGCCTTCGCAGCATGTTCAAGCTTGACATACGTTGTGGTACCTTCAGCTACGCAAACCTGACTCACCGTAGCGCCTTCCCAGGTCGGAGTATCTCCAAATTCTTTGGTCTTCAAAATGACAAGAGGAAACGACCGTGAGCGCATATCCCATAAGGAACATAGCACACCCTCTCATACTTACTCTGTGGAATTGCCGAAGGAGCTCATCGCAATCTTGGTGTGGCCGGTTATGGCAAAGGATTTTTGGTTTTGCTCCTGTGCCAGGAGACGTGTTGCTGACGAAGCTCGGAATCCTTGGTAACTGTCGCCTGGCCTGTCCCCTTCCGCCAGAATAAGTGCAGGCTTTGCCGAAGCGCTGATTAAGAGAAATTCGACCACCACTTATAACCGAGCAACCGCAAGGGCCTTCTCCCATTGCAATGGTACCATTCACACCTGTCTTTCCGCCAAACATCAAGCCGGCCCTCTTACATTCCAATACACTTGTGATACGAGTGTCGCCATCGCAACTTTCTTGCTGTGAGCTATAGGGCTCGGGGTCACCAATAGCGGTGGCAAGGTCCTTGATCTTTTCATACTTTTCATCTAGATTCTCTTCGTCATACTTCAGAACATTTTCGTCAACATCGCCAGTAACAGGATCAATGTCATCCGAATTGAAGTAGACAAACATGTCATACTTACTCATTCTTGATGCACACTTCGACAGATTGATACACAAATCTTGCTTTTGAAGACGACGGCGACGGCGGCGACGGCTGGATTCGCGTCCACTTCCATTCCCCGTTTGATCGTGAAACTTAGTTTCAGATCGAGAGTGCTTCAGCAACATGGACTTGGCGTACGCTTGGGCAGCAGAAATATCACCGTTGAGCACAGCATCGTTGACGTCCGCCAGGTTGCCGAAGCGGCCACCAAGCAACGAGTCAGTACTCTTTCTATGTTCCCTTAGAATTCGGCGGTAATACTTCAACTCTTGCTCGTCCTCGGTTGGCATGCTCCTTTTGTACTTTCTCTTGCAACCAGGACAATCTTCAGTGGAACCCTCTGTTGATCCGTCCATAGCAACAAGGCGTCGGACACTCGTTCTAGTAAAAACATGGGCCGAACTGCCATCTTCAGCATCCGTGCTTAAGGGCGATTTCGTCTCAGTTGACGCCACCACTCGAAGAAAGTCGGTAAGGTTTAGTATGACGGTGTCCAACTCCTGTTAGAATATTTGCGATCACGCAATTAAATGTGGTGAGAATATTGGCTATCACGACGGTCGATATTCAAACGATTGTTTCGATAGTTGATATACTCACATTGACATGCTTCTTTGATGCTTGAATTGTCCTGGCAAAGTTCGGGTCTCCCGGCAGGGTAACTTCGTCAAGCAATGAAACAGCTTTCTTCACTTTAGCTTGGAGTACCATAATGCGATCCTCGCGCTGCTCTTGCGAGAGAGTTTTAAGTGACTCAATATCTGCAAGATCATCAATTTCGGCAGCCTCTTGTTTGAGCACGGACATGATATCCAACAATCTAGGCTCCACCAGCTGTAACTCTTGATCGGCAACCGGCGTACGCCCTCCAAAAGAGTCGCTGTTCATACTGCTGTGATTGAAATAACTCAATGGAGCTGCGTCTCTCTGATCAGGAACATCTTGGTTCAACTCTGCTACGAGGTCAAGATCCTGGTCACGTTTCTTGCCAGCTAACACATCTTGCCCTTGTTTGTGAGTTTCATGAGCCGAAACAACACCGTGACTTAATCCACCACCTCGAAGCAGCGCCGAGGCCCTGAAGGAGTTGCCACCATCGTCCTTCGAAACCTCAGGCAAAGCTTTCGCCTGATCTTTTTCGTGGTCTTCCTGGATACCCACAAGCAGCCCAGGCGTTCCACTATCCTCGACATTTCCCACAACAGCGCCATCGCCTTTGCCGCCGTCCAAAAAAGGCAACAAAGGCGAAGCTTCCGTCGTTTCACCTCTGTTCGTCAACGGGCGGTCATCGCCATCAGGCAACGACGAGGACAGAACGCCCGACCAACGAAGGAAGACAAGCAGGCCAACAAGCGAAACCTTCATTTTTTCACCAAAGGGCAAGGAGCTCCTAAAAAACAGAACAAGGGAGGAAAGAATGGCTTTAGTCAACATGTATTGGACGTGTGGGTTATTATGCAGAAGTGATGCCATAGCGGTGACAATTAAAAAACACTCAATTTGGAAAAGGAAACAAAGGGTAAACTTACTCCTTGCAGCCAACACGGAACAGTGGTCGATTCAAACGGACTCGGATGTCGTTTTATGAGAGAAAAATACATTTTTATGTTTTTGGGTGGATGCAACAAAACAAAAATGACCTTTGCTTCGGATACCTTTTGGATACGTTTATCCCACAGCCCTATGCACCTTTATCCCAAAGCTCCACATGCTGAGTGCAGTGTGGGAAACGAGCCTGGGATAAAGAGTAGCTGGTTAGTAGCTGCATACGTTGTTTACTACTAGTAGCTCCAGGCACTTGTGGCCAGAGACCAGCTTCACCTGAGCCCAACAGGTTCCAAAAAGGAACTTTACCTGGTTCCACCACCTTCGCCTGGGCCCAACACCTTCATCTTGGCCCTACGTCCTAGGTCTGAACTCACTGGAACCTCTTGTTTACGGTAGGGCCAGTGATGGCTTGCTAATGCACTGGGATACTGGTTATTGAGCAAATAAAAAGGAAAGATGTCAATGTACACGTTGCAGTGAGTTGCTGTGCATGGTGGAGAATGAAGCGACACGATGTACGTACAAAAAATTAATGGCAACTGAATTATTGTGTTAGAGTGTTGTGCACCATGCTAAAAAATCAGTTTTTGCCGTTAAACCGGACATTTAACATCGTAGACAGAATTGGTTCTTGTTCTTTTGGAGTTCTCGGGATGTCACCTGAACTTGGTAAAAAGTCGAACTCCTTTGGGAGAAGTTAGTGACACGGTTTCTGAAATCATCAGATCTGCCATCCTGGACAAGAAGTGTCACAACAATCTTCGTGCAAGGAATTGATGTGTGCGTGCCTTCTTCCAAACAAAAGAAGCTCAACTGCTCAAGCCAGTTGCTGCACCATGGATCCTTCTCCTGTTGCTGCCAGCTAGTAGCAGAGATGGGAAATGTCACAGTGGCAACTTTGGGACAGAAAACCAGAACAGTGCAGTGCCGTTCCAGCTAATGATTGATGTCAAGGTCAAAGCAAACAAATTGTCCTTGGCAGAAAGCCCTTCGTTGGGCAACGCGGTGCACATGGGAACATTTGCACGAATGTCATTGGGTCCAAGAAACAACAACTCCATGATCCAACAGCTCCATGATGCCGGAGCTTTCAGCATTTTTTTGGCAGAAATGTGTTCGTCTTTTGACATGTGCTCTTCCAAGTGCATCTCCACAGGACAAGATGTGTGAAATCAGCTTTTGCAAAAAATGATGAGCTCTTTCTCAGTTTTCACTGCAAACATCCATTCATGTTCTCCTGCAGCGCAATGTTTCTAGGACTCATTCAGTTTTCTGCAGCAAAATGTCAAAGGTTTTCTTCTTGCATGATCACAGCACCTGATTGACAGCAAGTCACTGCTGTCTGCAAAAATGGGGATTTTTTCAAACAATCGGGGGAAGCAGGAGACTGTCTCTGCTCATTTCTTTTTTTGTTTCATCAAAGTCATTTTGTTGCTCTGACTCCTATTCAAATTCCTTTGTTGGGCTTTTCTTAACAA
>ENA-ORBV01013292-ORBV01013292.1-microbial-mat-metagenome-genome-assembly--contig:-NODE-13292-length-12538-cov-4.862210_pt1 | contig 12538 bp, 15 predicted proteins | sample MGYA00237777_ERZ505514 | MGnify/ENA primary metagenome ERZ505514 (study PRJEB26160, sample SAMN06269048) | microbial mat metagenome | isolation source: Oligotrophic lake microbial mat | place...
GTGATGAGGTTGCGCCGCAGGAACACACCGGCCGTGCCGATGGAAAACAGCACGGCGGAGAGCGCCAGGTACGTATTGAGCGTCGGTTCAGGCAACACGGTCAGCGTTCCTTTCGCGCGAGGATGACGGCACCGACCATCGCCACCAGGATGAGAATCGACGTTGCTTCAAAGGCAAACGCATACTCACGGAAGAGTCGCAGGCCGATATCGCGCACGGTCGTGGGCACGCTACCGTCATCCGCGAAGGGTGCCTCGGCAATGGTCCGCAGCGCCCAGATGAGCTGCACGGCCAGCACCACGGCCAGGACCGCGCCAAAGCGGCGGGGGCCAGGGCCAATCACGAACCGGGGCTTCTTGTCGTTGCCCTCCTGCTCCTCTGACGACACGTTGAGCAACATGACGACGAAGAGGAACAGCACCATGATGGCGCCGGCGTAGACGATGATTTGCAACACGGCCATGAAGGGCGCGTTGAGCAAGACATAGAGCCCGGAGAGCGCCGCAAACGACACAATCAGCAACAACACGCTGTACATCGGGTTGCGCTGGCCGACGACCAGCACCGATGACACGATCATGATGACCGCGAAGATCCAGAAGAAGAGTGCGTCCATTGCGGCTACCACCCCATCCAGAGGACAACGCCGGCCGTGACCAGCAGGTTAATCGTGGCAGCCGGCAGCAGCCACTTCCAGCCAAACTCCATCAGGTGGTCATACCGATACCGCGGCAAGGTCCACCGCATCCAGATGTAGAAGAAGAGCAGCAGGAACACCTTGGCCAGGAACCAGATCCAGCCCAGCCACGTCGGCAGGAACGGTCCGTGCCAGCCCCCCAGGAAGAGGTTCACGGCGACGGCCGACATCGTGGCCATCGCGATGTATTCCGCCATGAAAAACAGCGCGAACGTCATCGAGCTGTATTCGGTGTGATAGCCGGCGACCAGTTCCTGTTCGGCTTCCGGAAAGTCGAACGGCGCGCGGTTGGTTTCGGCCACGGCAGCCGTCATGAAGATGAAGAACCCGATCGGCTGCAGGAAGATGTACCACTTCGGAATGAACCCGAACCAGTAGCCCGACTGCGCGTTGACGATGTCGTTGAGCGAGAGGCTGCCGGCGAGCATCACGACCGAGGCCAGCGACAGAGCAAACGACAGCTCGTAGCTGATCATCTGGGCTGATGAGCGCAGGCCGCCCAGCAGCGAGTACTTGCTGTTGGACGCCCACCCGGCAAGCACGATGCCGTAGACGCCCATCGACGTGATGGCGAAGAGTGCCAGCACACCGACGTTGACGTCGGCGGCCACGAGTTTGATGGGCGCGTCGAGCAAGCCGAAGAAGTCGGTATCGGCGCCGAAGGGCACCACGGAAAACGCGGCGAAGGCCGCGACCGCGCACAAGATCGGCGCGAGATAAAACAGGAATGTGTCGGCGCCCTTGGGCCGCAGTTCCTCTTTCATCACCAGCTTGATGATGTCGGCCAGCGGCTGCATCGCGCCCCAGGGACCCACACGATTGGGTCCGAGGCGCTGCTGCACAAACGCGGCGACCTTGCGCTCCATGAGCACCAGGACGGCCGCTGAATTGAGCAGCATGAAGAAGGTGAAGCCGATGACGACGAGATGGGCGATGAGGGTGGAGTCCATGGATTAGTGCGCGTGGGCGTGAGCCCGCGCCTCCGAGCGCCAGTTGGCCTTGAGCGTGCAGCGCCCCTCGCGCACATGCGCTTCGAACTCTTCGCGGAACAGTCCGACGGTGGTCAGCACCGGTGTGGCGGCGGCATCACCAAAGGCGCACAACGTCTTGCCCATGATGTTGTTGGCCACCGAGAGCAGCAGGTCGATGTCCTTCATCTGCCCCTCGCCGCGTTCAATGCGTCCGAGCAGCTTGTGCAGCCAGTCGCCGCCTTCGCGACACGGGGTGCACTTGCCGCACGATTCGTGTGTGTAGAAGTGGAGAAGATTCTCAGCCGCCCAGACCATGCAGGTCGTCTCGTCCATGACGATTATGCCGGCGGAGCCGAGCATCGAACCCGCCGAGACGACGCCATCAAAACTGGCGGGGACATCGAGCTGATGGGGCAACAGAATCGGCACCGATGATCCGCCGGGAATGACCGCCTTGAGTTTGCGATCACCGCGGATGCCGCCGGCGTATTTGTCGTCGTAGATGAGTTCGCGCAGCGTCACATGCATCGGGGCCTCGTAGACGCCCGGCTTTTTGACGTGGCCACTGACGCAATACAGCTTGGGGCCGCCGTTTTTGTCCGGACCCAGCGCCGCGAACCATTCCGCCCCACGCGTGATGATGGGCGGCACGTTGCAGAGGGTCTCGACGTTGTTGACGGCGGTCGGGCAATCGTAGAGCCCGGCCACGGCCGGAAACGGCGGCTTCAGCCGGGGCTGGGCCCGTTTGCCTTCGAGCGATTCGATGAGCGCCGTCTCTTCACCGGCCTCATACGCGCCGGCGCCGCGGTGCACGAAGATCTCGCAGTCAAACCCGGTACCAAAGATGTTCTTGCCGATGAACCCGGCGGCACGCGCCTTGGCCAACTCGGCTTCGAGCACCTGCTGCACGTGATAAAACTCGCCGCGGATGTAGATGTACGCGACCTTCGCGCCAATGGCGTGACACGCAATCAGGCACCCTTCAAAGAGCAGGTGCGGGTTGCGCTCCATCAGCACGTGGTCTTTGAACGTGCCAGGCTCGCTTTCGTCGGCATTGCAGCAGATGTATTTCGCTTTCGGCGACTTCTTGTCGACGAACTGCCACTTCATGCCGGTCGGGAACCCTGCCCTGCCGCGCCCGCGCAGACCGGACGCCTTGACGACATCCACCACTTGATCCGGCGTCATCGTCAGCGCCTTGCGCAACGCGGCATAACCACCGTCGGAGCCGGCCTGCTTGACGTAGAAGTCGAGCGTGAAGCCGTTGGGCGTGTTCACATGAGGAGTGAGGATTAGGTCCATGTCAATCGACAATCTGAAATCTGAAAGCGGTCATCGTTGATTGGGAAACTGACAATCGGAGATTGGCAATCTGAATCGATAATCGGCGCACGTCGCACTGGGCACTCCGCACTACGCACCTTCCTTGTGCAGATGGCAGCCCGTCAGCGACGCGGCACCTTTGGTGCGGAGGCCATCAACCAATTTCTGGGCGTCTTCGGGACGCTGACACTCGTGCCAGTCGTCATTGACGCCCACGACCGGCGCGCGGTCACAGGCGCCGAGGCATTCGACCTCGAACAGCGAAAACGCGCCATCGGCCGTGGTCTCGCCGGGGGAGATCCCGAGGACCTTCTGCAGTTCTTCGGTCACACGTTCGGCGCCGTTGAGCGCGCAGGACAACGTGCGACACACCTGAATCACGTATGTGCCGACAGGGCGCTGGTAGAACATCGTGTAGAACGACACGACATCCTCGACCTCTGAGGTCGAAATCCGAATCGCGGCGGCGACGGCCTTCATCGCGTTGCGGGAGACGTAGCCCTGTTGACGTTGCGCGAGGTACACCGCGGCGAGCACCGCGGACTTGCGCTGCTCGGCCGGGTACCGGCTGCAGATGTCTTCAAGTTTCGCCAGGTTCTCCGGCGTATAGGCAAACGCCGGACCTTCATCGGCCAGCGTGCGTGCGGACTGCTGCATGCCGCGGCCGTAATCCATCAACGGGTGAAAACTCATCTGACTATTCCTCGGCGCTGCGGCGCTCGCTCTCCTCGCGCGGTGTTATCTGTCAACATCACCCATCACCACATCTGTTGATCCAATGACGGCGATCACGTCGGCGATCAGGCCGCCCTTGATCATGTGCGGCAGGGCCTGGCACGCCAGGAATGACGGGGCACGCGACTTGACGCGCACCGGGCGGTTGCCGCCGTCGGACACGATGTAGAACCCGTGTTCTCCGCGCGGGCCTTCGACCGGGACATACGCCTCACCCTTCGGCACATTAAAACCCTGCGAGTAGATCAGGAAGTGCTGAATGAGCGCCTCCATCTCCGTGTACACGCGGTCCTTGGGCGGCGGCACGATGCGGTAGTCGCCGCAGTCATACACACCGGTCGGCGTAATCCGCTCGAGCGCCTGCTGACAAATCTTGACGCTCTCGCGCATCTCCTCGACCTTGACCTGATACCGGGCAAAGACGTCGCCGGCGGTCCGGGTCGGCACTTTGAAGTCGAACGTTTCGTATTTGAGGTACGGCCAGACCTTGCGCACGTCGTAGTTGATGCCCACGGCGCGCGCCATGGGACCGACCAGGCCCAGGCCGATCGTGTCTTCCTTCGACAACGTGCCCACACCGACCGTGCGCTTGGTCCACACCTGGTTCTTGGTGAGCATCAGCTCGTAGTTGTCGATGGCCGCCGGCATCTTGTCGAGCAGCGCCTTGACCGCCTTGTGATACCCACGCGGCAGGTCTTCACGCAGGCCGCCGACGCGCAGATAACTCGGGAACATCCGAAAACCCGCGATCATCTCGTTGAGGTTGAGCAGCTGTTCCCGTTCGCGGAACGCGTACATCATCACCGACACCGCGCCGATTTCCATGGCGTGTGTCGCGAGCCACACGAGGTGACTGTTCAGGCGCTGCAGTTCAGCGATGAGGACGCGGATATAGGTGACGCGATCGGGCATCTCGAGGCCGAGCAGTTTCTCGACCGAGAGGCAAAACGACAGGCTGTTGGACTGGGCCCCGAGGTAATCCATGCGCTCGACGAGCGGGATGACCTGCTGCCACCTCTTCTGCTCAGCGGTCTTTTCGATCCCGGTATGCAGAAACCCGATGGTGGGCTCGGCATTGACGACGGTCTCGCCATCGAGCTCGAGCACCAACCGCAATACGCCGTGGGTACTGGGGTGCTGCGGCCCCATGTTCACGGTCATCGTTTCCTGGCGCATCTCGGGCATGATCGATTCTCAAATTCCTTCGTCGATTCCTTCTTCAATCCACTCACACACCGCGTGGATCCACGTGCGGTGCACTTCCTGTATTCGTGCGGTCACGTCACTCGGGACGTTCACCACCACGTCGGCCAGGCCGACCGTCTCGCCGCCGCCGCGCCCCGTGAGCGCAATGGTCACGAGCCCCTGAGCCTTGGCCGCCGTCAGCGCCCTGGTGATGTTCGCGGATCGGCCGCTGGTCGTGATCCCCACCGCCACATCACCGGCCTGCCCCAGCGCTTCAACCTGCCGCGCGAACACGGCCTCAAACCCGAGGTCGTTGCCGGCAGCCGTGAGCACCGCGCCGTCGCTCGAGAGCGCCAGTGCCGCCATCGCCCGCCGCGTGCGCGTGTATCGCACGACCAACTCAGCGGCCAGGTGCTGCGCGTCGGTCGCACTGCCCCCGTTGCCAAACACCAGCACCTTCCGGCCCGCGAGCACCGCGTCGCGAATCAGTCCGGCCGCGCGTGCGGCCTCAGCGCCCGACTCGGCCACAAACGCCCGATGCGCCGTGACCGTGCCGTCCACCGCGTCGGCCAGGCGGCGGTCAAACATCTACTGTCCCCGCGTTTTTGCGAGGGTGTCCGACGCGGCGCGCGACGCCCGCACGTTCGCGGCAAACTCTTCCGGCGTCAGTTCCATCGGCGACCACGACGCGACATCCTTGCGCACCTGCACCGGATAGTCCTTGCGCAGCGGATGGCCCGTCCAGTCGTCCGGCGTCAGAATGCGACGCAGGTCCGGGTGGCCGGTGAACACAATGCCGAACAGGTCATAAATTTCGCGCTCGAGCCAGTTGGCCGCCGGCCACAAGCCGGACAACGTCGGTGCCCAGGGCGTGTTGGCCTCATCACCGGCGTCCACACGCACCTTCAGGCGCAGGCGACGCGGCGGCGCCGCGCCACCGGGCTGCGCAAACGCATCACCCAGACACGCGAGGTGATACACGACTTCGTACCGCGGCGTCGCCGGGTAGTAATCCACCGCAGTGATTTCCACCAGGAACGAAAACTGGAGGCCGGGGTGATCGCGCAGCGTGCGACAGACCTCGACGATGTGGTCGCGCGGCACGTAGGCCGTCGGCATATCCACGGCCTCGGCCGGTTCGATGGTGATGGACGGTGCAGCCTCGCGCACCAGATCCAGCACGACCGCATCCATCGTGTGTGGAATCAGCAGGACCTCGCTCATGCCGACATCCTCGTCTTGTCGATCTTCCGCTGGAGCTGCACGATGCCGTAGATGAGCGCTTCGGGGCGCGGCGGGCATCCGGGGACAAACACGTCCACCGGCACCACCTGATCCACACCCTGGACGATGGCGTAGTTGTCGAACACCCCGCCGCAGCTGGCGCAGGCGCCCATCGAAATCACCCACTTGGGCTCGGGCATCTGGTCATAGATGCGGCGAAGCACCGGAGCCATTTTGCGGGAGAGCCGACCGGCGACGATCATCAGGTCGGACTGGCGCGGGGATCCGCGGAAGACTTCGGCACCAAATCGCGCCACGTCGTAGCGGCCGGCGGCCATCGCCATCATTTCAATGGCGCAACACGCCAGACCAAACGTCACCGGCCAGATGGCCGAGCGGCGGGCCCACTGCACCATCTTTTCGACCGAGGTCGTCAGGATGGAACCTTCGGCCACATCCGCGTGGGCGTTGGGCAGAGCCGCGCTGCCCGGGAATGCCACGTTCGAGTGCGGGAACGTCGTCCGACTCATCGTTGGACCTCTTTGCTCCAGTCAAACACGCCCTTGCGCCACACATAGATGTAGCCGGTGGTCAGGAGGGCGAAGAAAAAGAGAATTTGGAAGTAGGCCACCGGGCCCAGTTCACGGAAGGCCATCGCCCAGGGGTACAAAAAGGCGATTTCGATGTCGAACAGCAGAAAAATCATCGCCACCAGGTAGAACTTGACCGACTGCCGCTCGCGGGCGTCGCCCACCGGGGGCATGCCGCATTCGTAGGCCGCGGACTTTTCCGGCGTGGGTTTGCGGGGTCCGACCAACTGGGACAGGCCGACCATTGCGCCGGCAAACCCCAGCCCGAGGCCGATCATGATGAGGATTGGTAAAAAGCCGTCCATGTTACCTGACCCGTTCTGGGACGCTTGTACGTCGCGTGATCAAAGTGAGATGCTAACACATGGCCCGTCTCGCCTTCATGTCGCCATGGCCCCCGCAACCGAGCGGAATTGCCACCTGCGCGGCTGACCTGGTCCCCCGCCTCGCGGCCTCGGGACACGGGGTGGATGTGCTCGTCGACGAGGCCCTCGTGTCCGTCGCCAGAGGCCCGGATGGCCCTCCGGCTGCCGGCGAGGTCCGTGTGCTCAGTGCTCACGAATTTGTGTGGCGGCAGCAGCGTGGTCACTACGATCTGCCTATTTATCAGATCGGCAACTCCCGGGCCCATGGCTACGTGTGGCCGTACCTTTTTCGGTGGCCGGGGCTGACGGTGATGCACGACGCGCGCATCCATCACGCCCGGGCGAACGCGCTGCTGGCCCGAGGCCGGGCTGCGGACTACCGAGCCGAGTTTCACTACAACAAGCCGACACTGTCACCCGACGCGGCAGAGTTGGCGATCGCGGGTTTTGACGGAGCGTATTATTACCACTGGCCGATGCGCCGGGCGGTCGTGAACGCCTCGCGGATGGTGGTCTGTCACTCGGTCGGCATGACCCACCGGCTCCGGCGCCACTATGCCGGCAAGGCGATCGGATTTGTCCCGCTGGGACACGGCCGGGCACGGTCGGCTGCCGACCTCGTTGACGCGCGTGGCCGGTTCCGCGCCGCTCACGGCATCCCCGCCGACGCCGTGGTCTTTGGCGTCCTGGGCACGGCAGCCGCCGAAAAACGTGTGGCCCCCGTCATCCGGGCCTTTGCCGGCGCCCGCCAATGGGCGCCCGATGCACGCCTCCTGTTTGCCGGGTCCATCGACCCCCTCCTGCCGCTCGACGACCTGCTCGACACCTTTGGGGTGCGCGACGTCACCCATCTGGCCGGTCGCGTGGACGATGCGGGATTTGATGATGCGGTCGCTGCGTGTGATGTGGGCCTGAATCTCCGGTGGCCGACGGCGCGCGAAATGTCGGGCCCGTGGCTGCGCATGCTGGCGGCCGGCGTGCCCACCGTGGTCGTCGACTCGGTCCATCACACCGACATCGTCACGCTCGATCCCAGGACGTGGCGCTGCCATGAGCCGTTGCAGACCCTCGAGCCCAACCCGGAACTACAGGCCGTGGCCGTCGCGATCGATATCCTTGATGAGGACCATTCGCTGCGACTCGCGATGCGGCGCCTGGCGTCGGATGCCGCATTCCGCGCTCAACTGGGCGGAACCGCCCGGCGGTACTGGGAGTCAAACCATACAGTCGAACGGATGGCCGACGGGTACAATCGGGTGATTGCCAAGGCGATGACGCTCGATGCGCCAGACGTCGCGCTACCGGACCACCTTCGTCCGGACCCGCAGGCACACGCCAACCGCATCATTGACGAGGTCCTGGGTTCATGAACACGAAACAATCCGTCGCCGCTGCCTTGTTTGTCCTGACGGCCGCACTTGTGGCGACCACATCCGCCCCCACCGCGCAGGCCGATTTGCCCGTGCCGTTCAAGCCCGGTGAGGCGCTGACCTACGACGTGTCCTGGACGACGTTCCTCACAGCCGGTCAGGCGACGCTGTCGGTCAAGGAGCGCCGGGCCGCGGGGGCGGGACGCGCCCAGTATTACCTGGTGGCCGAGGCCCAGCCGTCCTCGATGCTCCAGAAGCTGTATCACCTGTATTACAAAGCCGAGTCCATGATGGACACGCGGACGTTGCGACCATCCACGGCCACACTCTACAGCGACGAAAATGGCCGCAAGCGGCACAAGACGTCGATCTTCCGCGGCAACGGCACGGTGGACTACGAGATCAGGACGGCCACCTCCGCGAAGTCGACGGTCAAGATGGACGCCACGGCGCAAGACCCCCTCGGGGCCATCTACGTGCTGCGGGCGTTGCCGCTCAAACCGGGCCAGGCGCCGTTCACCATTCCCGTCACCGACAGTGGCAAGGCGTACCGCCTGCGTGTCACGGTGGCCGGGCGAGAGTCGGTCAAAACCGGCATCGGCACCCTGCCCGCCATCAAGCTGACCCTCAACGCGTCCGAAACATCCGGCAAAGCCGCCGAGGCCAGCAACCTCACCCTGTGGCTCTCCGACGACGCCCGCCGGTTGCCGCTCAAGTTCACCGCCGGACTGGCCGTCGGCAGTTTCCAGCTCACGTTGGCCAAGGCCGTCGGATGACCATCACCCTCAACGGCGAACCCCGCCCGTGGGAGACGCCCCGAACCGTGGCGGCGCTCCTCACCGACCTGGGCATCGACACGCGCACCGTCGCCGTCGAACGCAACCGCGTCGTCGTCAAACGCGCCACCTATGCGGACACCGTGGTTGAAGCCGGTGATGAAATCGAGATCGTCAGCTTCGTCGGCGGGGGGTAGCCACAGTTCGCGGTAGACTTTCGGGCGATGGGTTCCGACGCTCTTGTCATCGCTGACCGTGCCTTTACGTCCCGCCTGGTGGTGGGTAGCGGCAAATACCCCTCGCACGAGGTCATGCAGGCGGCCCACATCGCGTCGGGCACCGAGATGGTGACGGTTGCCGTGCGGCGTATCGACCTGTCGGCCACCGGCGTGAAGTCCCTGCTCCACTGGATCGATCGCGAAAAAATCTTCCTGCTCCCCAACACCGCCGCGTGTTTCACGGCGGACGATGCGATTCGCACGGCGCGACTGGGGCGCGAAGCCGGCTTGTCCCATTGGGTCAAGCTGGAGGTGATCGGCGACGAACAGACGCTCTTTCCCGACAACGAAGCCTTGCTGGAAGCCACGCGCGTGCTGGTCAAGGAGGGGTTTGTGGTGCTGCCGTATACCAACGACGACCCCATTGCATGTCGCAAGCTGGCCGATGCCGGCGCTGCGGCGGTCATGCCGTTGGGGGCGCCGATTGGATCGGGACTGGGCATTCAGAATCCGAACAATCTGCTGATCATCAAGTCCCAGGCGACCGTGCCGGTCATCGTGGATGCCGGTGTGGGCACCGCATCCGACGCGGCGATCGCGATGGAGTTGGGCATGGACGGCGTGCTGATGAACACGGCGATTGCCGGGGCCCGGGATCCCGAGGCGATGGCGCTGGCCATGCGGCACGGCGTCATGGCCGGGCGGCTGGCGTGGCGCGCCGGACGCATTTCCAGGCGGATGTATGCCGTCGCGAGCAGTCCGGTCGACGGGTTGATTGCGAGGTCCTGACGTGGAGCCGGAGCGCCTCGAAGACCGACTCGCCAGGCTTGAAGACGAACGTGCGGCCGCGGACCGTGTCTACAACGAGCGCCTCACGGCGGTGGACCGTGCGTTGTTGGGAATCCCGGAGTTCCCGCATGCGCCGCCGGCGTACGACGACACACAAATCACCCAGATCAACCACCATTGGAACATCTTGCCGGGCGGGGCCCCCGCGATCGACCGGTCCCTCAAGGGCCGGCTGCGGGGATTCATCTGGCGACTGATCGGTCCGCCGCTGACCACGCAACAGGCCTTCAACGCGGCGCTGGTGGACCATCTCAATCGCAACATCGACTCCCATCGCGAGGCGCAGCGCGCCATCGCCTCGACGATCGACCTCGTCAGAGGCAAGGTCGAGTCACTCGTCCGCTTTCAATCGGCGTTGCTGGGCCTGCTGCAGAGTCTGACACTCTATGTCGACACCAAGGACCGCAGCATCGGCGGCCAGGCGCAGATCCTCAACGCCGCGATCAGCGCGCTCACCGACGACTGGATGAAACACTGGGAGTCGCAGCGTGTGCGTGAGGACCGCTTCGAAGCGCAGCACCCCGCGCTTATGCACGCGTACGAGGACCTCTCGCAGAAGGTCTCTCTCGCGCAGCAGACGACGCTCCTGCTCAAGCGCGAAGTGGAACGCCTGCTGAATCAGGCACCAGAAACAGCAGCCGCCTTCGCCGAGGCTTCGGCGGGCAAGCCCGGCACCCCGCCCCCGGCAGTCAGCACGACGGAAGCGCTCAACTCCTTCAAGTATGTCGGCTTCGAGGATCGCTTCCGCGGGTCCCAGCATGACATCCGCGCGCGGCTTGCCGACTACGTGCCGTTGTTTGCCGGCGCGTCGCGTGTGCTCGACATCGGGTGCGGACGCGGTGAATTGCTCGACCTGCTGCGCGAGGGCGGGATTGGTGCGCACGGGATCGACGTGAATGCGTCGATGGTGGAACTCTGCCGCGAGCGTGGCCTGTCAGCCGATATGGCGGGTGCTGTTGAATATCTTGAGCGACAGCCTGATGGGTCCCTCGACGGCATCATCGCCATCCAGGTCGTCGAACATCTGGAACCGTCGTATCTGACACGTATGCTCGACGCGGCGTTTTTCAAATTGAAGCCGGGCGCGCCGCTGATCCTTGAGACCCTGAATCCGGCCTGCTGGGTCGCGTTTTTCGAAAGTTACATCCGCGATGTCACGCATCGCTGGCCGCTGCATCCAGACACACTGCACTACCTCGTCCAGGCGAGCGGCTTCGCCCAGGTCTCGGTGCAGTTCCGCGCGCCGGTCGCCGAGGCGGACCGGTTGCAGCATGTGCCGTTGCTTCCCCCGCGGGAGGGCAAGGAACACAATCCGATCCTCGTCGACCTGGTGGACATTGTGAATTCCCACGCCGACAAACTGAACTCGCGCTTGTTCACCTACATGGACTACGCGATCGTGGCCCGCAAGTAGTCGATGGGAATCCCACGGGCCGGATGGGTTGTGGCCGCAGGCGCCTGCGCGCTGCCTCTCGCCTCGGTGCTGCATTCCGAATTTTCGATCGCACTCATGGGCATGGTCGCCGCGCTCACCGTCCTGGCCGGTGTGCGCCCCCTCTGGGCCCTGTGCGGCCTCGCCGCGCTCGGCCCGCTGGCGCTTCCGTTGCTGTTGTGGCTGGGACACCCCCCGATCAGCGGCAACGAGATGCTGGAAATGCTCGTGCTCGCCGTGGTCTGCGGCGTCGGTACCCATCACCCGGCCTCGACGGGTGACGCGGCTTCGGCCGCCGGCCCGGCGGCGGCGTGGTGAGGTTGCTGATGTCCTTGATGCCGAGCAGCGCCATGTGCCGGGCTTGGCCTATGGCGTAGTGGTGGATGGCGAGTTGATCTTTACGGAAAGCTTTGGCATGCGCAACGTCGCCACCCGCGCGCTGGTGGATGCCGATACGGTCTTTCGCATTGCCTCTATGACCAAGAGTTTTGCGGCCCTGGCGATTCTGCAACTGCGCGACGCGGGCAAGCTACGCCTAGATGAGCCCGCGGCCACCTATGTGCCGGAACTTGCCCGCCTGCCCTACCCTACCGCCGACACACAGCCGATTACCGTGCGCCACTTGCTCAGCATGAGCGCCGGTTTTCCCCAAGACGATCCCTGGGCCGACCGCCAGCTCTACCGTAGCGACGCGGCCATGCGCCAGTTCTATGCAGCAGGCGTGTCGTGGTCCAACCCACCGGGGATCACCTTTGAATATTCCAACTATGGCTACATGCTACTAGGACGCATCATTACCAATG
>ENA-ORBV01013293-ORBV01013293.1-microbial-mat-metagenome-genome-assembly--contig:-NODE-13293-length-12537-cov-4.628411_pt1 | contig 12537 bp, 11 predicted proteins | sample MGYA00237777_ERZ505514 | MGnify/ENA primary metagenome ERZ505514 (study PRJEB26160, sample SAMN06269048) | microbial mat metagenome | isolation source: Oligotrophic lake microbial mat | place...
CCCCCGATGTGCCGTAAAACCCAATACGCGTTTCTGAATCAGAATCGAGGATTCAAAATCTACATGCGTTTGCCCTGATGAGACGATCCATTTGCTTGACCTGGTTCGCGGCAATCAGCTTTAGTGTCACAACTTGAAACAGCCGGGTACCCGATCAGGCGGGTCACAGGCACCCAATCAGTTCGCCTCGATGCAATCATTGCCACCGCCTGGCCATATCCAGTGGGATTCACTTCGCGGGTCACCTTTTTGATCCGAGAAACATTCATGTGCCAGCTTTCATGAATGTTTTTTACTTCGTAAAACTGCGAGCGAGCCTCATCACCATGAGGCAGAGAAGCAGGTAGCAAATGCCTGGGGAAATACCCAATCGGTCCCAGCCGACTGACTCGATTGTAAAAGTCGCGATCTTCAGATGCCCAGCCTTTGATTGATTCATCGTAACCACGGGTCGCAAGATATACCGATTTCCGCACGGCACAGACGCCCGCCGTGGTGATATTGCCATCTCGATGATCCCGAACAGTAAGAACGACTCGATCCGATCGAATGCCTTCAGTCGCACCTTCGATAAAAGTCGCATGAGCGATGGAGTCTGCATCAACGAAGCAAAGGACGTGACCTTCCGCAACGCTGGCACCACAGTTGCGAGCCCGACTTAGATTGAAGTTGGAGTTTCGGTCAAGAACGCGCAAACAGGTGATTTGATTGTTCTTTTGCTGCCTGGCCCAGTCAAAGCACCAATCAGGGTCACCGTAATCTACAACAATGATCTCAAAAGATCCGGAAACCCGCTGACTCAATAGCAATGGAAGCGTCTGTTCAAGGTGGCTCAATCGGCCCTTGCAGGTAACGATGATGCTGACGGAGGAAGTGGCGGAGGATTGGGGGAATGACAAATCTGCCGTCGAAACCCGCAACGGGCGTTGAAATCGGGAATGGAAATGTAAACTCATCAAACCCCCTGCACTTATCAAGAAGAAGATGAGAGCAAGGTAGCGTTATTCACTTGATGCGTCAAGTTCGTCATAAGTCATGTCGTTATCATCATATCTGAAGCTGATTGACGGCGACATCAAAAGGCACCACGATCAAGGGACACCTGTAAAAATGCATCGGCTAATGTGTACCAGCAGCGATGGCTTTTGCGCGCTGCAATCTGTCGGTTGCCGTTTATCAGGAAATCGTGGGCCATCCACATCTGTCATGGAATCTTGGTGTTGTCATACTGCATGGCGCAAGGAATTGATCACCGACCAGCGATGAAACTGTTCCTGGAACTGGCAGATGTTTATGTAAGACGCAGCGTCTTGAGATGACTGCTTAACAGTTCAGGGGTGTGCTGAAGCTGACTCATCATGCCACATCCTGCTCTGCTGTGCACATAGCGCATCACCGATGATGTCAATTATCGAGGGGTTTTCCACAGCGTTTGGCGTCATTTTCAATTCTATGATGTGTCACTCTGTTGATGCTTGACGCCGATAGCGCTTGACGCTCGACAGATCGATGCCATCAAGCAGCATGGCCTGTTCGCTGGACCGAAGCTCCAGGGATGATGAAGCAGGCTGATCGATGCGCGTGTCAGCGGTGTTCCCCGCCTGGCGCGGAAACTTGAACACGCCTTCTTTGAGCCGCTTGTACCAGAGCACATAGCCATCGCGGTCCCAGTGAAGCAGCTTGAGCCGATCACCACTGCGATTGCGAAAGAGAAACAGGTGACCGCTGAGCGGGTCCTGCCCGGTGATCTCTTGCGCCGTCATCGCCAGTCGATCAAACCCGCAACGCATGTCGGTGCGCTGCAGGCACAGCCAGATGCGAGATGGATTGCCTGCATCCAACGCCCGCAGACTGGGCAGGCCAAAGATGCTTGCAGTGCTGGTGGTTCCGGGACTTGCGGGGGTTGCAGGGGTCATCGAGGTGCCTCCACGACTTGGCGCAGCGTGGGCACATCAAACCCTTCGCGCACCCGCACGATCGTGCCGCAGCGCAGTTGTAATTCGATTGGCGAGGGCGATTCACTCTCGCTCGCCCGCAGAGTCGAGACCGGCAGCTCCACCGCAGGCATCAACTCCACGAACGTCGGCGCAGCGCTGACCTTGAGCTTCCGCCGCCAGAAAAAGAACGTCGACACCGCCACGCAGTGCCTGCCACAAAACCGCGCGATGCTCAGGCCGCTGCCTTGCTGTTGCCCAATCAACTCGCGCCAACGTTCCGCCGTCAATGATTGTTTGCTCATAGTCAGACAGCATGACAGTCACGCAGCCCAAGCGGAAGATGGGGTTGATGGAACGCTAACGACTCATCGGCGATCTACGACCGAGTGACATTCGTTGGCAGGTATCCGAGTAGGCTCACTTTTTGCCCCGATGATTGGGATCGATATGAGATGCCTGATGAAACCGGCATTGATCATCACTTCGACATCCGGAATTTCAAAGGCGGGGTTGAACTCGTCGGGTTTCGCGGAAAGAAAGTGCTAAAGGATCCGAGTCGACACGTAACCGTCAAAGCCGCATGGATGAACGAGGTCGACTGGGCTGGATTGGAGATTCAAAGGTTAGGACTGTTTTACATTTGCGCGCGAAAACTTTCAGGTTCAAAGGCTGAGGAAGGAGTCTTCTCGCTGCCGAAGCCAGAAGACAAATGATACGAGCAGGAGATGAAGGACTATGCCCGTCTGAAAGCTGCTGGTGTCGAGTTCGACTGAACCGCATCCTCATTGATCTGGCGCAGCAACAATCCTCGTCCTCGTCTCCTGCCCGCCCATTGAGGCCCGCTTTCCCGGGGACCGCAGCCAGGTGGTGACCGGCACGCTCCTCCCACCTCGATTCACATCCAACTGCTGTCTGCTATCATGTCCTTAGCAACTATCATGTTTGTTTGTAACCTTGCCGGGACAAATTTGAGATGCATAGCACAGGTTCTATCCAGCGATACATCCGATTTCGCGGCAAGGTGTCGGGGCCATTCTCCGCGGAGGAACTTGGCGCGATGATCTCCCGCGGCCAAGTCACACGTCTGCATGAGGTCTCCCACAGCGGACATTCCTGGAAGCCGATCAGCGAAGACCAATCCCTCAGCTTCTCGAACACGAAGCCAAGAACGAACACGAGACATGAGGAACTCCAGTCAGTAGTGAAAGGCAACGGCCGCCCCATTGATGTTCTGATTGACGAGAAGGATTCGATCGCCGCTGCACTGCCGGTGACCCCGATTCGATCGGACAGCGCGCCGATTAGTGGCTCCATAGCAACGCCAGCCATTCCGGTTTCATCCGGGGACGATGCGGAGCAACTTGCGGAAGTCTGCGATGCCACCACCATCACGCAAAACACGACCGCTCCCCCACCTCCAGCCTCGCCTGCACCATCTCCGAACCGGCTGGCGATCGACGCGGAATCGTCCTTTTCGCGTCAGCGAACCGTGCTGGCCATTACCGCTGCCGCTGGCATGTTGGCGACTTTCCTTCCGTGGGTGAAAGCGCCGATCATTGGTTCGATTGATGGGACTGCCGGCGATGGATGGATCACCCTTGCTCTATTTGCTTGTGCTCTTGCTCTATGTTTTACCGGTAACCGCTCTCGCTCAATATCGGGCGTCAATCACGTGGCAATTGCCATTCCGTCACTCTTGGCCGGCCTGATTGGATTATGGAAGGTTTTAGCGTTCAGAGAACGGATGGCCGAGATGCGATCAGAGGACAACGCGTTTGCAGCTGCAATGTCCCTGACAGTACAAATCGGAATCGGCATTTATCTCTTGATTATCGCGGCAGCAGCAATGATCATCCTCCCGTTCCTGCTGCGAGATCAGAAAGCAGGTTGACCCGTAATCGATGACCGTTCGCAACGGGCTCGACGATCACGAATGACCCTCCGTATTCTTTGCATTCAAGTTTTCTGAAAGTCGGATAGAGTAAGGCTCTACATGACACGTCGAAGATCCACCGATTCAGGCGACAGCTTGGAGATGCTCCTCGATACGGTATGCAACGTATTTGGCGGCGTCATTTTTGTAGCGATGCTCATCGCCATTCTCACATCCCAGACCTCTGAGGCCATCGTCACCGATCATCGCGCGACCACGACCGCAGTGAAGGAGCAGCGCGCCGTCAACGCGACCCACGCCCGCATCGCTAATCTTCGATCAAGCCTGGACGAGATCACCAAGACAAGCCAGACCATCGGAACCGGCGAGTCCAAGCGGGCCCAGCAGATACTGGAACTCATCGAACAGCGGCAGGAAGAAGCCACGAAAAGAATCGAGGCTGCACGGCAGTGGCTTGATCGGTTCGCCGAATTGGAAAGTGAAGCAGTAGAGGGACTGGACCGCCGCTTGGCGCAGGCTACAAGCGACATGAAGGAACAGGAAGAAGAAACGCGTCAAGTGCGCGATGCAAAGACCATCCAAGGTCGCTTACCCGTGGAACGGCAGACTCAGAAGACGCAGATTCTCTTCATCGTTTGGAAGGGTCAGGCCTATGCGGTGCCTCTCGGTGCTGGTAGAGCGCTCCTGCTCGCGGGAGGCATGGGCGAGGACGTTGAAGTTGACATGAAACCTGCCATCGGGGCGATCGTCATCATGCCCACACCCGGCAAAGGTATCGCCATCACCGCCCAGTTCAAGGACAACCAGCGAATCGCGCAGTTGATGGACCTGCTGAAATCCGACCAGCATTTCTTCGATCTGTATGTGACAGCTGATTCCGTGGATGCTTTCAACCAGCTTCGACAGTTCGTGACCGCCAAGGGATTCAGCTACAACGTCCACCCGATCAAGCCTCAGTCGGGTCGGTTCATCTTCGGCAGGACTGACAAAGTGTTCGTCCAGTGAAAGGCTGCCACAGGCTGCCCTGACCCGTCATTTGACCTTCTCATAAGTCTTGCCGTCAATCACCAGCCGCCCGTCCTCCAGCGAGAGCGACAGACTGGCCGGCAGCGGTTTGGTTGCAGGAGAGATCACGATTGACTTGCCATTGCCTTGGGGGATGACAATTTTCTTCGTGATCAAGGTTGACGCCTGCGGCGGATTGGCCTCACCCACCGAGAGCTTGCCCGCTGCTTTGAGGATGAAATCGACCTGGCGAGTCAGCTTCACTTTCCCCTGCGAATCGAAGGTGCGAACCAGCTGCATGAAGCCGGCCTTCGTGAACACCACTTCGCTCGCTGCGTAACCGCCCTCTGCAATGTCACCCGCATTCCCACCTTCGATCTGACGCCATGTTCCGATCAGGTCCGTCAACGTGCGACGCAGGCCGGCGTCTTCAGGCACTTTGAAAGCGCCCTTCAGGTCGCCCACATCCGGCAACTTGCTCTGCGCAGGAAGGCTGGGAACTACACCCTCAATCGGCGCGGCGGCCTCAGGCTCGCGGACCTTGGTTGATGAATCGACCCGACCGATGACGAGCCTTGTGCCTGCATCAGTGTCAGCCGCCGGTGTTGGCGGCGAGGGTGCGTCAGGCGGGGCGACTGCAGGGGCAGAGGGTACTGCGGCCGTTGAGGAGGATGCGGGCACGGACGCCGGCGACTCTTGCGGGGACGACTGCGGTGCGGTGGCCACAGGCCCACGATCGGCGCTCGATGGCGTGACTCCTGCTTCGCCGTCACCTGCATCAGCAGGACCCGCGCCACTGCCGCCGCCGTGCGAGGCTGACGCCCCACCTGGCTTAGCCGTGCCATTGGCTGCGGCTCCGGTCGGGATCAGGTTCACCGCCTTCGATGCCGCTGCGGGAGCGGAATGGGACCGCCCATTGTCGTGCACTTTGACGTCAGCCAACGCCGGCTCTTTCTTCTCATCCACGGAAGCACACGCGCAGACATAGAGCGCCATGAGTGCCACGCCAGATCGTAACCACAAGCGCAGCAGCGCTGAGTGCGGACGGCAAATAGACTCGCGACCGGCGCCGGATTCGTTGACGTCGATGCAAATTGGAAGGTTGTTCATTATTGTTTCTCGCGATGTATGTTGCCGCCCACGCCACATGGTTTACCCTTTGCAGTCAGCTTCAGCTTGTCACGGAGTCTGCACTTCCGAAAGTACCGATGCCTCTTCCGCCACCATCTCAATGCCGGTGTCGTATCCGCTCATCTGAATGATGGGCAAGAGTGTTTCATACGAGTCGAATCCTGAGGGCTTGAGGAGCACGACCACGTAGAATGCTTCCCGATCGTAGTTGCCGACAACCGCCATCACCAGTTGCACCCGCGCGGCCGGATCTGGTAAATCGATCCATATTGCAGACTCCCGAGGATTGGGCGAACCCACCCCGGCGCGATGTCCCGACCACTCGATGAGTAAAGGTGCCTTCTTCTGCCCTGCCTGTTTTTGAATGAGATAGGTGATGCGTGGATTTCGCCGTAGTTCCTCCGATTCAGCCTTCAGCTGCGCCACCCGCTGCTCCATTTCGACGATCACCTGAAGTTTCTTCTGCTTATCCTGCTTTCCCGACCCGTCGGCATGAGCCGCGGCGGACTTGTCGATGATCTTCTTCTCAATCTCCTGCACCAGCTTCTGCAACTTCGCCAGCTCATCGAGTCGGCGTTGTATCTGTTGCTTCTGATCACCGCTGAGCCCCGCCAGTCCCGAGAGCATGGCCATTGCCTCTTCGTACTGCTTGCGCAGCTCTTGCTCGGCAGCCTCCAGCTGCGCCATATCTCCCGTGACCATCGTGGTCGGCGGAATTTCATCGGCGGCCTGCGCGACTGTGGCGGTCCGCCACAGGTCCAAAGCCATCATCAGCGTAATGAGCACCAGGATGCCCATGATTGACATCATGACATCCTGAAAGGAAAACAAACTTATGGGTACGCCTTGGTTATGCCGGGATCTTCGTGCCATACACTGCCTCCTTCACCGGCGTCTCAACAGGCAGCTTCAATCGCGCCACAATCGATCGTTGACAATATTCCGTCATATTGTCGAGCATCTGCTCCTCCGTCCGCTTCACGGCCGTCATGAGCATGTAGATCACCACGGCTGCGACGAGCGCCTGGAGTGTGGTCTCGAACGCCGTTGACAGGCCTGCAGTCACCGACTGCAAAGCGGGCTTGAGCGTGTCGATATCGGAGGACTGTGCCAGTACGCCGGTGAAAGAGCCGATGGCCTGCGAAAGACCGAGCACCGTGCCGATGAATCCCAGCACCGGAATCGCCCAGATCAGGCCGCGTGCGACGGTGTAGCTGGACTCCATCATGGATTCATCGTTCTCCGCCTGCCCGCGGAGCACTTCATCCACATCGCTCACCCGGCCGATGTTCCGCAGATTGGACAAGGCGATCTGTATGCGGTTGAACAATAGGAAATTCTTGGGATCGTCAGCCAGATCGTGGAGTCGCTCCAGCGTCCGTCCGGCGGCAGCGGCGGTCATCACGAAGTCGGCGTCTTCAGGCACCACACGCAGCGAGAGCGCCCGCTGTTGAACGCCGATCTTGTGGCGCTTCACCAGCATGATCATCATCGTCCACAGCGAAAAGAAAACGATCGAATAAGGCACCCAGCCCCGCTGCGTGAATGATTGTGCGAACCAGGTTTCCTGCAGCGGGATCAAAGCAGCGTAGAACCCCACGGACAGCAACACGGCACAAAGCAGCGGGAACAAGGGGCCAGCCGAAGTAAATCGCCCTGCCGGCATGCACAGGCGCTTCTCGATGTCGAGCTTCGTGAAAGAGAGAGTGGGATTGATGACTGCATGAATTGATGACATTGCTTCTATGCTCCGATGAACCGGTATCTGTTGCTGGCCGTCGCCGTTAATCGTGATTCGCCACAATTGCCATCAGCGGGCTTCGGCAGTGAATCCTTCACGTACGAGCACACTTACCGCGCCAGCCTTATCCACACTGAAATCCTCAAATTGTGCAGCAGTGAAATCGTTGACATGAATGGCAAAACTGATGTTCTCCACTCGTTCAATCACGCCTCCACCGAACTTGAGTGTATTGATTCCAACCCAGTAATACAGCCTGTCCCGCTCGATGAACAGTGGCCCACCACTATTACCGGGGTTGATCGCAGCGTCGATTTGTATGAACGTTGAAGCACCGGCGCGAATCGCGCTGACATGTCCCCGCGTCTGCGTACCATCGAGGCCATCGAGTGGGTTTCCCACGGCCACCACGGGATCGCCCTCTTCGATCTCGCTGACCTCCAGTTTCGTCGCACCTGCTCCAAACTCGCTGGGAAGCACCACGTAATCAATCCCTTCGGTCAGATCCGCAGCATCCACTTCAAGTCTCGCCAGATCCTTGGACTCGGACTCCAAACCAGCCCGCAGCACCGGTCTCACCTTGCCCGACGGAAAACGGATCGAAAGTTGATACGACATGATGATGGCATGAACGGCATCGCCCGCTTCATCGCTCGCCATCCCTGGAAAACCTAGTACGTGTTTGTTGGTCGCCAGAATCAGTCTGCCAGCTTTCACCTGGACAACGCATGCGCTGCCGGTGCCTCCGGAAACCTGCGGTACATCCTTGACGAGCTTTTGGTAGCTGCAAAGCACTTTGGGCGACGATAGTTTCAATGCCTCGCGTTTCAATCCGCGTAGTCCCGGCGACGCGCTAACTGTCGGAGATCCTTCGGGCACGAGCACAGGCATCGGGGGGATGATTGGCAAAGCAGGTGAAGGGGTCGCGACGTCCTGCGCAGGCTGCTGCGGCGCATCAGTGGGCTGTGGTGAACTAAACCAACCCTGCGTCACCGCCAGAGTGCCTAGGACAGAAAGCAGCAATACAGCCGCAATGGCCACGAGCCAAGGCCACATGGGTCGGGGCTTGTAAGGCTCAAGAGTCTCCAGGACGTCAGGTGCGGAGATGGCGGCGGTGGTGGGTGTTTGGAAGGCAGCGCTAACGGTCGGTTGAGATGCTGTCGCTTGAACGGGCTCACTCGATGGAATGTGGCCGACACCCGGATGTGCCGGCGGGCCCGCAGGCACCGGGGGCACCGCGCTTGTCCATGCAAGCCCATCGCTGGAAACCTCATGAAACCGCGTGAGCTGCCCTCGGCTTGTCATCCGCGCCAGTTCATGCGAGGACACGGGGCCTGTCACCCGGCCGCGAAACCTGACGTAGTGATGAGCCTCTGGATCTGTGGCCATGTTTGTACTCGAAGAGACGATGGATTGGCGCTGCGTTTGAAAAGTGTCGCGAAAACTGGATTTTGTTTGTCCCTGTATAAGTAATCTCAGAGGCCTGTCATTTGGTCGCGATATAAACCACGGTGCCGGCCGGTTGCGTGTTGGCTGCCTCGAGCCAGGTGGCGGTTCCGCCACTGAGTGTGCCGATGGGTTCGAACTTAAACTCGCCTTGGGCCGTTTTGACGATCACTTCCATGCGGCCGGTCTGTAGCGGGCTGATGTTGGGCACGATGGTGCGAAGACCATCCTCACGCCAGACCACTCCCATCGAAATCCGCCCCGACAATTGCGGCGTCATGTTCGATTCCCACTCCGCCTTGCGGTGCAGTAGCGCTCCCCAATCCGGCTGCTCATGGAGCACTTTCAGCGCTGCCGTCCGCTGATCCTCGACAGCCTGATTCAGCGTGTCGAGCCATTCCACTTCCGTCGGCAGAGCACGAAGCTTCTGGTGCCACTGCGCCAGTTCGGAATGCCGAGGCCAGTCGCGCTCGACGGTCCACTTCACCATCTGATTCATCATGCCCGCACGCAGAATCGGATCGATCGATTCATGGGCCGACAGCAGTTTGCAAAGTCGAACGTGGTAGTTCTCCCAGTCTGTGCCTGTTGCCTTCACCGTGCCCGAGGCTTCTGTGGCAAACGCTGTCTGCGGTGCTGGCGCCGGATTCCGCGACAGGTCAATATCACCGGCTTTGAGTACCTTTTCGTCCCACGTCGCTCGGTCCCCAAATGCCTGTTCGAACGTTCGCGTGAACCGCACAATCAACTGACCGCTCGTTGGCGGGGACAGCTTTGACCCTCTGGGAACATAGAGCACCGCTCCCGATTTAAGCCGAAGCATATCCATACCACTGACGAGGCGGTTGGACAGTAGCGTACTAAGGTCGCCGTTGACCCGGTTGGTCATCAGCGTCGGATCGAGTGCGGTCACTGCCGTAGACAGATAGTCCCGGTACTCCATGATTGCGCTTCGATACACGCCGGTGGGCTTTTTGGCGAGTTCTTCGATCACGCTGAGCCGCTTGCGTGCCTCTTCATAACTCTCCACGCGAAGCGGCGCCATCCTGGACAAGATCGGATCGCAGACAGCCACCGATTCCCAAGCTTCGACCAGTTCGAGGGACTGCCTGAATTCCGCTGTCATCGGGTGCGATGGATGAGCTTCGATGAATGCCGACAAAGTCTTCGCGTGAACCGCCGGCAGGTTGTAAGACCTGCGGATGGCCGAAAGTCCTTCGTCCACGGTGCGACTGCGCGCCATCTTCTCGCTCAGAGAAGTCGTCGAGGTGATCACCGACGCTAACAGCGCCTGGCCTGAGGCGGTCAACGTGGAACTGACCTGCTGCATTTTCAGAAGCTGATCCAACTGCCCTCGCAGCACATCAAAGCCATCGCGCCGGGCCATGTCCGCAGTGTCGGCATCATCGCGGATCTCCGCGTATCGAGAACGAAGCGAATCGAGCGCTGCGGTGAAGACCTGATCGCGTTTGGCCTGCTCCTCTCGTTCAACCGTCTGCAGTTCGCCTTCGAGTGTTTCCAGTGCTAATCGCTCCTCATCGGTGAACGCCAGTTCGCGGGCTATCTTCATGGCCTCCAGATCAGGGGCGGTGTCTGACGCTGCTCGCGCCCTTGCCAATGCGGAGGCAAACCGCTGTCGCCGCAGTCCCTGCTCCGCCAGGGCGCGGTCCACTTCAACCAGGGCGATCTGCATGGCGGCGGCGCTCCATACCGCAGGCTCCTCCTTCTCAATACGCCCGAGAAGCTTCTTGGCTTCGCCCCATCGCTGACCCTGGATCAGCGGCTCCAACTGCGAGACCCACTGATCCATCGTCGCCTGGTCCCGCTGCTGCCAGATCACCACGCCCACGATCGAAATGAGTATCGCGGTCAGACAGAGCAACCCCATGAGCACCATGCGATGTCGGCGGCGGCCTTGAAGGGTTCCTTCGTTGAGCTGCGACTGATAGCGGACCTGCAGCATGCGCGGTGCCGGTCGTTCGAGCCGACCGAAGGCGGCCCATAGCCGTTCGAGTTCTTCGTGCGGCCGTCGTTCATCGAGCGCGACTTCCATCGCGAGGCAGGCATGTTGATAGTCGACCGCCAGCTTCTCCTGTTTATCCAGCTGATCGAGCCAGGTGATGGCGTCGGTGACCGCCGGCGTCGCAAGCGATACCACATCCTGATCAATGGCGGCCGCCAACTCGCGCCACTGAACCACGGCTGCGGCCACGCGGCTTGCCTCCTGCCGCTGATACGCACTGTCCACGTATGACGCCAGCTGCGCCAATCGGATGCGTTGATGTTCATCGGTGAGCACGCTGTTCCACTGCTTCACCGAACGCATCAGCGTCTGCGGCGGCGGCTCGAGCCAAGGGTCAACACAACACTCCTTGTATGCATTGGCCATCGCCCCTTGGTCTTTTCGATTCCAAGCCAGGGCTGCCTCCTGTTCGATCTGTTTGTGACGATGTTTTTCAAACTGAACAAGATCCTCGCCCCAGATCGGATTCTGCACATCAGCGGCGGACAGCTTGCGAAGGATGCGGATGCGCGACTTGAGCGGCCCGCGGCCCAGCGCCAGCCGACGGTGCCAGCGAAGCAGGCTTTCGAGCCGTTGCTCGCGCGGATAGGCACTGTTGATCTCCTCGACGCCGGTGAAGTTCAGCTCAGGCAGGTCCAGCCCGACATCCTGACAGATCAGCGTGAAAGTCTCGCGCTGCGGAAACTCCAGCGCGGCCGCTTCATCGAGCAAAGGCGGCGCGGCCTCGGCAAGTTGAATGGCTTCAGAGCGCAGGCCCTGGCGCAGCAGCGACACGCAGCGACTGAGCCGGGCGTTGATTTCCTCCACCTTGGCCCCATACTCGCGCACCACCGCCTGCCCCTCGGTGGACAGCCCGCTACCGCTTCGATTGATCACGCGAAGGATTTTGTTAACGATATCTTCTGCTCGTGGCATACGAATTTTCTCAATCTAACTTTGGACTCGACACGCAATTCTTGACTTCCAGTTTTATCACTACAACGGGGGCGAGGAAACGGTCGACGAAAACAATTTCATCTATCTGCTTAAGCCGTTGGTGAAAGGAACACTCGTGGTTGGACGCAGTTTGATATTCGCCCTCCATTTTCTCTTGCAGTTGCGTCTGCATCGCTTCTATTTCTGCGATCTTATGTTGTCTCTTCTCCTTCAACTCAACACTTTCCTTCTTAGCTAGCTCTTTGTTAAGGTTATTGTTCTGTATGCGCCAGGTTTCCCGTGACGACTCCAATGATTTCTCGTACTTCTGAATGGCAGTGGACGTGGAGGCAGAGTTCCAGTTAAGCCTCCACTCCTTATGATTAATTTCCCGCGAAATCTGGAATGTCGTTTCTCCGACATGCCCTAAGTAACTCTCGACATT
>ENA-ORBV01013294-ORBV01013294.1-microbial-mat-metagenome-genome-assembly--contig:-NODE-13294-length-12537-cov-4.479615_pt1 | contig 12537 bp, 13 predicted proteins | sample MGYA00237777_ERZ505514 | MGnify/ENA primary metagenome ERZ505514 (study PRJEB26160, sample SAMN06269048) | microbial mat metagenome | isolation source: Oligotrophic lake microbial mat | place...
GGCCCAGTTCGTGCCGTTCGTCGGCTCCGAGGCTGGCGAGCCCGAACCGGCAGACGAGCAGTGCAAGGCCGTGGTGGAGTCGCTCGACGAGAACGGTCGCTACGTGATCAAGGGCGGGGACTACCTCAACCTCATCGCCTCGTGCACCGGGGTGACGGTCGAGGAAATCCGTGCCGCCAACCCGGACTCGCAGGTACTGATCCCTGGCGCCACGCTCGTGATCCCCGCTACGAGCCCCGGCTGATCGACCGTTCGTGCCGGGGCGTGGTGAGTGAAGGCCGAGCGAGCCGGCTTGGCAGCGGCGGGGAGTCGACCAGTGGCAGGTTCATCGTGGCACCCCGGCGCGGGTCCGCCCCCAACTCGGCTTGCCTCGGGAACTCGGAGTCGCTACGTCGGGCGTGTGGTCGGTTTGGCCGTGATCGCGGGCGGGTGCGCGGGGTCGGTGACGTCGTAGTGGAAACCTGCCGCAGGCAACTGGCATAGCGCAGCCAGCGTTGACGACGCACGCGACGTAGTCCACACTCGGCACGTCGTCGCCGAGCACCAAGGCGATCGACTCCTGGGTGGCAGGCGCCGCCAGTTCGGTGACGGGGTGGCGGTGAACTCGTACCGGGCAGGAGGAGCGACCCTGCGGGCCGGTAACCGCCCTCGAACCGGATCAACAGATCCAAGACGTCACTCCGAACAGCTTCGGCCAGGTCGTTGGGGAGGGTCATCACGAACGTCACCGGGCGGTGTCCCTCCGTGCGCGACCACGGCCGTTGAGCCCGGCAGTGTCGAACACGGAAGCTGCAGCCAGCCGTAGCTGAAGGGAACCTCTGTCTCAAGCGGTCTCGGCGCATGTGACACCCGACTCCCTCGGGTGGGGCACTCGCACGGCGATGGACACGCAGGGGAGGATGCACGGTCGGGGCGCTGACTGCAAGGCCGCGTCATGTCTGGTCGTGAGAGTGAGTTGCCCTATGTCGCTGACGGGACGGTTCGATCAGATAATCTGATCGAGTGCCCGAAGTGACCGCCACCGAAGCATCCCGGAGCTTTGCCGATCTTCTCGACGGCGTCGAGCACGCCCGAGGTGCTCTGCTCGGTGAAGGAGGTGACGCGGATATAGCCGATGTCACCGCCTTCCAGGCGATGGCGCACCGACTTCACCTTGATGGTCTCGCGCGTCAGCGAGACGTCGAACGGATCCTTGCCGGCGCGGCGGATCGAGATCTTGATCGGCGTGCCGACCTTGCCGCGCATGCGCTCGACTGCCTCCTGGAGCGTCAGCCCTTGGATCGGCTCGCCATCGAGGGCAAAAATCAGGTCGCCGGGCATGATGCCGGCCTTGGAAGCCGGGGTGTCGTCGATCGGCGACACCACCTTGATGACACCGTTCTCCATTGTGACTTCGATGCCCAAGCCACCGAACTCGCCCTTGGTCTGGACCTGCATGTCCTTGTAGGTCTTGGGGTTCATGTAGCTCGAGTGCGGGTCGAGCGCTGTCAGCATGCCGTTGATGGCATTCTCGATCAGCGTCTTCTCGTCGGCCGGTTCGACATAATCGCGCCGGACGCGCTCCAGCACGTCGCCGAACAGGTTGAGCTGCTGATAGAGCTCGCTCTTGTCGGCGCCGGCGGGCTTGGCGGGAGCCTTGTCCTGGGACCAAGCCGGCAGGGCGATGGGAGCGGCCAGAAAAGCCAGGATCGCGGCGGTGGAAGCGATGCGCAAACGGGTCATTGGACTGCTTTCAGGGAATGTCGCTGGCCGGCACCGGACAGGCGACTCGGGGGCGGGTGTTGGGACGAAGATACAGGTCGGTCTTTGGCAGGATCAAGGCGCGGGCGGTCACGAAGCGTCACAAATCAGGCCGAGGCTGCGACGGCGGGATGGGGCACGGCCAGGAGGGTCGGCCGCGATGCCTCGGAAAGCAGCGATTTTCCGGTCATTTCCGCGGGTTGCCGCACGCCCATCAGGGCCAGCAGCGTCGGCGCGACGTCGGCCAGCTTGCCGTCGGCCAGGGACTGGACCGACGCAGGGGCGTTGAACAACAACGCCGGCACCCGATTCAACGTATGCTGGGTGTGCTTCTGGTGTGATTTCTCGTCGAACATCTGTTCGGCATTGCCATGGTCGGCCGTGACGAACATGACGCCGCGGGCCTTGCTGACCGCGACCATCAGCCTGCCGAGGCAGGTGTCGACCGCCTCCACCGCCTTGACGGCGGCGGCAAGGACACCGGAGTGGCCGACCATGTCGGTGTTGGCGTAGTTCACCACGATCAGGTCGAACTTGCCCGAGCCGATCGCCTCGACGAGCTTGTCCGTCACTTCGGGGGCGCTCATCTCGGGCTTCAGGTCGTAGGTCTGGACCTTGGGCGAGGGCACGAGGATCCGCTCCTCGCCGTCGAACACGCGCTCCTCGCCGCCATTGAAGAAGAACGTGACGTGCGCGTACTTCTCCGTCTCGGCGATCCGCAACTGCTTCAGCCCGGCTTTCGCGATCGTCTCGCCGAGGCCCATCTTGATCACTTCGGGCGGAAACAGCGCCTTGAGGAAGGGGTTGAGCGCGGCCGAATACTCGACCATTCCGGCTGCCGCCGCGAACGTCACGAACCTGGGGCGCCTGAAGCCGTCGAACATCGGATCGAGTAAGGCCGTCAGGATCTCGCGGGCGCGGTCGGAGCGGTAGTTGAACATCAGGACGCCGTCGCCGTCCTTCATGCCGGCATAGCCGTCGATCACCGTCGGCTTCACGAATTCGTCGTCGAGGCCGGCGGCGTAAGCCTTGTCGATCGCTTCCTTGGGCGTTCTGGCGGCTTCGCCTCTGGAGTCGACCATGGCTTCATAGGCGAGCGCCACGCGATCCCAGCGCTTGTCGCGATCCATGGGATAGAAGCGCCCGGAGACGGTCGCGAAGCGGATCGGCAGGCCAGGCTTGAGGCCGGCTTCGATGTGCGCCGCGCATTCGAGCGCGCTGCGCGGAGGCATGTCGCGGCCGTCGAGGAAGGCGTGGATCGCCACCGGCACACCAGCGCCGGCGACCAGGTTGGCGAGCACGATCAGGTGATCCTGATGCGCATGCACACCGCCCGGCGAGGCGAGCCCCATCACGTGGCAGGTGCCGCCGGTCTTCTTCAGCGTGGCCATGAGTTCGGTGAGCAACCGGTTCCGGGCGAGCGATCCGTCCTCGATGGCGGTGTCGATCCGCGGCAGGTCCGGCACCGCGACGCGGCCGGCGCCGAGATTCATGTGGCCGACCTCGGAGTTGCCCATCTGGCCCTTGGGCAGCCCGACGAAGGTCTCCGACGCATCGATCAGCCCCTGCGGGCAGGTGGCGATCAGCCGGTCGTAGTTGGGTGTGCGCGCATCGAGGATGGCGTTGTCCTTGGGATCGGTGCGATGGCCCCAGCCGTCGAGGATGCAGAGGACGGCCGGCCGGGGACGCTGGGAAGCAGGCATCAGGCGGGTTTGCCGGCGCGCAGTCGCTCGCGCTCGACCGCGTTGAACTTATTGGGGCAGTTGAGGTCGCGCGGATCGGTGTTGGGATTCTGGTCCGGCACCTCGATGGCGCAGAACACGAACTCGCCACGGGGCTCGCCGTCGATGCTGATGTCGTAGGTATAGGTGCCTGGCGGATCGCCCGGGATGATGCACCAGGACCGCTGCAGCACGCCGTCCTGCACGGTCTCGAGCATGCGTGTCGTTGCCCGTGTCTTGTCGGCGCTGACTTCGGTTTCGGGGCCGGCGATCACCTGCTCGGCCGGCTGCGAGGTCGTCAGCACCTCGGTCAACGAGACGACGCGGTTCGGGCCACCCAGGTACATCCGCCAGCCGAAGCAGGCACGGTTGAACAGCAGCGGTATGGCGTTGGTCTCGTAGTGGCGCTGCTTGCCGTCCTCGCCCGCGATCGACACGTAGGGAATGTTGCGCACCGGCTTGACCGCCGGCTTCGCGGGCGGCGTGGTCTGGGCCAGGGCGGCGGCGGAAACCACGGCCAGGGCGACGGCGGCGAGGGCGGCGGCGGGCCACCGGGAAAGGCTGTGCATGGGTGCCAATGTAGCCTCGGTTTTTCGTCAGAACAGAGGCAAAATCGACGCCATTTCAGGCCTTCAGATCAGGCCCGGTGATAGGGGTGGCCAGCAAGAAGCTGCTGGGCGCGGTAGAGTTGCTCCGCCAGCATGGCCCGGGCGAGCAGGTGAGGCCACGTCATGGCCCCGAAAGACAGCACGAAAGCGGCCTTTTTCAACAGCGATTCGGGGTGTCCGTCGGCTCCGCCGATCAGGAACGCGATATCCGACGCGGAATTGTCACGCCAGTGCGCGAGGCGACCGGCGAAGGCCTCGCTGTCCAGCACCTTGCCGCGACGATCGAGCGCGATGAGGACGGCTTTGGCCGGCACGGCGTCCAGCAACAGCTCGCTTTCGCGCAGGATCATTTGGGCCGGCGGCAGCTTCCGCTTCTCCTCGAGTTCGCGGAGCGCCAGCGGCCAGCGGATGCGAGCGGCGTAATGCTCGTAGAGATCGCGCTCCGGTCCGCGTGCGGCGCGGCCGATGGCGGCGATCAGCAGTTTCACGCCGGCTTCTTGGGGCGCCGTGGCCGGGCCGACCGGGCGGCCTTTGACTTGGCCGGTTTGGAGTCGGCCGTCTCTTCCTCCAGGGCCCACATCTTCTCAAGGGCATAGAAGGCGCGTGGCTCGGGGCGGAAGATGTGGACGACGACGTCGCCGCCATCGACCAGCACCCAGTCGCCGGTCTGTTTGCCTTCGACCGGGATGTAGCCATGCCCGGCCTGTTTCAGGCGGTCGGCGAGATGCTCCGCAATGGCCACGACCTGGCGGGTCGAGCGGCCCGAGGCGATCACCATGTAGTCGGCGAAGGCGGATTTTCCCTTGAGGTCGATGACGACGACGTCCTCGGCCTTGTCTTCTTCCAGAGAGTGCCGGGCGAGGGCGAGCAACGCAGTGGAGGCTTTGCTCCGGTCGGGAAGCTGCCGGGCTCCCGTGGAGGAATTTTGATCGGAGATGGTCGTTCCTTTCGCTCGGGTTCGTCGTGGCCGGACGGCGCGGATCGCCGTGGCGGAGTGGCTGTCCAGTCGGCTCGGGATAAAGCACCAGGCCGGCGGTTCGCAAGAGGCGAGGCGGCGTTCCTGGCCGGCCGCCAGTCGATAACGGGCAAAGGCGCGTGGGGCTGCGGCGGCCAGGGCGGGATAGCTCCAGCCCGGCCGCGCGAAGGCGGCGATCGGGATGGCGGCAAACAGGTCGCGCCAGCCCAACCAGTGCACCAGCTGGGGCAGGATGTCGGCGCCCATGATCCAGACGAACTGCGCGCGCGGATAGAGCCGGCTGAGCGCCCGTACGGTGTCGAGCGTATAGCGCGTGCCGAGCAGCAGCTCGGGCGCATCGACCCGGATGCGGGGGTGGCGGGCAAGCTGGCGCGCGCGCGCCACGCGGGTCGGCAGCGGCTCCATGCCGTCGTCGCTCTTCAGCGGGTTCTGCGGCGAGACCAGCCACCAGACCTCGTCGAGGCCGAGGCGCCGCAGCGCCTCGAGGCTGATGTGACGATGGCCTTCATGAGCCGGATTGAAGGAACCGCCCAGGAGGCCGATGCGGCGCGTCGTGTCGCGCGACACGCCGGGCATCGGATGGTGCGCTGTCGTCACGGGCGCAGGGTGCCCTTGCCGCGCACGATGTTCTTGTAGGTGGTGAGCTCGACCAGCCCGACCGGCCCGCGGGCGTGCATGCGATTGGTCGAAATACCGATCTCCGCGCCGAGGCCAAACTCGGCACCGTCGGCGAACTGGGTGCTGGCATTGTGCATGACGATGGCACTGTCGACCTCGTCGAGGAAGCGCGCCGCGGTGGCCTCGTTGTCGGTCACGATCGTCTCGGTATGCTGGCTGCCGTAGGTGGCGATATGCCGGATGGCGCCGTCGACGCCGTCGACCGTGGCGACCGCGATGACCGGCGCCAGGTACTCGGTGCGCCAGTCCTTTTCGGTGGCAGGCAGCGCCGCGGCGTCGCGCTGGCGGACGTCGCCATCGCCGCGCACTTCGCAGCCGAGCTCGTGCAGTCTGGCCAGCACGGGCATGAGATGCGTGTCGAGCGCGGCGCGGTCGATCAGCAGCGTCTCGGCGGCGCCACAGACGCTGACGCGGCGCATCTTGGCGTTGGCCACGAGATCGCGGGCCATGGCGACATCGGCGTCACGGTCGACATAGACGTGGCAGATGCCGTCATAGTGGCGCAGCACCGGCACGCGGCTTTCCTCGGTCACACGGTCGATCAGCGAGCGTCCGCCGCGCGGCACGATGAGGTCGAGCCAGTCCATGGCGCGCAGCATCTCGCCCACGGCGGCGCGGTCGGTGGTGGGCACGAGCTGCACGCAATCCTCGGGCAGGCCAGCCGTCGCCAGCGCGCGACGCAGCAGCTCGACGATGGCGCGCGAGGAATGGAAACTATCGGACCCGCCGCGCAACACCACGACGTTGCCCGACTTGATGCAGAGAGCGCCGGCATCGGCGGTGACGTTGGGGCGGGCCTCGTAGATCACGCCGATGATGCCGATCGGCACGCGCACGCGGCTGATCACCAGCCCGTTCGGCCGGGTCCATTCCTCGATCTTGGCGCCGACCGGATCGGGCAGCAGCGCGATCTCGTCCAGCCCCTTGGCCATGGCTTCGACGCGGGTCTCGTTCAGCAGCAGGCGATCCTGCAAGGCCGAGGTCATGCCGGCGGCCTGGGCCGCGGCGATGTCCTTGGCATTGGCGGCGAGGATCGCGGCCTTTTCACCACGAATAAGTCGGGCAGCTTCGGTGAGCGCGCGATTCTTGGGCGCGGTGCCGGCATTGCGCAGTGCCACGGCGGCGCCTTTCGCGCGCCGGCCGAGCTCGGCTACGATCGCGACGGCGTCCTCAGAAGGTTTGGTCTGAACGTTCATCGGCCGCTCCAGTATGCCTTGCCGGCGCTCACTCGACCACGAGGTCGTCGCGATGGACGATCTCGTCGCGGCCACGGAAGCCCAGCAGGCGCTCGATCTCGGCGCTCTTGCGGCCGGCGATGCGGCGGGCATCCTCCGCGGCATAGGCCACCAGCCCGCGCGCCAGCACGCGGCCGGCGCGGTCTTTCACGTCGACCACATCACCGCGCTTGAACTCGCCCTCGATGGTGGTGACGCCCGCCGGCAACAGGCTCTTGCCCGCCGACAGCGCCCGGACGGCACCGTCGTCGACGGTCAGCGCACCGGCGGTCTTGAGCGAGCCCTTGATCCACTTCTTGCGCGCCGACAAAGGCGAGGCCTCGGGGAGAAACCAGCTGCAGCGCGCCGTGCCGTCGATCAGGGCGGCCAGCGCTCCCACCGGCCGGCCGTCGGCGATCGCCATACGGCAGCCCGCGGCCATGGCGATGCGGCCGGCCATCAGCTTGGTCACCATGCCGCCGTTCGACATTTCGGAGGCTGCAACGCCCGCCATCGCCTCGATCTCCGGTGTGATCTCGCGGATCTCGGGAATGAATTTTGCCGAGGGGTCGCTGCGCGGATCGCCGGTGTAGAGACCATCGATGTCCGACAGCAACACCAGCGTGTCGGCCGAGATCATCTCGGCGACACGGGCACCCAGGCGATCGTTGTCGCCGAAGCGGATTTCATCCGTGGCCACCGTGTCGTTCTCGTTGATCACCGGCACGGCTTTTAGGCCGAGCAGCGTCGCCATGGTCTGGCGCGCGTTGAGATAGCGGCGGCGTTCCTCGGAATCGTCGAGCGTCAGCAGGACCTGCGCCACCGTGATGCCGTGACGCGCCAGCGCCGCCTGATAGGCATGGGCGAGCTGGATCTGGCCGGTGGCGGCGGCCGCCTGGCTCTCCTCGAGCCTGAGTGCGCCGGGGGCCAGCTTCAGGTGCGTACGGCCGAGGCGAATGGCGCCGGACGACACCAGCACCACTTCGCAGCCAGCCTTGTGCAGGCGCGCGACGTCGTCGGTCAGGGCCTTTAGCCAGTCGTGCCGGATTTCGCCCTTGGCTTCATCGACCAGGATCGACGAGCCGATCTTGACGACCAGCCGTTTCGAGCTGGCCAGCGGGGTCATGCCGCTTCCTTTGTCGTATCGCGCTGCTTCTCGACCAGCTTCATCAGCTCGTGGAGCAGGGGCTGCACGCCATGGCCGGCGACGGCCGAGATCACGTGCACGGTCTTGCGGCTCACCTTGGCAAGCTTGGCGCGCTTGGCCTCGATGTCCTCTTGCGTCATGGCGTCGGTCTTGTTGAGCGCCACGATCTCCTTCTTGCGCGCGAGGTTGCCGCCGTAGGCGCGCAGTTCGGCGCGCACCGTGCGGTAGGCGTCGGCGACGTCGTCCTGGGTGCCGTCGACCAGATGCAGCAGCGCGCGGCAGCGCTCGACATGGCCCAGGAAGCGCGTGCCGAGGCCGGCGCCCTCATGGGCGCCCTCGATGAGGCCCGGAATGTCGGCCATCACGAACTCGCGCTCGCCCACCTTCACCACGCCGAGGCCGGGATGCAGCGTCGTGAACGGATAGTCGGCGATCTTGGGCCGGGCGTTGGAGTTGGACGACAGGAACGTCGACTTGCCGGCGTTGGGCAGGCCCACCAGGCCGATGTCGGCGATCAGCTTCAGCCGGAGCCACACCCAGCGCTCCTCGCCCGGCCAGCCCTTGTCGGCGCGGCGCGGTGCGCGGTTGGTCGAGCTCTTGTAGTGCAGGTTGCCGTAGCCGCCGTCGCCGCCCTTGGCCAGGATGACGCGCTGGCCGATGGCGGTGAGGTCGACCAGCAGGGTCTCGTTGTCCTCGGCGAAGACCTGCGTGCCGCGTGGCAGCCGCAGCACGACATCCTTGCCCTTGCCGCCGGTGCGCTGGGCGCCCATGCCGTGATGGCCGACGTCGCCTTTGAAGTGCTGGGCATAGCGGTAGTCGATCAGCGTATTGAGGCCGTCGACGCATTCGAGCACGACGTCGCCGCCGCGCCCGCCGTCGCCGCCGTCCGGACCGCCATACTCGATGAACTTCTCGCGGCGAAAGCTTCCCGATCCCGCGCCACCGTTGCCGGAGCGGATGTAGATCTTGGCCTGGTCGAGGAACTTCATGTGCCCAAGGCTCGGTTATGTTTCCAGAAATGAAAAGGGGGAACGGTTGACCGCTCCCCCTTCGAATTTCGATTGGGTGGGAACGGCTATTCGGCAGCCATCTTCGTCGGGTTCTGGGCCGGCGCCGGAAACACGTTCACCTCGACCTTGCCGCCCGTCCGCTTGCGGAAGGTGACGATGCCGGGCGCGGTGGCGAACAGCGTGTGGTCGCGGCCGATGCCGACGTTCTCGCCGGCGTTCATCTTGGTGCCGCGCTGGCGGACCAGGATGTTGCCCGACAGGACCTTCTGTCCGCCGAAGCGCTTCACGCCCAGTCGCTTGCCGGCCGAATCGCGACCGTTGCGCGAGGAGCCGCCTGCTTTCTTATGTGCCATCGTTCTACTCCGGTCGCCCTAAAGGATGATGAGGTTAGGCGACGATCTGTTCGATCTTGACCACCGTCAGATCCTGACGATGACCGTTCTTGCGCCGTGAATTCTGGCGGCGGCGCTTCTTGAAGACGATCAGGTGCGGGCCGCGGGCCTGCTTGACGATCGAGCCCAGCACCTTGGCGCCGGCCACGGTCGGCGCGCCGACCTTTTCACCGACCATGAGCACGTCGGTGAACTCGATCTTGGCGCCCGCCTCGCCCTCGATCTTTTCGACCGTGAGCGTGTCTTCGGCGGCGACTGTGTATTGCTTACCACCCGTGCGGATAACGGCGATCATGATGACACCTGACTGAAGCCTCCCGAACCGGGTGAACCTTCCACCACCCCTAGGGGGAGCGGCCGGATTCAGGCCCAAATGCAGGAAAGCACGAAAGAACGCGGCGGGCCTGAGTGACCCGCCGGAAGAGGGCGGAATATACGCAGGAAGCCCCCCAAGTCAACGCCGCAAAGGGCCTGATTTGCGGGCTTATCGGTTAGTAGGTCGACCCGGCCTGGCGGGACCTGGCGCCGCTCTGCCGGGCCTCGCCTACCGCCCAGGCAAGATCGCCCAGATAGTCGCCCACCATCCGTTCGTGGCTGGGGTTCAGGTGCATATGGATGCCGGCCGGCTCGACCTGGCGGCCGATCAGCCAGCCGCGGGTGCCCATGGCGTCCGATACCGCCCCGATATCCAGTGCCGGATCGGCCGAGCGGGTGACGAAGATCGAGAGTTCGCTGGGCTCCAGCACGGCCAGGCCCGGGATGCGGCCGATGCCGTCGATCAGCGCCTTCTTGTTGTCCATGATCATGCGGGCACAGCGCAAATAGCCCTCGTCGCCGAGGTAGTGCAGCGTCGCCCAAGCGGCCGCGATGGCGCCGCCCGGCCGCGTGCCCTGCATCGTCCAGGCGACATAGGGGCCACGTTCCCATTCGCGGAAGTCGAAGGTCTGGTATTTCTCTTTCAGTTCGTTCGAGCGCAGCAGCATCAGCGAGGCGCCTTTGGCCGCCATGCCGTGCTTGTGCAGGTCGGCCGAGAGGCTCATGACGCCCGGGACCGAGAAATCCCAGTCGGGGACGGCATGGCCCAGGCGCTTCACGTAGGGCGACAGGAAGCCGCCGACGCAGGCATCGACGTGCAGCCACAGGCCGCGCGATTGCGCCAGCGCCCCCAGCTCGCGGATCGGATCGAACACGCCGAACGGATAGCAGGGCGCCGATCCCACGAGGCCGATCGTATTGTCGTCGATCTTCGAAGCGATGGCGCCGACGTCGGCCTTGAAGTCATTCCGCGTGGTGGGCACGCGACGCACGTCGATGCCCAGCGCATGGCCGGCGCGGCTGAAGGCGGGATGGGCGGTGCGCGGCACGATGAAATTGGGCTTGTCGATGCCCTTGGTGGCGCGGGCCCAGTCGCGCGCCGTCTGGACCGCGAGGAAGATGCTCTCCGAGCCACCCGAGGTGAAGGTGCCGGCGGCATCTTCGGGCGCGTTCATCAGCGACAGGCCGAAATCGACGACGTCGTTCTCGAGCTTCGCGAGGGAAGGAAAGGCGCGCTTGCCGAGGCTGTTCTCGGTCCAGAAGGCCGCGTAGGCGCGCTTCTGCACCTCGGCCAGCTCGTCATCCAGATAGTAGTAGTAGACGGCCATCCGGCCTTCCCGCCAGGAGAAGTCGTCCTTCTTGGCAGCTTGCAGACGGGCCTCGATCTCGGGCCAGGCGAGCCCTTTCTCCGGCAACTTCATGCCTTCCTCCCGTTCGTCGAGGCAGTGCCCCGACAATTTCTCCCGCCTATAACCCGGCGCCCAGAGAGGTGCCAGCCTGGAGGGCCGGCGTTGCCGGCAGAGAGTTCGGCATGCCAACGCAGGGGCAGGAGTGCCCAGCCACGGCGTGTGCCTATAAGAAATAGGGGGACGGAAGGGGCTGAAACTGCGGCTTGGAATTTCCCTTCGGGGCCGCTAAGCATGCGCGCCGCTGTCCCAAGGAGGGGTGCTAGAGTGGTCGATTAGGACAGTCTCGAAAACTGTTGTGCGTGCAAGCGTACCGTGGGTTCGAATCCCACCCCCTCCGCCATTCACCGCCGAGCTAACAGTCTCTCCCGCCCCGGCGGACTTCTCGGAAGCCCAATAACCGCGGGCATTTCGTGTAGGATCTGTTGACCGGCCTCGGCGCCGGAAGGGCCGTTTGGCTCTCTCTGCGGCCCATTCTCTCCGAAGCTGATGACTTCGGGATTTAGTACGCTTCTTCTACGTCGTTGAGATAGCTGAGAAATTCGGAGCGTAGTTCTGCGTGTTTCGAACGTGCAGCCGGTCGGGTGGCGGAGACTGGGAGCGAACTGAAAGGGATGGCGGCGGGAGCCAGTCGCCACTTTTCTGAGTCCGAGTCCATGTGCGGACAACGGAACTCGGTGCGCTCATCCACGATCTGAATGTTGGTGAACATCATGCGACGCAGCAGCAATTGGGGCGCGCCGCCGGACGGACCTTCGAGCAGGGCCTTCCGCCGGGCGCGCTTTTCTGTTAACATGACGCCATGACAAAATCAAAGGTTTCTGTTAGCAAAAAAAAGATAGGCCGGCCCGCAACCGGCGTCGGAATGTTGATAGGCATCCGGTGGCATGAGCCAGCCCTCACCGCGATCGACGACTGGCGGCGCCGGCAACCAGACCTACCAGCGCGCGGCGAAGCCATCCGCCGGCTGGTAGAGCTGGGGCTGGCGAAGGGGAAGGCTAGATGAAACGCTCTCTACTTTTAGGTTTCGCGCTGTTGGTCGCAGCGTGCGCTACGCCTGAGGCTTCCAAAGAAGAGAAGGATGCTGCCTCCTCTCAATACGTCGCCTGTTTAGCCAAAACAGCACCAACTTACGACGATGGCCGATCCGATGCGTCAACGATAGGTCTGGCGGTATACAACTCCTGTCGCCGGGAGTTTCAAGCTTGGCTTGATGTCTCAGCAAAGGGAATGAGCCCAGGTGCTCGACAGATGTTCTATGAGCGAATGGAAAAGCGCGGTCCAGAGGCGGCAACGCAAGTCGTGTTGAAGCGTCGCGCAGCTTTGCGTC
>ENA-ORBV01013297-ORBV01013297.1-microbial-mat-metagenome-genome-assembly--contig:-NODE-13297-length-12536-cov-3.978971_pt1 | contig 12536 bp, 8 predicted proteins | sample MGYA00237777_ERZ505514 | MGnify/ENA primary metagenome ERZ505514 (study PRJEB26160, sample SAMN06269048) | microbial mat metagenome | isolation source: Oligotrophic lake microbial mat | place...
CGCGTCACGCTGGCCTTTCTGATTGGTGCGGCCAGCGTGACGCGTGAGGGTTTTGTGCTGAAGCAGTGGTTTATCCGGGAGCATGGGGAGGAAGCCAGTGCGCTGCATTCGCTCTCCGCTTACCTGGCAGACTTCGATACGCTAGTGAGCTATAACGGGCGCAGTTATGATCAGCCGTTGCTTGAGACTCGTTTTACACTGGCGAGGCAGAAGACGCCTTTCTCGCGGCTGGAGCATCTGGATTTGCTCTATGGGGCGAGGCGATTGTGGAAGCTGCGATTTGAGTCTTGCCGGCTGGTGGAGTTGGAGCGGCAGATTCTTGGACACCAGCGAGTGGGGGATGTGCCGGGGGAAATGATTCCGCAGTTGTATTTCGACTTCCTTCGGACCGGGCGAGCTGAGCGGCTGAAGGCAGTGCTGGAGCATAATGCGCTGGACATTCTATCACTGGCGTTTTTGGCTGGTGTTATTCCTGTTGCCTTTGACGATCCGCTGGCTTGTCAGCTTACGCATGGGGCGGAATTGAGCGGACTGGCCCGGTGGCTGGGGGCGCAAGAGCGGCTGGAAGAGGCTGCCGTTCTTTATCGCCGGGCGATCGATGCGCAGATGAGCGATGAGTTGATGTTTCGATGCCTATGGGAACTGAGTTTGATCGAGAAGAAGCAATTGCGGATTACCGAAGCACTGACGATCTGGACTGATCTTGCACAATCGAAGAACCCGTACCGGGCAGATTGCCTGGTGGAACTGGCGAAGTACTATGAACACACAGAGAAGAATCTGTTCATGGCTCTTGAGTGCGCCAGCGAAGCTCTCAACTGGCAACGAAGCGTCGAGTTGTTGCACCGGCAGGAGCGATTGCACAGGAAGATTTCTGCATCACGGCCGGGGCGACTGCTTTAAGGTTAGTTCCTTAGACGGCATGAGCTCTTATCACCTAGAGCGGGATTTTTTTGCGTTTTTGAGTTCTTGCCCGGTTTAGGGTAAGAGATGGCAGTCTGCCATGTTTCGATGCATGAATCTCTCTCTTAAATCTGTGACTTTGTATGAACCTGAATCTGCGAGGCGCTGGGAAGGCTTGGACCTGTTGCGCGGTGTTGCAGCCTGCATGGTCTTTGTTTTTCATTATGCCGGGATGACAAGCCCATACACGGGAGGTAATTTTGCCTGGGAGAGCTTTGAAGCTCTTGCGTTGAAGCTTGGGAGCGTAGGCACCAATGTGCTGCTGATGTTGAGCGGTTTTCTGATCAGCAAAAGTTTGTCGCGCCCCACGTTCTCCTACTGGGAATTTCTGATTCGGCGAAGCCTGCGGATCTTTGTTCCATACACTGCGATTGTTGGTTTGACGGGAGTGTTTCTAATGGTCTTTCCTGTCTTTGCCAAAGATCATGCCGGGCAGAGCCTTGCAGCCTACTATTTACAACAGTTGCTTTTGTGGCCGGGCCTGTTTCCGAGCCGTCCCTTGCTGACCGTGAGCTGGACGTTGAGCTATATTTTTGCCGGATACTGCATCATTCCGTTGGTCGCAATTTTGTGGGGCAGAGCGGCTGGTTACCTCAAGCTCTGGGTACTTGTGCTGAGTCTGTGCCTGGTGTTGAATGTCCTGACCGGCTGCCCGATGATTCGAGTCTGCTATATTCCGGCTGGCTGCATTCTGGCGGAACTGGTGATGAGAGATCAGGCGGCGTTAACTAGTCGCTGGTCTCTCTTGAGGACCTTGGTGCTTGGGCTTGCCTTCCTGAGTCTTCGATTTGCGCTTGAGTCTGAGCCGGGAGAAGTGCGGAGAGTTTTGTATTTCTTTTGCGGGCTCGGCACTGTATCGTCGCTGGCAATATTATCGATCTATTGGAGCCAGATTGTGCGGGTCAACTTTCAGATCTTGCCGTTGAGGGTACTCAATTTCATCGGGCGGCGCGGATATTCCTTTTATCTTCTGCATGGGGCTGTGACCAAGCTGTTTGTGCTTGTCTGTGTGGCAACTGCTCCGGGCGTCTTTGCACATTGGTTTACGAGCGCGTCGTTGCTTCTGATTTGCCTGGTTGTGAGTTCCGTTGTGGCTGAAATCAGCTTTCAGTTGCTCGAATGCCAGCGTCTGAACCTGGCTTCAGGCTTGAGCGAGTTGCCGGTAGGTAAATAGTTCCACATTGTGCTGGGCCAGGAGTTCTTTTGCTTCATTGCTGGTCCAGAATTGATAGTCGGCCCAGCGGTATTCCCAGGAGTTGGTGATGGCTCGGATCTCTGCGTCTTCTTTGGCGAGGTGAATGATCAACTTGGTTATGCCGGGTTCGAGCTTGCCGATGAAGTCGCGGTAGCTGACGCGGCGCTCGGCATAATTCTTGCCGTTGACTCCGGTGACGAGACGGTCGAGCATCGCGAAACCCTGACTTTGTTTCTCGCGAAGCATGTCGAGGGTGATTGGATAACCCTTGAGCTCGGCTTCGCTCACCTTGAGTGGTTTAGGGAGCATGCAGGGGACGCCATATTCTTTGGCGAGGCGTGTGTAGACTTCAAAGAAATCCGGGCGGGCGTAGAGGGTGCCCATGTGCGTGTCGAGGTGAGTGAATTTGAGGCCGTAGGCGCGGGCGCGTTCGATTTGTGCGCGCAGCTCGATTTCGATTTCGGCCGGGCTGGCATTTGTGGCTGTGGATCTGACGTCGCGCCACATGTAGCCCTCGTTGTCGATGAGGCCTTTCACTTTGTCGATCGAAGCTACTGGGCGCCAGCGGAAATACTTCCATTCGCTGGTGAGGGTAAGATGAACGCCGAGATCCATGGTTGGATTCTTTTTCGCCCAATCGCAAAACTCCTGAACCCACGGGCAGGGCATCATGACACTTGCTGAGGAGACGAGGCCCTTCTCCATCGCCTCGCTAGTGGCGATATTGGCGGAGTGGCACATGCCGGCGTCATCGGCGTGAACGATGAGGCGCTTGGTTGGAACAGATTGTGCGGAGGCGGCAAGGGTGGCTCCGGCGAGGGTAATAAAATTGCGACGAAACATGTCGTTGATTATCTCGCGGTTGAGGGGCGAGAGTTTGGCATGTGAGTTGCATGTTGATTGGCATGAAGGAAATCTCCTCATTCCGACCTACGCTCCAATCCGTTTCGGGACAGCAATATGCTGGCCGCAGTGGACGGCGTGCACTTGGCGATATCGCTGCCAAGAAGACCAGTGCTGCTCCGGTAAAGAGTTTTCAGGGAAGTCTGGCCAGCTCCAAAGTGGCACTGGCTCAGCCATTGGCTTCCCAAATTGGAACAACAGTAAGAGCCAGTTCGAATGCCAGTATTTTGTCGGCGATTGGTGCCAATTCTTCAGCATCGAGGCAGAATTCTGCCGCAGACGGATTTGGACGCATACCGGCAACGCCGCCGCGCAGCCCGATTAATCCAGTTGAAACGGTACCTGTACCGGGGCCGGCTGTGCCTGTGAAGTTGAATAGCCTGCAGCAGAAGTGGATGGATGCCAACACCGGCAACTTCGCCAATTTGATGTTAAACAACCTAAGCCGAAGCACTTCGTTTGCCATTGAAAATGTGGATATTCGTTGGGCAAACGGCTCGAGCGGGAAGCCTGAGTTTGTATCAAGAGCAGTTGGGAATGTGAGTGCTGAAAGCGGCAAGCAGCTTGCTCAACTGATGGGCGGGACGCTTGTAAATGGCCCTTTTGACACTTTTGGAACCACGCAGCGGGATCAATACATCAAGATGCCTAACGGGCAGATGGTGGAAGCGTCTGTGCTCGCCAGTCAGTTGAATGCCGCTCGCGGGGCTTCCGACCCGTTTTCGGCAACACAGAGTGTGCTTGAGATCTATCGACTGGAGAACCAGAATTTTGATCTCGCCTCTTCGAACAATGCAATCGATCTGGTGACGAAGGGTTCTCTGCGGGCCGGGTGGCCTTCCAATCAAGCGACCTAATTGCTGCGTCTTGGGACGATGAGGGGTAGCGGAATTGCTTGTCCCTCTGAGTTTTGAAGTACGAGTGGCTTGTCGCTGATTGGCAGAATGGTCATCGAGTCTCCTTCAATCTGGACTAACAAGAAGTGAGCCTGCGGGGCCCACCCCGCTATGTCCCGGCTTATCATTCTCTTACGGACACTGGACCTGCGTAATTCACCACCGGCACCGGAGACAACAAATTGCATGTCGCCGGTGGCGGCGTTGCGGCTTGAAATTTGCAGGTTGTGTTCATGACCAGCGAAGACGGCAGAAACCCCCTGTCTGCGGAAACCCTCAAACCAATGCAAGAGCTTTGGCATGGCGGGTGGGTGGTTAGGGCCTGCGGTGAACATGGGGTGGTGCATGACTGCGATTCGCCAATCCAGTGGCTTGTCGGCGAGCTGTTGTTTGAGCCATTGGCTTTGTTCGCCTGACTCAAGGTAAGCTGGCGACTTTGCGGCGGGGTGCTGATTGGTGGTGGAATCGAGGGCGAAGAACTCGGCAAAGCCTCCGAACTGGAAGTGGTACCAGCGAGTCATCTGTCCTGCCGGGCTGAAGAAGTTGTCGAGATAGGCGGGGAGGTCTGCCGACGTTTCGCTTTCATTGCCGTCGTGATTGCCGAGCACAGCGTAGAACGGTATGGCTTTTAAGGTTTCTGCATAGGGGGCAAAGAATTTTCGTTCCCAGTCGCGATCCAGTCTTCCACCGTTGTAAATGTTGTCTCCCGTGCTCATAACGAATCTCACTGGGCTTTGTGTTTTGTCCAGATGCAGGCGCTCTTGCTCCATGCGAGCGGCTATAGCGTATTGCATCGAAGTGCCATTGCCCCAATCGCCGATCACAAAGAAGGTTAGGGATTTCGCTTTTCGGGGCCAAGTGCGGATAGTGCCGGTGCCGATCGACTTTTGATTGATTTTGAGTTCGTATTTATAGCTTGTGTCCGGAGACAGGTCTGTGAAGCGGTACCAACTTCTATCAGTGGAAAAGCTTTGAGATGCGACTTCAATTACCGCAGCCCCCAAGCCCTCAGCCCTGCGACCGATAGTATTCTTTGCGATTCCGTCGGCAGTGCCCCAAGCCAGTGTAAAGCTAGATTCATCAAGCTGAGCGACATATAGCCGAGGCGTTTGTGCCGTGACAAGCGAGCACCCGCTAAGAGTGATCATCCAGGCTATAGGTATTAATTGTTTCATTTGGATTCAAGGACTAGAAATTGCTACTACCTTTGGGTAGTGCGGAATACGGAAGAAATGCCTAAACTAAATTAAGATGTTTCGGATCCCCATATTTACCATGCTAGCTGTTTCGATCCTATTCGGACAAGGCAGCCAAAGCCGGACTGAAGAAATTGAAAAAGCGAAGGAAGATAAGGCCAAGGCACTCAAGCCAGAGCAGGCTTCCAAGGCCGAAAACTTTCTGAGAAGGTTTAAGGATGACAAGAAGCTCGAGTCATTGCAGATCAGCTATAAGGGCTTTAGCCCCAAGATCGGGAACATGGTTACGGGCGCTGGATTTGCCGCCGGGCTTCAGTACCTCAAAGACGATCTTTTTAATGGGGAAATGACGGCAAGAGCATCTGCACAAATCTCGGCGCGAGGTTACGAGAAGTATGAGCTGGAGGCGATCTTCCCCAAACTGGCGAAGGATAGGCTGCTAATCGATTTGATCGCATCCCACCGGAATTTCAAGGGCCTCAACTACTACGGAAACGGGCCTCAATCCCGTCGCACCGGGCGCTCTAACTACCAGTTGGAAGATACGAGTTTTGACGCCATTTTGGGTGTGTCCGCCACCCGGTACTGGAAGCTGGGCACGAGCAACGGTGCGTTGCTTACCAACGTGGGTGGCGGTAGAGACCGTAGATTTATTTCAACCGACCTGCAGTATGGCCCCGATGTCACCCCTGGTATCGATCAGCAAACAAACTTCTTTCGGACCAGCGTCTTTAGCCAGTTTGACTATCGAGACAATCCCCTCGCTCCCAAATCCGGCGGCAATTATGTGATTCAACATTCCTGGTACCACGACGTGGATCTGAAGCGCTTTGGTTTTCGTCGTCTGGACGTCGATCTCGAACAACACATTCCATTTCTGAATCGCACGCGACGGCTGGTTCTGCGGGCCAAGGGTACCTTCATTGAGACCGACAACAATAAGCAGGTGCCATTTTATTTGCAGCCGATTGTTGGCGGGTCTGATGATTTGAGGGGTTACCGGTTCTTTCGCTTTACCGATCGAAATGCCGTTGTTTATAACGCAGAGTACCGATGGGAGATTTTTTCCGGGATGGACGGAGCGCTTTTCTTCGATGCTGGCAAGGTAATGCCGAGGAGAAGCCTATTGAAGCTCTCCGACCTGGAGACCAGTGCCGGTTTTGGACTTCGATTCAATGCCCGCAATGCGACCTTCCTTCGACTGGACGTTGGATTCAGCCAGGAGGGTTTTCAGATCTGGTTCAAGTTCGACGATTTCTTGAACAACCGCAAGTTTGGCACAAACACTCTGCAGCCGGCCTACTAGGAGAGACGCCATGAAGAAACTATTCCTTTTGATGACACTGGCGTCTGCCGCCTCAAGCAAGAAGTTTTATGGGGATGATCCACTGATGGTGGAGCCGAAGATGCTGAATGTGAAAGAAGCGACGAACCGGAAGCTGAGCGACTACTTCGATCTGTTTTCGAATCAATTTGGCAAGGTGGGCGAGAGGCATCCGAAGAGCGGACCACCGATCCGCGCCAAGGCTGTTAACACACTTGGAGAGCCGATGGATGGTGCCTGGTGGGAGCGTCGGCATTACTACAAGCGCATGAGTGCGGAAGAACTAAAGCGGGGGCCTGGGAACACCAGTCAGCCAACTCCCGATATGAAATGGACCATTACCGCAGTCAAGGCTGAAGGGGTCACGCCCGGGTTTACGATTCGCGACGGCAAGGACCGACTTTACTTCATCAAGTTTGACCCGCTAAAGAATCCTGAGATGGCTTCGACGAGCGATGCGGTTGTCTCTCGCATCTTCTATGCGCTGGGTTATCACGTACCTGAAAACGATGTGATTCATCTGAGCCCCGATCGATTGGTGATCGGCCCAGAGGTGAGGGTGCCGGGCAAGAAAGGTGTACTTCGCCCGATGACGCAGGAGGACCTGCTGCTCATCTTTGCCAAGGTTCCCAAGGGCAAGGATGGCAAGTATCGAGCGACAGCTTCGCTTGCTCTGCCTGGGAAGCCGATTGGCCCTCCGCGCTATTACGGCACTCGCACCGATGACCCCAACGATATTGTGCCGCACGAGCATCGCCGCGATGTTCGGGGCTTGCATGTGATCGATGCGTGGCTCGATCACGATGACTCGCGCGCGATCAACAACCTCGACATCCTGTTCAAGGAGGGAGAACTGCAGTACGTCAAGCATTACATGCTGGACTTCGGCTCGACGCTCGGCAGTGGTACCGAAGTCGCTAACAGCGCCCGCAGCGGGAGCTACTTCTTTACCTGGAAGGAATCGGCCAAACAAATGTTTACGCTTGGATTGATGCCACCCTATTGGGCCTTCTCAAAGTATCCCGATCTCCCGAGCGTGGGCCGCTTCGAGTTCAAAACTTTCGACCCCGAAAGATGGGTTCCGGAATATCCGAATTCAGCGTTTCTCAACCGGCTTCCCGACGACGAGTTCTGGGGGGCCAAGTTGGTTACCGCCTTCACGGACGAGGATCTCCGCACATTGGTTTCTGTCGGGGAGTTGAGCGACCCCAAGGCTGCCGAATGGATACTGAAGTGTTTGATCGAACGGCGCAACAAAATTGGGAAGGCTTACTTTGTCAAGGTTCTGCCGCTGGACCAGTTTGAGTTTCAGGGTGGTGAATTGAAGTGGGTAGATCTTGGGGCTAAGCTTGGCTACCAGCCTGAGGCAACTGTGTCTCTACAATGGTTCGCCTTTGACAATGAAGCTGAGAAAAAGACGCCACTGGCAGGACAGACGGGACGGTCGCCAACCAAACCCGTTGAGGGGTATTATGGCGCGACGCTTACGAATTCAAATAACCCAAAGCAGACCATTGATGTATTTCTTCGCGGACAAACGATCGTAGGCATCGACCGCACCTGGTAACAAGGAGCACTCGTGGAACGTCCGGAGTATCAATCACGACCCGAAATTCGAAGCTTGCAGAGCTTTCCGAGCTTTCAAGCAATTGGTGAAAGACCGAAGGGCCCTGTAGAGAAATTCCTATCTTTTTTTGCCGATGTGCGGGGCGGGGAAGGGACGGGAGTGCTGCTGATGACGGTGAACGTCTTTCTGCTGCTCTTTGCCTATTACCTTTTGAAAACCGTACGCGAGGCGCTGATTCTGACTGAGGGCGGCGCCTATATCAAGGCCTATTCGTCGGCTGGGCAGGCTGCGTTGCTGATGCTGATCGTGCCGATTTATGGCTATGTAGGCTCGAAGGTAAACCGAATCTGGCTAGTGGCGGGGTTGGGCCTGTTTTTTGCCCTGAATCTGGTGCTTTTTTATATCTTTGGAGTCGCTGGGGCCAAAGAGGGGGTGGTGTTCTACATCTGGGTCGGGATCTTTAATGTGTTTATCATTTCGCAGTTTTGGGCATTCGCGAACGACATTTACACCGAGCCACAGGGCAAACGCCTCTTCGCGATGATTGGCGTGGGTGCATCGCTCGGTGCCTGGCTTGGTGCGCAGGCGGCCTCAGAATTGGTGAAGCGGTTGAACCTCAATCCTTACCAGTTGCAGTTGATTGCTGCAGCGATTCTGGTTGTTTGCGTTGGCATCATGGTGACGGTAAACCGGATACAAACGAAGGAAAGCATACCTGAGATGGCAGCCCTTGCAGATCAGAAACTAGGCGATGAGGGTGGCTTCTCGCTGGTTTTCAAGAGCCGCTACCTTACCTGGATCGCGGTCCTGACTGTGCTTTTGAATATCGTCAATTCGAGCGGTGAGTTTTTGCTTGGGTCGGTGGTGAGTGCCGAGGCCAAGACCTTGTTTCCAACCGATATCGCGGCACAGAAGCAATATGTGGGGGCATTCTATGGATCCTTCTTTGCTGGGGTAAATCTGCTCGGCTTTCTTTTGCAGACCTTTGCCGTTTCGAGACTCTTTCAGTACATCGGGGTTCGTGGGGCACTTTATGTGCTGCCTGTAATCGCGCTGGTTAGCTATTCGGTGCTCGCCTTCGTGCCGTTGCTTGCAGTTGTACGAGTTGCCAAGACTGTAGAGAATGCAACCGACTATTCAATTCAGAACACTCTCAGGCAGGCATTATTTTTGCCTACATCCCGCGAGGCCAAGTACAAGGCCAAAGCAGCGATTGATACTTTCTTTATGCGCGGGGGCGATGTGATTCAGGCAGGGATTGTGAAGCTGGGAGCGGAATTGCAAATGGCCACGGCAGGTTTTGCCTGGCTGAACGTGATCTTCACTCTGGTGTGGTTGTGGATTGCGTCCCGTCTGGAGAAAGAGCATCGGCGGCTTTCTTTTTGATCTCAAGCAGGAGACTGTTGCCGGACTCGAGCATCAGATGATCGAGGATCTCCTGTTGAGATCTCTGCATAGCTACAGGCGCTGTTTCGAGCAAATGAGTTAGTTGCTTAAAGACAGCTTCAGGGAGTGTGCTGGCGAGATACTCGAAGCCGAGACCCGACAGTTGTCGATCGTCTGAGTGGAGGGCACGGAAGGCAATTTTGAGAGGCTCGCGCGGCAACAGAAGAGACAAGAGGCTGAAGACATGTTCGAGACTCTGGTTGGCCCTGTCACGGAGCACGTCGTCGAGGAAAGTGAAACTGCTGTCGGTGACGTCTCTGCTGTCGAGTAGCTTTCGGCCTTCCCAGATGGGCCGGGAAACCGAGAACTCCTTTGATACGAGGCTCAATAGCACCCGCTCGCTTAGTTCGAGGATGGGTTGATGTTGGTGGAGGTAATCGAGGGCTCTGGAAGCCTGAAAACGCAGCTCAAAGCGAGGATCGGCCTGAGCCTCAAGGAGGCTATCAAAGGCTCGTTGAGAGGCGCAGCGGGCGAGGATGCGGGGGATTCTGCGGCGCACGGCAAAGTCCTGGTTTTCGTCAAGCATTACGTCGGAAAGCTGACCCGTGATGCTGCTTCCCGCTTTCATCAGCGCAACACGCGCAGGTGCCGATACCTCATCCCAGGCGAGCAACCGAATGATCTGAGCGGTGAAGAGAGATTCGCTTGAGTCGATGGATTCCAGAGTGGCTCTTACTTGAGACGGATCTGTCGAGCGAAGCCGCAGGAGTTTGGCCAGGATTGGGTCATCAGCGGCTTGTGGCGATACTGGAGCGGGCTTGGGTGCTGGTGGCGGGGCGACGGTCTGTAGCGTAGTAGTGGCCATCACAGCGGACATTGTGGTGGAGTCGTGGACATCGTTGATATCGAGTTCGATGGCGCGATTGAGAAGGCCGCGCTCGAGAACCTGGATGTAGGCGCGGTCCATGCGTTTGGTGATCCAGACGCTGACGGCGGCAAGCCCAATCGTTACCAGCAGGATTTCAACTCGCGCATAAATTGGCCCCATGAGAAGCAGCAGTTGCAAGACGCCTGCACCGACGGCATCCCCAAAGCGGTCGCAGCCGACGTCGATTGCCGTCTTTACGGCACGCTTGTCTGTTGGCGGAATGGGAGTGAAGAAGAGTTCATAGCCAGAACGGAAGAAGGATCCACGCAAGATCAGTTCGAGTGCGCGGACGCTGGCTGCCATGCCGAAAGCAGGGACGGCGAGGGCAGCTCCGGCACCTCCGATGACCGCAAGGCCGAGGGTCATTACAGTCTTGCCGAGCCCTAATTTGTCGAGAGCGATTGGCGTGAGAATGCTCTGGACAAGGAAGGTCAGGATTTGAGCACCGGTGTAGAAGATGGCGAAGTAGCGGGTGAGTTCCGGGCCTTTGGCGAAGGTTTGTGCTGCCCCGCTTTTGAAGAGGTAGTCGAGCAGGGCGGCGCTGGTTGTGCCGAGCAAGACCAGGATCGCCAAAGAAATGAGGAAGGGCGCTCGGGCAAAGGCAGCACGGGCGGCGCCAAATCCAGGGTCTTTGACGGTGGATCCAGGGGCAGCTTGCGATTGGCCTCGCATGATCATGAGCAGGGGAAAGGCGAAGAATTGGAGGGCGGCCAGCAGCAGGAGGAGGCTCTCGGTGTTAATCAAGTAGACGGTTCGTTCTGCGAGGATGCCACCGAGGATTCCCCCTCCCGTTCCTGCTCCGGCGATGCGGCCGAAGCGAATCTTGGCTTCTCGTGGATCAAAGGCCTCGTTGGCTACCGACCAGAAGCCGCTGAGGAGGATCGCGCCAAAGCCTACTATGTGCAGGTAGACAAAGGTGACGACAGCGCTCCGGTTGAAATCGAGTGTTAAGTATTCAGCGATGTGGAGCAAACTCGATATCAGGACGGCAAAGGGGACGACCCGTGCAGGGCTGTATCTGGTGAGGAGCCTTGAGAAAACGAGGCCGAGGAGAATAGACAGTACGGCAGCGACTGCAACGATTTTTGGCAGGTCGGTAACAGGGAATAGTGACAAAAAGAGACCGTCTCTGGCTGCTTTGGATGCTACCTGGCAACCAATGAGAAGTCCGGCCGAGACCATCGCCAGGAGCGTAAGGCGGTTGAGTTGGGGATCGTCTGCTCTGGAAATAGGCACTTCTTAAGATTGTGACCGAAAACCAGATGCAGAAGCTAAGCGCGGACGCTATTTCCTTCAGCCGTTGGCTCAGTAATGCCGTCGTTGGTGGGAGTACTGTCTTCGAGCCTGGGCTGTATGCGGGCTGCCGTTTCAGGCAGGTTGGTCTGCCACCAGACTGCTGCATCATCCTGGGTGAATGCGGGTATTTCGTGGGCAATAGCTCGCAGACGGCGTTGCAATTCCTGAGCGCTTCTTGGCCTGTTCTCTGGTTTCTTCTCGAGCAATTGCACCACGACCATCTCGAGAGCCGGGGGGATCGGAAGTTCGGTTCTTTCGCTCAAGGGAACAACCGGTTTTTGAACATGGGCCAAGGCCAAAGCGGTTGGTGTTGACTCCGAGAAGACGAGTTGCCCGGTGAGCAGGTAGTGTGCAACGCAGCCGAGGCTGTAGAGATCGGCGCGGCCGTCGATCTTGGATTCTCCAAGGGCGATCTCGGGAGGGAGATAGGCGGGGGTGCCGGTTGCTACTCCGTCCAGAGTCATCATCGAGGCATCCTGCACCATGTTGGTTTTGACCAGGCCGAAGTCGAGCACTTTGCTGAAATCGTACTGCATGCCCATCTTGGCCAGGAAGAGATTGCGCGGCTTGATGTCGCGATGCACGAGGCCTGCACGATGAGCTTCTTCGAGGCTCTCGGCGACTTGAATGAGAATGTTGACGACCCGGCCGGGGTGCAGCGGGCCGTATCGTTCTACCAGCGATTGCAAATCAATGCCGTCAAGCAATTCCATGACGTAATAGAAGGTGTTGTCTTTGGTATGACCAAAATCAAAGAGGGCAACGGTGTGGGGGGAACGAAGGCTTGCGGTGGCGCGGGCTTCGCGTTCGAAGCGCTTGCGCATGATGTTCTCCTGGCGAGCGTTAACGCCGGCCAAAACGTCGGCGCGGATCAGCTTGATC
>ENA-ORBV01013300-ORBV01013300.1-microbial-mat-metagenome-genome-assembly--contig:-NODE-13300-length-12535-cov-10.600417_pt1 | contig 12535 bp, 16 predicted proteins | sample MGYA00237777_ERZ505514 | MGnify/ENA primary metagenome ERZ505514 (study PRJEB26160, sample SAMN06269048) | microbial mat metagenome | isolation source: Oligotrophic lake microbial mat | place...
GATAAGGCGATCCCAGCGGAACCGCGCCTTGCCATTTAAGCCCGAAACTATTGTCGGTGAGGTGCTTGGCGAGCGTGCATATTCTGGAATCGACCCATCAAAGAGCGAATACCTTTGCCCGTTCATCAAGACGCGCTGCCCAAAGCGCAGCACGTCCCTCAAGACAGAGCCGTATCCGGTATGCAGTATCTGGAAAAGTGGCGGCAACAATCCGGCTGATAATCTGATCTGCGTTTGCCCTAAGCGGTTTTATGCAGTCGATTTTCTCGATGATGTAATCGCAAATTGCTGGCCAGGTGAGGCACCGAAAAACCCTCAAATCGCCCATGAGGTGAAGATGAAGGGTTTTGGGAATGTCGATTTTGTTTTGGCGGACGTGAACTCAGACGGCGCAATAGGTCAGTTTCTGTCCGTCGAATTGCAGGCCATCGACATCACCGGGAGCGTGATGCCAGCGTACCTAGCCCTCCGAGGTGGCAAGGAACTAGACCGACGACCGAGCTACGGGCTGAATTGGGACAATGTGTACAAGCGATACATCACCCAACTGATCCGCAAGGGCTATTTTCACCACCACTGGAAGACCAAGATTGTCGCGGTGATCCAAGAGCAGATTTATCGCAACATTGTTGAGCGGGCGGACTTCATGCGGTCCAGCAACGTCAAGAACGACGCCACGGTCAACATCATATTCATGACCTATCGGTTTGATAACGATCCAGCGCGCCCCGGCCAGTTCAAACCGGTGCTGGCGACGGTGGAAGGGACCAGCCACTCGGCTCTCTCCCAAGCGATCCTGTACAAAGAAGCCCCTTCAAGGGACCAATTTTGTGACCAGATCAAACGCTCGTTATCTCGCTGAGGGAGTCATCTATATAATTCCCATTTCTATGAGCAGAAGATCTTTGAAAAATACTTGGTCTTCGCCTCTCCCGAAGACGAGCGCGCCTATCGGGAACGCGAAGAAGCGCGCCGCAAGGCCATTGAGGACGCACGCGCGCTGGGGACGCCGGAGGGCGAACTGCGGGCGCTACGATTGACGAAAGAGCAACTCCTTGATGCGGGTCGATACGGGGCGGCAGACAGCCCGGATTACCTGCCTATGTTGGAGCGGATTAACGGTGCGATTACACCGCTGGAGCAGGCGGTCGGCGCCGAGCCGAACGTCAGACAGGACGCCGAAGCCGCATTCGACTCCACCGAGGCAGCATTGGTTTCGCCGGACATCATCGCCGTGCTTCGAGCCACGGGCGCGGGGATGGCAGACCAGACGCAGACGGGCCACGGCGTGTCACTACACGCGGGCCGCGATCCATCCTCGGTTCGCACCATCTAACCGGCAGGCATCAACCCCAGACCACGGCAGGTCGCCACGGTGGAACGGAGATACGCAGCATCCAGCACCAAGACGGGAAGCTCCCGCTCGCGCGCGCGATCAATGTCCCTGGTCAGACGAGTTTCCGGGTAACTCCAGGACATGGCGATCACATGCGCCGCTTGCCATGACGCGGCGGCTGCATCCTCGTACCGCTGTGCCGCAGCAGTATCGCCAGCGTCTCGCTTTATGCTGCGCCCATAGCCGTTAGCCACAAAGCACTTGATGGCCGCCTCATAGGCGGCCTGAGTGACTGCATTGGGACGCAGCGTGTCTGAGATTGTCTGCGCCCATGCTGATGGCGAAGCCGCTGCAACAAGCACGGCCAGGCAACTGACCCCGCAAAGTCGTGCCCTCGTAAATCGAACCGGCACCCGCTTATCCGCGCCGCTTTAGCGTGAAGTGCAGGATGTAGCCAACGGCCACGCCGCTCACTGTCCGTTCGATGATCTTGACCAGATGGTCTTTGAAATCGGACTCGTGGTGATTGTCGTGATGCTGATCGGTTGTGACGTTATAGGTCTGGCCGTCGCTGTGTTTCACTTCGTACAAATGCGCCACACTTTTCCCCCGCGTTCGCCATGATCGGCAGGGGAAAGGTAACATTGTGCGGGATAGTGTTGCACCGAGCGCATTGATTCGACACGACTAACGTCAAGATGTGTCCCCGTACAACAGTGAATGCCGAAGCCCGGCAGACGTCCGAAAAAGACAGCCTGGCTGGGACTTTCCCCGGCGGCTGCCCTTGCAACACTATCCCGCATTCGGTTGCAGGCATTTCCTCCAGGGCCCGGCTGTGAGCCGCCCGGACACGGCGAGCCTGTTCAACGTCAACGGCCAGCGCAAGTATCTCTGCGGCAGCGAAGGGCGGCGCTTCCTCGCTGCCGCCGACCGCATGGACGAGGAGAGCCGGACCTTCTGTCGGCTGCTGGCATTCACCGGCTGCCGGATCAGCGAAGGGCTGGCGCTGACTCCCGAACGGATCGACGCAGAAGCTGACCGCGTCGTGTTCCGAACCCTAAAACGTCGCAAGCTGAGCTTCCGCGCCGTTCCGGTGCCACCGGGCCTGTTGTCCGATCTGAACCGCCTCGCGCGCGGTCGGCGTCCCGACGAACCGCTCTGGGCCTGGTGTCGTCAGACGGCATGGCGACGGGTGCGCTGGGCGATGACCGAGGCCGGGATCGCTGGCGCACAGGCGATGCCCAAGGGGCTGCGCCACGCCTTCGGGATCGCCAATGCCGAACACGCCGTGCCGATCAGCCTGACCGCCCGCTGGATGGGCCATGCTCGTCTGGAGACAACCGCGATCTACCAGAACGCCGTCGGCCGCGAGGAAATGATTTTTGCGAGGCGCACATGGACTATGTTAACCGCAAAAACTTAACACAACTGTCACTAACGCGAAACTTTGAGAACAGCTATACTCAAATATATGGATTTTATTGCATCATTATTTAGCGTTGATCGACTTATATTGCGAGTTCGGTCGTTGTTTGCTGTTCCGCAGTCACGCTCCTCATCAACTGATGGGGGCATGAAAGAATACCCCACACTAAATGAAAACGGAGAAGTACCGCGCTCGATGGAGGCCCGACCAAACGCTATCGACCCGGTCGCAATTTTGGCCGCCCGAGCTGGCAATCGTCGTGCAGAATACTTTGCCGAAAGCGAAGAACCGAGTCAGAAGTCTGACCGGGATTCCAGCCGGGTTATCAGGTTAAGACAAGCTGCCGACCAGAGTGAAGCAGCGATGAAAAAAGCTCTGACTGGATTGATGGATCGGTTGCTAAACGACCGCAAAATTGGTTCTGACGAAGCCAATCTCATAATTACGAAAACGCGCCAACATTATGAATCCATATACCGGAGCGCAGGCGAATTATATTCGTCAGAAAAAAACAGGCTAGCCTAGAGTTCGGCGGATCGTATCCATGAGTTCTTGGGTCTTGTTATCCATCCACTTAGCTCCCTTGTGACCATAGCCACCCGAAGCGTAGTCAAGCTCTTCGAGCATATCGACAATCTTGGATTTCATTGGCTCTATAAGTGAGTGTGTTGGATCACGCTTCCAAGAATAGCTAAACTTGCGATGATCTTCTTCTGAAAGATGTCGCTTGCTTTGATATAGAACGATCTGATCAAAGATTGAAGCAGCATACGTGCGAAACGCTCTGCTGCCGTGATTGCTGTCGTCATCTATGTGGCGTTCTTCAGAAGAAGATGCATAATTTCGCCAAACCATCTCGCCCCCGGCCAAATTAGCTTTGTTGACGCTAAGATGAGCGATGGTCTTCTGTCAAGCCGCCGGGCCGGTCAGCAGACGGCCGATCATTTTCGCGCATATAGGCAGTGACCCCGGTTCGGCATCCTAAGCGCTCGCAATCGTCCGCAATGGTGTGAAGCGGTCGAGCCGGTGACGGTCCAGTACGGCATGACGCCGTGGAGAATGGACGATGGAATGGCTGAACAGGCTCCCGCTGGGAGACATTCAACTGGAACTGCAAAAACGAGTGGCGGATCGTTGCGGCTGGGAAGGCGCATTGCTCGGTGCGGGCCTGGGCGCAATCTCGGTGGTGACAGCCCTGAAGTGCGCAAACCGTGAGGTTACGCCAACGATGGTGCTGACGGGGGCCGTCATTGGCATCGGGCTCGGTGCGGCGGATAAGAAGCTGATCCGGGGCGATGGAGAAGGTGACGCTTAGTCCGATGTCCCTGGCCCCGCGCCGGGTGCTCGTTGGGATTCGGAGTTTGGACGGGTCGGCAAGGGCTACAAGGCGCTCGCTTCCGCGCCGGTAGGGGCTTGTGCAGCGTCGCCCGCTCATGAGCGGCTGCCAAGCGGCCTGTTCCGCCCCTGCCTCGTGCCCGTCCGGTTCCTCCTCATCCCGCGCATCCCGCGCGGGGCCAAAGGAGAACACCATGAAAGCTACACACGTTGCCCTGTTCATCACCGCCGTCGCACAACTCATCGCAGCGGTCGCCGCTGTTGTGGGCATGATGCGGGGGGCGTCATGATGCCGATGAGGCATCGTTACGTTCAGCTAAAGTCCAAGTGTTCAAACAGGGAGTACAGTGCTGGAATAGCGAAGTTGGCCAGTGCCAAAGCGACGGCTACCGCTCCGCCGATCCCCAACTTAGCCATCTCTGAACGTCGGAATGCATCGACGTTCTCTTGAACGCGCGCTCTGCGAGATTCGGCTTGACGAAGTGACTGAGCCTCCGCGTGATCGTTCCGTTTCGCTCTTTCAATCGCGTCGGTCAAAAATTCCACCGTTAGAGCTCCAGCCCCCCCATAGATTGCGGCAACCCCCCCCGCGATAACTACGGGATTTAGGGTGCCGACCCCAATGCCAATAGTGATAGTTCCTCCGAGAATTCCGAGGATAGAAGTGCCCCAAACGACCATTTCACGAATGGGCCTATTGAGGGAGAGAGGTTCGACAGGATCCAAGGCTCCCGTACTTGCGACCTTTATTAGTCTGCGCGTTTCGGCGGCAACGCTGGAAATGTAAATCCATCCCATCGAACCAAAAAGAAGTAATAAATAAATGATGTTCAGCATCCAAATTGGAAGACTGCTTACTAGGGGTAGTTGTTGGCCGATTTCTTCGACGCTTCTGTTCCATTGGGCCACCGGACCCTCAAGCGAACTTCGCCAATCGGTCAGTTGGCTTATAAGAGAGATGGCTGGCGGCCCTCCGAGGATAGTTATGGCCACTATGCCGATGGAAATTAGCCACCAGATAGCTCGCATCTCGAACTCCATAGTGCGCACAGAGACGGGCGTCCCTGAGTGACAATCAGGAAAGCGTAGCAAAAATCAGGAATGTAGAAAACCGACCTCAAATTGTAACAATACTATGACATTATGGCGGTTACAGAGGAGAGGTTGTGAGCGAGAAACTGGAATCTACTGCACCGCTGGGCTTAGGCAACATGGCGTCCTGGCTGAGGCTCGGCACCGTCCGCGACGAACACGGCAATTCAACGCGGGGCACGGTGCTCCAATGCGCCGACGGGCAACGGCATCGTTTGACCTATCGGCAATGGAACGAACTCCACGCCGCGCTGACGCTCCCCGCAATTAGAGGGCTTCTGACTCTTCAGTTCGATGGCGACATGCCGCTAGGCGGCAGTGAAAGCCCCCTACAAGCGGGCTGCCGTGCGCTCGCGCTGCATCCGAACCGGCCAACGACCACGCCACCGAGGCAGTAAGGGATTTTGAACAGAGCAAGAGGCGGCTTCGTGCCGCCCTTTTTCGTTTGAGGCCCTCGACTTAGCCCCGCCAAGATCGCCAGCGGCGGCCGGGGCGCACCTTCGGGAGACGCAGGCAAGCGGGCCGTATCGAGGCTCGATCCGTCTGGTTCCGCTCCCCTGCTTGGCCATTCACCGATCCAAGTGCGCGGGCCGCGCATCGGGGAACGACAGACATCCCATCGCTCCTGTCGGCGCATCGAACTCGATGCGAGGGTTCCTCGATCGTAACGGGATGCAGGGTCAGGATTTCGGTTTCCGGGTCTTGGCCTTCTGCCTGGTCGCGGCGGCTTTCGCGCCCTTGGCGTCGGTTTCGACCTTTTCGGGCGTTTGCTCTTTCGGGTCCCATCCGCCCATGCCCTGCAACACGCGGTCGGCATGGCGGACGGTGTTCACATGGCCATAATGGTCCTCGATCATCTTGACCGAAGTCCCCATCTGTTCGGCGAGGAAATACACATCGACACCCTCGCTTAGGCGGAGCGTGGCGTAGGTGTGGCGGAAGCAATAGGTCGAGCGCGGGATGCCGTTCACGCCATCGCGCAGCTTGGCTTTGATCAGCAGACTTTCGATCATGTTTTGATAAAGGGTCTTGGCGGGTTGGCCGTTGTGGATCGTGAACACAGGATCAGCGAAGCCGGGGTTTCCCACCACGATCTCTCCCGCCTCCGTTTTGGAAGGCGTGCGGGCGATGGCCCGGATGCGATTGAGATATTCGGCGACCGATTCCGGCGCGACCAGCTTGCGCGACTTGCCCTTGCCTTGGACGAACAGCACGACGATGTCTTTGCCGTCCTTGTCCTTGGCGGGAGCAACGTCGCCCCAGCGCAGGTTCTTCGCCTCGGACGGCCTCATGCCCGTGTTGCACATGATGAGGACGAAGGCGTAGGCGATGGTGCGATACCAGTGGCTCGAAGGACGCACCGCTTCCTTGATCCAGCTCCGCGCCGTCGTATGCAGATGGCGGTATTCCTGAATCGAGAGTTCGTCGCGGCGCATCACCTTGAGCTTGGGCCTGCTCTCGAACCGCAGGCTGGCGGGCGCGTACCGCTTCTTGACGGCATAGGCCATCACCGCCCGGAAAATCGACATCTCAAAACGGATGGTGTTGTCACTGATGATTTTGTCACGGTAGCGGCCCTTGCCATGGGTGCGGCGGTGAGCCGGATAACCTTCCCAGGATTCCAAACCGATCAGGTGGACCTGCGTCGAGCCGACATAGAGGTCCAACGCGCCTGCGATCACGGTCTTGAGCTTCTTCGGTCGCTCCTTGCTGATCTCGCCGTGTTTGGCCCGCCCCTCCTGCACGGCCAGGTATTCCTGCGCCACGTCGCGGAAGGGCCGGTTGAAAACCGGCACGTCGTGCTTGAGCCGGAACCGCACATCGGCGTCATGGTCGAACGCTTCGTTGCGCGCCGTCGTCACGTCAGCGGTCTTGAGGGAAATCGTCTTGTAGCGGTCAGCCTTGGGAAGCTTGACCCGGCAATACCAGTTGCGATGTTCGACATCGGCCCGCCTGAAAATGATCAGGCCGGGCTTGAGTTGTTCTTTGTCGGTGATGAATGCCATAGAACCTCCACACTGTGCAGGTTCTGTGCAGACCACGATTGCAAGTCATTGATTTGTCGTCGCTGTGCAGACCCTGTGTAGAGAATTATAGCAAAAATTGTTGTATGTTTCCAGTGATTTGAGTTATATCGCTCATCCCCGCGAAACCACAAGTGCCAGATCTCGGAGTCTAAGTCGGCGGGGTCTTCTAGGTACTCGATCTTCAATGAAACGCTCACAAACGACGCCTCGTGTGCTGGGCGAAGATGACCTGAACTCCGCAGCGTTCCGCCTGTTGCCAGACACGCCCAACGACTTGCCGCGATTGAAGCTGAGGCCGAAATGCTCCTGGATTTTTTTGGGCCCATCCATGACTGGAATCGGCGATCTCCCGCCTGATGAGCGGGGCAGGCGGGAAGGGCGGGTATTGAGCGACCGCACCGTCCGTCACAAAATGGCGGCCCTGGCATTGATGGCCCCTTGCGGTCATTCAGTATTCGCGTGCGCAGCGCTCCCGTGCCACGAATTGTGCTATGTCGCGCTGCGGACAAAGAAGCAGGCTAACCACCATGGATGAGCGACAATCGTTGCCTTTGGCCAGCGACGGCAAGATCGCCCGGCATGTGGAAAAACAGGCTGAGCAAGTCCGCGAGAGTGCGGCGCAGATCGAGGCATCTGCTGGCGCAGTAGAGCGCAGCACCGATCAACTCACCGATAGCGCGGACCGGCGCACGGTGTTGGCCGCTGATCGCACTGTGCTGGCGGGCGAACGCACCTATGCGGCCTGGATTCGCACCGGCCTTGTCGCCTTTGCAAGCGGCCTCGGAGCGCATGCGCTGCTAGACCAAGAGCTGCCGCGATGGCTGGTCGTCACGTCGGCGATGGTGATGATCACCTTCAGCATTTTCTGTTACGCTGCAGCCGTGTGGCGGAATTTGCAGCGTGTTGGCGTGCCAGCGCCGGACGCGCCCCGCTTGCCGTCAATCATCCTGGTGGTTTTCAGCGCGCTGCTGATTCTTATCGCGTGCGCCTCGCTGATTGTAATCCTCAAGGCCGCCTGACAATCCGGTAATAATCAGACAACGTGTATCCGCTGGGGCCCTTGTCGGCGGTGGATCACAGGAAGTCGTCTTCCCCGGTTCGACCGCCCGCTCGACTGGGCGTTCAAACACCGTGGGCACTGAGGTTGGCTTTGGAACGTCCGCGAACGGCGACTCCTGACCGATGAGCGGGAAAGGCGGGAGCGGCAGGTCTTGAGCGGCGCTGCCGTCCGTCACAATATGTCGGGCTGGGCAGGGCTGGCCCGATCTAGCCAACGTCCGGGTTGGGATGAAGCGACCACCCGCCGTCGGCTCGCTTCCCATAACGCCACAGGACGCGCGTTTGCGGGAAGGCGGGTAGGAATTACCAGAGTTATTGCACTGCCGTGTCGGTCGGCAGACTCGAAGGGCTTCAGCCGCCGTCGCCCACGAGGATGAATGGCGCCCAAGCGGAAGGATGAGCGAAGCGGTCGTCAGCGCGGTCGTTCAGGATCGCCTCCATGGCCGCGCGCAGCGCCTCGCCTCTCGGCACCCCGCCTTTGTTGCGGCGCAGGGCCTCCACCATCAGCCGTTCAGTGGCGATGTCGTCCACCGGCCATTGTGAGACCAGAAGCGCGCGTGCGCCGGCGAAGAAGAATGCGCGCGCAAGCCCCGACAGCGCAGCGTCGCCTACTCGGCCGCCCTGCGCGGTATTGCAGGCGGACAGGATGACCCAGTCCGCGTTGAGACGAAGCTCGCTGGCTTCGGTCGCTGTCAGGAAGCCATCATCGAGCAGGTCAGGTGCGCGGGGAGGCGACTGCAGTGTTGGCGGCGTAAGCACCAGTCCCCCTTCGCTAATGCCCGCGACGGTCATGGCCTCTTGAGCGAGTAGACCGTGGGTGGAAAACGAGATCACTTCCACATCGTCCAGACGGGTCGTGCGGACGACGCGCTCCGTTGCCGCCACGCCAGTAAACAACGTGCTGGAGGAGGGGCCGTACAGCGTGCGTAGCTGCTGCAACTCACTCTCGGCGCCGGCGAGCGGCGCGAGGCCTGCCAGGCCTTGCTGATCCGCAAGCTCTCCAGACATTCTCAGTCCGCGCGCGCACGGATCTGCGTAGGCTCCCCCGCCGCCAAGGCGCGGGGCGCCGATACCAGCAAATGCGCGCCGCTGGCCGTTGGGACGAACTCGCGCCACGCACGCCCCGCTCCCATCCCGCCGCGGGCATCTCAGTGCTCGCAACGCCGACGCCGCCGGTAGCACGCTCAAGGCGTGCGAAACGCCGAGCCACCGCGTGGCGCGGAGAATATCAGGGGTCGCCTCTGGGCTGGGCGGCGCGCGCATCGAGAGGGCCGCAAAGGGCAGGCTCATAAGAGCGCCGTGAGGGACGAGAATGACGCTGCGCTTGCCTTCGACAAGGGTCCGGACCGGCCCGAAAAGGTCGTTGTACAGGGCATTCGAGAGACCGAGATCGAAATCGACGCCCGCCGTCGGTCCCCCGGGCGAGGCTATGTTGGCCTGCGGGTCCATGCAGCCTGCGGTGGAGTCGAGATGCCGTCGGAAGCCGAGAATCCGCTGACCAAGTGCGCGCTCAGTGAGCGGCAAACGAGCCCACTTTGCCTCGTTGCGTGTGATAGCCCAGACAAAGACGCTACTGCCGGGCCGTGAGAAAAGAACCAAGACCTCATCATCTCGGAGCAGCGCTTGTGCCTCGGCTCGTGAGACGGGACGGGGCGTGATCATCTCGGCGTACTCGGGGAAGGTCTTCCGGAGCGACACGCCTTGCGCATCGAGATCCTGATCCGTTACGCGCAGCCGCTCTGCCACGGTGTCCGCTTCTCGTCCCGCAATCCCACGGCTTTTGAAGCTCGCCAGCTCTTCGGAGAGCGCCTGGCGCCGCCGCTGCAACATCTCGGTGTCGCGTGCGGCGTCGCCCAGCGCGTCAGAGCGCGCCGCCGCGCGTGCCCCGACGCGCGCCATGGCCGCGGCAGTCTCATCGAACGCTGCGAGCTGAGCCGACACGAAGGATTCGTCGCGCAACGCGTCCCGACATTGAGGCGACGAGGCGTCGCCCGCGCACGCGCGTGCGATCGCATCCGTCGGCTCTGCGTCACTTGAAGTTGCCGCGAGCAAGCACAGTGCGGCGGCGAATGCGCCCATAAACGCGCGTAGGACCATTCCACCCTCCACGCGGCACTATGACTCCCATGGGAGAAAGCGGCAACTTGTCCGGGATGCACGCGCTTGCTATCCAGGCGCGCGAGGGAATGGTGCGGGGGGCAGAATGCTGAACATGCGCGGTTGCATCGTGGCGTGCGCTATTTTTGCCGCCTTCACCGGCGGAGCATTGGCACAGCCGATATACCTGTCCGACGGCCGTGAAGCCAACGGTCAACTAACTACGAGCGATGAGCGGCGAGACGGCGGTCCGCTCAAAGACACCTATCTCTGGACGGGACGCGCCGGCCAACGTCTTGTCCTGACCCTGAAGTCTCGATCTTTCGACGCTTTCCTGCGGATCGAGGGCCCGGGAGGCTTTGTCTCCGAGAACGACGATGCATTTGATGACAACACGGATGCTGGTCTGGACATCGTGCTCCCAGCAGCGGGTCTCTATCGGATAACTGCGTCAGCCCTCGAAGCAGAAGAGACTGGGCCTTACGTCATCAAGGCGGGGACGAGCGGCCAGCTTGAGTCATCCGGCCCTCCCGCAATCGTGCTTCCTCCGGGCGTCAACCTGCCGCCGGAGATTGCCCGAGCCATTGCGCAGAACCAGCGAGCAACTCAACGACCGGCCACGGCAATTGTGGTGGGAGTAGCGACAACCGGCCGGATCGATCCAACCGACATCGCTGATGACGAGGGGCGTCCCTCTGATGAGTATGTCGTCAGGTTGCGGGCCGGGCAGCATGTTTTGGTAATCGCGGACTCCGACGTGTTCGACACGTTCCTGTCGCTCAGGGGGCCTGGTCTGCGACTTGAGAACGACAACCAGCATGGGTTCAACTTTGGCGCGCCGCGAACCTATGCCGTGACAGATATCCACGACTCCGCATTTTTTGCGGTGGTGCCCGCCGATGGAGACTATCGCCTGTCCGTGGCGCGCCAACAGGAGAATGAGCGAGGCGGCGCCTACCGCCTGCGTGTGTTCGAGCTGCCGCGCCTTAGCCTAGGGCGCGATCTGCGCGGGAGCCTTGCGGCAGGCGATTTCACCGGAACGTCAGGCGAGTTCCGAGACTCATTTGGGTTCCTCGGGACGGCTGGTCAACGCATCGCCATTGAGATGACGTCTGAAGATTTCGAACCGCGCGTGACAATCTGGGGTAGGGGCGAGCAGCCGCTCGCGCAGGGCCCGTCGATAGATCTGCGTCTTCCGCAAGCAGATGAATACCGCATCGATATCGCCAGCATGTGGCCGAAGCGAGTGGGGGACTATCTCGTGCGTTCGAGCGGGGCGGCGCTGCAAGCACTGGCGCCCGCGCCGACAGTTGCGCAGCGTCTTCCCAACGATTGCGCGGCCGGTCGGGCGCGTCTCGAACAGCAACGCGACCGGGCGCGGACGGTTGGCGGCGACCAACTCGCTGATATCAACGTCGAGCTCGCGCGGGCATTTCTTTGTCTCAATGACTTTGTGGCCGCCGATCGCGTGTTTGACGAGCTTGTTAGGACCAATGGAGCGGGCTCGCCAGCCTGGTTCGACGGAGTACTCTCACGTATCGCGCTCGCGGAAATGCGCGGCGCAACCACTGAAACCGCGGCGCTCCGCCGACAATTGTCCCAAGGGGCAGGGCTCGCCGGCCTGCGTTATGGGGGGCGCCTCCAGCAGTATGGGCGCTCTGACTATGTGATCGACCCTGTCGACAACCTGGAACTTCTAGACTTCGCCCGGATGGCTGAGTTGGCGCGCCCCACGCCGGAGGCCGGCGTGACGGTGCTTGCCGCGCGATATCGCACAGTGATGGATGCTGGTCGGACCGCACTTGGTGGTCGGATGGCGGTATTGCTGGCGCGGTTTGCAAGCCAGGAGGGGCGCGACTTTGGTTGCGAGTCTCTAACACACCTTGGCGTCGCCTATGCGCTGGCCGGGCAGTCGAGTCCAGCGGTGGACACCTTGAGGAGGGCCTTGGCCAAGGGAAAGGAGAATACGGTCGTTCGGGATGAATTTCGCTGCGGCAATGTTCAGGACGGAAGCGGCGACATCATTGAACAATCCGACGTGGTTTCTGCGCTCGCCGACGCGCAAGTCATAGGAGGCGACGCTGCTGGCGCCCTTGCAACCCTGCGCGAATATCTAGGGCAGCGACGCGACCACACCATCGGTATGCAGATCGCCTTGGCGAC
>ENA-ORBV01013301-ORBV01013301.1-microbial-mat-metagenome-genome-assembly--contig:-NODE-13301-length-12535-cov-8.312731_pt1 | contig 12535 bp, 7 predicted proteins | sample MGYA00237777_ERZ505514 | MGnify/ENA primary metagenome ERZ505514 (study PRJEB26160, sample SAMN06269048) | microbial mat metagenome | isolation source: Oligotrophic lake microbial mat | place...
CTTCTGGAGTGTACCTTAGCGCTGAGGTCGAGCGCTTTTGCGCGATCTACTTTGTGCCGACACAGAAACAGAGCGCCGCAGACCACCAGGCGATGCATGCCGCGCTCGATTTTGCGGTTGAGCGCTTTCGGCAACTGCTAAGCGAGGCTGAGGATGCAGCCGAGCTGTGGAAAAAGAAAGTTGTTGCATTCCGCAACTTGTACGCATTCCTCAGCCAGATTCTTCCGTATCAGGACTCCGACCTCGAACGAACCTACATCTTTCTCCGTCACCTTGCTGCCAAGCTGCCACGGCGCTCGGCCGAGGCACAATACGACTTTAATAGCGATGTGCGGCTGGAATATTATCGCATTCAAAAGATCAGCGAAGGCTCGATTGATCTGAGCAAAGGCTATGCGCAGCCACTAGACGGGCCGAAAGAAGTGGGCAGCGCGATACTTCGCGAAAGCAATGTCACGCTTTCGCAGCTCATCGCGATCATAAACGCGCGCTTCGGTACCGATTTCAATCAGTCCGACCAGCTTTTCTTTGACCAGATTGTTGAAGCTGCAGCAACTTCGCTGGAGCTTCAGCAGGCGGCGCAGGTGAACTCTGCCGATAAATTCGCGCTGCTCTTCAAGCGCCTCCTCGAGTCACTCTTCATCGAGCGCATGGATCAGAACGAAATGCTGTTCGCACGTTACATGAACGATCGTGATTTTCAGAAAGTCGTATCAGAGTGGCTTGGATCTGAGGTCTACCAGCGCCTCAGCAAAGGCGAGGGCTAGGGTTTAACGAAGGTTGTCATTCCGAGCGGAGCGAGGGGTCTTACCGCATCAGAACGCCAAGACTCCTCGCTCCGCTCGGAATGACCCATGCGAGATCATGTGCTCGAATTGGTATAACATGCCAAAGGGCACGGACGGGGCGCGTTCTACGCTGCCGTTCGTGCCCTTCGCTATCCTTCGCGCTCTTCGTGATCCAGAGCGCGGTCTACACCCCTCACACGTCGATATTCGTCACCTCGGCGGCGTGGGTCTGGATGAAGCGGCGCCGCGGCGGCACCAGGTCGCCCATGAGCATGGTGAAGGTCTCATCGGCCTGCTGGGCGCTCCTCGATATTCACCGTGTAGTGCGGCGCAACCTGCTCTGTGAGCGCATCGCTGAGCACGCTGATTAGCCGGTGATGCACGCCCGGCCAGCCGCTTGGCTCCTCCAGGTACGGGTCCATCCCCGGAAAGGGCGAGTCCATCGCGCACTCCTGTCGTGGCCCGCGTGAAACAAAGCTACGTCAGTGTACCATCTGCGCGCGATGCCGCGCAAAGCTCTAGCGTGCCAGCGTGGGACAAAAAATGGCTTGGAAATCTGTGTCATCTGTGGACAATATGCCCGGCACGCAATATCCTGTGTCCGCTCGGGGCAGCAACGCCTGCACATGGTACAATCCGGGTCAAATAACAGCGCTCACGGCGCCCTCGATCCCTTTGCACAGGCCGTGCTATCCCGCTCTGGAAGCTCAGGACGGGTCGGAACTGATCATGACGAGCGCCTCTCCTGTTGCACCTGAGTTCCTCGCTGGCTTCCAGCAGATCTTCACCCGCACCGGCTTTCGCGGGGGCAACTTTCGGACGTACCTCGCCCGGCCCGCAGGCCAGCGCAGCGGCGACGAAGCCTCGATTGTTGACCGCGCCATTGTCGCCCCGCTGCTCGACTTGCTCGGGTTTGCGCCCGGCGACCAGAACTATAACCTTCAGCGGCGCGGCGACCGTCCCGATTACGCCCCCAGCGTCGAGGTCTATGGCACCTGCTTTGCGGTGGAGAGCAAAAACACAACGCTCACGCTCACGCTCGACCCCGACGACCCCAACAGCCATCTCGGCCAGCTCTGGGGTTACATGCAGCTGCTTGCCGTAGATCTGGGGCTGCTCACGAACGGGCGCGAGCTACGGCTTTACGCGCGCGTGGGCACCAGTGTGCGCCAGCTGCTACAGCTCGATGTAACGGCGCTCCTCGCCATCTGGGCCGCCGACCCCGCTGCAACGCTCCCCGCCGATCTTGTCGCCACCATCGCTCAGCTTGAGCGCACGTGCAGCCTGGCTTCGTTCACCGATCCCGCCCGCATGGAGCGTGAGCTGGCTGTGGAGCTGGAGCCATGGCTGGCGCGGGCGCTGCCGCTCGGCACCGCAGATCGCAACGAGGCCCTGCTTGTCGCAGAGGTGCAGCAGCTTATCGCCGCCCTGCACGCCGACGCACATCAGACGCTCCAGCAGCACCGCGAGGCCGCCGCCGCGTATGAGCATCGCCGTCGCTACCTAGACGACCGCGAGCAGGCCGAGGCCGGGCCAACGCTCACGGCGCTGCGCGAGAAGCTGCTGGCCGAGCTAGACGGCATGAAGTCAACCCTCGGCCTCACCGACGAGCATCAGGCCACCATCCGCTCCATCCTGGTGGATGTGGTCGCGGAGACAACGACCTACCCCAGCAAAAAGGCGCTGATCGATGCGGTGCGCGCTGTGATCAACACAGCGCGTGCAACCAAGTATGCCGATCAGCCCCGCTATGCGCGTCCCTGGAGTGATCTGGAGGCGCTGCCCAACGTCAAGGGCGCCCTCGATGCCTACGGCGACGTGGCAGCAGCCCAGCTGAAGCGCCAGGCCGAGCTGCGCTTTGCCTACCGCGAGACCCGCGCGGTGATGGACGACTTCGCAGCCTGGCGCGCGCTCGTTCAGGAGACGATGCTTGGCAGCGGCAGCGAGGATCAGCAAGCGAACGAGTTTGCGCTCCAGGCCGCCTATGTGATCTTCATTCGGCTGCTGCTCATCCGCGTCTGTGAGGACAAGGGCCTGTTCCCGCAACGCTTCGTCTCCGACGGTGGCCTGAAGCACTGGCAAGAAGATATCGAGCGCTACCTGCGCTTCGCCAGCGGCAACCCTTATAGCCCGCTGCTCGATATGGCCTACGCGAACGCCCAGAACATCTACGCCCACTTCTTCACCGGACGCGAGGTGTTTAACTGGTATCGGCTCGACCGCAAGCAGCTGCTGATGGCGCTCCATCGCCTAAGCCGCTTCAACTTTGCGGGCGTGAATGCCGACATCGTGGGCACAATCTACAACACCTATGTTGACCGCAAGGAGAAGAAGGAGCGCGGGCAGTATTACACGCCGCCGGAAATCGTGGAGTACATGCTCGACGCGGTTGGCTACGTCGGCGGGGCGGCGGTCATCGGGCCGGATAAGCGTTTGATCGACCCGGCCTGTGGCTCGGGCTCGATCCTCGTCGCTGCGGCCTATCGCCTTGTGTCTGCCTACCAGGCTGCCCCCCAGCCGCCCAATCCGGTGCAGATCCTGCGTCGCGTCCGCGAGTCACTGTTCGGCTTCGACCTCAACCCCTTCGCCTGCTATCTCGCCGAAGTGAACCTGCTGATCCAGGTGCTCGACCTGGTAAAGCTCGCGCACGACCAGGGCTTCCGCGAGCCGCTGGAGCGCTTCCACATCTACAACGAGGACGCCCTGACGAACCCCACCGCGATGTTCTCCTACAGCCGCTTTCAGTCGCGGCTGGCCGAGGAGAGCGCCGAGGCCGATCAGATCAAGCGCCGCGCCCCTGGCACACCTTACGCCAGCGGCTTCGCCTTTATTGTCGCCAATCCGCCCTACGGCGCGGCGCTGAGCGACGACTACAAGCTTGCCCTGCGTGAGGATTGGGCTGATGTGTTCTACGGACAGCCCGATACCTACGTCTTTTTCTTCGCGCTCGCCCTGCGGCTCCTGGCAACGCGCGGGCGGCTGGCCTTTATTACGCCCAATACCTACCTGATGGGCACCAACACCGCCAGGCTGCGCCAGGCGCTCCTGGACGCTGGGCGCGTGGAGGAGATCGTCGATCTGCCCCAGGGCATCTGGCCCGACGCTAACGTAGACTGCGCAATCATTGTGCTTGCGCGCGAGCCCGACGAGGCGCAGCGCAAGGCCCAGCAGGCTCAGGCGCGCATCATGGGTCTCCGCGACGACCTTGGCAAGCTTACGCGCCGCGAGTGGCAGGAGCAGCTACAGCAGCGCCAGGAACGCTGGATGGCCGACCCGAAGGCGGAGATCAATATTCGCTACGATGATTTGCTTCAGCGCATTGAGGATGCGTGTCGAGTGCCGAGTAACGGCAGCACAAAGCTGGTGCGCCTGGGCGATGTGGCTGAGATGACACAGGGAATTAAGCCATACTTTACACGAGAGCAAGGACAGCTCAACCCACACATTCGACCAAAAGCGCTTATCCCCTCCAACGACCCCACGTGGAAGCCTCTCCTCGATGGCAACAGCTACATTGGCCGTTACGACCTTCGATGGCATGCATCAAAGCCATATCTGCACTACGGTGACTGGCTAGAACGGAAGCGCGAGCCGCATTTTTTTGACTCACCTAAGCTCTTGTGGGGCCAGCTTCGGAACAAAGCATTAAAGCGGCGGCTCATAGCAACGTATGATGGGACAGGGTTTTACAATCGACATAACTTTAGCAACATCATCGCTCGCGAGGGGTCAGGCTACGACCTGAAGTACCTTCTGGCCCTGTTCAACTCCGCGCTGCTGAACTACTGGTACAGTCGGCAGTTCGACAATGTAAATATTAATCCCGACAGTATCCGCCAGCTCCCCATTTTCCCCGCCGACGCGGCCACGCAGGCAGCGATAGTAGCGCTGGTGGACGCGCTGCTGGCCGAGCACGCGGCGCTCAACGGGCTGCGCGAGCAGGGCTATCGTATCGTGCGGCGGGCCAAGGGCGGCGATGTGATCGAGCTGCCCTACGAGCGGCTGCTGGAGGAGCTTCAGGCGGGCAACGCCGAGTTTACGCCCTACAGGCTCTCCGACGCGCTGTATCAGGGCAGCTTCTCGCTGCCCGCCGAGGCTGATCAGACGGAGAGCGTGAGCAGCAACGTGTTCGTGGCGCCCAAACATCCAACCAGCGTGGTGCTACGGCGCAACAAACTCTGGCTCGACGTGCCGGACGCAGATCTGCGCGACTATCTCGTGAACGCGCTGCGCGGCCCACGCTGGCACGGCAAGCCCTGGGCAGAGGTGGCAGAGGCGCTGCTGATGCCGGTGCGCCACGAGGATCGTGCGGCATTTGCGGCAGCCGTGCAAGCTCGGCAAAGCGCCATCACAGCTAGGCTGGATCGCATCGATCAGCTTGACCGCGAGCTCGACCAGCAGGTCTTTGCGCTCTACGGCATCAGCGATACCACCGAGCAGGCGCGCATCCTGGGGAGCGCGCCCCCCGACGAGGACGCCCCCACTGTTGAGGAGGCTGCTGGCGGTGTGGTCGCAGCCTCGGAGAGCGAGCCACCTCCTATTACCAAGTCTTGATGGGACCATCGCAGACGTACCACCGCGTGTGTGTCACTCCGAGCCCTTCGGCTACGCGCAGGGTAAACTCCGCGAGGAACCTTTGGTCCTGATGCGTTGGAAGACCCCTCGCTGCGCTCGGGGTGACATCGGGTGTTGCAGTGCGCGCGGGCGGCAACTGCGTAACTCCTAAATCTATGTCATCTGTGGACAACATGCCCGGCCCTCAGATATGCACGAATCGAAAAGGGCCGGAGCATTGCTCCGGCCCTTTCGTGATCAGCGAGAGAACTACACGTCGATGTTCGTCACCTCGGCGGCGTGGGTCTGGATGAAGCGCCGCCGCGGCGGCACCAGGTCGCCCATGAGCATGGTGAAGGTCTCATCGGCCTGCTGGGCGTCCTCGATGTTCACCTGGAGGATCACACGGTTGGCCGGGTTGAGCGTGGTCTCCCACAGCTGCTCCGCGTTCATCTCGCCCAGGCCCTTGTAGCGCTGGATGTCGACCTTCGTGCCCTGGGCCAGCTTGCCGATGTAGCTGTCGCGCTCGCCATCGGAGTAGGTGTAGACCTGCTCCTTGCCGTGCTTGAGCCGGTAGAGCGGCGGCTGGGCGATGTAGAGGTGCCCGGCGGCGATCAGCTGCCGCATATGGCGGAAGAAGAAGGTGAGCAGCAGCGTGCGAATGTGGCTGCCGTCCACGTCGGCGTCGGCCATCAGGATAATGCGATGGTAGCGCAGCTTCTCGGGCACGAACTGCTCGCCGATCGCGGTGCCGATCGCCGTGATCAGCGCGCGAACCTCGGCGTTGGAGAGCATCTTGTCGAGGCGGCTCTTCTCCACGTTCAGGATCTTGCCGCGCAGCGGCAGAATCGCCTGGAAGCGCCGGTCGCGGCCCTGCTTGGCCGTGCCACCTGCGGAGTCGCCCTCAACGATGTAGAGCTCGCAGCGGGCCGGGTTAGTGTCGGAGCAGTCGGCGAGTTTGCCGGGCAGCGCGAAGCCCTCCATCGCGCTCTTGCGCGCCGTCTCCTTCACCTTCTGCACGGCGAGCCGCGTGCGGGCAGCGGAGATCGTCTTCTCGATGATCCGACGCGCCTCGCTGGGGTTCTCCTCCAGCCAGGCGCCGAACGCATCGCCGAGCACGGTGCCCACAGCGCCGGCGGCCTCCGGGCTCACCAGCTTCTCCTTCGTCTGCGAGCTAAACAGCGGGTCCTTCAGCTTCACGCTCACCACGGCGGTAAGGCCCTCGCGCACATCGTCGCCGGTGAGGTTGACCTCATTCTCCTTGAGAATGTTCTTGGCGCGCGCGTAGGTGTTGATGATGCGTGTGAGCGCGGTGCGGAAGCCCGAGAGGTGGGCGCCGCCATCGGTGTTGTTGATATTGTTGGCAAAGGCGTAGACCGAGTCAGTGTCGTAGGTGTCGGTGTACTGCATCGCCACCTCGACGGCCACATCGTTCACGCTACGCTCGGTGTAGAAGGGCTGCTTGTGCAGCGTGGTCTTGTCTTTGTTCAGGTGGCGCACGTAGGAGACGATGCCGCCCTCGAAGTAAAAGTTAACCTCCTGGCCGTCGCGCTCGTCGGAGAACTTGAAGTGTAGGCCCTTAGTGAGGTAGGCCATCTCGCGCAGGCGCTGGGCCAGCGCCTTAAAGTTATAGTCGATGCCCTCTTTGAAGATCACCGTATCGGGCATAAAGTGGATGGCGGTGCCGGTGCCCTCGGCGGGGCCGATTGCCTTCACCTGGGCCTTGGGCTTGCCGATGCGGTACTCCTGCAGCCAGAGCTTACCGTGGCGCCGCACCTCGGCCCGCATCCACTCGGAGAGCGCGTTCACCACCGAGAGGCCCACGCCGTGCAGGCCCGACGACACCTTGTAGCCGCCGTCGCCGAACTTGCCGCCGGCGTGAAGCTCGGTGGCAGCCAGCTGCAAGGCCGAGACCTTATGCTTCGGGTGGATGTCCACCGGGATACCGCGGCCATTGTCGCTCACGCGCACCGAGCCGTCCTTGTAGATGACTATCTCGATATGGGTGGCATAGCCAGCCAGGGCCTCGTCAACAGAGTTATCAACGACCTCTTTGATCATATGGTGCAGGCCATTGATGTCGGTGGGGCCAATATACATGCCGGGGCGCTTGCGCACCGCATCTAGGCCCTCTAGCACCGTGATCTGGCTGGCATCGTAGCTCTGAGGTGGCTCGGTGCTCATAAACTCCTCGGTGGTCACAATCTCGTCGTCATTCATTTGATCGCTCGTCCTTTAATGTTGGCGTGCGCTCAACCCGGCCCTTCGGGTGAGTCGCTCGCGGTAAAACTCAAGCCGTGCGGCAGCGAGGCCGCTGCCCACATAGGCGCTGCCCAGGATGGCCAGGGCCAAACCGGGCGGGCTTGCAGCGAGCTGGCGCCAGAGTACGCCAAGGCCGCTGATGATCACGAAGCTTAGGAGCAGCAGGCCCAGGGTGCCTCCCAGATCCCGCCGCACAAGCTGCACGCTGTTGTAGATCGCGCGCAGCGGCCCTGTGTGGCTCAGGCTGATCGCCTCTGGCGCGAAGCCGGTGTAGACATAGGCCCAGAACAGCGCCACGTACCAGATCAGCAGTACGAGCAGCGTGGCCCCCGGCAGTATGGCGATCACGATCGCGGAGATCGCCAGAAACGGCAGCGCCAGGATCAGCCCGATCCCCGCCAGGGTGAGCAGATAGAGGCAGATGTCGGCGGCCACGCGCAGTGTGCGCGCCAGGCTGGCCCGCAGATTACCCGGCTCGCCGCGCACGGCCTCGCCCAGCACTGTCAGGAAGAGGCTGCTGAGCAGCAGTGCAAGCAGATTGATGAGCGCCGCCGCCACCAGCACGGCCACCGGCCCGCCCAGGCCAATGCCCTCCCCCCGTGCGGCGCCCAGCGTGGGCGTGAGCACCGGCACAAAGTTTAGCCACGCCAGAGCTACGCGCACGTCGCTTGAGAGCACGCCCTCTGCCAGCTGCGCACGCGCCTGGTCGTCGCCCCCGAGGCTGCGGGCCGCGTCCGCCAGGGCCAGCTGCAGCTCGGCTGCCACCGGGCTTAAGGCCACGGGCGCGCTAAGCCAGAGGTACGCGCTGATACCTGCCGGGATGGCAAGCACGAAGGGCCGCCGGTGCAGCGCACGATACCCCGCGCTCAGCGTGTCGATCAGACTCACGTTCTGGGGCTTCGCAATGCTCAACGGGGCCTCCTCACAGCCCCTGTATTATACCACACCCTGCCCGTAATTGCCAGAAAAATACGCACGTCCGTACTGTTTTTTATTGCTCATGTTGCGCAATCCCCAACGGCCGACGAACAACGACACCTAACAGTCGTCGCCCGTCGGCCGTTCAAGCGTGGGCCAGCCCTCGCCCTACTGCACAGTAAACGTTGCAACCCCGGTAAGCCCGCTGCGCTGGCCGTAGAGCACCAGCTGGTAGCTGCCGCGCGCAAGGCCTGTGGAGGCCAGGCTCAGCGCCACAGCGCCATCGGCGTCGGCGTCGCCGCGCAAGCTCAGCGGTCGCACGCCCTGCGGCGTGTTCAGCCAGCTGGTGACGGCCTCGCCGGGCAGGAAGCGGTTGGTGAAGACGCGATGCTGCGTGCCGGGCGCGCCCCGGTCGGGCGTGAGCTGCACCCAGATGTACGGCGCGTCGCTTGGGCCGCTCCCCACCAGCACCGGCGTCCAGTTTGCGCGCTGCCCGCCACCCGTGGCGCCGTCGCGCCAGCTGTAGCTCGCCCGCACGTCCAGAAGCGTCGCATGGGGCAGCGCGCTGCCCACCCGCATAAACAGCTTTCCAACCCGTGTCTTGCCCGGCGCCAGCGCGCCAAAGGTAACGGTAACGCTTTGCGAGGTGATCTCGCTCACCCAATCGCCCGCCTTGCTGTCCAGGCTGCTGTAGGCCAGGGCCAGCTGCGCCCGATTGTAAGGCAAGACCAGCTTGAGCTCGTTTGCGCTGCGGGTGCCGCTGTTGCGCAGGCGAACCTCGTACTCTAGCGTGCCGCCGCGCGCCACCCAGATGCTGGGCTTCGGCCAGATCGTCACGCTCACATCGGCCCCGGTGGTCGGGTTGGGCGTGGGCGTGATCGGTGTGGGCGTGATCGGCGCGGGCGTGATCGGGGTCTGGCTTGGCGGCGGCTGCTGGCCCAGCTCGGCCGGCCGACGCAGCAGCGGCAGATAGACGCGCATCACCGTCGCGGCCAGCTCGGCGTCGCTCATACTCTGGAGCGCGGGCAGGTCGAGGATGGCGCCCTCGGGCGGCGCCTGCTCGCCCTGCGCAATGAAGGCCGCCAGGGTCGCCTCCACAGCCGCGCGCTCGTCGAGCGGCCAGGCAACGGGCGCGGCGTCGGCGAGGGCGTTCTGAGCGGGCTCTCTGTTCGGCACCAGGGGTGTGGCGGGCGGGGTGGTGCCCTGGGCAAAGGCGGGGATCAGCGTGGCGGCGAGCAGTGCCACAAGCAGCAGCGCCAGCGGCAGCCGCCAGCGCCGGGCAGAGAAACGATCGCGAGCCATGGTCATCTACTCTCTTGCTACAGACGCCGAAGCGGGCCGGATGGCAGACCCGCCTGCTCTCGCGCGTCGGAGATATTAGTTGCAAGAGGGAGACGGAGCTGCGTGCGGGGATGTTCCGGGGGGGCGCAAAGATCGGCCCAAGGTCGTAGGGGGATCAGTTTTCGCAGCGCGTCGGACTCTGCGCCTGGGCATACACCCGCTCGAACTCCTCCAGATAAGCCTGCGCGATGCCGGGGTGGTCGATGATCAGCAGGTTCTCGTCGTTCACATCCTCGGCGCGACCGGTGAAGTTGTACGAGCCGGTGATCACCACGCGCTCATCGATAATAATCACCTTGTGATGCATGGTGTAGCAGTTGCCATCCTTCAGCACATCTACCCCACGCCTGCTCAGCCGCGCGAACTCCGAGCCAATGCCGCCCGCGTTGCGCGTCTCGAACACCGTGCGCACCGGCACGCCCGCGTCGTGGCGCTCGATCAGCGCGTCGGCCACAGCGTCGTCGGTAAACGAAAAGGACAGCACATCCACGCTCACACGCGCCCGGTCGATCCAGTCCACAACACGCGAGCTGATCCGCTCGGTGGGCGAGAAATAGTTCTCCACGGTGGCCCCGTCTAGGCGCACCAGCGGATAGGGCGTGCGTCCCGTCTTGTCGTTGCCAAACTCTCCCGCCGCCATGCGCTCAAACTCCGCCGCGTAGTTCTCTACCAGCGGCGGCACCGTGATGCGCAGCAGATTATTGTTGTTGCGATAGGTATCGTTGATCGTGGCGTTCCACGAGCCGGTCCAGAGCACCCGGTCGTCGATTACCACGAACTTGCTGTGCATAAAGCCAGTACTCTCCTCCCAGCTCACAGGGATGCCGGCCTCCTCGACGATACCGGCCCACTTCGCCATCACCGGATTCTCAAGGTTCCCGCGGTCAAGGGCGAGGCGCACCTCGACCCCGCGCTCCTGGGCGCGCACCAGAGCCTCGGCCACGCTCACGAGGTTATACTCGAAGCTCGCGAACTCGATCCGCTCCGTGGCCGTCTCGATGTCGGCCAGCAGCGCGCGCTCAGGCGCCGGCGGGATGCGGTCGCGCGGGAGGTCGGGGTAGATCAGCTCAGGCGAAGTGAAGAAGACCTCGATCGTGCCCTCGGCCAGCTCGGCAGAGGTAGCTGGGCCAGGCGTGGGGCCAAGCACCACCACTGGGTCGATCCCGGCCCGCCGCAGCAGGCCGCCAATGTCGATGGCGCCTGTGCTGATCAGGTAGCCCACCGTGATCAGGGCGGCGAGGACTAGCAGGCCAAGCCAGTTTATGCCGCCGGAGCGGCGCTTGCGCTCACGGGGTGCGGTGGAGGACGTGCGGCGTTTCGCCATGGTGCCAGCTCTTTACAGAACAGAAGTACGCACCAGTATCCTACACTGGGCGGCGAACCAGTGCAACAGGCTGTGCTGTAACGTTTTGCGGGCGCTGTCGTCCTGCACCCCAGCTTCCCTTGCGCAGGGGCTCGCGGGCGGGCGCTGCCGCCCCGCACCCCGGCGTCAGGAGGACCGCCGCCGGCCCTCCCGACACCCACCCGCGTGAGGGGCGCTGCCCCCTCAACCCCCAAAGTTGATGGCCGCCAGCACCCGCACGCGTGTCGCTGCATGCCTCGGACCGCCAACGAGCGTGGACGATTGCGTAGGCGGCGCAGCCGCCTGAGGCTCGCTTTCGCGCCGTTCGCAGCCCTTCGCCCCCTTCGTGCTCCAGACGGCTCGGCTCTGGTTCGGCTGCCCAGCGGTGCGCTGTCTACCTTCCCTGCTCCGCCAGCGTCACCTCGACGCTTGTGAGCACACCGCCGCGCGCCAGCTCTAGCAGCACCACGTCGCCGGGACTGTGCGTGCCCAGCGCGTCGATCAGGGCCGCGCTGGCGGGCAGCGGAGCGCCGCCCAGGGCCAGCAGCAGGTCGCCGACGAGCACGCCGGCGGCCTCGGCCGGCCCGCCTCGCGCCACTTGCGCCACCAGCAGGCCGCTGCGTCGCTGCTCTGTGGCCAGCGCGGCGGGCAGCTCGGCGGGCTGCACGCCCAGCCCGATGTAGACCGGCCGGGTTGGCAGCCGCCCCGCCCAGGCGGCGGCGATGTGGCTCGGAATCGCCACCGAGAGGTCGCCCCCAAAGATCATGGCGTTGATGCCGACCACCGCGCCGTATGCGTTCAGCAGCGGGCCGCCCGAGTTGCCCGGCGCTAGGCGCACGTCGGAGCGAATGTAGCTCGCGGGCAGCTCGCCCCGCGCCGCCGGCAGCTCGCCGAGGCCGCTTACCACGCCCGCCGTCACCACGCCGCGCGTGCCCCAGGGGTTGCCCACGGCGAAGACCAGCTCGCCCACCCGTAGCCGCGCCGAGTCGCCGATCGGCGCCGGCGTCAGGTCGCCGCCCTCCACAGCGAGCACGGCCAGGTCGAGCCGCGGGTTCCCAGCGACCAGCCTGGCGGCGAGGCGCCGGTCATCGTGGGTCAGGATCTCGAGCCGCTCGCCCACGCCGGCGACCACATGGAAGTTCGTCATCACGGTGCTGCCGTCGCCCCAGGCCACGCCCGAGCCGCCGCCCTGCCCGCGCCCGCGCACCTGCACCACACTCGCCCGCGCCCGCTCCGCCAGGCCGGCCGCCGCCAGGTCGAGCAGCCCCGCCGCAGGCGTATCCACTTCCATACTCATTATACGCTCCTCTGTATGGGCGCCCCTTGTGGG
>ENA-ORBV01013302-ORBV01013302.1-microbial-mat-metagenome-genome-assembly--contig:-NODE-13302-length-12535-cov-7.429122_pt1 | contig 12535 bp, 11 predicted proteins | sample MGYA00237777_ERZ505514 | MGnify/ENA primary metagenome ERZ505514 (study PRJEB26160, sample SAMN06269048) | microbial mat metagenome | isolation source: Oligotrophic lake microbial mat | place...
ATTTTGTCTAGTGGTAGGTTCTTGTTTGTTTCCGTGATTGTTGTCAGTTTAGACAGTCTTTTGTAGACTCCTGAAGGTATGGCTTTGAAGCATGCTTTGGTGTGGATGCTGTCTGCGTTTAGATATTTCAGTTGTTGGTTTGGTTTGAGGTGCACTCGGAATTGTAGGTTTCCGTTGGTTGCCCAGACTAGTTCAGTGTCTAGGTATGGAAAGAAGTTCCCTGTTTCAATAGATATTTTGGGGTCGTTCTGTTCTGTTGGCAGCTCTCTTCTTGACTTATCTAGCCACATGCTGCAGGTGAATTGTAAGTAGTTTCCTCCTGCTAGTCAGTTTACTGAATTTTGGAATTTGGTTCTGAGCAATAAATGTGTTGTTTGTTAATGAGACATTTCTCATTCCCTTTTTAAGATCATTTGCTGCACTCTTTTGGTATGCTAAAACCTTGTTAACTTATTCCTGCATAAGCTACTTTTCCTGTGGAGCCTAGAGCACTACAGTCTACAGTAGCTAGAACAATTTTAACGCACTGGGAGAAACTTGTTTGCTCCCTTACTTAAAAAGGAACCTGTTCATTCTATTTGCCTCTGGCTAGTAGCACGCGAGAGCGATAATAGCAATTCAAACGACCATAGTACTTCAAACGCGTCACGCCAACATGATCTCTACTTCCAATGTAATCAGCGCCTCGAAACCGGAATGTGTGAAAAATAGTCGGCAGCAGTCCAATGGAGACCCCCCTTCTGCTGATATGATGACGGACCTTGTCCTTGTTAACCCATCGCCGTCTTTGACGTTACGAGGTAGTGTTACTTGCGACGCCTTGTCTGAAGCTCGTTTTGTTTTGGAAAATGCGAGTGACGCCAACAACTTTGCCATCACAGAGTTCGTCGAAGGAAATCCTGAGGGTGCCCTCACATGGTTCCAAGTCGCGATGGCGTTGTTAGATACTTCGCATGCCTTCATAGAGAGAGCTGTAAAAGAGGGAACAGTGTCGCTGAGTGACGAAGCAGGGTCTGTCCGTTGTTGCCACGAGAAGCTCGCCCTGGAAGCTGTCGACGTTCAAGGCTTCTGTGAGCATGAGAATCTTTTCGTTTACAGCCGAGCCTTTGATCTCTTTGTTCTCGATGGCGAGTTCGAAGATGGAGAGCAGCCTGCGTCCGCTATCAGCGAGGGAAGTCTTGCGTATCATAACTCTCTTTGCACTGCAGTTGTGGCTTTCAATTTGGCGCTAGCCAATCATGCGCTGGCGTTGACGACTAAAACAAGCGATCGGGAAGAAGCTCTCCTTGAGTCTGCCTATTTTTATAAGCTGAGCATTGAGCTCCTCGTTCGCGTTCCCAACTTGGTGGATTGGGGAAAGGTCACGCTTCTCATGTTGGCGGCATGGAACAATCAGTATCACATCTATTGTACATTGCATGACCAGGATGGCGTCGAAAAAACATCGGCTGGCCTTTGCAGTCTTTCATCGATTGTCCTCAGTGGCTTGAACCACGGCATGGCATCGGATTTGAATGGGGGTGACCTGAAGGATGTTGTCGAGATGACGACGAGTTGCACCATGCGCTATCGAGCAACAGCGCCGTGTGCCTAGCTAGTAGAGGCATTGTCACTCGACTGACTGTCAGTGGTGAAGCCTTTTACGGCTGGAGAGCCCTCAGTCCAGCGCAAAGGACATGCATCTGTTGGAATAGAACAAGTGTATTTGTAACATTTATAGTCTTTCATACTAAACAGCAAGGGTTCAGATTAGGGTTTGCTCTCAAAGCACTTTATGATGACTGCATGTTGGCTTTCTTGGATGCAGTGCTCAAAATGAAAGGTGACAGACATTGAACAGAATCCCTGGTTCAAAGATGGGAAAACAACCAACAACAAGGCTGTGGTTGTGACAACACCTGGACCACCTGATAAAGCAGGTGTGACAAGGCAGGTTCCATCAGGTGACAAGATGCACAAAATGCATTGGACTTTGAAACTGCTAAGAGAGAGAAGGAGAGGGAATGGAACGATGAAGATCATTTGGCAAGACACTGGGTTGTTCACAGAACTCATGCTCAAAGCAATGTCATCAAGTTGTTGCAAATGAAGAACTGGAAGCAATTTTGACATCATGGACACTGGCACTGTGACAAGAGCTGCACACCTTTTAAGTTGTCATGATGCAAATGCCGCAAGCTTCTGAGTGAACCAAAACTTGTTGTTGGAAACAACCATTTGCGTGATCATGGAAAGACAGCAGGACAGACAAGATGACAATGATGCAGAAATTGAATGCACATTTGTCTGTGATCATGCGAATGATGACTGAGGGGACACTGATGGATGCTTGTGGCCAAGCAAGCAATGACAATGGCAAAATTTAGTTGCAGATGCTGAACACACAAAGTGGGGTTAACATCAGTCAAAACAGTTCCATGTTCTGGACAGGAATGTCACAAGACCAATGAAGTGTTCTGCAGAGTGCTCAGATTGAAGCTGCTTTTCCCTTGATGTCACCCAAATGGGCAGAGCAGTCATTGACATGCTAATGCTTTCTCATTCTTTTTTGGACTGTTTTGTTCTTGCACGTCTTCTGATTCACAGCCAGCTACCAGCAGCCAGCAGATGCAGATGAGGGCAACCTTGACTGTCAGCGCCCACAAAGTGGTTGAGTGATGGCACCTCCATGTGGGTCCAGAGGCAGCTGGGTCTGCCTTGCCAGCACTGATGATGGCTGTTGCAACACCCCAAATGTGACATGCCAAAGAGCATCTTCAAATGGGACTCACAATTGTGAATGACTTGCAGAACTGGCGCTCTTCAGTGCCATGGGAACAGCTGATGTTCAGTTGGTTGTGGCTGTCACTTCGAGCAAGGATGGTTGCTCAAGACATCATGTCATCGTTGATGATGTAAGACTAGCGGCTGTCACATGACACAACGGCTGCACATTGTCACCAGTGGACAACACTCAGAAGACATTTTGGTTCCTTTTGACACAACTTGAGCCAAACCTTTCTCAAATGTCACATCATTTTTAGTTCATTTCTAAGCTTATAATTTTCATCACACATGCAATCAAAGGGTCTGCATCTTTTGGTGCAGTGCATCTTGGTCATCATCAGTGCATGTGATTGTCATCAGAAAATCTGAGGCTTTGAATGGATGACATGCACACAAAAGGCATGATCAGCGCCGTGTCACATGCGTGTTCCAAAACATCTGGCACAAATGTGCATCTGACACAAGCATTTGTGTCTTCGAAAAGCTGCAGTTTTTCTAAATCTGAACATGCAATTGTGAAAAAAATGTGGTTTTGCTTGCAACAGATCAACATGTTGCTCTTTTGATTTCAGAGCACAACAAAAAACTCAACAGTCCAGTGATGCTGGATTCCATCTTTTTCAAGGATAAGGGGACATGTCACTATTTTAGTAACTGGAGGAACAACTTGATGCATTCTGTTCCTGTTCCTCTGGAGGAACAGATCTGCTGCCAGATCCCGTTCGCTTTCTCTTTGCAATTCAATTGTTGATTGTTGCAGACAATTCTGCTGGTTTGGCAACGCTGACTTTAAGCAACCTTGTCTGTCTTGCTATCTTTGTTTTTGTGATAAACAAAGAGTGCACAGGCATGTCAAGAGCATCATTGGTTTTGTCCAAGACCACACCATTTGCTGATCACAAGCAAGTGCTGCATCGTTGAGGTTAACCCTGTCATTGCCTCTTCCCTGTTGTGAACGACGCCAGCCGGGACTCGTGAAAAGATTCAGTTGAGTGTGTCTACTATCAATGAATCTGTACCGGTGCGCAGGACTCAACGGTGCCCGACACAAACTTTTGCGAGAAGAAGGTTACGGAATTCATTTTTTAAATTATTAGGTTACGGAATTCAATTTTAACGAAGCTAAACAATGAATGAAGAAGCTCACAATTTCAACTTCATGGCATGGCACATTTTTCAACTAGTACAATGATCACGAAGAATATGTTGTCGAGGCTGCTTCTACTCTCCCTCGGATTATCGCGAAGATGTTACGCTTTTACACAGTACACACTCGAGAATCTTTCGATTGATGCCATTGCCGATCATACACAAATGTTTCAGGATCTTTCTCCTGAGAGCCGAAGCGTTGGAACTACGTCGTACAATGACACTGTGGAATACGTCAGGCAAATGCTTGAAAATTCTGGGTATACTACAAGTCTCAACTGTTTTCAAGCCAGAGTATGCAAATTTGGAGACAACTCGACGCTAGCGGCTGTTTATGGTGATTATGATACTACAGGTACTATTAGTACGAGTAGCAAGAAGGAGTACAAGGAAGAGAGTGACTTTACAGTCTTTACCTATTCTGGAAGTGGGTTTGCTACAGCCTTGGGAGAAGCCGTCCCTAGTTTGGGTTGTGATGCTTCCAATTTTTCCGACTTTACAACAGGCAACGTTGCCATTATTTCGCGTGGTGTATGTACCTTTGATACCAAGGCCACATTGGCCCGCGATGCGGGCGCAGTAGGAATTGTTATCTTTCAGCCACCAGAGCGCGAGCAGGATGATCTCATGAGAGGAACATTGGGAGACGAAATTGAACCCTTTCCCATTCCGACCTTTTTTACAACCTTCAATACCAGCCAAGAGCTGGTCGGGGAGTATGTAAGCATGTTTGCCAATGTGACCAAACGGAAGCTTCACGATTGTAATGTTCTGGCCGAAACACAAGGTGACGACAAAGTTATCATAGTGGGCAGCCACCTGGACTCAGTTCCAGCAGGCGCCGGCATCAACGACAATGGCAGTGGCAGTGCCGCGTTGCTGGAAATTGCCATTCAAATGGCGTCCGTACCCACCTCCCACAAGGTCCGATTTGCTTGGTTTGGTGCGGAAGAAATTGGCTTGAAAGGGTCTCGAGCCTATGTGGAATCACTTACCGAGGAAGACGCCAAGAACATTGTCATGTATCTGAACATGGATATGATTGGGTCTCCTAATTTTGCCCGCTTTCTCATGAATGATCAAACCGTGCCGGGTGACATGAATATCACGGCCGCCTTTGAAGAATACTTTCACCACAAAAACCTTACGACGGAAAGTATGCCGCCACATGGCGGATGTCGTTCCGATCATTGCTTTTTTCAAAAAGTTGGCATTCCTACGGGCGGAATCTTTACAGGGGCCGAAGGGAATAAGACCGAAGACCAGGCGCTCAAATTTGGTGGACAAGCAGGCGCTCCATATGACCCCTGTTACCATCAAGCATGTGATACAATCAAGAATGTTAACTTTCCCGTCCTAGAGGAGAATGCCCATGCCTATGCGCATGTCCTTCTTACCTTTGCCAACATGGATACATTCGAATTCCCTCCGCTTCCCGAGGTGGTGGAACAAACAGAGGACATTTCTTTCGGTGGGGGAATTGATATTCTCAATTCGGAATGGGAGGGAGACTATCTCGTCATGTAAACAAAAAGATTCATAAGCAAAAAACTGCATAGTACTTGTAAGGGCTACTGAATCAATCTAGTTTTTATGTGTCTACAGCGTAGCAGCCACGACTTCCAGGCTGGTCACTCACTTTATTTATCTCGACTACTATCTAGCTACTAGCTAGCTGGCTGGCTAGGTAGCTAAAGTAGGAGAGAGCAACCAGTCCTACTCAACTAGCCGGATAGTGGGGCTCTGGGAGGTGCCGAGGCCGCAAAAAAACAACCCACGCAGTCGTACTATTACCGCCCCGTGAGGTGGCTCTCATAAAAAAATTGAGTTGCGGAATTATTGGGTTGGGGATGAAGCACGAGGAATTGCTCTTGGATTCGCGACTCCAGCTCGCTGGTCTTTACTCACGGAGAATACGAAAGGAATCTACCGGGATGCTTTTAGATAGTCAAGTTCTACGTAACATTTAGCTCAAGTATCATCATCAGTACTTGTACCATGCCTTTAGCTGAATAGCCCACGGGTAAAATCACCAAAACGATATCCTCCTTCCTTGGCGTCTCGCTTTTCTTTCCCGCGAGCAACGACGCCCCTCGTCAAGTCTCCAAAACGATAGGGTTTGTCCTCTCCAGCGTTCTTCTCGTCAATGCCATTGCTCCCAGTGGACGACGAAGCGGCTTGTACCAACTTACGTCCGCTCAACGATCCTGCCACCGATCCCGCAACCAAGCCAATAGGGCCGGCTATCGCCATACCCATAGCGGCCCCTGCAAATACACCAGTTGATCCAGCCATTTCGTACTTGTTGGCAGCTACATTATCCGCCGTAGCCTCCACCAAACCTCGTCTTTGAGCATGTCCCTTCTCGTCGACTCTAGTGATGTTGTTTGGTCGTGGCTGAGCGGGCGCTCGGCCCTCAGTCGCTACAGCACCAGCTACCAGACCCACAGGGCCAAAGAGAATCAACCCAGCCGCGCCTCCACTCACAGAGGATGAAGCCCGTCGCATCCAGCGATTTCCGAGGTAGGAGCCGGCCACAAATCCCGCTGGTCCCAGCAAACTTCCCACAGAGGCGCCGATCACGGACGCTTTGCAACTGGCCACATCGGAAGCCACTGCTGAAATTGATACATCGGCCTTGTGCCCTGACACTAGGTCCATCTTGTCCAGGAGAGAGCGCGCGTAATATTCTAGGAGGGTTCGCACCGTGGCACCCTCGGATCCCTTACAATCCGTAAAGTCCATGGTGGCGTTGTGCGAAGGTAGCTGGCACTGTGCTGCCTTTACCTGCGCGTTGGGGATCTTCAAGTCCAGCTTGTGGAACAAACCAAGTTCATCTGCCTTTTGAATGTTGCCCAGAGGAATCAAAAGGACACCGTCTTGTGGTGTGTTGGTTTGAGCATTCTGAAGGAACTGCTCCCATTCTTCTCTATTGAGTCTTGAGCTTCTGTGGGCCGCGGAAGATTCTTCTTGAACCTTGGGTAGCCCAAAGCTATTAAGAAAATCCTGCACTTTCTCCCTCGTAGCAAGGGGATCAAGCGTCATACCTTCCAATAGTACCACCAAATCTCGGACGTCGGATCCTACAATTCTTGCTTGGATACGAACACCTCGAGCGCTTAGGAAGGAGTCGCCTAACGATGCTGTCTGGACACGGACAGAGAGAAATCCATCCTCTGTCAGACTGATCTCGGCGTCCTGACTTAGCTGAACCATTAAGCCAGATATTAGTTCAAACTGCTTGGAAGTGGTGCCGCCGGTAGATCCCGGGCGATTGACAGGATGCGCCATGATAGTTGGAACATTGTCACTGAAGAAGACCACCGCATTTGTGACGTTGTTTGCCTGCGCGTTAGCTTCCATTGTAGTCGGAATGTTTTGGCCGAAGAAGTCCACCGTGTTTGCCGCGTTGTTTATCGATGAGTTAGCTTCCATTGGAACTGGTTCAACGATCGGTAGCATTGTGCTTTTGTTGGATGGGTCTTCTTTTGGAAAGAAATTAAGGTGTAATGGTTTGTCTACTGTGTCGTTCATTCTCGCGCGTTCAGCAAATATCCTTCTCAGCACCAGATCTTCTTCTTCGTCTTCCGGTGCATTTGGCGCCATGCCTTCAACTTGTGGGGAGAGCTGTTAGCTTGTTGGGTTCATGCTCCCTGCAGATTTGTCCTTCATCAAATGGGTTGCTTCTAGCAGCTAGCTAGCATTAGACTAGCTAGCTGTCGGCAGCTGTTGTGCGTGTTGCTGATGGATGCTCACTGCCACGACTCGACGACTCGGCGGCACATGAGCTACTACACATAAGTCTTGGATAGGGAGCTCGAGCTCGCCCAACTCAGAAAATAAAATGACTAAGGGGGGTGAATCCCCATTCTTCTCAAACTGTGTGACTTGGGGTAGGAATGGGGGGCGATGTTCCACACAACACGATCATGAAAAGGGTGGTCAGGATGCATCAGAGTTGGGGATAAATAACGATTCTAGTGTTGTTTCTGGGTTCGCGACTCCAGTCATTTGTGATTTGACCGTGACTCGTCTCTGCTGCACTTAAGTTGATGAGGCAAAAGGCATTGTGCATGTGAGAGTCACCGAGCGGAGCAACTTCTGTTCTTTCTCGTTTTGACCAAGACCAGCTAGCCAGAGAGGCAACAGCCACAAACAACAAGCCATTTGTCAAAACAATTGTTCCATCCTGCGACGCAAACAAACAGCAAGATGTCGATCAACAGCAGCAACAGGAACAGGAACAGCAACAGGAACAGGAACAGGAACAGGAACAAGAACAGCAACAGCAACAGCAACATCAACATCAACATCAACATCAACATCAACATCAACATCAACCGCAACAGCAACAGCAACATCAACATCAACATCAACATCAACATCAACATCAACATCAACATCAACAGCAACAGCAACAGCAACAGCAACAGCAACAGCAACAGCAACAGCAACAACAACAACAACAGCAACAGCAACAGCAACAGCGGCAATCTTGCCTTTGACGAGAACTTTGATGCTGAGCTGAATGACCTGCTCTTGACAGCAGCCAAGGCATTTGAATTGAAGCAGGGTTTTTGTGTTTCTTGCAAAAAGCTTGGTTTTTGTCCTCTGGTGCTCAGAGTTTGCTCCCATTGTCAAGCAACTCCTTGCTGCAGCAAAGAGGGCCGGAAACGTGACTGGAAAGAGGGCCCCCACAATCACATTTGTGACACATTTGTGGGGAATCAAAATGAGTTTTGCATGCCACTGTGTCTGGTTAGTGTAGGGTCCATGGCGGCGAAAGAAATGATGGAGTGTGTCGATAGGCGTAGAAAACTGTTTGTCGATGCCCTCAAGAAGGCAAACGCCCACACCTTTTTTTGTGTGGTGGCGGCATCTTTCTTTGCCAATGGTTGCGTGCAACAGGTCAACCACGTTTTGGTCTGAATCGTGGATCAAAGCAAGAATGCTGTGAGTCGCATCAATCAAGAATCGGGTCGCTTGTTGGCTGCGGCCAAGACAACTGTTCTGAAGGAACTTGTCGCCCTTTGTAAGGAATTCCAGGAGCATGGTGTCTCCGTGCCTTCGATGACACATGGACGGGGCCTTGTGCATTGGCAAAAGGATGACACTCAAGTCAAGAAGGCGATTCAAGCTGTCACCGAACAGGGGAAGAGCAGCCGTGCATGAACGTGGCAGACATAATGAATGCCATGAGAATTTAACTCTAGCAAAGTGGCACAAGAGATAGGAAGGACTGGTAGGAGGAGAAGGCAGCGGCCACGGTAGTGCTGGTGGTGGCAGCGGTAGCAATGCCTACTATTAGCGTTGACGAAGAAAGATTGGAATTGCGACACAGAAAAATCTAAACATACACACAAAGTAAACTTTGTTTTCTGGTCGAAGGTACGACCAATCTGGTTTTGGGGTTTTAGACTGTAATGTCACCGACTGCTCCAGCAGTGGCATAGTATCCCAAGCCCGTATCTGCGTCTCAGCTCCTCTTCAGTAAAATAGGATTTCACATTGTCAATAACGAAGTAAAAATTAGTAGAATTTTGGGGACAATAGGAAACGGAAAACGAAGCAGCAATAACAGCCAGAATCGTCATCAGGAAGGGGAAAGGCGAATGCCCCCCCGCAGCGAGTTGAATTACTAACTCATGAATCGTTTAACTCTCTGAAAATCCCTGCATTATAAAGTTAGCTTTGTTCTACCCCAGCTTCTACTACATGCCTATCCGCTTCCGCTGTAACATCCTCCTTCTTTCGTTGGGCGGCCATTACCAAGGCATAATAGGCTATGGCAGAAAGGCCACTCACTATGCCAAAAAATACGCTTACCCATTTCAGATTGGATTCTGTGTGCTCCTCCACAATTTCAGCAAACTCTGCTTGGCAGGCGTTACAATCTGCGTACATTTGTACTGTGGAGTATTGATGGGCATCGTCCATGGGAGGCACACTGGGGTCGTAGTTAATCCCTTCCGCCATCAAATCCCAACTATCGGTAAATCCCGCCAAGGTTCCATTTTGAACACAATGATTGGATGCGCCCAAGATGCTTTCGTATTCCTGTGGTGTACATCCTCCGTGGCAATCCTCGCAGACGGAAAAATCGCAATGGTAGGAATGTATCGAGACACTGCATTCATGGTCGGCGCCATGGGTAGGACAAGCCCATGTTCCTCCCCAAGCCACTTGGATTTGGCCGACCGCCTCATCTATAGGACATTTGAAATAATGCTTTCGCAGCGTAACCAATAAATTGTTTTTCCCATCCCGCCCAATGCGCGACGCATTGTATCCCACCACACGAACGGGACCATAATAATCATACACCGCAAAGGGTGCCACATTCCAGCATGCTTGGGCCGATACTAAAAAGAATTGAGTGGCAAAAAATGCCAAAATGAGCCCCACGAGCATCAGATCTGACCGACATTGTTTTTGAATGGTCGCTTCTGTCTTTTGTCTGGGATAACGATGGTCCATCCAAGCCATACCAGCATAGATGAGGCCAATGAGAATCATATACGATGGCCATACAGGTATTTCGATGTAGTTCATCATGGAGCAATGCACCAGCACATTCCAAAGACAAAAGGATACAGTTTGTACTGTAGCTGCCAAATAGGCATCACGAAAGCCAATCGTAGCAGTCGCATGATTAGCGTGTGCTTCTTCTGCCGTAATGGGTGCATCCACTGGAGCATCTTCTACGGCACGAGCGGCTTCTTCCACGCGATGTTTTTGTATTTGTAGTATGTGTCTCTTGATCTTGTCCACTAGAAACAGCAAAACGACAAGAACGGCAAGTCCAATGCAGGTATAAGCAAAGGCCTGAAAGGCGGTCGGCGAGAGACGATACAGCTTGCCCATGGCATGATCTATCTTTCTGTATTTTATTGTGATTTCGAGGGGTTTGTACTACTACTATGATCGAGTTTGCAGGTGCAGGGGTACTTCTTGTAATTTGTGTTGAGGGCGGGTCTTATCCACAGGAATATTCGCGCAGTTCGCGCATTCGGGCCGATATAAGGTTTGGGTTCAGAAATTAGCCCGAATAAATGGTTCGGCATTCAAACTTATAACGTTTTAGTACATCCCCGAATCCGTTATTCGGGCATCAGATTAACCAATCAAATCTCTTTATTTTGGTCCTTTACCTTAAACCTTAAACCTCAATCTTTGTCATTGGAACGAAACATCTGCTACTGCTGGCATCGATCGACTGCAGCGCGCTGCAGCTATGGCAATGACAATGATGACACAAGCCGCTCTTTTGCCATGGAATCCAACTTTATTTCTCACCTAGATGCACTAATGTTGCACACTGTGCTCCTGGTGGCAGTTGTGTCCAAGCTGCGTACAAAAGCTACTCGAGAACCATCCCATTTTCAGCAACGAATTAACTGGTTGAAATTCAGTGATGACCCTGCCAGACATGGGACGTTCAAGCGCCGGTTGAGGATGTCAAAAGTTTCTTTCGACAAGCTCTTAAATCTTCTTCGTTATGATCTGCTTTCGGATGAGGAACAGGCTTCTTGTCGAGGTGGCTCTATTATTCCTGAAGTGTGTTTGCACGTTACCATTCGTTGGTTGGCTGGGGGTTCCCATTTGGATGTCATCGACATTGCTGGCATGTCAAAAGCCTCATTCTGCAGAGCGCTCTGGAAGACTGTCTTCGCGATTTGTCACTGCACGGCTCTTGACATTGTGTTTCCGCAGACCAAAGAACAAGCGAATGAGGCCATTCAAGGTTTCACATCAATCAGCTGGGAACAAGCAATGAACAACTGTGCCACTGTGGTCAATGGGTTTCTTTTCCGCATGAACACACCTCCAAAACATGCCACGGGCAATGTCGGATCGTTCTTCTCGGGCCATTGTCAGCGCTGTGGTGCTAATGTTCAGGTGGCGGTGGGTCGCCACAGCCGACTTGCTTGCATTGCCTTTGCTGCACCTGGCGCGACCCAGGATCGCGCGGCAACAAGGCAACGTTCCCTTCGTGATCTGATTGAATCTTTGCCAGTTGGCATTTGTGCTGTTGGTCACACGTGTTGATGGACCAGATGTCCTGGCCAGAACAGCGAATCTTCAACACGTTGTTGGAGATGAGCCGAATGTTCGGCGCACCGACAATGCTGACGTGTTGGAGATTCGTGATTCGGTCAGCAGATCTGAACCCCAATGCGCGAACCTGCACGAACATTCCTGTGGATGAGACCCGCCCTGAGTGACAGCTGGCTACCATCCCATGCAACAAGCACTTTGGCTGCCAACCGCCCACAGCCCTGGACCACCTTCTTTTCGAAACTGAAGCCAATCGCTCACAGCATGTCTGTCCAGAAGAAGCCACCTGTGCGTGGTTCCTGACAATCACGATCCTACTTTAGGACCAGTGTTAGGGTTAGATGAATGGCGGGGGACCGATTTCCATTTTGGTCCTGAACTGTGACGTCATCTCTGTTCATAAAGGCCACGTCATGAAACAATTTGGATCTTCGAAAATCTGCGAGCTCTTCTTCGATTATTCTCGAGGATTCGATCTTTCGGGTCACATGTGCAACATCACCGCAATTTGTACTGACAACCCAACAACGAAAGAGAAATAAAAGAGTTCCATTTCATTCAC
>ENA-ORBV01013303-ORBV01013303.1-microbial-mat-metagenome-genome-assembly--contig:-NODE-13303-length-12535-cov-3.475839_pt1 | contig 12535 bp, 10 predicted proteins | sample MGYA00237777_ERZ505514 | MGnify/ENA primary metagenome ERZ505514 (study PRJEB26160, sample SAMN06269048) | microbial mat metagenome | isolation source: Oligotrophic lake microbial mat | place...
TAATGATACGGCGACCACCGAGATCTACACCTCTCTATTCGTCGGCAGCGTCAGATGTGTATAAGAGACAGATTTCTCCCCAGTGCTTGCGACCGCGAAAATAATTAATGAGGCCGCGAAGCCGAAGGACGGTTAGCATTTGCCTAAATCCTAATTGCTCCACAAAACATAAAATCACAAGCCCGATCAGGTGAGAAAGCTTCGTGTATTTATGAAAAGCGCTTTCCTCAATAAATACGGCACCGAAGGACATAAAGATTCCGAATACGATATCGACGAGAACAAATAGTAACAAAATAGAGTGATCTATTTTTCCTAAAAATAGTCCGACCCCAATAAAAATATAAGCCGCGATTTCGATTACCGGGCCAAAAAGTTCAACCAAGAAAAAATATGGAAAGGCTAGTAAGCCGGCGGTTCCATAGCGAGGATTCATAAAAATCCTAATATGAGAAAATAAACTGTCTGCCAGTCCGCGCTGCCAGCGGTCTCGCTGTTGCGCGAGTCCGCGACCCGCGAACTCGTCGCACACGAACTCGGGCACAACTTCGGCCGCTTTCACAGTCCGGGGTGTGGGGCCGCCTTCATCGACCCGGCGTATCCGTATGGCACCGGCACCGGTGGCTGGGGCTGGACCGGAACCGCTATGCTGAATCCGATCACCACGAATGACATCATGGGCTACTGCAACGTGCAGTGGATCAGTGACTATACGTGGACCGGCATTCTCAACTATCGGGCCGTCAATGGACGCATCGCCGAGAATGCGCTGCCACGAGTCGCCGCAGCAACGCGGGATTCGGTGCTGCTGCTGTGGGGACACATCACAGGTCAAGGCGCCCGTCTCGAACCAGCGTTTCGCCTCGTCGCTGCACCCACCCTGCCACCGGTTGGACGCGGTCGATACGTGGTTGACGTACTCGACGAGAATGAGCGTGTGCTCAGCACCACGCGATTCGACGGGGAGCCGATCGATCACCGGGAGGACGCACACACGTTCGCCTTCGCCGTGCCGGTGCGCGGGTGGAGCTCGTCCGCCAACACGATCCGGCTTCGCGAGGGGGCGCGTATTCTGACGCAGTATCAAGTCGCTGGCGCACGTACACCGGCCGCGGTGACGCGTGTGCGCGCCGATGACGGACGATCACTGGTGACTCGTCCCGAGGCCACCGTGGTTCGGCGCGGCGCGACGCAGGTGAGTCTCTCGTGGAACCGCAGTGAGTGGCCCGCCGTGATGGTGCGCGATGCGAGTTCGGGTGCGATCCTCATGTTCGCCCGCAGCGCCGATCAGCTCGCGCACGTCAGCGGCGTCTCGCAGCTCGATTTGGTCTTCTCCGATGGCGTACGGTCGGTCACACGCCGTGTCGTAGTCCCCTGACACGCTGCTGACTAAGTTGATCCGTATGGAACGACTCTTCATGATGATCGGTGCGCTTTCGGGCGCCATCAGCGTGGCGGCTGGCGCGTTCGGCGCCCACGCCCTGCGCGCGCGACTCGAGCCACGCCAGCTCGAAGTGTTCGAGACGGCCGCGCGCTACCAGATGTATCACGCTCTCGCGCTGCTCGTTGTCGCGTGGGCCGCCTCACGCTGGCCAGGCAGCCTCGTGACGGCCAGCGGGTGGCTCTTTGTTGCCGGTACGATTCTGTTTTCCGGCTCGCTCTACGCCATGACGTTTACCGGTGTACGCGCACTCGGTGCCATCACACCTATTGGCGGCGTCTGTTTCATCGCCGGATGGCTGTGCCTCGTGGTGGTTGCCGCGCGCAGTTGATTGGCAACGGGAGAACCTGGTGCCCGCCTCGAACGCGGACTTGCTGCTCTCGAACGCGACCCCGCACGACATCCCCGCGCTCAACACGTTGATCGCGCGCTCGGCTCGCACGCTGAGTGCTGGCTTCTACACACCGGCCCAGATTGAATCGGCGGTCCGCTACGTCTTCCACGTCGATGCACAACTCGTGCACGACGGCTCGTACTTCGTGGTGCGCTCACATGATGTCACCGCCGGCTGTGGCGGCTGGAGTGCGCGCGCTGCACTCCTCAATGCATCACCAGACGATCACGGCCGTGACACACGGCAGCTTGACCCCGCCCTCCATCCGGCGCGCGTTCGCGCGATGTTCGTGGCGCCGGAGTTCGCGCGCCGTGGCATCGGACGATTATTGCTCAACGCGTCACTCGACGGCGCCCGCGCCGCCGGATTCGCACGCGTGGAGCTGATGGCCACACTGCCCGGCGTTCCGCTTTACACCGCTTACGGGTTCGAGGAGATCGCGCGCGAGTCTGCGACGCTTCCAGACGGTGTCGAACTGCCGCTGGTTCGCATGCGACGATCCACACATCGCGCCTAGCGACATCCACCGGTTGGCGGACTACCGCGCCGCACGGAAGGTGCGCAAGCGCAAACTGTTGGCGACCACACTCACCGAACTGAACGCCATGGCCGCACTCGCGAGCATGGGGCTGAGCAACAGTCCCGCCACGGGATAGAGAACGCCGGCCGCAATCGGGATCCCGACGGTGTTGTACGCGAACGCCCAGAAGAGATTTTCCTTCATGGTGCGCATCGTTCGGCGCGACAACCGAATCGCATCGGCTACACCGGACAAGTCGCCGCGCATGAGCGCCAGATCGGCCGCCTCCACCGCCACGTCGGTACCGCTGCCGATGGCGATTCCAACGTCGGCCCTGGCCAGCGCCGGTGCATCGTTCACGCCATCCCCAACCATCGCGACGACGCGTCCGTCGGCCTGCAGTCGCTCGATCTCGGCCACCTTGCCCTCGGGAAGCACGCCCGACACGACATGCTCAATCCCAGCCATCCGCGCGACCGCTCTGGCTGTCGCCTCGTTATCTCCGGTCAGCATGATGACATCGAGCCCCATGGCGCGAAGCTGCGTGACCGCATCCCGTGACGTGGCGCGCACCGGATCGGACACGCCGATCACACCCGCCAGCGCGCCATTGAGCACGGCGTACATCGGCGTCTTCGCATCGCGCGCCAACGTGTCGGCGACGTCACTGAGCGGCGCCGGATCCACGGCCCATGACCGTACGTACGCCGCGTTTCCGACCGCGACCGCTTGTCCGTCGACGACACCGTGCACACCAAGCCCGGTCACGCTTTCGAACGCCTCGGGTGCCACCACCGCCAAACCCCGGTCAGTCGCGTGTCGCACGATCGCATCAGCCAGCGCGTGTTCGCTTGATCCTTCGAGCGACGCCACCAGACGCAGCAGTTCGGACTCGTCAACGGCGGCCGACGGCGAGAGCACCACGTCGGTGACCGTGGGTCGTCCTTCAGTGATCGTGCCCGTTTTGTCGAGCACCACCGTGGTAACGTCACCCGCGCGTTGCAGTGCCTCGCCACCTTTGATGAGCACCCCGAGCTCAGCACCCTTGCCGGTCGCAACCATCACGGCAGTCGGCACGGCCAGCCCCATCGCGCAGGGACACGCAATGATGAGCACCGCGACCGCCGCCGCGAATCCGCGGACGAGCGCTTCGCCGGCCGCACCGCCGTTCGCGTGCAACACCACGAACCACACCGTGAACGTGGCCACCGCGAGACTCATCACCACCGGCACAAACACCGCGCTGATGCGATCAGCCAATCGCTGAATCGGCGCGCGGCTGCCCTGTGCGTCGCGCATCAAACGCACCATCTGCGCAAGCACGCTGTGCTCGCCCAGTGTGGTGGCCAGGAAACGGAAGGCACCGGTTCGGTTGATCGTGCCGCCGATCACGCGATCGCCGGCGCCCTTGGCGACCGGACGCGACTCACCCGTGAGCATACTCTCATCCACCGCGCTCTCGCCGCTCGCCACCTCCCCGTCCACCGGTACACGCTCACCCGGACGCACCAGAATCAGATCGCCGCGCTGTACGTTCTCGACCGGCACGTCGACTTCGGTGCCGGCGCGCAACACGCGCGCGGTCTTCGGCTGTAACTGCGAGAGTGCGCGCAGCGCGGACGACGTCCGCTGCTTCGCACGCGCCTCGAAGGCATTGCCCGTGAGAATGAACGCGATGATGATGATCACCGCTTCGAAGTACACGTCTGGCATGACGCCGTAGGCGATGAACAGCTGCGGCGCGACCGTGGCGAACACCGAATAGAGAAACGCCGCACCCGTACCGACGGCGATCAGCGTGTTCATGTCGGCGGCGTGATGACGGAAGGCCGCCCAGGCCCGCGTGTAAAAATCGCGGCCCGCCCACACCATCACGCCGACGGTGAGCACGAGCAGTCCCCACGTGAGTACTGCCGACGGAATCGCGTACAACCACGGCACGAATGACTGCAGACTCGGTGTCATGCGTTCCATCGCCCATCGCATCAGTGGATCGGCCACGGCACCGTGCTGATGCTCATCCTCGAATGCACCCATCAGCGGCATGCTGACGATCATCGCGATCGCGCCCGCGATGCCGCTTACGATCGCCTTGCTCCGCAGCACGCGGTACTCCTCTTCCATCGCGTGATCACGTGCGGCCTGCTCTTCCATCGCCGAACGATCCGCCGCCGGCAGTTCGGCCCCGTAGCCGGACTGTCGAACAATCTCCACGAGTGATGCAGGAGAGATCGCCTGTGGGTCGTATGCGATCGTCGCGTTCGCCATCATCAGATTCACCGTGGCATCGCGCACACCCGCGGTCTTCTGCAGCGTGCGCTGCACGCGCGACTGACACGCCGCACACGTCATCCCCGAAACGGGCAGTACAACACTCGCCGAACTGCCCGACGGCACAATCGTGGGGTCGGGGATGGCTGTCGTCGTCATTCGGCCACCACTTTGCCGCGCAGCATGCTCATGCCGCAGGTGAACTCGTAGACGCCCGGCGACTGCGGTATGATCTCGATGGCCGTTTTGCTGAACGGTGGCAAGAATCGCCGCACGCCAAAATCCGCGAACACGACTTCCTCGGAGCAACTGTTGGTCTCCTGCCGATCGAATACCAATCGCACGGGCTCGCCCGCCGTCACGCGCACGGTGGACGGCTGGTAGCCGCCATGCACGGTAATCGCGACTTCCGGAACTCCACCCGACGCGCGCGTCGCGACGGCCGACGAGCGATCCGCGAGGAAAAAGTACCAGTTGATCGCCGAGATCACCGTGAGCGCGATCGCGATGGCGGCGGCGTCCACGAACGAAAACGAAGTGAACATGCAAACTCCCGAGGGAGAGGAATGACTTCAACCTTCCGAACGATAATATACCCCCTCCCCCTATGTCAATCACTCACGCCGGGGGCAGGTTGGAGCATGATCTGGCCAAGCGGGTCTGTTACGTGAGGGCGCGCAGCGACCGCCGGCCGGCCGATATGGTGACGTCAGCGAGCTGGCATCAGCACCCTTCCCCGACGTCGTTGGAACGTCTACGTTTGCGCCCACGTGCATCACGCCGTCTGACGAAACGCCGGTCGCGAGCACGTCATCGCCTCACGATCCCCACGCCATTGCTGATCATGCGCATTCACGCTCTGTTCGCCGTCGCAATCACCACACTGCTCTTCATCCTCGCGGCGCCTCACACGGCGGCGGCCCAGTCCTCCGCCTCGAACAGCCTGCAACGCGAGATCGAATCACGCCTGCCCAGTGTGATGCCCAAGGTGGTCGCCTGGCGACGTGACATTCACGAACATCCGGAACTCAGCAACGAAGAGGTCCGTACCGCCGCGTTGGTGGCCGCGCATCTGACGTCGCTCGGTTTCGAAGTGCAAACGGGAATCGGCAAGACGGGTGTGGTTGGAATACTCCGCGGCGGAAGACCCGGCCCGGTGGTCGCGCTTCGCGCTGACATGGACGGTCTGCCCGTCACCGAACTGGTGGACCTGCCGTTTCGCAGTCGCGTACGAACGCAGTGGCAAGGCGCAGACGTTGGCGTGATGCACGCGTGCGGACACGACAATCATGTCGCCATCCTGATGGGTGCGGCGGAGGTCCTCGCGGGCATGAAAGCCACGCTGCCCGGCACGGTGAAGTTCATCTTTCAGCCGGCCGAAGAAGGCTTGGGCGGCGCGAAAGCCATGATCGCCGATGGGGCACTTCGGGCGCCGGAGCCGAGCGCCATTTTCGGACTGCATGTGTGGCCCACGACCGTTGGTGAGATCGGCGTGCGTGCCGGTCCGCAAATGGCCGCCGCCGGCAACTTCTCGATCATCGTGAAAGGACGGCAAACGCACGGCTCGCAACCGTGGTCCGGTGTTGACCCCATCGTCGTGTCGGCGCAGATCATTCTCGGTCTGCAGACGATTGCGAGCCGTCAGGTGAATGTGGCGTATCTGCCCAGCGTGCTCACCGTTGGTCAGATTCAGGGCGGCAATCGCAGCAACATCATCCCCGACAGTGTCGTGTTGGTTGGCACACTGCGCACCTTCGACGACGCGATGCGTCGCGACATTGCCTCGCGCATCACGCGAACCGCGCAGGACATTGCGACATCGGCCGGTGCGACCGCCATCGTGAAGATTGATGCGGGCGGACTCGTGCAAGCCAACGACACGTCGCTCACCGAGCGCATGGTGCCCACGCTGCGTCGCGCAGCCGGTGCAGGCGGATTCAGGTTCATCAACCCGATCATGGGATCGGAAGATTTTCCCGAGTTCACGCGTGACATCCCCGGTGTGTTTTTCTTCCTGGGCGTCACGCCCAAGGGGAAAGATCCCGCCGCCGCCCCGGCCAATCACTCGCCATTGTTTTTCGCGGATGAAGCCGCACTTGAGACTGGTGTGCGCGCGATGTCCGCGCTGGCGGTGGATTACCTCAGCGCGCCGGTCAGCGGCGCGCGAGGCTCGCGGTAAGGAAACTTTGCACGTCGGCTTCACTCATTTGGCGGTAGCCCGGCGTCACGTTGTCCAGCTTGCCGGCTTTCATCCACGCTTCAAGCTCATTCACCAACTCGAAGAGCTGATCGAAATCGTCCACGATGAACAGCAGTGGTTGATAGTGATCGATTTCGAAATGCTGATTCACCACCCACTCGAGCTGGAGTGGGTATCGCTGCAACGACGGGCTTTCGATGCTGTGCACCAACTCGCCGTAGGACGACAGCAATCCTGAGCCGTACGCCTTGATTTCACCGGGCGCCTCGCCCCGCATGAGGCCGAACTCAATGGTGAACCAGAAAAATCGCTGCAGTGCGTTCTGAATGCTGGTGAGACGGCGCAGTCGCTCCGCGCGATCGGGTTCCGCACTGACCAGTTCCGCGGCCAGATGTGCACACGCGCCAAATCGCACCAATGTTTCCGCGAACGCCGGATCGGTGTGCATGGGCACGTGTCCGGCGATGTCGTGAAAGATGTCGGGCTCGGGCAGATAGTCGAGCGAGGCACCATCACGAATCGTGATGGTGGTGGGAAACTCGCGCCGGCTCAGGCAGTCGAAAAAGTCGAACGCCGGCACGAATCCGCTTACCGCCTTGGCTTTGAAGCCGGTGCGCGGCTCCATGAAGCGGTTGACGTCTTCGAGACGCGGTACCTGCGAGGCATCGAACGACAGCGTAGCCAATCCGTCAAGAAACCGCCGGTTCGCGTAACGTGCCCAGCGCTCCTGCATGCGCGCGTACAGTCGACGCCACGTGTCGTGGTTCTCGGGCGAATACAACGCGTACGGCTGCGCGATGTACATCTCGCCATTCGCGACCGCCGCTTCGATGAACGGGGCCTTGGTGGTGGTCAGCCCTTGGCCGGCGAGCAGGTCGAGTGAGGAAACGGGCATCTTCAAGGCTGTACGGAATCAGGGTTGGCTCGCCACGGCGGTGACGCGCAAGAGAAAGGCCCGCACCGAACAACGTCGATGCGGGCCTTCAAGTTGCCCCTCTAGGGCTCGAACCTAGACTCTCCTCATCCAGAGTGAGGCGTGTTGCCAGTTACACCAAGGGGCAGCAATCCCGAATCTTATTCACCACAGGGCATCGTGGGCAACCCCTGAGTCGAGGCCGCCGGCGCGCGCGCTTAAGTGCCCGCGCCCTCGGCGAGTGCGACCGCTTCGCCAACCGCTCGCAGCAAATCCGCGGCGTTGAACGGCTTGCTCAGTACCTCGGTGACCCCTGCCGGCAACGCCCGGACCAACTCCGCGTCGGCAAATCCCGACATCAGCACAACGGGCGTGCGTGATCCCGCGGCGCGCAGCAAGCGTACGAATTCCGGCCCGGTCATGACCGGCATGCGGACATCGCTCAGCACCGCCCGCACGGTTCCACCGTTCGCGTACCACACCGTCAGCGCTTCTGCGCCGTGTGTGGCCTCGAGCACCGCAAAACCCGCCCGCTCAAGCAGGCGGCGCAGGGCTCCACGCACCGATGGCTCATCTTCCACCACCAGAATCGTTGCCGCATCACCCGAGCGGGGACGGAACAGCGCCGGATTGTCGACGGCGGCCTCCGCCAACGCGATTGGCGCGTCCACCTCCGGAATATCGGTTCGCACCACCGTTCCCACGCCAACGGTACTTTCGACATTCACGAGGCCATCATGAGCAGACACGATTCCGTACACCACCGAAAGACCGAGACCCGAGCCCGAACCAACAGGTTTCGTGGTGAAGAACGGGTCGAACACACGGTCGAGCACGTCCGAGGGCATGCCGGAGCCGGTGTCCCCCACTTCCAACCGCGCGCTCCGTGCTTTCCCCGCGCCCGCGGCGCTCAGCCGCACGGTGACCACACCTCCGCTCGGCATTGCGTCCCGGGCGTTCACAACGAGGTTGACCAGCACCTGCTCGAGCTGGCTTTGATCACCGTAGACAAACAAGCTGCTCGACAGGACATCGAGGACCAGCGGTGAGTGCGCGGGCAGCAGTCGCCGCAGCATCGATTCCGACGAGCGCACGAAGTCCGCGAGATCGAACACTGTCAGTGACGATTCACCGTGTCGACCAAATGTGAGCAACTGACGGACAAGCGACGCCGCGCGCGACGTCGTTTCCTGGGCAATCGCGAGCTCGGCGGACGCGGGAGAATCCGGCGCGAGATCCAGGGCTGCGAGGTCGAGACTTCCCCGGATCGCCGCCAGCAAATTGTTGAAGTCGTGCGCAACGCCGCCGGCCAGATGGCCGAGCGCGTCGAGTTTTTGCGCACGCAACAGTTGCGAACGCAGCGCGGCTTCCCGTTCCGCGATCGCGCTCTGCTCAGTCAGGTCAAGCCAGGCGATCACCGACACCGGGCGACCCGCCAATCGGGCGAGACGAACGTGTACCTCCGTCGGTACGAGTGCACCGTCGACGCGCTGGTGGGTCCAGCGAAAGCGATACTCACCCCGCTCGAGCGTGAGCGTATCGTTGATCTTGGCCTGCTGAGCCGATGGCGTTCCATCGGGCTGCACGGCAGGCGAGAACTCCATCGGGTGCCGACCGATCAACTGCTCCCGATGCGTGAGCCCGAGCATTGCGAGCGCGGCCGGGTTGCAGTCGATGATGCCCGGGCCGCCGCCAATGAGCAGTCCTTCGGTCGAATGATCCCACACCAGGCGGAACGTGCGCTGCGCCTCTTTGAGCGCCGTGATATCGTGGCCGGAGGCCAGCACACCGCACGGCTCACGGTTCGCAGCGAGCACGCGACGAACATTCCATACGAGCGTGCGACGCGTCCCGTCGGGCAGCACCGAGTCATCCTCAAAATCCCAGGTTGGCTCGCCCCCAAGCACCTTGCGAATATCGGCCGCGATCAATGGCTGTTGTTCGGGCGCGATAAAGGTCGCGACATAGTTCATGCCGAAGGCCTGCTCGCGCGGCACACCGTACAACACTTCAGCGGCCCGATTCCAGAACATGACGGAATGATCGGGTCGCAGCGCGAGACAAACGGCAGCAGTCGTTTCCACTGCGGCCTCAAGTAATGCAAGTTTTTCGATGTCCGGCAACGTCATGGGCAAAGAGACGGAAGCAGGGTGCGGAAGGTCACATCGGCGCGCCGACCGGAGGCGACCGGGGTACAATGCCACCGTGAAGACAATCCCACTAGATAGACGACACTGGCGTAGCAGCATCGCGCCACCAGTAATCGCGATCGTAGTGGCGTGCGTGTCCGGCTGCCAGGCCGTCGTTGACGCGTATGCTGCCGATCCGGTCGGCGCGCGCACGGCCGCTTCGCAGGTGGCGACCAGCGTGCAGTATCGTTTTGATGAACCCTCGCGCGACACACGATTCGGTCACGCGCGCATGCGCGTCGCACGATACGCGCTCGCGCCGAGCAAAGTTGAAGGTGATACGATCTGGACGCGTCGGGTGGGCGCGACACGAGAGCTGTCGGCGCGTGGCCGTCTCGTCGACGGTCGCTATGTGTTCACCGCGCAGCGGTCGGTCCCGATGCCCTCGTCGCTTGCGGAGTCGCGTCACGTGATCACCCTCGACACGCTCGCTGACGGCGACCGACTCTGGCGCACCGAGGTGGACCAGGCGATCGGAACGGTCACACCGCTTGCGATGCGTGCTGTGTTCAAGGCGCTGCTTCGGTCGGGCGAACGATCGGCATCGGAGATTCGCGCCGACTACCGGCGCACCATGCCGCGCACGAGCAGCGCGTTTGGCCGACTCGCCTCGCTCGATTCGGTACACACCGTGCGCATGGCTGATGGCTCGACGATCGTGAGCCTCGGCATTCAACTCAATCCCGCCGGCTTGGATCGCGAGTTTCCCGACTTCGCCAGATTCGTGCGGAAGTACCTCTCGCCATCGCGCTATCGCTATGTACTGCGTGATCCGGCGAGCATCGGTGTGCACGCCAATGACACGTGGTTTGTCGTCGAGGGACGCAACGATCTCATCACCCTGCGGTTTCGCTCGCGCAATGGCGACTTGCAGCCGCTCGATGGCCCGGCGCGAGCGATGTCCGACACGATGACACTGGATGTTGACGCGTCCGCGAAGTTCGGTCTGTTTACCGTAGGGGTTCGTGACATGCGGGCGCGTTTCGTGTTCGTCAACACGGTGGACGAAGTGGGTTGGGATCTGCGATTCAACACGCCGCCGGAGTGGGACTTGCCCCCGATCGCCGGTCGGCTGGTGCGCGGTCCGCTGAACCGGCCCTTCCGCGGGGACGGTGTCGTAGTGCGACTCAGCGCCAAGCGTCTCACCAACGGCCAGACCGTGATCCATCGCCGTACCGATGTGGCCGTTCATGAAAGCGCGCTGATGCGATGGCTCGGCAACCTTGGCTTCACCGCGATGGATGACTTTTCAGGGCGCGTGGAACTGGAGGAAGCGCGCTTCCTGTCGGAAGCGATGCGAGCCATGCGCCAGGACATCAGCTCGTCGCCAGCGCGCCCCGGTCCGTAGCGTGACATCACCGGAACTCGCGGAAACGAAAACGCCGCAGCTGAGAGGCTGCGGCGGACGCGGTGTATCCCGTCGGATGTCACCTGACGAACCCTTCGTCAAGGGTCGCGCAGGGCTGCCTCACACATCGCCATTGGAACTCTACGTCCTACCGGACGATGGCGGGCTGCCCTACATATTTTCACATGATACCCGGACGAGTGCCACGGGTTCCATGCATCGATTGTGTAACCACGAAACCAGATTATGGAGCTGAGGGGGCTCGAACCCCTGACCTCTGCAATGCGAATGCAGCGCTCTCCCAGCTGAGCTACAGCCCCGGATGGTGCAGCGCCCGAAGCGCTTACCGGCGCGGAACGCCGTCCTACGCAAAACCCGCACCGTTGGCGCGGGTCGCTCGGATAAGAGCAAGCTAGTCTCCGCCTTCTTCCTGTCAAGCTGAAGACGACGACGCCCCGAATCCGTCACACACTGGGCCCAATCGTTTGATTGTCAGCCGACTCAGCGGAACCGCTCCCGTCCGCTTACCGTTGCTCAGCCAACATGACCTCCTTCCAGCACGCTCTCGATTCGGACTTCGTCCGCGACCAGCTCGTCTCGCGGACCACTGACGTCAACGGCAAACGCGCCCGACCTGAGGGAGCGTACGTGCTGTACTGGATGCAGAGCACGCAGCGGGTGCACGAAAACTGGGCGCTGCGTGCAGCGATTCGTGCTGCGGACAAGGTGCGCAAGCCACTGGTGATTCATCAAGGCCTTGACCCCACCTATCCCCACGCGAGCGATCGGCACACGCATCATCTCCTGCACGCGGCGCGCGAGACGGCCGTGCGGGCCGGGGCCGCCGGCTTCCACTATGAGTTCGTGCTGCGTCGACATCGTGCCGACGACCGACGCGTGCTGGATCGCCTGGCGGAACACGCGTACGTGGTCATCACCGACCGGTTTCCCACCGCGGGCGTGGACGCGCGCACCTGGCGTTTGGCCGAACGGATCGCCTGTCGCGTGCTGGCGGTCGAAAGCGCATGCATCGTGCCATCGGGCGTGTTTACCAAAGCGGAATGGGCGGCACGCACGATCCGCCCCAAGCTCGCCAAGTTGCGCGACCTCTCACTTGAGACCGTCGAAGAACGCGCACCGCGCCTGTCGCTGTCGGCGAACGTTCGCGCCTTGCTGCACGAGGCGTACGCCGTCGAACCGCTCGCGCTGCGCGAGATGAGCGATGACGCGATCGCACGGGAGATCGCACTGTGTGAGAT
>ENA-ORBV01013305-ORBV01013305.1-microbial-mat-metagenome-genome-assembly--contig:-NODE-13305-length-12534-cov-4.678333_pt1 | contig 12534 bp, 9 predicted proteins | sample MGYA00237777_ERZ505514 | MGnify/ENA primary metagenome ERZ505514 (study PRJEB26160, sample SAMN06269048) | microbial mat metagenome | isolation source: Oligotrophic lake microbial mat | place...
AACTAGCACTGTGCATTTTTTCATGGCCCCAACAGCATTCGAATGGAAGTAATCACGAGAATCAATCAAATCGATGATTGAGTGCTCCTCTCATAACCATAAGGCAGAATAACTTTTGAAACTGATATAGTATTTTGTTATTCCCCTATCCTTGGAAAACGTCCGCAGAGAAGAAGCATGTCTGCTATGGATAGCAGTGACCTATGTTCAAAATGTTTGGGTTTTTTGGATCCTCGACAGCAACAATCATCGCCCAAGGAATCACAGGAAAACGATGAATCATCTTCGTCCACTTGCTGCCCCGTGTGCCTTGGGTTATGGGACGGAAAGGCCTTGCGATCGCGACTTGAAAAATTGATTGCAAAGGCCTGCGAACCGTATGGTGGCTTCTCTGTGGACGCTTCTCAGAAAACGGAAGGCGCAAACAGTAACAACATTGGAAACCGATTCAGTATTGGCAAGGACCCTCCCGTGATTTCCTTGCCAGGCGACGTCGCATTTCGCTATCACACGGCATCGAAGTTGCCACAATATCAAAACACAGCTAAACCACAAGACGAGTTTATTCAACGAATCAAACAGTTTGCTAATGACCAATTAATGTTCTGTATCCGAAAGTTGGAACGAGATCAAGAGCTTGAATCAGAACAAATCAGCAGCAGTAATGATACGAAGAACGGCGATGACATTGATGAAAAGTATCCTCCTTTTGTCGCACAAGAAGAACAAGGATATTTAGCGCTGCGCGTACTGGTTGCGACATCGAAGGCGGTACCACGGCCGCCAGCAAGCCAGCAACAACGACCCAGGCAACCCAAACGAAGGCGACACAAACCATTCGAAACCCAAGGCGGACATCCCACTAGCAATTTGGAAAAAAAGCTGCAACAGCATGAGGGTCATAGTATCCATACTCTGTGGTCTATTCCGCAAGCCGTTGAAATGATCAACCAAGATCGGAACATACGCAGCATTTCAAGGACGGACGAAGAATGGTTTGTGGTTCCCTCCAATCAATGCGACAAAAGCGGCAATGGATCTGGTGGAGACGATATCAAAATCCGGTCCATCACCATCGAAAGCAATAGTGAAGGCGGGGAAGATGACCAAATACTTCAACTTCACGTTGCACTTTGGAGACGTCCTTTCTTAGTGATGGGCAACTATACCAAAACAAGACGGGATGTATCGCAAAGTCCGTTTTTCGTTGACGGGGACAACCCCAAGAAACGAAAACGGCTGGGTATCACATCGATTGAAGAACAGATTCTGCCTCCTCTTGTCGAAATTTGCGGAGGAATATCGACCTGCAACGAAAGCCCGGATGCAAATTCCAATGTAATCTACGGGAAAGCCAAATTTCATGCGTCGGGACGGGAAGATATGGATGTACGAATGATATTGCCCACATCTCTTGGCAACGACAACGATATTGATTTGAAAAATATTACTGGCAGGCCATTCTGCTGCGAAGTCATCGACGCTTTGCGCATGCCAAGGATGCAGGATCTGAAACAACTGGTCGACACCATAAATCTCAAAACTGATTCCGTGAATCGCACCCTTCTCCCCAAGTCAACTCAATACTACGGACAGAGTCCCCTTGGTGTAGGCGTCGATCCCTCCACACTTTCCTTTGCCAAGGCAGATGTCTTTAAGAATCTTCAAGGTGAGACGGAATCAAAGCACAAATTTTATGGTTGTCTTTGTTGGAGCGAAGAAGTCCTGCCCCCCTCGCAGGCCTTGATTCAACGGATAACAATATCGTCTACGACCAATGGAGACTCATCACCCGCGCCCAGCAATGAACATTCCAGTGAAAACAATACTGTGAAAGGCCAATTTTTGTTTCCTCTTGAAATCAAACAAAAAACTCCCATCCGAGTGCTACACCGCCGTGCTAATGCTGTTCGAATCCGTCACATTCTTTCTTGTCATCACGTCGAGCGTCTTGACGACCATTTTTTTCGATTGCACATCAGCACTGATGCAGGAACGTACGTCAAGGAGTTTTGTCACGGGGACTTGGGGCGCACTCAGCCAAATCTTTCTACATTACTTGGATGCAAGACGGATATTTTGGAATTGGATTGCGAAGGAATAAAAATCAAATGAAATTAATAATTTTATCTAAAGCTAGCCAACGAGCTTTCCATACCCCCCAACTTACGTGGATTGTATTCATAGCTTTCTCATTTTTGCTGTGGGATGTTTCGATTCTAGCTGTCTCGTCGAATTGATATTCACATTTCCGAGCACTCAACTGGACTGAGAACGTCCAATGATTGGAATCCACCCGATCTGACGAGGGCCCATTGCGAGAAGTATGCTTTTCTTGGCGTGAATGGCATGGAATCAAACGTCAATCAATTCAAACCGTAAAACTCAAACGCATTCGCGGTAGTACGCTCAATCACTTCTTCTTTCTTCATAGTAAGAGCATCTGCCAGAAACGCTATGCATTCTTCCATACTACTCGGAACTAAGGAGGCGTCTTCATGGTCTGTTTCCAATAAGAGTCGATCAATGCCCACTTTTCGAACCACTTCTGCCGTTTTGGGGGACCGAAAATTAATCACAGGGGCAAATCCAAAATAAACCTGGCCGGGTTCTTTCCCGCACAACGCCAATATTTGGTCAATCGTCCCAATTTTCCCACCAAAGGCGTGAAAGTACATTTTGGGAGGGAGGCCAGGTCCGGCGGCAACAGCAGCAGAAGCAATTGCTGCTTTCTTCTCGCCATTATATCCATGCTTGCTCGCTTTTGGTTTTTTGCCGTCTTTTTTGATTTGGGTCAGTGTTTCAAAAAGGGGTCCAAAGCATTGTACGGTGTGAATGCTCACGGGTCGTCCCAACCGAGCGGCAAGTTCCATTTGCAACCGAAAGGCTTGTACCTGTTTCGTCATGGGCGAAACCAGTTGCTCTGTTCTGGGGTCAAAATGGAAACCATCCAAACCTATTTCGCCGACAATGGCATCTGGATGAATTTGGAGGAGTTCTTCCATTTGCTGGATCCACTTGGGCATTTGTGTGTCTTCGACAAGTTGCCATTCCTCCTCACTGACCTGATGAAGAAACCAAGGATGGACACCCAGACAAGGGACAATTTGGACATTGCTGCAAACTTCTTTTGGTAGAGAAGTCGCGAGACCTAACACTCTATGGAAATCTCTGGGATGTGTCGACATGATGGCCATCCCACTGACGGCAGCAGTCGGTTTAACGTTGGTTTCCGATTCGGATGCTGGTGCAAACCCAGCATTATTATCGGGCGGCAACAGCGAACGGCCTGGGGGTACGGGACCCATATGCACATGATTGTGACTATCAAAGGGCAGGAGGATCATTCTATATTCAATGTCATCTTATCATAGACCCTGTTGTGCCCATTTTGTTTTCATCAAAGATGATGTTTGGTCCAACCATTTTCTTCATTCGTGCAAAATATCGTCTCACCCTATCGCTATTCGTGGTTGTGCTGCTTCTACTATTTGGACGGGCATTTGATCAATCAATGGAGTTCTTACACATTATATTTTTTATTTCCGACCATCACACTCATTGATTCATTCCATCAAACTCCATGTCTCCATGCATCGGCATCATCTACATGCATGAACATCGTGCATTACATAAGCCGAAGCTATTTGCCAGCAATTAGAAATAGAGACGAACAGTATTTATCTACCAGTAGATGAGAATAGTGCAGAGGGAGCCGAATCACTTGGTCAGAAGTGCTGATTGTGAGGACGATATACACCTTCAAATGTCGTACAACACAACTCGACAGAGGGCACGATAAAATAACCAATAGCATGGCCTTTCAAAGATTCAGGAGTTTCATTGCTGTGATATATCTATTGTTTCCCATATCCATGTTGGCCGCGTTCCAACTTTATCGCGCTTCACGATGGATCGCCTCTCCACATCGGCATCTCCCGACGAGGATACAACCTCACTGTTACAACAGCATTAAGGACAGAATTCTGATACGGTTGGGTGGCAGCAGTAGTAGTGGAAGCAACAGCAAGAGTGCAGTTCCTCAAGCCATTCGGACCTTAGAGCCAGGGACACATTTGGCAGAGATGGAAGTGAAAAAGAGTCGATTTATTGGCTACGCCAAGAATGTCGACAATTGGGAAGACGCCAAGGGATTTATTGAAACTGTCAAGCAAGAGCATCCCAAGGCTCGTCACTGGTGTTTTGGGTTTCAGTGTGGGTTCAACCCTGTGCAAGAACGATCTTCGGATGATGGTGAACCAACAGGAACGGCTGGAGCACCCATATTAGGTAAGTGAGAGGACAAGCTGTACTAGACATTATGATGTGGGCATTCGTCCATTGACAACTTCTTTTATTGACAGACTGATATCTAACCTTTTTCAATTCAATTTCGATTCGGCTCGACTTATACTACCAGGAGCCATCAAAGGAGAAGATCTCTCAGATGTTGTATGTGTTGTTGTAAGATATTTTGGAGGCGTCAAGTTGGGTGCTGGTGGATTGATCCGTGCCTACGGTGGAGCGGCGAGGTTGGTTCTACGCGAAGCTCCCGTGATGGAGACCCAGCCCAAAGCATCCTTTCGCTTATCCGTTGACTCAACATATGTAGGAGCCATATACGGGGCATTAGCTGAAGCCGGCGCATTGCCAAGCGCCGAAGAGTATGGGGCCGACGGCAGCTTCTCGGTCAGCGTCACCTGTGAACTGGATGTCTTGGAAACACTCCAAACCTCACTAACTGATGCCACAAAGGGGACGGTCGAGTTTTCTGACGACCACTAAGCCGTGATCAGCCTCCAACGATGTACAGTATTGATACTTGCGTAAACGCAAGGCTGTTTCACGGCTACGAGAAATCGACACGAAATAATTCTACCCAACTACTAGAGAAAGGCTGGGGCGACAATGCTTCAATACCAGCTTCCCCAACGATAGTCAGTTGTATACAAAGCGGCAGGTGCTTGCGGGAGCAAAGCGAGGTTTAATTGTGTATTAGCAGTATGATCCCCGCCTCCAACAACGTTCGTCGGGCTACGCGAAAAAAGTCAAAGCATCTATACTAGTACTGTAAAATGAGGCAATTACTGCTTGAAGATCATGTCACCGTAGTCTCCGTAAAGGGTAGCCTGGGTGTAGATTCCGATAGCAGCAAGCATAGCAAGTCGTCCGTTGTTGAGTTCCTTGTTTTGGTAGTCGACCCATCCTTCATCGCTGTTGTCAACCCAGTATGAGGCACCAAGCACGTCTCCTGGAACGTATCCGGGGCGAGACTTGATCTTCTCATGCAACCATTCAACGGCACCGCATCCAAGGAAGAACTGCAACCAGCCGACCAAAGGAAGCTGGACAGCAGCCTCAAGAGGGTTGCTCGAAAGCGAGCTATCGAAAGCAGGGTGGACACCAGAGGAGGTGATGTACCATCCAAGGCAGGCAGCCATGGCAATACGGCCGTGCTTCAATTCTGACTCGCGGTATGCGGCCATGATTTCATCGCTCTTTCCCTTTGACAAACCAAGGGGATCGAAGAAACCCACGGGGGCTGTGATTCCAACATCCTTCCACGAAGACAAGGAGGTGCTGGATGCAGCCTTTTGTGAGGCTGGAGCAACGAAAGCGGCGCTATAGATCAAGGAGAAGAAGAGGCAATACGTTTAGTAACTAGTTTTAAAACGCATGTTAAAGTCCACCACAAGAAAAGAATTGTTTTGGGGCCTATCACTTTGTACTCCTCCTCCACCAATACGCAGGCTAGCCAGAAACAGGAAAACACAGCCTTCACACCAGACGGATGCTAGACTACTAAGGTTGTTGCTATGAAAAGACTAGACTTACGCAGAGCCGATAAGGGCCAAAAAGGAGACAGACTTCATGGTGGATGTTGATCGTCGTTTACTTGGAAGAGATGATGGGAAGACAGCGAGATTAAGATGGAGCAGGTGCCATCGGCTGCTCAGATCCGCTTACGTTGGCAGTGCCTTGCATGAACGGTAGCAACGAACGTTTACCATGAACCCGTCCAGCTTTCAAGTTGAAATCAAAACTGTGGTATCTTTGACACGCCGGGATGTTCAAGGGGATCGTGTGTGCGTTGAGCGAGGAAATTGATGGTTAGGTCTGTCACGAGTCAATTTGAATCCGGAGCGAATGATTGGGTAAAGTGTGCTACCTTAGGTTGAGTGTGCTACCTTTTCATCACAATTCTTTTCGCGGCACTATTTTGCAGTTTTTGTGCTATTTTTGGTTGAATGAATCAATGATCGATGCGAGAGCAATTGAATGATTTGTACCACAGCAGCCTTAATAGCTATAGTTTAAACTTGGGGATCTAATTGCTTTTGATTGTCTAGCTATCGCGATCGAGTTAAAAGTGCTGATTGTGGAGACGTTTAGTGCACTCATACATGCCCAACAGCTCAGTAGTCATTGATTGGAATCCAAACTTATTCTCAGTTTCCAATCGCAGCCAAAATATGGGCTTGCTAACCATTTTGAGAAAAGTGAAAGCCAAGGAGAAGGAAGTTAGAATCTTGATTCTTGTAAGAAAACGTTCGAAACGATCTCGCGATGTGGTGCTACTTTGAATTTCTTCGCTCATTTGCTTGTGTTTTCGGCTGTTGCTGCTATTAAAAAAGGGACTGGACAATGCTGGAAAGACAACAATTCTTAAAAAGTTTTGTGGGGAACCGATCGACAAAATTGAACCCACCCTGGGATTCAATATCAAGACCTTAGAATACAAGAATGGCTCTGTAACATTTTGGGATGTTGGCGGCCAGAAATCAATCAGGGCGTACTGGAGAAACTACTTTCAGAGCACGGACGGGATCATTTGGGTTGTGGACAGCGCTGACAGAATAAGGCTGGAACAGTGTAGAGAAACTTTATTGGACCTTTTAAATCAAGAGCGATTGGTGGGAGCTTCTCTTTTAATTTTTGCAAATAAACAAGACATTGAGGGTGCTTTGACAGCCAAAGAAATTGCTCAGGTTCTTGAGTTGGAAACAAACGAGAGATTCCAAAAACGGCATTGGGCAATACACTCTTGTAGTGCAGTCACCGGGGACGGGCTAGTTTCAGGAGTAGACTGGATTGTAGAAGATGTTGCCCAGAGAATATTCATGCTAAGCTAAGTTTGGTTACGCATACCATTTGCCTCCTCGTCTCCACCAAAAAAGTATGTCTCGCAGGCAAGGTCAAGAGAAATTGCGTGATCTTGATTCGCTTCGAAATCTACATTATTCGAGACACCAATTACCAGTAGACTGTTCATTTCGTAGAGTATCCCATCTGTGCCGCATAATAGATAATCCAACAGCACATTCGACCGCTGACAATTCATATGCGGAAATTAAGCCAGTCAGTCTCAAGGATGGCTTTGCATTGCAGCCTGATTATTATACTGTCGTCCGCCCCGGTCGTTTTTAGTCTTCTTCCGACGAAGATTCATATTCGGATGACGAGTCATCATATTCAGAGGAAGAAGTGGTATCACCTTCTTCGGAAGAAGTAGAGCTGTCATCCAACTGCTCCATAATCAACTTGTTGCGATCTTGCTGGTCAATCTTGCTAGTGTTGCTCTGGTTATCATTTTCTCCCAGCGCAATGGTACCCAACGCCACAACCAAATCGGCTTGGGAACAATTCTGTTGAAAATGCTCGACAAGTTTTGCCATGTATTTCTGACAAACTTTTGTGGTGCACTTTTCCCATTCGGTCAAGCCAATGCATCGTTGTATTTTCTTTTCCAGGTGTTGGACGCCCCGTTCTACTTGCGGGAGATGTTGGGTGGTAAGTGCCTTGTGTTTGGTGTTTTCAGCCCGATAGACTTGTTCTACTTTCTGATACAGATCCAAGATTTCTTGTGAAGCTCGTTCACATCGTTGTATTTCTTGATGAATCGTAAACAAAACAGTGTTGGCATGCTTGTGCTGTTCGACCAAGGTTTCGTTTTCCAATTGCAACAACTCGACGATTTGTTTGGACTGTGTGGCATGTTTGTGACTGGCTTGAATCTTTTGCAATTCTGTTTGTTCCGCCAATCGACATTGCGCCAATTGTCCTTCCAAGCCGGCAATCTTGCGCGCCATGGCACGAATCTCTTTAATGTCTGTGGTGGGATCCAAAAAGGCATCAGGCTCTTCGGCGTGATAAATAGTGATCAAGGTTGTGGGCCTTCGTTCCTTCCTGGCGCCAGTCGCGGCTGTTCGGCTACTTCTTTTGTTTCTGTCATTGTTGATGTCGCGGGGTCGGCATGGAGACAAGGATTTCCTCGCAGAGCGAGCCGCTGATGCCGCTTTGCCGGTCCCTGCTCGTGAACGAGGGCCCGGTGACCGACTCCCCCTTGGTGGACGTTGTCGCTGTTCCTGCTCCTGGGGTAAAACTGATGCCTTTCGAACTGATGTACTAGGATCGCTTGTGGACATTTGCCGTTTCAGTCCTGGTGGCCGCTTTGGACTTGACGCTGTAGGACTTGCTGTCTCCTCTCTTGTTGTCTTCCTCCTCCTGCTACTACTAGTGGCAGCAGAACGGCCCTCCTCTTTGTGGTCTCGACTAGACCTTTTCTTTCTCTCCTTTGTTGTATCATTTTTCGATTCGCTCCTCCTCTTGGATGTCCGCTTGGTCGGGTCTCTGTCTCTGCGGTGGCGCCTTCGCTCTCTCCGTCTGGATTCTTTATTTTTGTTGTAATTTTGATTGATAATCTTGCTACAGTCTGCTGCTTCTTGTGTAATGCCAGGGGACGAAGAGGGCGATGGTGATGATAACAAGAGTGACTGTCCCAATATGGAATAAGCCTTTTGCTTGCGTTGGGCACGTCGGTTGAGGTCACTCTCGCCCTTTTCTTTACGAGTAACAGGAGCAGGGCCATGCAAGGATGATTCATCCATCAGCATGAGATTTCTCTGGGACATCATCGTGTTGTTGGAGTTGATACGTGACACGGCCTTTTTGCTTTCTTCCATAATTGCATGAATATACGACGACGTGGCCGACGGAGATCGATTAGTAGTGCTTGTGGGTCCAGAAGTAGGGCATGGTGTGGGCCCAGGCGTGGGCCCAGGAGTCGGACCAGGTGTTGGTCCTGGAGTGGGTCCTGGAGTGGGTCCTGGCGTTCCGGCTTCCTCTTCTAGCCAAGGCAAGTTTTTTGCCTCGGCGGACGCGGCCCAATCAGGATTTTCCACCGTCAAATGCAGCACGCCCAACACTGCAGGAAGTGCTTGGCCAATCGCCTCTCCTTTCTTCTCCTTTGGAAACGCCTGAATACGGTACTGGCTGGCGTGCAAGTCAATACAATGGCCGCTCTCCAGCAATTGTGCCGGGGTGAAGAAATCTCTTGCAGCACCAACCGACCGTCCTTCTTCGATGCCTTTGCACAAGGCACAGGCAGATCTCGCTGCAGCCGCCTCCTTGTCGGAAACCGAGAGACCTTTCAGTTCTGATTCGTGTTCTTTTCTCGCCGTTGATTGAATCAAGGCGTGAACGGCCAACTCCTTTTTGGACGTCCCGCCCGTCTCCGCCAGCGCTCTACCTCCGTAAAGTACATCATTTGCAATGGGGAACCCCAAGAGCTGTAGGTGAACTCGCAATTGGTGACTACGGCCAGTGATGGGGCGACATGCAAGTAGAGACGCATCCAGATCAGAATTGTAGGAGAGCAACTGGAAAAGACTGCTGGAAGGCTTCCCGTTGGCTGTGACTTGTCGAATACCAGAGGAAGGATCTATAGTCTCGATTGGGGCTTCAACTCGGACGCAATTTGTGGTTGTCAAGAATTTCAGGTCCGCGAGACTTTCGACTGCTCCTGGTACTGTCACTGAAGCGAGCTCATCCAATGAGCCTGGGAACTTCCCATGAACTCGTGCGAGGTAGAGCTTTTGGACGCGCTGTTCACAGATGCTCCTTTGGACGACCCGAGCAACATTCGAATCAGTGCAGCATATTGTCAAGCCACTTGTTACTCGATCGGTTCTATGACAAGGAATTAAGGATTGAGAAGCAAGATTTTCTTGTGCCTCAACCATCATAGTCAGGGAGTTCGACAAGAACGGGCCTGCAGGATGTACCGGTACCGAGGAGGGTTTATTGCAGACATAAATATTTGCATCTGCGCAGGCATCCGTGATTCCACCTTCTGTCATGATTGCGTCAGTTAATGGGACTCTTTGGACACCAATCCTTTCGGGGACAAGCACTGGAGGCTCATGCCAGTGGATTACACGGCTGATGGTGTCTCCGGTTATCAATCCGGCTCCAGCATTCTCCACCGTAACCGGGTTACCATTTACGCGAAGGAGACCACTCCTGAGGACACGTTCCAGAACACCGGGCTTTGACAGCTCCATGAACTCCTCCTTCACCACCTCCAAAACTGGTCTTCCCTTCCACTTGCCCTTCATTCGCGACTGTAAGATTCGCGTGGACGGTGGAGGCGTGCGAATACCAGTCTCTGGATCACGGTGGGCGGAGGGCGGAAGCGCCATTTTCAATTGCTCCATTTCTTTGGCCACTGCATCTCTATTTCGCTCTTTCTGGCTACGCTTTCGCTCGGGATTATTTACTACGGAATTGTTCGACTTCGATACCGAGGCTGTGACTGTTTGTTGCACTTGTTTTTTCTGATCTAATATTTCCTTTCGTTTCAAACTGTAGAACCCCCAACATCTACCAGCGCAGTCCGGGTCATCGCAGTTACGGCATCGGTGCGCGCTCGAACTAGCGCCAGCGGAGTCTGCTCCACTCTCCAATTCGGTCAATCGTTGTCGAATCTTGTCACATTGTTTGTGCAGTGTCTTGCGCTTTTGCTTGAACCGCTTTCCTACCGCAATGTCAACAATGACAGATTCCAACTCTGCTAATTGCTCGCGAAGCTCCTCCAAGCTGAACGGGCCCAGATCCGTGAAATAGCAGGAACGCAAGTGAAAATGTTGTTTGCAATGATATTCGGATGTTTGCTTCTGGCAATCAAGACATGTCAACGTTGGCTCGCGACAGACAGTGCAAACACAGTAAGGGTCAAATTGGTCATAGGGAGCATGGCAGTAAATGCATTTTCCAACAATGTTATGACTATTGTCCGTCTTGTCTTTGTTCGCTGCGTCCTTTTGAACCTCGCAACCGTCATCATCGTCACAACCTAATTTTGTTTCGGCATCGGCGTGAAATACAAAATTACGCCCTTGCCATTGCGATCTGTCGTCTTCGAATGCTTCCATATATTTATGAATCCCTCCTTTAAGATGCTGGACTTTCTTTGCCGATGGAACCTGTTGTCTGACGTACGCAGAGGCCTTTTCGCATCGTATACCACCTGTGCAATACATGAGAACTTGCTTGTTCTCCAACATGTGGCGATGTTCTTTGACCCATTTTGGGAACTGTGCAAATGTTGTTGTCTTTGGGTCAATGGCGCCCTCAAAGTGCCCAACTTCACACTCTTTTGTGTTTCGGCAATCAATGAGGATTGTATCACCCTCCAAACTTGCCCCTTCTTCCTCTGACTTGTTTTTGTTCTTTGCGAGCCTAACCATTTCTTCGTGCCACTCTTGCGGAGTAAGGTACCCCTGAGCAGTTTCCTCCAATGAAATCGAGGAAAAAACTCCACCAGTGCCAATTAACTCTTTCACTAACTTGATATTCAAATCTGGAAAAAGCGGCGTGGAAGCTTTGGAAGCACGCGACCACTTGAAATCCTCGGGAGAATTCATCTTTAAAACCGGTTTTCCTATCAACTCAAAAAATGCATTTGCATTTTTCCAAAACTCGCGCAAGATATTGATTCTTGTGTCATCAAGACGTTCTGAAGATGATTGTTGATCTCGGATGAAATGGTCTTCTCCCAACAAGGCATATGTAAATGCCTTGGTGTCGAGAAAATCGCCTGACAAAGTGCCATTAATACCTTCCGATTCCGAATATCCCACTAATATCCGCCCTTTCAACGACAAATCTTGGCACACTTTTTCCAACGCCGACCGAAAGATATCGGAAACGTCTTTTTCGTTGGAAAGCGGATGGTATTTATAGAAAAGAATAATGTGTTGCTCGGAGTGGTTATGGGAAGTACTTTCTGGAACAGCATTCTCTTGTGCGTTGGCAGAAGAGCTGTTGGTATTGGACTCTTGGTTGAGCGTCATTGCATGCAGCTTTTATATGACAGAAAGCACCGGTTCAACCAGTTGCTTCTGTTCTATTTTGTTGTTATTGCTTACTAGCTAGCTAGCTAGGCGTAGTTTTGAGATCCGGAAAGGACTGTGCCGGCGCGGGATACACATGAAGCAGTGGGGGCGCAAACCACTGGAGTGCCCCCAGTCACTTGGTGGCGCTGCAGCCATGAGTGCCTCCACTCTCATAATAACAGCATACAGCAGCAGCAATACACCATACTCGCTTACAGGTTAACAGCCAAATAACAAGCTACAAGTAGTTCTACTAGCTATATGTAGCAACATGAGGTCCCCTGGAGTGGTTAAAGAGGTCTAGAAGCTATCCTGTTAGCTGTAGCAGTCGCGAATTAGCTCTAAAGAGGGTTCGCGA
>ENA-ORBV01013306-ORBV01013306.1-microbial-mat-metagenome-genome-assembly--contig:-NODE-13306-length-12533-cov-11.827152_pt1 | contig 12533 bp, 3 predicted proteins | sample MGYA00237777_ERZ505514 | MGnify/ENA primary metagenome ERZ505514 (study PRJEB26160, sample SAMN06269048) | microbial mat metagenome | isolation source: Oligotrophic lake microbial mat | place...
TTTTCAAGCAGAAGACGGCATACGAGATTCGCCTTAGTCTCGTGGGCTCGGAGATGTGTATAAGAGACAGCAATGGGACCTCAAAGCCAAAGGCGGATCAGTCTCTTAGACAGGACCCATCAACTCCAATCACAGAGCCACAACAATAACAACAACAAGAGGAAGAAAGGCGCTCAACAGACCTTGTTTGGCACTGTCGCGTTCGACCCGAGTAAAAACTGTCCCAAGTGTAGAGGTGGCAAAGCCAGCCACAAAGGACACCACCCCAATTGCTGGAATAACCCAAGAAAGAAAGGTCAATCTGCCACGCTTCAAGAGGAAAAACGTTTGAAAATGTTGTTTGAAGCACCACTAACAGAAGAAGAGAAGTGCAGTGGCCAACACCTGACCAAAGAAGCAACAACCGCGTTCTTTGCTCCACGAGAAGGAGTGGCTAAGGTAGCTGCGGCGGGTACAGCCACAACCACAATTTTGCCCAACACAACTCAATCAACCATGATCATCAACTCTGTTACTGCAGATGACATTTGCAGCTGTGTAACAAAAATCGTTAATGATTCTGCCTTTGTGGAGTCCAATAAAGCAAGCACTGCGCCGCTTGCCATGCTTGCTTTGGCAAAAGTCGTGTCAGAGAATATTATTAATGACAGACAGATAGACACAAGGGCACATTTTGATGGATTGACATACACTGTGCCCTCTACCAACAAATATATGGAGCCACATTATCATTCCATTGTTGGGCAAAAATTACTACATGTCGACTGGATTCGGATGTATAATCTACAGCAGTTACAGTGTCTGCGGTGTGTCAAAGGGATATTAAAGAATGACAGAACGAATTTCTCCAAAAACAAGAATCTGTTTCCCATTTTTGTTCTGGAGGGACCTCCCATTTGGTGCATGGTGCAATCCATGATATGCTCATGCTGTAAATGGAGAGTCAATGCTAACAATGGAGAACTCCTCTGCTCTCTACCAGCGTACGCCCGTCAAGCTTATCCTGTAGAGACCAAATACGCCGTCAACAAAAATTCGCACATTGGGAGGTCAGCTACAGACGTCATGGACTTATTGATGCCTACCTATGCGAATGGAGACTTCTGTAGTCGTCTATTATTTAATGCAATAAACAGGTCCTACATTGAAAGAATTGAGAACTACTTCTCTTCTTACAAGTTGTACAGAAAAGAGGGGGAACCTATTGCTTACATTGCCAAGGATGGGGCATATATTAGGAACTATCCTCCCCTCGGTGAATGGATTCGGACCACTTATGACACCGCGGCATCTTCCATCGACACGCCTTGGAAGATAAGTGACCATGACAGGCACACGCGCGAGATTCAGAGTGTCGGATGCAGACATGTCTTTGCCCAAGACCACACACACGAGGTCACCAAGAATTACTTCGAAAAGAAGAGCTTAGGAGCGGTCGCGCTCTGGGATTGTGCCAATGAGAATGGCGAAATCGCCTCCGCAGTTCTAGTACCATCAACCAAGACCAAACACTTTGCCCATGCCGCGGCTGGATTAGCCCGCCGACCAACATTCAAACCAACTGGAATGTACAGTGACACTTGGCCAAATAAAGCAGCGTTTTGGGAGCTTCTTTTCAAAGACATAGAAGGGAGGCTTGGCCTCTTTCATTATATACAAAGAATGACAAAAACACTCAAAAAGAAGCACGTTGACTCGTACATTGCCATTGGACGACTTACCAATTGCATCTACCACTACAACACATCAGACTATGAGAACCTGTTGAAAGCCTTGAAAGAAGGAACGTTGTCAGGTGTCAAACTTTCCGATGGTGAGATAAATGATTTGAAGAACACGCGAATCTTCAAGCAAAGATATGACAAGTACTTACGAAAAGAAATAAGGCCTCCCAACATCATATGCAACATGCTTGATGATTGGTTTGATGCCTTCAAATGCTCCTCAAGCGACAAAGAACAGCGGCCCGCAAGAGGTAGAAGAGACCCAATCACAGGCGAGACGTTGTTCTCTTCAGAAACAAAAGATGCAGTGAACGAATGTAAAAAGAAGGCATCGCATTTGCAAGATCCCTTACCTTTGCATCAAATGTACGATGTCATACCAGCCAGCCCTAATTCAACTCACGGATTGAATGAATATCTTTCAAGGCGGGGTGAATCATGTCTCGAGTCATTCCACTTGATGCTTGCCCATTTTGGGAACTGTGGTATGAGATCTTCCCTCGCTGACAACTTGAATTTGACGGGCACCGCAAGGCATAATCTTGCCATCAGACACAAGCGACGTTTGTTGACACTCAAGAACCCTGATGACAGACGAAAGATACCAGCAGCATTTGAGAGCGTGGTTCCCTTTTTCAATCACACCGAACTCGATTACATAAATAAAATGGCCCTTGCGGCGGGTTTGTCTCCACAACATGTACCATTCAAAGGATTGGAAATTCTTCCTGCGGATAATGGAGAGCGATTCTTTTCCGAGTATTTGAAGTGGATGCATGTTGCCAAGCCAGGGAATGATTTGCAGGATCGATGCCGTTGTGAATTGTGTGCCGTTCAGGCCATTAACACAGTGCAAGAGCAAGAGCAACAACAACAACAAGAAAGGACCTCACAAGAAATGATGATTCAGAATTCTCAGTCAAGCACCACCACCACCACCACAACAACAACAACAACAACAACAACTGACACCTCGCAAGACCAGAATTCCTCCGCCGCAACTGCTTTCGCTACACCACCACCAGCTTTCCAACGGTCAGCGGTGCACCCAACAGAGCAAGCATACCACTGCCAGGTGCTCCAACAAACACAACAACAACATCGTCAGCATTATCAACACCAAATGCCAACGCACCAACACCACCAACACCACCAACCTTACACCTTCCCCAATTATCCACCAATGCAACTGCCGTTTCAACACTGGACAATGCCACCAGCCTACTCAATGATAACACCAACAGTTGTTGCGGCTAGCAGCTATTGTTGTGGTCGTTACCGAGGCTGGCATAATAGACCAAATAGACGAGGACGCCCTCCGCATGATGACCATTGTCGCCAAACGGGATTCTCCGGAGGAAAAATAGATTATAATCCTACCTGGAGTCTAATCTAATTAATTGTATGGATAATTTTCTCAATAATGTTGTCTTTTGCTACTAAAATAGTCGCATTTTGAGGGGGATATGACAAAATTACTTATGAAAATGACTCAAGACAGCCTGAACCACCAAATTCTATAATTGTGCACCTCAACGGTCACTACTTAACACGGTGGAACTAGGAATCCCGACGGGATTATTTTCTTCTTTTCTTCCTATGGGACCCGATGGGCCCCCCTCCGGGTGGCCTAACCCCCCCATAAAATCAGCTAGTACTATCAGAAACCAACAGGCAGGCTGTATTAGGCGAACACTATCTACTATTACTGATAGTACTACTAGCTAGTAGTACTACAAACTGTAGCAGGTACCAGTACTACCGGTACTAGCTAGCTAGTACGTGGTAGATTTATGAAGGGTTACTCAACGAGGACAACCTGAGTCCATGAACAAAGAAGACTATTCTCACATGAGTCTTCTGAAGTAGAGAAGGGAGTTTTTGACGATGTCTTCCTCAAGAAACAAGAGGAAACGCGCAGAAGCTGACGCTACCACCATGGTTGCCCCCGTCCCTTCGCGAAGGGGGCGACGGTCAGACGCCGAGGCCATGGCGGGAACAAAAAATGAGGGGGAAGGCAGCAACGACATACACAAGCCAGTGACCGACGCAAATCGTAATAGTAGCAGTAATAACATGGGGGAATCTGGTATCACTTCGGGGAGCTCTGAGAATTCCAGTACAGCTCAACAGAATGCGGCAACACGGCCCTCCAATGCTGCTGTTGCTCAGTCCTTGGTGAGTCGTACAGGCGAGACCTCCGAAGAGCTGACGGAGGACGAGGAAAAGAACGATACTGATTTTATTATCAGTGTTGCTGATGCTAACATTCGAGAAGGAAACACGGGTGATGCTGTTAGCACTGCCACCGCTCAACAGGCACAACCAATCGCCCAACGCGCCAGTTCTGCTAAGAACGGCAGTAGCAGCAGTGGCTATAGGAATAGCAACAACAGCCTGCCCTTGCAAACAGGCGTTAGTGATCGGGAGCAGAAACTTAGATCAGCAGTTTCCCATCGTAAGCTTTTGCTGGAAAGAGTGCGGAGCGGCCGATCGGCTGCACAGAGTCGAATGCAAGACTTGGCGCGAAGCGAAGCGCGCGCTAAAGCAACTAAAGCGGCAGGATTGGGGGAGTTCTCCAAGGGGGGTGGCGTGGCTCCCGCTTCAGCAGAAAATGCTTTGGATGAAGCGGAAGTTGTGGCTTTCAAGAAGCTGACTCGATCAGCTCTTCAAGCAGCTAAAAAACAACGTGCTGAAAGCATCGAAGGGGGGCAAGATAAGCGACCGTCTGCATCACTGCGGCGAGGGCATAGCGTGGGAAAGAAAATGAATGTTGTGCTATCACCCCTTCCACCTACCACTGGTAGTGGATCTGCTTTCATTCCGGTCGATGCTCCTGCAGCAACACGCCCCCTTCATATGGCTACATCCACGACAGTATCCGGTGTCGCTGACACGGCTACGAGTGGCCCCGCCGTTCACGCAACGTCAACAGTCGTACCTCTTAGACCAAACACAGGCCATACTGCATCAAAGCAGCTTAGACAGCCAACCGGGGCGGCATTACCAGCGAAAAAATTGAAATCATCCAATCATCTGTCTCAACCTGCAGCTCAACCGAAACTGAATGCACCCCTTGTTGACAGCACAATACCAATTAAAAGCCCACGCATTGGGAGTCAAAAGAACCCTAAAGCATCGCTACAAACTACAACTATGGCCAGAGCTATCCCTTCACAGCCGTCTGCTACGCTACCACTCCATACTGGTCTCACTGCACCAGGATTACCAACAAACCGACTGGCTTCGCAACAACAGCTACAATCACCTGCGACTATTTGCCCTGAAGCGGTGGCCATGCGAGAACAGCGAAAGGAAATCCGATCAAAATTGGTGGCTCATCTAGAGGAACGAAAGAAACGCGTCAAGCACCTCGAAAAACACGAATCAGATCCTTTTTATTCTTCCCTAGGAATATCGCCAACCAACGCTGCAACAGCAGCAACCGGTGCTGCCGAAGAAACGAAGTGTTCCTCTTTATCGATCGCTTCATTGGTCAAAGGGCCAGGTTCAGCATTGTACCTGCCACGCAGACGGAAAACTCATTGGGATAATCTACTGACGGAAATGAAATGGATGGCAACGGATTTTATGGAGGAACGAAAGTGGAAGGGATCCGCAGCCCGGACCATTGCGTCTGCGATTCTAGCATCTGGAGCAAGAAACTTCAAAGGAAAGGTTGAAGAGACGCTCACGCAGAATGCGGATGGAGAAGTGGCATTGTCCGACACTTCTGCTCCTGACACGGCAGTGAAAAAAGAGTTCATTTCGACAACTGAGCCAGAAGCCAACGACGGAGTAAAATCTAAGCCATATACGGGATGGTACAGTAAACCGACAATCCACGACAAAACGACAAGCAGAAAAGTGGCAAAGATTATATCGAGCATGGCCCAAGAGTTGGGAAATGCCACTCTACAGGCTGGTGCACTGTCCCAGTCTGATCAAGTACACACGATGGCCCTGGAACGACATCACATGGCCCGGAAAGTTATCGAGGAGAATAAGGCTGATTCAGATGGTGACGCTGAATCGACTGTTGTAGTATCCGGAGACAATGCATCGGCCAGAGGGCCCGATTCGAAAGACAAGCCAGAAAGCAACGCATTCATCAAAAGCCAGGCAGATGACAATTCTACATTTGAAGCGGGTTCTTTCAGTCTTATCAGCAAGGCTGTGGAAGCCTTGATTGATAGTTCTGGCAAAAGTCTTAGAAAAAGTTCGAAACGGAAAGCTGGCAGCGGTGGGAAGGTGGAAAATGAGGATTTCGCTTTGACCACTTGGCAGTTAGATGCTGTTGAGTTCATCGAAAAGATATGGTCGAAAAATATTGCTGCAGGTGCCGTGTTATCGGGACCTAGAGCTGGTGGCAAAACTATTGCTGTTTGTTCTCTGCTTTGGAGACAACGAAGCAGTGGTCCTCAGTTGGTGGTCTGTTCTCCTTATCGTGTGGTATGTAGTATTTGGTTGCCCTGTTTTCGATAATCTGTTGTCAGGCATGTCAGCTTACTGTGGGTCTATTTGGTTTTACATTGGTTTTTGAAACCGTACACAGATGAACTGGGTGCATGAGCTCAACCGCTTCACGAATCTTAGGATTCGGACATTTGGTTTCACGGGAGGCATAAGCTGCCCCCATCACAACAATGCCATTGATACAACCTTTGTTGCTGGCGATCTTTTAGTAAGCGAGTACTCTTTTTTAAGAAAGATCAAGCAGAGCGAATACAACAACTTCCAGACGATAATCATCGATTTCCGTCATCCCCGTGGTTTTCAAGGTTCGCGCTGGCCCTCCGTGTCAGATAGTAAGGCTTACGCAGACTTTGATAATTTGGCAACAGTACCGAATGAACTTACATGCGAATCGTGGTGGGAAACTCTCGTAGAAGCAGCTGCCAAAACTTCACTGAACAGAGTATGCATTGAGAATCCCGGACAGGGTACATTTTTCACGAGCTTAGTTAACAAAAGTGAGATGCAACGAGTTGAATTGGTTGCTTTGAGGGCTGCTTTCATTCTTGGAGCAGAGGTTTTTGCATCGCCATCTTCATCGGTGAAAAAGCGCATCTTGACCTGGGCAAGGCGGCGCACAAAGGAATCGGTCGAATCGCCAAAGAATAAAATTAAAGCCGTTGAAGATTTTCTCGTTGATCTTGTCCGACCATTCTACTTTGAAGCCAAAGTAGGAGGACAACTGGAGCTGACCTCTCTCTCCACCGGGAAAGGGCTGGATCCGGAAGTTCGTCCCTGCATCTTGTCGTCGACTGAGAGATTTGAATACGAAAAATGCTGCTGGGCAGTACGTGGAGCTCTCTCGGTCACTATCGCGACAATTCCCGAAGGAAGTGACTCGCGGAGGGAGACCCTCGGTGCAATTGCCGATGCACTGCTACACCTTCGGAGGCAGTGTATCCACTCTGAACTATCTTCCCTTTTCGCCACTAAGCCCATGAACTCGAGGCTAGGTGATTATTGCATTCCTTTTTGGCATGTTCCGCTATCATCGACAGAAAATCGCATACTAGGCAGAAAAATCACTGATAGCCCTTCCCAGACTGACTCGGAATTGGCGTCTCGGATTCTCGATGGGTCTGCGAAGCTCCGCGGGCTTGTTGCCATTCTCAAAAATGAATGTGATTTTGTAATTGAGGGGGGCGATGCTCTCAAGTTGCTGCTCAACACGGAGGAACCAGGATGCGAGACGACAGGAAACGACCGGAAACCATCTAAACTGCCCAAAAAGGTGGTAATATTGGCCGCACTCCCCGAAGTGCAGATTATCATATCTGTCCTCCTCAACTGCATCGGAATTGCGCACGAGCTTCTCCTCCGACCGTCGAGGTTTTTCAACCCTTCCCAGTCCGACATCACTCTCAGCCTCCCCGAAAAGCAGGCAAATGCGTCGACTCTGGCCTGGATCGAGTGTCAGCAGGCTTTGGCGAGATTCAATTCTCATGGTGCTACTAAGAGTGCTATTACTTCGAACCTTGTTGTAGCTTCGCCAGATATTCTAGCAGGCGACCATGGAGGAATCAGTATTGACATGGCAGATTTTGTCATTACTGTGGACGAAGACTGGAGTGGCCGCGACGAACTGGTCGTGCGATCTTTGGTCGCAGGATTGATACAACCAAATTTGCGCATCAAAGACAACGGCTGTCAGCTTCTTCGTTTGGTCTGCGCAAAGACTTGCGAGGAGAATTTTCTATCCATTGCACCGGAAAGAATCTCGTGCGTTATGCAATCGAAGCTAGAAGCGAATTCTTATGTCTGGCCCTGGCCAGTTGACTCGTACGGGCGGTTTGCCCTTGATGGTACACCAGCTGACAGATTCAAATTAAATCATTGTTGGCCATGGCGAGAAAGGAACGAAGAAATATTTTCTTTCCCCGGCGTCAATCTGCTGCGTTTTCGGGGCCAAAGCCTCTCAGACGTTTTGGCTGTAGAAGGCGGTTTGCCACCCTTCCTTGGGAGCGGATCAGAAATGTTGTTTTTACCCAAAGTAGAAGACGCCGAGGACGCACCAACTGTTTGGGAGAAAAAAGCTGAGTTGGGCCTTGTCGAAGAGATGATGCACGCTGAAGAAAACGCACACAGGCTTTGCAGGGAAGCAGGTGTAAGAACCTCAAGTCCCTCCTCCTTCCACAGCAACATCATGACCAGATGGGATTTGTCTGCTGTTGCGATTAGAGTATACGTGGAACATTTTAGAAAGTCGATGGTTTTCAAGCACTTGTCGGCCGGGCCTAATCAAGTTACAACATTTTTTGCAGCCGAAAGCGTCGTGGCAACACCATCGCACCCATCACCAGCTGCTGCTTTAGAAAGCAAATCAAACCTCCCTGGTCCATTCCAGACGCGTGCAAATGTGGAACCGGTCGAGTTTGCTTCTTCTCTCCTGTTTTACAATCCCGACACTAATAATGAACTCTTCTCACCTATGGGTTCTGAGCCTCTCACGGGCACCAATGAACGCACTCTGTCAAGCCGCGTAAATAGTTATGTGGAAGCCTTTCGCTTTTTTCATGGATCAAGGGTGCCCGATGGGCAGCAAGGGTCAGAGTCAGCTGTGTACCTCCCTCCTCTCTTTCCGCGGTTGTTGCAGTGCTCCATGCAAGCAGAGGAAGACACAAGAGCTATCCGCGCAACCCGCTCACTCAACTTAAAGAGATTTGCAGGTGCATTAGACGTTCCCACGGCAAAAAGACTGAAAGTAGAAAACCCCTTGGATACGCCAGACGGCAAGCCAGACGCTTCTGGAACTTCTGCAGCAGCCCAGATGCCAGTACCACAGGTGATTACGGGCGACGAAGCACCACACAGCGATGCTGCCACAGTTTTGTTGGACCTCGATGAAGATTTTGGGCTTGCCGGCACAGGAGCAATACCTCTTCCGAAAGATGCAGCCGGGGCATCTTCCACTGATTGCGTTGAGGTATCCTGGACATCGTTCGACCCTGATCACTTACTGCTACAGAGCACTTTATTCCAAGAGGCAACTATTTGTGATGCCGAAGAAGTCGAGGCGCGTAGAATTGCCCTCCCGTGTGGTCTAATGCTCGGTTCAGTTCTTCTTTTTGTTGAGAGGAGGAAGCCACGACAATATGTTCCGATTGGTGGCGGTGTCCCGTTGTACAGGTCTCCCGTCTGTCCTCCCAGTATGGACGCATTCTGGACCGTTGCTCCAAACGCTGTCCTCCCTGGAAATAGTATGTTGCATGACATGCATGGAGCTGGTAGCACCTCTAAAAAATCCAAGAAGAAATCCCCTGTATCACTTAATTCTGCTGCCTTGTCTTCCTCGCATCCACGTGGTAATACCTATTCCATAGCACCTGTGAGTGTCCAGATGGCGAAAGCGAGAGAGATTTATAAAAACAGGATACTTTGCTTTCTTTCTCCCCGGCAAAAAGCTCTGGGCATGACTCTCTTTGAATCCCCTGCATATTTAACAGCAGCTGTCCGCTTGAGAAATCGATTCAATGAACGAACCCCCCGTCGGAATTGGGCGTTGGCTCCAGCCCAGAAGATCGGAGCTGGGGTTCCGCTCGTTCTGACCAAGGACGGTGCCAACCTTGGCTCTTACGGAGAAAGCGATCCGACCCTTTGGACCAGCATCGTAAAGAGACTCAAAACAACAGATTCACAAACAGGGGACGATGCGAAGGAGCTTGCAGAGACCCAGCGTTCTTCATTGCATCGATCGCTATGTGCCCCTTGTCGTGTTGATTTCGGACCTTTCCGAGGCGGCTTTCTGCCATCACCATCTGGAATGACCAGTATAGCACCGCCCCGTTCTAGAATTGGTGTTTCTCTCCCGATGGGCGTCAAAGTCCCAACGGTACAACCCGAGCAGCCGCACTTCGCGTGGAGCGATGACGAAGATCGAGCATTGCGAGATTGCGCTGCCCGGTATGGTATGAATTGGATTTTAGCTGCGAGACATATTAGTGGCTTCGATGACGTCGCCGTATCGAATCAGAGCGCAATCGCTTCGGATCGCCCGCACAATCAGCGTTCAGCGCGTAGTTGCCGTGATCGTTGGCAGGCATTGGCGCGCATGGATCCGGTGCTTACAAAGGAGGTTCGCCGAAGCGAAAAAGTGTTTTGCGAAATTACCCCAATTGGAGATTCGGGGCTCCCTGAAGCGCTTGAAGGAGGTTCGCGGTATGCTGCACCAATGCTCGCACAGAGCACACTGAGTAGTCGTGCTGACCAAAAACTCGTTAGCGCCGCTGGGACGTCTGCTGCTCTTCTCTTCCCATCCGAATCAAATATAGGTATCAGCAAGGGTAATGACACGTCCAACCAGACTGCGGTTGAAGACTCAAAAAAACTGAAAGTTACCTCCACGAGCGAGGTTGACGCAATGGGCGTAGACGTTGCTATCAAAGGCTGGCCTACAGGGACACCAAAGAAAACATTCCAATCTCTCTCGTCATCCATGGAAAAGAAGCATGTCATTCCTGTGACAATTCCTGGCGTCCCTGCTGGTAGTCAGCCCTCCTTTGTTGCATCCCACCCATCTCACCTGCAGTCAGTGCAGACGTCAATAGCCGCGAGCTGGACCAATGGACGAACAGAAATGTGGCCTCTTCAACTTCTAGATGTCACGGACAAACAAAGGCAGCAGACAACCAGAACCCCGGCATCGGCTTCTCCAAACCATACTGCCTCTAATGCTGTTCGGGTTTCGTCTTCACCTACGAGAGCTCCATCCGTGTCGTCTAAAAGTTCAAGCGTAAGCCAGAGTCATGCACCCCAAGCAGGAAACAATGGGCAGCCATACCGGTCGAGCGCTCCCATGACAGGTCATCCACCTCAGCCACAGATCGGAGCCCCATATCACCACCCGCACGCCCCCCTCCCACATCATCGTCACCATCCACATGTGGCGTCTGCACCACGCGTTCCACCAGCTATTAGTCCGCACCACCCACACGCACACCATCATCCTCACCAACAGCGGATGGCACCGTCACCTTCAAGTCACAATCCCCGGTCGCATCTTACTACAGTTCCTCCGCCGCAATATGCCGTCCACACACCGATGGTACATTCTCAGCAATCGCATGCAAATGTGAGAGCTCCAGCTCAGGCCAGCGCTGCCAGAATAGGCGGCAGATCGTCGACAAACATCACCGGCACTACTGCTGGGACTACTGCTTCTGGTCCATCTGCCAGTATCAATAGAATGCCAGCAAAGCCTTCGCCTCCAACCACGACAGCAAACGCTCCTGTACAAGCATCCCCAAAGGCATCTTCACCATCGTAACAACAAGTAGGGAAAATTGCAAGACAAGTCCAATTGTACAGCTTTGTAGCATCGGGGACAATTCTTTTTTTTCAACGGACTACTAGAGAGAGGCCCCGAAATTAGAGCATAATTTACACTCACCTACTATTAGAAAATCTAGAGAAGCTAACTAAGATACAGCCATTCCTTCCACGCAAGTGTCTCCCCTTCTTAGTGAGAAATATGGCCTTTGACAACATTTGGAGCTGCCATTCTATATAAGGGTACGCTGAGCAATCATTAGTGCGGATTGTGCAGGACAAAGCGGCCCTGCACTGTCTCTCTTCTTAGTAGATTATCATCTTGTGATTCCTCATCCATCTGTCCTTTTCCTGCTTTACTTGACTTTTTTGTTTTTCTGTGAAGTGAAGTTGTTCAATTTGGCGCTTTCGTCTTGCTACCTGAAAGGCTATCTTGTTGAAGCTAATCTAGATCTAGCTAGCGTGTTCTTAGAGCGTCGTCTGTTGGAAAGCCACTCAGAACATGTGTGCATCCCATAGACTTCCATAGAAACAAGCACTTGATAAAATTGAAGCCAAAGGACGCAACAATAAATCCCACAAAATCAAGAGCCTACAACAAAAACTGAGAAACCATGACAACCTAGTAGTAGTCCCAACCGACAAAACCAACTCCTTCAGAACAGTATCCAAATCCAACTACTGCAAGTGGGTAGAAGGCCACCTGACTAAGAATGCTAAAGAAGTATCAAGAGAGAAACTGGCAGACGTCAAAGAACAAGCGTTACAACTACTACACGACAAAGTGGAACTAGGAGTCCTCTCAGACAAAGAAGAGAGCTTTATAAAACAAACTATTGAATCAAAGGCAATACCATCCCCCAAACTGCTGATCAAAGACCACAAGAATCCCGACAACGAAGGAAATTTCCCTACTAGACTAGTAGTACCAGCAACAAACTTCACATCGGCTTTCCCAAAGACTGGCTACCTGGGGATCAAAAGAATCCTAGATGACAATAAAGTAGACTATATGTCAAAAACAATAAT
>ENA-ORBV01013308-ORBV01013308.1-microbial-mat-metagenome-genome-assembly--contig:-NODE-13308-length-12531-cov-12.885740_pt1 | contig 12531 bp, 8 predicted proteins | sample MGYA00237777_ERZ505514 | MGnify/ENA primary metagenome ERZ505514 (study PRJEB26160, sample SAMN06269048) | microbial mat metagenome | isolation source: Oligotrophic lake microbial mat | place...
AACAGCAGCAGGAAGGCCTCGATGTCGCATGGGTCAAAGAGCGAACCGTCGTTGTTGAAGTCGATATCCCCGCACGTCGCCGTGTCGGGCACGCAGGGCCCTTCCGAGTACACGCTCAAGAACGCGTCGATGTCCTGTGGGTCAAAGAACGACGTGTCGTTGTTGAAGTCGATGCTGTTGCATACCACGCCTCGCGGTTTGAGTGCCCAGCCGGTATTTTTGTTTCCCTGCGAGCCATTGCCGATGATCCAGCCTGAGTTGCTGACGCGCACCGCGCTCCTCATCGTGTACCCCGCAGGAATCCCGGCGACAATCGCTGCATTGTTCAGATTGCGAAGACCTGTCGCATCGTTATACACAAATGCAGATTGCGACGCAAACTCGTTCGCGATTGATCCCACTACCGTGCGAGAGTTGTTGAAGCCTGATGCGGACACTTGCTGCTGATATCCAGCACCGGGGAAGGGCAGCACATGCACCGAACCATCCTGCGAATAAATAAACGAGTATCGGTAGATCGGAAACGTTCCAGGGCGAATGCAGAGAATGTCACCCTGATCGTTGATGTCCGTCGCGCCGATGATGCCTACGCCCAGAGTTGGCGGCACAACATCAGCAAGCAACGTGTACGCACCGGTATTGAGGTTTGTGAAGAACCATCCGCCAGCAACGAAGCCGCTCAACCACCCGATGGCAATGCCAGAGTTGTTCACTCGGCTCAGGCCCTTTGCACTCGGAATTGGAAACGGCATCGCATGTGCGCCGTTTACCGGGTCCCACAGGTATGGAACATACGTCACGCCGCCGGAATCCGAGCACGAGCAGCCACTGATCGTCCCCACAGCAAGCCCCGCGTCATTCACATCGCCAAAGCGGGGGCCGTAGTACGTTCCAGGAAGCGAGGGTGGAGTCCATGTCTGGTTGGTTTCGTAGTTGTGGATATTCGCCAGCCCAACAGTGAAACCCGTGTTGTTGATTCCCTTGAGTCCCGTCACAGGAATCTCGACCTTGCCGTTGGCTTGGGTCCAGACAAAGCCTGGATACCCGATTCGATTATCCATCGTCGCTTCGCCAACCACAACGCCTAAGTCGTTGACATCCCAAACGAAGGTCTCTCCTGCGAGCGGATTGGCGTTGAACGAATCGATTTTGTAAAAGTCATATTCTGGTTCGGCGAAGACAGATGCCACCACGCCGCACGCCGTACAAAATACAAACAACTGAACGTGCGTTTTGATCTTCATAAGTACCCCTTTTTTTTGATCGGAACGCTCTACATGCGTAAATTATATCAAATAGGACTAATTTATCTTCAATAATTCCATTTTTGCTAACTTTATTTTTTACAAACATTCACCTAAAGCCTGCTAATATCCTAATACTACCCCCGTACAGATCGCGACAGCAACACTCCTGTGTCTTGTCGATCCACGTGTGTGCGCATGGAGATATTCGATCGCTTTCGCCTTGCCTATTGGTCACGTCCACTGATAGACGCTCCTCCGCCAGCGCCCCGCCCGCCAAGAGGAGGCGAGCGCGCCCAAAGCCCGCACAATGATCACACCCCGCACAACGTGCAAGGCCCCTCGTTGAACAGCAGCAGGAAGGCCTCGATGTCGCATGGGTCAAAGAGCGAACCGTCGTTGTTGAAGTCGATATCCCCGCACGTTGCCGTGCCGGGCACGCAGGGCCCCTCGCTGAACACGCTCAGGAACGCCTCGATGTCCTGTGGGTCAAAGGCCGACCCGTCGTTGTTGAAGTCAATCGAATCGCAAGTTGGACCGATGTTGACGCGGACAAACTTGCCCGAGTCGAGGACATCGAGATTGACCCAGCCGATGTTCTCGCCCCACGCATATCCACGCAGGCGGCCCGAAGCAATATCGACACGAGCGGCGTTGGGCGGTGTTGCAAGAGCACCGCCACTGAAGTTAATCCACCCGACGTTTTCCGCCCACGCCATCCCAGTCATCGCGCCAGTACTTGGGTTGATGTTGACGCCATAGTTCAGTCCAGTCGTGTTTGTATAAGGTCCACCGTTACCCAGGTTCATCCAGCCAATATTCTCGGCCCAGATGAAACCCTGCGCGTAGCCTGAAACCAGATCGATCCGTGCCCCCTGCGTCCCGGCGGGGTTGCCCGCATCAAACCAATTCATATACCCGCAATTTTCACTCCAAGAAAACTTACTGGCAGGATCGACGTTGGACTGCGCAATTGCAGGGAAAGCAAGAGTTGCAAAGGTAAGGAAGGTCACGAGTAAGGTCTTCATGGTGTGCTCCGTTTCAGATATACGTGTGTGCCCGAATGCGTGCTGGATCGAAACAAAATAGTGTGAACGACGGGGTCAATACGAGAAATTTGCATTTGCGTCCGTGGTGCCAAGGGTGCTAGGGGCGGCGAAACCTACGACGGCCGCGCTGGCGGGTGCTCGGCGGTCGATGATCGGGCCATAAACGTTGTTGGCGACAATGTCCCAGTCGGTGGTGTTGCCCGAGCACGTGTTCTTGATGATGATGTTGCCGGCGACGTCCACATCGATGCCGCGGTCGGAGCCGGTGCAGTTGTTGCCCTCGATGCGGTTGTCGGAGGATGTGGCGTGGATGCCTGCGCCGTCGCCGCCGCTGCCGTTGCTGTCGCAGGTGTTGTCGGTCACGCGGCAGTCGCTAAAGACTTGGACCCCGTCGCCGCCGTTGGAGCTGGCTGTGCAACCCGTCACCGTGCTGCCAATGCTCGCGCTGATGCCGTCGCCGGTGTTGAGGTAGGCCGTGCAACCCGTCACCGTGCTGCCGTCGCTCGCGAAGATGCCGTTGCCGCTGTTGAAGCGGGCTGTGCAACCCGTCACCGTGCTGCCGGTGCCCACGGTGATGCCGGTGCCGGTGTTGAAGATGGCCGTGCAACCCGTCACCGTGCTGCCGAAGCTCGCGCTGATGCCGCCGCCGCTGTTGGAGCTGGCCGTGCAACCCGTCAGCGTGTTGCCGGTGCCCGTTAAGATGCCGGTGCCGGTGTTGAAGAGGGCCGTGCAACCCGTCACCGTGCTGGCGGTTCCGGCAATGATGCCCCGCCCGCCGTTGCCCTCGACCCGCAGATCCTCCAGCAGGTTGTTGGTGCTGTTGTTCACGTCGACTCCGTCCCCGCCCCAGGCGCGGGCCGTGCCGTTGCGGACCGCGGTGTTGCGGGTGTTGGTGAGCGTCACCGAGACCCCGTCCAGTGAGCCGGGCACGCCCGCCAACTCGAAGCCCATCAGGTCGATGGTGACGCTGGGGCCGCTGGCGGCCACGGCGATCTCGATCCCGTGCTTGGCCGCCACGCCGGTCACGTTCCCCGTGAGGTAGTAGGAGCCGGGCTGGGTGATCTTGAAGAGGCTGTCGGCATCGCCGGGGGTGTTGGCGGCGTTGATCGCGATCCGCGGCTCCGCTTCCGTGAGCGTTTTATAGGTGCTCGTGATCGGCCCAGGCGGCGGGTTGAGCGGCCCGGCGAACAAAAGCCCGGCGGCGGCAAGGGTGAGTGCGGCGGTGATGATGCGGGTGCGGTTCATCTCAGAGACTCCATGTTCGGTGCGGGTGATGGATCAATACGTGAAGTTGGCATGGGGATGGGTGGAGAGGGTGGAGTCGGGTGCGGAGTTGCCGCTGATGGCGGCGCTGGCGGGGACGGTGCGGTCGAGGATCGGTCCGCAGACGTTGTTGGCGGCGATCGTCCAGTTGATGACGTTGCCCGAGCAGGTGTTCTTGATGATGATGTTACCGGCGAGGTCCACATCGATGCCGCGGTCGGCGTCGGTGCAGTTGTTGCCCTCGATGCGGTTGTCGGAGGATGTGGCGTGGATGCCGGCCCCGTCGCCGATGCCGTTGCTATCGCACGTGTTGTCGGTCACGCGGCAGTCGTTAGTGACCTCGATCCCGTCGCCGGTGTTAGTACTGGCCGTGCAACCCGTCACCGTGCTGCTGGAGGCCGTGGAGATGCCGTCGCCGGTGTTAGAGCTGGCCGTGCAACCCGTCACCGTGCTGCCGGCGCTCGTGGAGATGCCGTTGCCGCCGTTGGAGCTGGCCGTGCAACCCGTCACCGTGCTGCCGCCGCCCGCGTTGATGCCGTCGGCGGTGTTGAAGCTGGCCGTGCAACCCGTCACCGTGCCGCCGGCGCTCGCCCTGATGCCGTCGCCGCCGTTGGAGAGGGCCGTGCAACCCGTCACCGTGCTGCCGGAGTTCGTGGAGATGCCGGTGCCGCCGTTGGAGTTGGCCGTGCAACCCGTCACCGTGTTGCCGACGTTCGCGGAGATGCCAATGCCGGTGTTGGAGTAGGCCGTGCAACCCGTCAACGTGCTGGCGGCTCCGGCAAGGATGCCCCGCCCGCCGTTGCCCTCGACCCGCAGATCCTCCAGCAGGTTGTTGGTGCTGTTGAGCACGTCGATTCCATCCCCGCCCCAGGCGCGGACCGTGCCGTTGTGGACCGCGACGTTGCGCGTGCCGGTCGCGGTCACCGAGATCCCGTCCAGTGAGCCGGGCACGCCCGCCAACTCGAAGCCCATCAGGTCGATGGTGACGCTAGGGCCGTTGGCGGCCACGGCGATCTCGATCCCGTGCTTGGCCGCCACGCCGGTCACGTTCCCCGTGAGGTAGTAGGAGCCGGGCTGGGTGATTTTGAAGAGGCTGTTGGCGTCGCCCGGCGTGTTAGTCAAGCTGATCGCCACCCGCGGCTCCACTTCCGTGAGCGTCTTATACGTGCTCGTGATCGGCCCCGCAGGCGGGTTCAAAGGCCCTGCATACAGCCACACAGCGGAAAGCAGCAGAATCGGTACGGTGATGATGGTGAGCGTGCGAGAGTTCATGGAATTGCCTTTCCGTTTCTTGGTGTGTACCCGATTCCTGTTGCCATTTCAATACGTCAAGTTCGCGTTGGGGTCGGTGCTGATGAATCCGGCCCCGGGTGAAATCACCTGCGCCACAGCGTTGCCCGCGACGGCGGTGATAGTCGCACCGGTGCGGGCGAGGTAGTTGCGCACGACGAGGTTGCCAGCCGTGTTGACCTTAATGCCGCCCTGTGTGTTGGAGAACAGGCGGTTGCCGTCGATGGTGTTGTCGGTGCCGGTCACCAAAATGCCCGCGCTGCTGGCGAGGGTCAAGGCGTTGGAAGAAAGCGTGTTGCTGGCGACGACGTTGGCGTTGCCGATCAGTTCGATGCCCGAGTTGGTGTTGGAATTGATGGTGCAGCCGCGGACGAGGCACGAGCCGGTCAAGATGATGCCCGCGCCGTTGCTGGCAACCACCGAATCCAGCACCTGCGTGCTCGCCTCGGACGAAATGCCCGCCGAGCCATTGCCACGGATGGTGCAACCGACGACCGCCAGTTCCGCGATGTCAGAGCCGGTGTTTACGGAGACGCCGAACGTGCTGTTGTTGTGGATCGATGAGCCCTCGATGCGAAGGCCCTCGAAGATGGTGATCACGCCCGGCCCGGCGGTGGTGCCGTTGACGGTGGTCTTCAGGATCGAGCAGTTCGCGTCGACCTGGATACCAATGACCTGATTGGCCGACACCGTGCAGTTGGTGATCGTGCTGCCGCTGCCCGTAACGATGCCGACGCTGGTGTTGTTTGACGCCGTGCAGTTGGTGATCGTGCAGTCGAAGTTCGCAAAGATGCCGAAGTTATTGTTTGCGTTCGCCGTGCAGTTGGTGATCTTGCAGTCGGAGTTCGTAACGATGCCGATGTTGGCGTTGTTCGACGCCGTGCAGTTGGTGATCGTGCTGCCGATGCCCACGTTCAAACCGTTCCCAGTGTTTCCGCTTGCGCGGAGGTCCGTGAGAGAGCAGTTGGTGGCTATGAAACTCCCGAGATTCACACCCTTGTTGCCCCAGTTACGAATCGAGCCGTTGCGGACGCTGATGTTGGTAAGGTTAGAAACCGTCACCGACACGCCATCGAAGAAGCCCAGCCCTGCGCCCACCAACTCAAACCCATTAAGGTCAAGCGTCACGCCGCTCGCGACGATCTCGATCCCGTGCCTCCCCAACACGCCCGTGATGTTGCCCGTGACGTAGTAGCTTCCGGGTTGGGAGATCCTGAAGAGTGAAAAGCCACTGCCCGGCGTATTAGTCGCGTTGATCGCGATCCGTGGCTCGACCTCGGTCAACGTCTTGTTCGTGCTCGTGATCGGCCCCGCAGGCGGATTCAAAGGCCCTGCATACAGCCACACAGCCGAAAGCAGCAGAATCGGGACGGCGACGATGGCGAGCGTGCGGGTGCGGCCGGGGGCTGGGGCGGAAATAGACATAAGCGGACTCCTTCTAAGTGGAGGGGGAATGATGCCGAGTAGTAATACATTGTACAAGTTCTGTCAATAGCATCCCATTGAGAAAGTGCTCTAGACGCGGTTGGAATAATTCCATAAAAAAGCCCCGACCTTTCGGCCGGGGCTGACGCTCAAAGTACGAATCCCCAATAACGAATGCCAACTGCCGGCATTTCCATCACTGCCCGCACAACGTGCAAGGCCCCTCGCTGAACCGCAGCAGGAAACTGTCAAGATCGCACGGATCAAACACCGACCCGTCGTTGTTGAAGTCAATGTCATTGCACGTTGCCGTGTCGGGCACACAAGGCCCCTCGCTAAACACGCTCAGGAACGCATCAACATCCGTCGGATCAAACAGCGACCCATCGTTGTTGAAGTCGATCGAATCGCACGTCGGCCCCCGCGCCGTCCGAAGCGCAACCAGTTGCGTGCCGTTCCCGCCAAAGACCAGAGTCCCCTGCTCGCCCAGCGATGGCCCGCCGATATTCGCATTCATCACTGGCCGCGACCACAACAGTTGCAGATCAGCAGTGAACGCATACAGCCGCCCGTTCGCGAACCCGCCGTTCGAGACAAACACCCGCCCGCTGCTATCAATCGCCATCTGGGGCGACAAAAAGTCCGCCAGGATCGTGGTCGGATACGCCGAGATTGCGTTCCCCGTCGTCGAGTCATACCGCGTCAGAATGTTCCCCGGCGCAAACCCATACACCGAACTGTCCGGTCCGACCCCAATGCTCGCGCCCGTGTAATACGCGCTTGGGACTTGCCACTTCGTCTGAATCGCCGTCCCCGTATCCCGAAACGCAAATAAGAAGTCCACCGTTGTATTGTTCTGCACCCGTGGCACCAGGATCGTTCCATCAGGCGACACCAGCGGCGTGTTTTGATTCAGGAACCCGCTCATCACCGGACCCTGATATTGGAACACGCCCGTCGCCAGCGAAAACTTCCTCACCGTCTGCCCGCCCGCCACCGTGTCCACGACATAGACCGCATCGTTCGCAACGCTCAGCACCCCGCCGCAATTCCCCGACACGCTGCACGTCCGCGGAAAACTCCACTCCAGTTGTCCCGTCGCCCCGTCAATCCGCCACACCGTGCGAAAGCTCCCGACAATCAAGTCGCCATCGCTCGTGAACACCACCCCGTCATAGAACCCCGCATCCACATCAAACGTGGTCGCCCACAATTGCTGCCGGGTCACCAGGTCATACGCGTACATCGGCGCGCTCGAGCTCGCCCCGTTCCCGCCCCGCGACGCATGGATCCGCCCATCACGCACACCCGCCACCCACGTCGTCCAGTCCCCGCTCTCAAATGGCACGCTGATCGTCCCCTGCGATGCCCCGTTCTGCAGGTTCAGCACATGAATCAACGAGCCATTAGGCTCCCCACTGGGCGGAAAACCAGTCTGCCGCACAATCACCACCCGCCCATCCACAACAAAGGGTGGCCAAGAAATCAGCGATGTCGGCCCCCCCGACCACAACACATCCGTCGACGCATCCGGCCCCAGTTGATTGGATAGCCCATTGCGCTGCGCGTTCCCGCCAATATTGGTCCATGGCTGCCCACTCGCGCCCAGAGTTGCGAATGCTGCGACAAGCCCACCAACCATGAGTCCCAAGCAAGTATTCATCCTTGCATAGTAATGCAACTCAAAGAAAACGCAAGCACATTTGCGATCCTCAATGGTGAAGGTTGCTGCAATGGAGATATTGTCATCGCACGCGCAAGCGACGGGCAACATGCAGTCCAATCGCATGGGAGGGCTTGAGCATGGCTACGAAAAATGCCGCCACATTCCTTGGTGTCGGGTACCACTTTGATGTGTGACTTTCTGCGACAAGCCCCGAAGCCAATCCGGACTTATCCAGGCCCCTTCTTGGGAGCCCCCGTCGAAATATCCTGTCCCCGGAAGTGGCGGGTCATGTCCCGCAGCATCTGCTGCCCGCGCGTGCGCTGCTGTGCGTTGGCCTGTCCCGCGACTGTCGTGTTCATGAACGCAAAGAAACGTCCCATTTCCTCGCCCGAAGGCTGCTGCTCGGACTTGCGCATCTGGGCCCGATCCTGCTCCACCTGCTTGTTCATGTCCTCAATACGCTGCTCGTCCGTCTTGTCCATGGGCTTGCCGTCAATCGCCACTTCCATCATCGTCGAGAACTCGATGAACGTCTTCTCGAGATACTCGCCCCGCTCCTCCTCATCAACATCCGCGTAGTCGATCGCGTACTTGTCCCAGGTATCAATCGCCAGCCGCGATGCGTTCCGTTCGATCTGCTCCCGCGCTGCCCCGCCAATCCCCGAAGCAAACGCAGCCAGCAGCATCGAGTCCCCCGCCGACATGCTCTTCATCCGCTGAACCAGTTTCCCCATCAGCGCCAATCGCTCCTCCACCGGCAACTTGTTGAACTCATCCGTCAACAGCGTGTAGTTGAACACATCATCCAGCCTCGCCGTCATGTAATCCGGCTGTGACACCGGACGAAGCACGAAGTACGCCCCCACGCTCCCGCCCAGAATCGCAACAACCAGCCCGGCCATCGCCATTCGCTTGAAGCGCCTCCCGCCCCCGCCCGGCTCGCTCGTCCGCCGTTTCCACCAATCCCCGACAACCCCCAGACTCTCAAGCGCCGATGGTCCGCGCCGCATCCCGCCCAGCAAACCACCAAACAACCCACCCACGCCTTTGCCGCGCAGCCCCGGAATCGGCCCCAGTACATCACCAGAATTGGTCGCAACCTCACTCATGCCAACTCCAGAAACTTGCCCGCCGCCGCCACTCACACCTCAACCAACCGTTCAATTCTTCGCCCCCCAAGTCAGTCGCTCCAGATGGTTCGCTCATGCAACCAGCCAGTTACTTTCAACCAACGACCTTCACTTATCGGCCACTTCTTTCCCCAACTCATCCCCAACTTCATCGAGCACATCCCAACTGCCACTGCGTTCCAGCAAAGGCGACATCTCATACTCACGCGATACTCGTTCCTTCGCCTCAATCCCCATCCCAGACGCACCCGCAATCTGCATCCCCTAATCCCCATCCCCCTACTTCTGCTCCTCCTCATCCTCGCCCTGCTGCTCGCTCCAGTCCCAACCCGACAAGTCCTGATCCAGTCCCCACGCCTCCATCCCATGCCGACGTTTCTCGAACGCATTCGCCGGGTCCTGATCGCTCTCGATGCCCGTCTCATACGCCGTCTTCTGCCCGTCATCCAACCGCGAAACCGCCTCCTTGATCAACTCCTTGCGAATCTTCGCCTCTTTCTTCACGCGCTCCTGCCCCGCCTCGTCCTGCATGAACTCCCATGGGTTGTTCTCCTCCTCCGTCTTGCTCGACAATCGATGCTCGTCCTGCTTGCGCAAGTTCTCAGCCGCCAGTTTTAGTAGTTCGTCATCAGCCACCTTCACTATCCTCATCAAGTCGTCCTTCTGCTCCTTCGACAGGCTCTTGAGTTTCATGATTCCTTTGATCTGCGGCAGGCGTTTGGAGGGTGTCCACTGCCACTTGAATTCCGCTCGCAGGCGCTGACGCATGAAGCGGTCCTTGGCCTCGCCCTTCAATGTGTTGTCCACGTGCTGCGCCGCGCGAACATGCGTCTCGCGCATCCGCTTGATAGCGTCCGTCACCTTCGTCAGGTCCCCCTCCGAAGGCTTGTCTTTCCCTGATTCACTGTCCCATCCGCCCCAATATCCGTTCTGCCCCTTGAGCAACAACTTCGCCCCCGCGCGATAGTCCTTGATCAGTGCATCCATGCTCGACGAGTACTGCTCCATGATCGTCGCGATCGACTCGGTATCCGCCTTGGTCAGTTTGCTCGCCCGGATCGTCGCGATCAGGTCCGGCACTTCGTCCTGTCCCCAGCCCCCATAGTGCACCGAGTTGGTCCCGTTCTGCTGCATCTGCTGCATCTGTTGTTGCACCTGCTGCACACTCCGCAGCAGCAGCCGCCGACGAGACCGCTCAAACGTCGCCCATCCCTGGTCCGCCTGCGCTGGTTCCAGCAGGCTCTTGAGATCATCCATCGTGCTCTTCTCAACATCCACCACTTCCCGCCGTTGCTTCTCAAGCCGGTCCTGCCACTCCTTCATCTTCTTTTCCTGGTCCTTCCCGTCGTTCCAGTCAAAGTCATCAGCGCCCCGATAGTTCCGCAGCGCCATCGTCCGCGCCCGCGCCATGCCTCCGCGCATCAACTCCAACGCCGCGTCCTGCTGATCCTGCGTCAACTTCGCCGCCTCAGTCAGGTTCTCCAGGTCCTCAATCGTGAACAGCGCACTCCCAAGCCACACCTGGTCGGAGATAGTCTCCTGTGCTCGTGCCCATGGTGCTGCAATAGCCATCACAACAACCGCACCGACGACGTCAACGCAGTATTTCATACAGGTACTCCCGGATAGATAACCAGCCTGCATTCGACCGCAACCCAGCCAACAAGTCAGAACTCATCCCGCCATGCCCAAGGCATGACCTACCAATCTTGTACAGCCCATCCCACGCTGTAGTTCCAAGCAATCGCCTTGCTGCCAGAACCATATCTCGTCCGCCTCCATCACTACCCGCCCTTCACCCCCCGGCACACCCGGCACCCTTATCCCCTCCCCTCCTTCCGTCTCTCTTTCCTGTATACTCCACCCATGGCATCCATCGTCTTGTACTTCCAGGTCCACCAGCCCCACCGTCTTCGCAAGTACAGCGTCTTCGACGCCGACCCCTTCTACTTCGATGACGCCAAGAACGCCGAGATCGCCCGCAAGGTCGCCGACAAGTGCTATCGCCCCACCACTAAACTCATTCTCGATCTCGTCAAGCGACACAAGGGCAACTTCCGCGTCTCCTACGCCATCACCGGCACCGTCCTCGACCAGATGCAGCAATACACGCCCGAGGTGATCGGCATCTTCCAGGAACTGGCCAAGACCGGCTGCTGCGAGTTCGTCGGTGAAACCTACTACCACTCGCTTGCTGGCCTCTACAGCCGCTCCGAGTTTGACGAGCAGGTCCAGATGCACACCCAGAAAATCCAGGATCTCTTTGGCCAGACCCCGCGCGTCTTCCGCAATACCGAACTCATCTACAACAACGACCTCGCCTGGCATGTCGCCAACATGCAGGACAAGGACGGCAACAAACGCTGGAAGGGCATGCTCTGCGAAGGCGTCGATCGCATCCTGGGCAACCGTTCGCCAAACTTCGTCTATCAACCCCCGGGCAAGCCCACAGGCCGCGATGGCAAGCCGTTCGCTACCCTCTGCAAGAACTATCGCCTCAGCGACGACATCGCCTTCCGCTTCAGCAACCGGGGATGGGCAGAGTGGCCCCTCTCCGCCGAGAAGTTCGCCCATTGGGTCAACCAAATCAACGGCAACGGCTACCTCTGCAACCTCTTCATGGACTATGAAACCTTCGGCGAACACCAGTGGGCCGACACCGGCATCTTTGAGTTCCTGAGCGCGTTGCCCGAAAAAGTCTTCGATGTCGCCAAGAAGCAATCGGGCCCCGAAAAAGGCCAAACCGAAAACCACTTCATCACCCCCAGCATGGCCATCGACCAATTCCCCCCCGTGGACGAATACGACGTCCACGACTACATCAGTTGGGCCGACACCGAACGAGACCTCTCCGCCTGGCGCGAAAACGCCATGCAGTTCAACGCCCTCGACGAATGCTACAAACTCGAAAAACCCATCAAGGCCGCCTACCAGGCCAGCATGATCGCCGGCGACCAAAAACAACGCCACGACGCCTGGCACGTCTTGAACGACTGGCGTAAACTCACCACTAGCGACCACTTCTACTACATGTGCACCAAGTACTTCGCCGACGGCGACGTCCACAAGTACTTCAGCCCCTACGACTCCCCCTACGACGCCTTCATCAACTATATGAATGTGCTGGACAACTTGAGGACGCGCATGAGCGCGCGAGACACAGTTGAAACCTAATCCCCGTTGACGCTGCATATGCATGCGCGACCACGCCGCACCAACCCACCCTCCTCATTGCTCTCCGCACGCCTCTCCCGCTCACTTTCTTCTCCCAATCACCCACCCGCGCGCGCAACTTCCCGTCCCTCCGCCTCTTCCCCCTTGCATTCCTTTTTCCCCACGTCATACTACCGATGTCGCCACGCCCAAAGGCTCGGCGTCCGGCTCGAACGGTTCCAGGCAGCGCACTTGGCGTAGTGAAGAGGAGACTCAAAGGCGATCGCTTCGCCCCGAGCCGTCCCTTCCCG
>ENA-ORBV01013311-ORBV01013311.1-microbial-mat-metagenome-genome-assembly--contig:-NODE-13311-length-12528-cov-6.052446_pt1 | contig 12528 bp, 8 predicted proteins | sample MGYA00237777_ERZ505514 | MGnify/ENA primary metagenome ERZ505514 (study PRJEB26160, sample SAMN06269048) | microbial mat metagenome | isolation source: Oligotrophic lake microbial mat | place...
TAATGATACGGCGACCACCGAGATCTACACCTCTCTATTCGTCGGCAGCGTCAGATGTGTATAAGAGACAGAAGCTACAATCCCGCAGCTCCTCATGCCGCTTAAAAATCTTACTGATACCAGTACCGAATCGCCCCAACCTTCAGAAGAGCGGCGGACCGGTACGACGTACTAGCTAGTACTCCGTGTACCAGTACCACTAGCTAGCTGACGTCGCTAGTTGAAGTGCTGAAGACAGGCAACAAAAATGTTTGGCACCCTGTTCCCAACAAGGGCCAGGCCAGCATAAAGACAATCCATCCTCACCCCAACAGAAAAGAACCCCATCATTCCCAGCTCATCAGTGGCAACCTCACTTCAACATCTTACTGCAGTCCCTGTTGGGCAGGAAACAGACAACATTGTCAACTTAGCAGTCAATCGCGACAATGTCCATGACATCCATTCGTTGTGTCACGCAGCATCATCATGCATCATGTCTGCCTTGAGATTGAAAGGTGGAGGTGACATCACATGTGTCAAATGTGAGGTGATTTTCAGTCTGGCAGGATTGTTTTGTCAAAAGATCAATTTTCTGTCAAAATGTTGCAAACACATTTGATCAAACACCAATTGACATTTTTGACAACATCACTTGTGACACAATGTGTGCAAGCATTGAAAAAAGATGCATCAGTTGGATGTCATTGAAAAAAGATTTCATTGCATCTGAACTCATTCCGTTGCTGCGCGCACTCATCTTTTCCTCTGACATGGGATCAAAACTTGAAATGACAATTTGATGGTTGGCTTCAAGCCGACAAAACACTTGAACAATTGATTGTCATTTGGATCACATGACTCCGACATGCATGAAAAAGACATCAAATTGCTGAAAACAACTCAACTGGCAGACAGATTGGCAGTTCAGTTTGAACAGATGTGTCACCGGAATGCACGAGTGACAAAAAGATCACAAATGAGCCAAAGAGCAGCAACTGAGCTTTGGTTGAATGTTGATGTCCTAACAACAGTCACTTCTTCCTCTCTGCTGGCCTTTGCAATGACATCAGGGCAATCAAGAACCCAACAAAAAAGAGAATTTGCTCTTCTGACTGCAAAGATCAGAACAAAGCTTTGATGTTGTCAAGATTGGTGACACAAAGCCAATGCATGCCAACTTGTCCTCAACAACCCAGTGCATGTCTCAAAACAACACAAACCAGCATCGAAAGTTGCAAGTTCATTCCTTCCAGTCTGGGGAAATGGTCTGTTGGACTGTCAGAGTTGAGTGCCAGCTTGTGTCAAAGGGAAAATTATGTCTCTTCTGTTCTTGCAAAACCAAAACTGTCTTTTGTTCTGAATTTGTGCACTGAGAAGATGTTGTTTTGTGACGAAAATTGGTCATTTTTCAACAAGAAAAAGAAGCATTCAAAACCAATTTCTGCCACTGCAAACAAGGAGTTGAAACACAAAGCCGCATGACAAGAATTTGCGGTGCAGGTGAACTGAGACCATTTGTCTTCAAAACATGTTCTTCCCTGCTCACAATGTGTCTGTGCAGCCCATGTCACAAGCAGCACATCTGAAGCAGGCATCCAAGTTCGACTGTTGTGAAAGGAGCCTCCAGTCCCAATCTGTGACTGACAATGTGCCCTGTTCTTACAACAGAGCGCCAACTGGAAGGACAAAGCGACCTATTCTACTGTAGTAGCTAGCACTCGTTGCGCTGTGCAAATTGGTCATCCTGATATCTTTTCAATCTCCCAAGAGAAACTCGCGTTATATCTCCTGTCCATGAAGAGTCATAGAAAAGATACTACTTACGGGCACTTATTGAACGCGACGTGCTTTACTACTGTCCACCAATAAAGCAAAAACGGAAGTCTCTTTCATATTACTGTACTTACTAGCTAGTACAAGTAGTTTATTGTACCACCAGATACTACTAGCTTATAGCTAGTACCACCTCCATCGATCGACCCGGTCCCCAAGCCCTGGCCCACCTCAACGCTCCTTGCATGTATGGCACCAGCCGCGATCGATGAATTAAATTTACTTTTACTGGAGTATTTCTTCGAGCCGGTACAGTAGGACTCTTTGCTGCTATCAATATCGGCAAGACATCACAAATTACAAACTTGTTTTCGCTCGCCAGAGCTTTGCCCCCATCAAAAAATATTCAGTTGTTTGATTACTAGTATATCTCTGGACCGGAGGGGCTGCTGGTCGAGGATATACCCAGCTGAGAAGAGTAGGAACAAACACGAGAAAACAGAGAGAAAAGGTATCCAATTGTGACGAACCAGAAATAATATACCGTGCTGATATGGGTGAGCGACCCGCAAGTGAGCGGGCCACTGCTCGAGGACGCACCGTAACAAAGCCAAGGCGGCACAAGTCTTCGGATGGATTGGATTTGAGAGCTTCTACCGGTCGCGGTGGCAAGAAACCGGAAGAAAAATCCAAACGATCTAGGTCTACTAACAGTACCAAGCGAGATCGAGGTAAAGACGACAAGAATACCAGCAGCCATTCCAGGGGGAAAGCAAGCAAAGACCAGGACAAAAAGGATAAAGATAGGAAAGAGGATAAAGGCAAGAAAGAAAAAGACAAAGGCAAGAGCAAAGAGAAAACATCCTCGTCCAAAAGTGGAGAAAAATCCAAGCCTGAGGCTTCCGACAATAAAAGCAGCAGTGGCAGAGACTTAAGCCCACTTCGGAATCTCATTGAAGGTACTGTGAAAGAAATCAAAGATTTGGGTGACACGGATATGAAATCCATAGGTGACGTGGTCCAACTGTCACGGATCAAACCAACTGCTTCTGCTGGTTCCCTAGAAAAATGTCAAACAGGCGCGGCAAAAACGCAACAAGAAAGCCAAGCAAATACGGACACGACAAAAACACAAGTAAACAAAAATTCCAAAAAGGAGAAAACTAAAAAAGAGAAGGACAAGAAAAGTAAAGATAAAGGTAACGATAAGGAAAAGGCAAAAGATAAAGGAACCAAGGATAAGAAAAGCAAGAAAAAAGATAAAGAAAAGAACGACAGCAGCCCCAAGAAACAATACACTGGATTGGACGACAAAATCAAAAGGAGCGCCAGTAACAACAGCGTAGACGACGAAACATCGGTAGCGTCTTCTGTACTGAACCCAGAAAAGACCAAAATATCCGTCTCGAAATGGGATTCCATGCATACGAGTCCTAAGCGTAACAATAAAAAGAACGAGAAGAAGAATGATAAGACCAAAAAATTCCAAGCACAACAGAAACAACTAGACGACAAAAAGATAGTAGAATTGTCGTGGTTTGGGTTTGCAAAAGACGACAGCAACAAGGACAATGATGATGATGATGATGATGATTCTACTGATTCGAGTCGTTCCTTGGACGATGGAAGCTTTTGTAGTATCCAAAGAGACAATAAGGGAGAAGAGGATTCCGATGATGGCAGCATTGGCGTGGATGATTTACTGCAGTCTATGAACGAATGCTCCAAGTATTCCAACAACATCGACGAAAGCGACAATAATTCAAACACTTCTGAATCATCCAGCGAGGCCAGCGATATTGACAGTGGCAGTGACGAAAGCGCTCAAAGAAGGGCGGCCAAAAAGAAGGATGCTCGTGCAGCCAAGAAACGAGAAGCGAAATTGAGGGAAGTAAAAAGGCAGAAGTGGCTTGAAGAGAGGGCCACCAAAAAGAAACAGACACCAGTAGAGCGTACCGATAGTGGTGGAAATCAAAGTCAACGGACCCGGACGCAACACATGTCCCTTCGAGACGCAGACATGAACAGCAGCTATTGCTCTACTCATTCCAATCGGTCCTCCCACCGTCGTCGTAGTCGCGGTAAACCAAAGCTTCAGGCTGGAGATCCCGGCATGCATCGAAGCCTGAGTACTGGGATGAGCATGGCCCGATACCAGCGGCAGCAGGATTCATTTGAGGAGTTGAGTCAGAGCATGGCTGATTTGGACCCCTTTGGATTTATTGTCCACGACGATGTCGATAGCTTCCAGAACAGTTTCTCTGAAACTGCACCGAGAAGTAAGCGAGCAGCTCCATTGAGACGTTCAGTGTCTGTGGACGAAAGCACGAGTAGGTTCCGTTCCAATGATGATGACAGCCGCCGAGGCGGTCGCCGCATCCCGAGGAACGCATCATTTGACGACAATCCTCACAGCAGAGTCACTCGTTCAGGGCGACGTCGTGGCGATGGGGATTCTTCAAACGACTTCCATAACAGCATGAGCAGCTTCCGAGGAGAAAGAAACCGGCAAACATTTGAGGACTTGAATAGCAGCAAACACAGTCTTCGCGGAGGAAGTCGGCACGGAAGGAATGTCTCAACCGACGGTCCCTTCAATGATCTGCATAGCAGTAAACGTGGAGGAAGCCGGCACGGACGGAGCATTGATCCCTTTGCTGATCTCAATAGCAGCAAACACAGTCTTCGTGGAGGAAGGAGTGTTCCAACAGATGATCCCTTCAATGACCTCAATAGAAGCAAAAATGACCTCAACAGAAGCAAAAATGATTTCAACAGTAGCGTGCGAAGTGTGGGTCGCCGGGGCATGGGACGGCAAGCACATCAGTTACAAAGCAAAACGTTGAAATCGTCATTGGATTATCAAAGCCAGGATCACCTAGCCTTAGTTGAAAACGGCAAATGGATGGCCGAGAGAGAAGAAGCGAAGAAACAACAAATCAACTCTCGCTTTAAGTCTCATGGTGGTGGATTATTTTAGTTCTGTAAAGCGATTAGCATTTTTGATTTCATAATTATCAAAGCATGCAGGAATAAAACTATTCAACCATTCGTCTTGAGATTGGTAAAGATACGAGTTCTACTAACAGCCTCTGAGCATCACTGTTTACATCCTTTTCAGGTTAAATGTATTCGAGTACCACTAGTCATGCAAGGAATCCTACAGAGATGAACTCCTTCTGAAATAATCAATCAAATTGCATGCATTCGAGGGAAATTGGAGCACCTTTTGTCAGCGCCGACGCGGTCATGATGTTTTATTTTATTCTACAGTATTTTATTGCTTTATCGTGTAAGTGTTTGGTTGTGTAGTTGTTTGGTTTGTTTGGTGCGAATTTCTACCTCGATTGGACAGTCAATATATTTCATATGTAGACAATAGCGCACCAAAAAAAATGATGAGATGAGGGGTGGCGTTGGGTGCTTGTTTCTTTGATGCATGCAAGATGCTTCGTTTATGCGTATAGGCCAACTGTCATTGTCGCATTATTGGGCAAAACTGTAGGTTCACTGCTCTCTGCTTCGAGAATGAACGAGGTAGTATCCCATGCATTGTCTAATTCGGTTGCTTCCACCACCAATGGCGGTACTATCGTGGAGGATGAAGAAGCTAATGTCAATTCCGTGCCCTCGCCAGGTCCAAGGGAGGAAAAGACACAACCTGCTAAAATCATGAGTCCTCCGACCATGCCAATGGGGGCCATGACTTCTCCCATTGTAACATAGGCAAAGGCCGATCCAAACAAGGATACGCTCGTCATGAGGATGGTCAATTCCGAGGCCGAAATGGCTTTCAAGGCAACCGTTTCCAAATACAAGGCCAGCGCTGTCGATACCAATGCCGTCCATCCCAAGGCTCCCAGTGTAAACGGATCGGTCAACCATTGTCCCAAATTTTGGGTCACCGTGGCCAATTCCGTTGTGGCGCCACAAAAGATGGTGGCTCCCACAGCCACACCCACCAATTGTCCTACGGTAATACGACCCGCTTGTGTCGAATGACGCGACGAGATATCTTCCAATCGCCAGTAACCAATGCCAAAGAGCAAGGCTTGTCCCAAACAAAAAGCGTCTCCTTGATTGACACTTGCGAGTGGCGACGTTCCTTCCAAAATGGCCGGTCCCAATTGCAAGAGTCCCACACCAAAAATGGCCAAGGCAATACTGGCCATGCCTTGCCCACCCAGTTTTTTGCCCCGCAACATGGAATCCAAGAGGGGTACCACAATGACCGCCAAGGCATTGAAAAAGGCACTCTGAAAGCAGGATGAATAATAAAGAATGATCGTGTCAGAAGTGGCTTTGAATGTACAGGAGTGATTGGCAAAAGGTGCCTTCTGTTTGAGACTGTGTTGCCACGTGTTGTACTCACCTTGCTGGCATCGGCGGTTTGCAATCCTGCCGCTTGACACATGTATCCCAAACAATACCATGCCCCAATTTCCATACCTGCCATGGTAGCCAGCCAGCGTTCTTCTCCATCTTTTTCGTCTTGTACACTATTGTCGAGTTGTTGTTGTTGTTTGGAACGTTGTTCCGACGACAATACTAGTCCGGTCACCACGGCAGCGGCCAAAGTAAATCGCAAAGCGGCAGATACAGCAAAGGGCATTTGTTCATCCAACAATTTGACCACCGCAAAGTTGGTTCCGTAAACAGCACTCGCGCTCAATACAAGGGCGCGCGCGACATTGGTGGAGGGATTTTGGAGCCATGACATCATGGACGTTTTTGCGTCGGACATGTCGGGAGCTACAGTAAGAATGCTCTGGGACAAGTCCTTTTCATCATTGTCTTCCGTTGTGAATACGCCACCAAAAGGACTGCTGGGCATTTCGAGGGCAGCTGCCGAAGCCGACGATGCCAAGGATGTAGAGGTAGTACCGGTTGCTGCAACACCCAGAGTCGTCGTCGAGTGGGCATGAGAGTGATCCGTGCTAGGAGTGGTAAGACTGGTAGCAGTACTTCCCGTGGCGCTGGCCGCATTCGATAGCGTGTTCGAGGAGTGCAAGGCGGGGGTTTCTGGTGATCCAAGGGACATGGACAACTGCTTGGTCCTCCTTGTTGCTGCAACATGTTGGTGAGGCACAAAGGCATTGCTTAGAGAAGAGGCCAGTGCGAGAACCAACACGAGACGGAGAGATATAGTCGATGCCATGATGTTGATAATATATGTGTAATGATTTTCTTTTCTGTTTCGTTTGCTGTCTCGGTTTGGGACAAGCTGTAAAGGAAGAACTTGGCGAGGATATACACAGACAAGCAGGCAAATTGACAGTCGATAGGCAGCTCGTGCAGTACAGTACTCGCTAGCTAGTACAGAAGTTCCAGTTGGTCAAGGCAATTGTGACCACTCCAACAGTTGCTGATGAATTGCTAGTTAGTCCGAGTAAACAGGAGCCTCTGTTAGCCAGCAGAGTTAGGTAGTGTCAGAATAGTACACTCAACTACTGGGCCGAGTCATCCGTGATGCGGAGTGTTGCATCTGATCAGTGCACACCTACTAGCTAGCTACTGGTAGTACTGGTACACCCACCATGCACAAGTGCCGGTAATGTTGTGATGAATCAATCGAACGAATGAATCTGAATCAGACGGAGTATTGAGGTTACGTGAAATAGGCTCAAAAAGTGGTTGGGACGAGATTGTTCAAGCCGTAAGTTCTGATTCCCTACCTTTGATATGTCTTCCTATCGCCAACAACACGGCAGACGAATGCTTTCTCTAAAGGAGGTCACGATCGGGGGTATTTCAACTTCCAATGACAACGCACGAAGAAGGTGACGAAGATGAGTCATCAGAATCTAGACATCAGAACCATTTAAACGTGGAACTGTAACGTACTACGTACTGTACACTGACCTGTAAAACAAAGATTCCCAATCCTTAACATTCCAGGTATTTGGAACCCTTTCTTTTTCAGATCAAACTGCGATACGAAAGTGCCCCCGAAACGCAAACAGGACTCACAATTTTGGGAATCACGGATTCTAATCATTTGCCGTCATTGTTTTGCGAAAAAGGATGGGTTCCTTTGTCAACATACACTGTAACAACAGCAGTACAACAGCATGATAAAACATCCACATCCAGATACAACAAGCACAATGTTGAAACCATTCACAAGTATAGCGCACAGAAGTCTTCAACAATTTAGACTATTAACAATAGCTAGATCTACCATCATGAGTACATCTACACCCCCTACTCATCTCTCTGTCCCAAAACAAGATGGTTTTCGGATGCCAGGGGAACACGAGCCGCAAGAACAAGTATGGATGGCGTGGCCTGTCCGGCCCGATAATTGGCGCGACAATGGCAAACCTGCCCAACAAGAATTTGTCAAAGTGGCATCGGCCATTTCCCAATCAACTCCCGTCACGTTTATTGTGGGACCAGAACATTATTCGCAGGCGCGTGCCGCCATTCCTAACGAGATCAAAGTCCTGGAAATTCCTTCCGATGATGCTTGGATGCGAGATATTGGAGCGACTTATGTAGTCAACCATCAAGGTGAACGACGTGCCATTGATTGGAAATTCAATGCTTGGGGTGGCAAAGTGGACGGATTATACGATAGCTGGGACCAAGATGATGCCGTGGCGAGCCAAATGGCGGCTACGACTGGCGATCGAGTGTACAAAGCACCCCTCGTACTGGAAGGCGGATCCATTCATGTCGATGGGGAAGGAACTTGCTATACGACAGAAGAATGTTTACTACATCCTAGTCGGAATCCGAATTTCACCAAGGACGAGATTGAAAGCTTACTGAAAGACTACCTAAATGTCGAAAAAATCATTTGGTTACCACTTGGCCTGTGTAATGACGAAACCAATGGTCATATTGACAATATACTGCATGTTATTCGTCCTGGTGTGGTTGCTCTTACTTTTTGTGAGGACCCCAACGATCCGCAATTTGCCATTAGTCAAGCTGCCTACGACGTCTTGAATACAAGCCAGGACGCACAAGGTCGGACGCTCCAAATTATCAAATTGCCCATGCCCGGGCCCTTGTTTGTGACGGAAGAGGAGTCTAGTGGATTAGAGTCCAGCGACTTTGTCGAGCGTCAAGCAGGAGAGCGTCTCGCTGCTTCTTATGCCAACTTTTTAATCACCAATGGCATAGTCGTGTGGCCAATGTTGGATGAAAAAACGGATGGTCTCGCAGCGAAAATATTGCAAGATGCTTTTCCCGATCACAAACTAATGGGAGTGTCGACGAGAAACATTTTACTAGGAGGTGGCAACATTCATTGCATTACACAACAAGTTCCCAAGAAAGAAGTATAACAATCATCAACATTTATGTAACTGCGCCTTCTACATTTCCTCTGCTGCTTCAGGGTGAGCTTGTTCAAATGCTGCATTCATCCTTTTCGTAATCTGGCGAAATTTGATCGCGGATGCCGCCAGGCAAGCAGCAGATCCACCAATGGTTACCGTTCCAGCGACAATAATAATGGGGAGAATCCAAGGTTGGACAACCATCAAGGGGACTGTGGTGGTAGTGGTAGTGGTAGCGCCAAACCAACCCATAATTCCTGCTGCGGGAACGGTTACTTGTGTCGTTGCCATAGCGGCACCTGTTGCAGCTGCTGTAGTCCCAGCCACAGAACCCAAAAAAGGAATGTGCATGATGGATAAAGCTTGCAAAGTACACCATTTTCCTGTTTTGCACCAGACTGCCACACACCCGCAGTTGGCAATGACTACATTGTACTTTGGTAAAATATTGGATGAATCGTTCAAGAAATTGGCACGATGTAACACCATGGGAGTAGGGTCAGTTGTGAACGGATAGTTGACTTTGTACCACATATTTCTCTTGGACGTTTGCGTGGTGTACACCTGGATGCCGCCGCTTTCCTTCTTTCCGCTCCATTTCTTGGCGCAAGGTGAGCACGAGGAAGAGGAAGAAGAAGAAAGCCCGCCACGAGGCGGAGAAAAGCCCAGAATGGTCTAAATTTGCCCCAGCTCCTGCTCGTCGTCGTCGTCGCCTTCATTACAATCCTCCACATCCACCACAATGCCATGGTGTTGATAGCTGCAGACGCCCAAGAACTTCCTCCATTGGTACACGTGATCTCCAACTTGGAATCCGTTTTTGGCATCACCGCCTTCGTCACTACCATTTTTCTCGTCGTTTCTGTTGCCGTTGCACGTGGGAGAGCTATCTTTTGTGCTCGTTTTGAGAGGCTTCCTTTTTGAGTTCGCCAGCGATGTCACCCACAGAATTGTGCTCGTGCTGGTGAGGCGGAAGAGTGGGCGGACAATGTCCAAAGACAGAGATTCAAGTAAAGCTGAGGTCGATATCTGCTGTTCCTCGATGTGTTCCACTTCAGAATCGTTGAGCGCCTCTGCATTGATGATCCCATCAGAAAGGTCGCGCCTCCCGGAAGAAAACCGGGCCTCAGCCCCAGCCAATGTATCGGCCTCTAGAGACTCCTCGTTAGGGTCCCCCTCACTGGCGTCATCGTCCCTAGCAAGGAAGTCTGTTTCGTTTTCTCGAGGGGGCATCTCGATCCGTCGTCTTATGTCTCAAAAAGGTGATATATCTCAATGGAAATACCAAGCGATAAAGAGGCAGCATACGGAGCTCGTCGTTGCTCGAAAGTCTCAGCCTGGGCGACAAGCTCAATCTGGGGCTTGGAGTAAAAACCAATTTATAGCGGGAAGAAGGAATGCACCGAACAAAAGTGAGCGAAGAGTTTTGTACAAATATATCTACAGCAACGTAACTCCCGGAGCATCGTACAGCATCGTACAGCAGCGAATAACACCGAAAAGTATAAAATATTTCTAGCAACGTGAAGAAGTCCAATTACCCCAAATCCCTGCCATCGCAGATTTTCGTGTGAAACAAGGAACAAGAGAAGAGATTTGACCCGCTACGGTACCAACTGCTAGCTACTAGTTAGTGGTAGCACTTTAGTAGCACCCTATTGAATTCCTACGCAAACGAAATTTTCATTTCAGGTAAGTCGGGTTTGCCATAGAAAGTACTGTATGGGTGAAAAGCTCGGCTCCTGAAAGTCTGAAACTATTTATGTCGATACACATTTCATTCCCACCATTTTCCTCGGATTGTTACTGTTCAAGTGAGAATTTTGAAAGGGTGAGATACTTGATGTGTTTCAATCCAAAGGCCAAGCGATGGAGAGGTAGGTGCATGTTGCGTGACTCTTTGCTGCTAGATACAGGAGCCTCGGAGACAAGCCCAACCGCCCTAATCGGACTTTCATGTGAACGAAACAATGCATAAGATTGACGAGACTCTACTAGCTATCCCACGGGTATTCCCACCCCGCCCTCCTTATCAGCAGTATGGCCATATTTGAATTTGAATAATAATGTTGCGGGTTCCTTCGAAGTGACGCAATTTCAGACTGTTGGGTGTAGCCGTGCTTACCATAAAAAGCACGATGCCTTATAAAACGAATGTTTATATTTCACCATTCGGCTAGGATTGCTACTACTGTACCAAGTGAAATCAACAATGAGCGCGAGGAAACTCTTTTTTTCTGGAGGTAAGGTGTTTACTAGCAGAGAAGAGATTCAATGGAAAGTTGCGTCGAGAGCATTTTGTGACTATGCAAAAGATAAAGGATACATGGTCGCTTGCAGTGTGGAGGAAGCTGTGGAACAAGGCCTGGGCGACGACTTGTGCCCTCTCCTCGACAAGAAGTGCCCTCGATGTTCAGAGACCCTCGGGAACTTCATCTTCATGTGGGACCAAGAAGAAACAAGTTTTCTTAGAATCCCACCAAAACTCAATATCACCCCCCACAAATACGAAGAACATAACCAAGAAAGCAAGAAAGGAGCCCTGTGTGATAATGACCGTCACGGCCGCTTCGAAGTGGATGTTTTTTGCAAGGCGACAAAGGAACATATTTGCGATGCCCTTGAAGCTATTCTCGCTTTCCTCTACCCGGGCGACTTTGAAGCAGAGGTTAACTTTTTTGGTATGATGACAATCAATTATACGATTTCAAATCCAGACGGAGAAGACCTCGACGAAAACTTCCCAGTGGAGGTATCCAATAAGTTGCGTGCGATTAAATATGAACCATCGACATTGTTTGACCTTGCTTCGTACGAGGTTGAAGAGACGCATGGAAAAGAGGTTTTTGAGCATGTAATTGATGAATTGGAAGGCAAATGAAGGACTAAACGACCGATTGTATGTAATCAAGCGCCTGGCAAACATTGCTGGTTATTATGCGCATTTCTCATTGCAACGACATGATTTCGTCTATGGTCGCAGGTCCAGACTGTGACTGAAAAAAGTTTGTCGTCTGTAGGTACCTGATGAATAAAAGCTCTGCGAAAGCTCGTTTGTTTACATATATAGTGAATAGAGTTATAGCACAACTACTATATTTGTCGTCTTGAATATTTTTTGCACCCACCAGATCGGACTACGTTTTTCTTCGATGCTCCTACCGCAGCTGTCCTTGATTCTGCAAACTTTTCTGTGTATGAGCTACCCGCCGATATATTGCCACACCATATTTTTGCAAGTCCTCCATGATTTCCGTGTGCGCCAAGTCATGAATCTTTGTTGTGTTTTGGTGTCCCTCCTCCAAATAGCTTTGGCATATACAGTGGCACTCGTTCTTGATACATTTTGTAGCTTGGATATTTGGAGATGGTCACTTCTTCCGTCATGGGCCCCGATCCCTGAAACAACATTAGCAGCATGGTACAACCCAATATAGAAAAATTGAACATGGCATACAACCAACTTGTTCCAGTAGACCACAAT
>ENA-ORBV01013312-ORBV01013312.1-microbial-mat-metagenome-genome-assembly--contig:-NODE-13312-length-12526-cov-8.294241_pt1 | contig 12526 bp, 9 predicted proteins | sample MGYA00237777_ERZ505514 | MGnify/ENA primary metagenome ERZ505514 (study PRJEB26160, sample SAMN06269048) | microbial mat metagenome | isolation source: Oligotrophic lake microbial mat | place...
GTCGGCAGCGTCAGATGTGTATAAGAGACAGGGGCTGCCCGCCGCTGCGGTGCTGACCCTGGACTCCCCGGCCAACCGCAACGCGCTGTCCCGCGCCCTGGTGGCCGATCTGTCCCGCGAACTCGCCACCACCACCGAGGACGACTCGATCCGCGTCGTCGTGCTGGCCGGCGCCGGTCCGGCGTTCTGCGCCGGGGCGGACCTGGCGCAGGCCGCCGCGGGCGGGATGCACGAGGGCGCCACCCTGCTGGTCGACCTGCTGCGGACGGTCGTCGCCCTGCCGAAACCGGTCGTCGCCGTGATCGAGGGCCCCGCCCGGGGCGGTGGGCTGGGGCTCGTCGCCGCCTGCGACGTCGCGATCTGCCTGGACTCGGTGACATTCGCGTTCCCGGAGGCGCGGCTGTCGTTGGCGCCCGCCGTGATCTCGCTGACCGTGCTGCCGCGACTGTCGCCGCGCGCCGCGTCGTGGGCGATGCTCAGCGGCGAGACCTTCGACGCCCACCGAGCGGCCGAGGTCGGACTGGTGACCAGAGCCGTCCCCGCCGCCGAGCTCCACGACGTCGTCGACGACATGCTGCGGGCGATCTGCGCCGCCACCCCGCAGGGCCTTGCCGCGACCAAGCGGCTGCTCGTGGCGCCGGTACTGGCGCGCATCGAGGCCCACGGACAGGAGTTGGCGCACATCTCGGCGGAACTGTTCGCCTCCGACGCCGCGCAGCAGGCGATGCAGCACCGATTGCGACCCCGCGCCGCCCGACTCGTCCAGCCCAGGCCAGTCGTCCAGCCCAGCCCAGCCAGCCACTGACCGACCGGAGGTCCCCATGTCGCCGTACCAGCTCTCCTCGGAACACGAGACGTTCCGTCACAGCGTCCGCGACTTCGCGGCCGCGGAGATCGCGCCGCACGCGGCCCGGTGGGACGCCGAGCACCACTTCCCCACCGACGTGGTCGCGAAGATGGGTGAGCTGGGGCTGTTCGGGCTGACCGCGCCCGAGGAATACGGCGGCGCCGGCGAGGACGGCGACTTCACCAGCCTCTGCGTGGCGATCGAGGAGATCGGCCGGGTCGACCAGTCGATGGGGATCACGCTGGAGGCGGCGGTCGGCCTAGGCATCGCGCCGATCCTCGCCTACGGCACCGACGAGCAGCGCAAGACGTGGCTGCCGGACCTGGTGGCCGGGCGCGCGCTCGCAGGTTTCGGGCTGACCGAGGCCGAGTCGGGCTCGGACGCCGGGGGCGCCCGGACCCGGGCCGAGCTGGTCGACGGCCATTGGGTCGTCAACGGCAGCAAGCAGTTCATCACCAACTCCGGCTCGGAGATCACCTCCCTGGTGACGGTCACCGCGCGGACCGGGGTACGCCAGGACGGCAGGCCCGAGATCAGCACGATCATCGTGCCGGCGGGGACGTCGGGCTTCACCGCCGAACCCGCCTACGACAAGCTCGGCTGGCACGCCTCCGACACCCATCCGCTGAGCTTCGTCGACGCCACCGTGCCCGCCGACCACCTCCTGGGCGAGCGCGGCCGCGGGTTCGCCCAGTTCCTCGCCACGCTGGACGACGGCCGGGTGGCGATCGCCGCGCTGGCGGTCGGGTGCATCCAGGCGTGCCTGGACATGGCGGTGGAGTACGCGGGCAGCCGCACCACGTTCGGCGTCCCGATCGGCTCCAAGCAGGGGGTTGCGTTCCAGCTCGCCGACGTGGAGGTCATGCTGGCGTCGGCGCGCCTGCTGACCTACCGCGCGGCGGCGATGAAGGACGCCGGGGCGCCCGCCATGCAGTTCAAGCAGGCCGCGGCCATCGCCAAGCTGCACGCCACCGAGTCCGCGGTCACCGCCACCCGGATCGCCACGCAGGTTTTCGGTGGCTACGGGTTCATGACCGAGTACCCGGTGACGAGGTTCTACCGTGACGCCAAGGTGCTGGAGATCGGTGAGGGGACGTCGGAGGTGCAGCGAATGATCATCGCCCGCGGCCTGGGCCTGACCGTCGAGTGAGCGCCGACCGTCCTGTCAGCGCCGAACGTCGAGTGAGCGCCGACCTGCGAACGCTGACCGCCGACCTTCGCAAGCGGCTGGCAACGGTCCGCCAGGGCGGGCCGGAGTCCGCGCGCACCAAGCACCTGGCGCGCGGCAAGCTGCTGGCGCGCGATCGGGTCGACCGGCTGCTCGACCCGGGCAGCCCGTTTCTTGAGGTCGGAGCGCTCGCCGCGACGGGCATGTACGACGACGCGGTGCCGGCCGCCGGGCTGGTGACCGGGGTGGGTCGGATCAGCGGGCGCGAGTGCCTGGTGATCGCGAACGACGCCACCGTCAAGGGCGGCACGTACTACCCGATGACCGTCAAGAAGCACCTGCGCGCCCAGGACATCGCCCGCGCCAACCGGCTGCCGTGCGTCTACCTGGTGGATTCCGGCGGCGCCTACCTTCCGCTGCAGGACGAGGTCTTCCCCGACCGTGACCACTTCGGCCGGATCTTCTTCAACCAGGCGACAATGTCGGCCGCCGGGATCCCGCAGATCGCCGCCGTCATGGGCTCGTGCACCGCGGGCGGTGCCTACGTCCCGGCGATGTCGGACGAGACGGTGATCGTCAAGGACCAGGGCACGATCTTCCTGGGCGGCCCACCGCTGGTGAAGGCCGCCACCGGTGAGGTCGTCACGGCCGAGGACCTGGGGGGCGGCGACGTCCACGCCCGACGCTCCGGCGTGGTCGACCACCTGGCCCATGACGACGCCGAGGCGCTGGCCATCGTCCGCGCGATCGTGGCCACGCTCGGTCGCCGCGACGCACCGTCGATCGAGGCGGGCCCCGTCGAGGAGCCGAGCGAGGACCCCGACGGCCTCTACGACGTGGTCGCCACCGACCCGCGCACCCCCTACGACGTCCACGAGGTCATCCGCCGGATCGTCGACGCCGGTTACCTCCACGAATTCAAGGCGTTGTACGGGGCGACGCTGGTCTGCGGCTTCGCCCGAATCTGGGGATACCAGGTGGGCATCGTCGCGAACAACGGGATCCTGTTCTCGGAATCGGCGTTGAAGGGCGCCCATTTCATCGAACTGTGCAACCAGCGTGGCGTCCCGCTGATCTTCCTGCAGAACATCAGCGGATTCATGGTGGGCCGCGAGTACGAGGCGGGCGGTATCGCCAAGGACGGCGCCAAACTCGTCACCGCGGTCGCCTGCTCGGTGGTGCCGACATTCACCGTCGTCATCGGCGGCTCCTTCGGTGCCGGGAATTACGGCATGTGCGGCCGGGCATTCGACCCCCGGTTCCTGTGGATGTGGCCGAATGCCCGGATCTCCGTGATGGGCGGCGAGCAGGCGGCGGCCGTGCTGGCCACCGTGCGCCGCGACGGCATGGCGGCGCGCGGGGAGAGCTGGAGCGCCGAGGAGGAGGAGGCCTTCAAGGCGCCGATCCGGTCCGGGTACGAGCAACAGGGCTCGCCGTACTACGCCACGGCGCGGCTCTGGGACGACGGCGTCATCGACCCGGTCGACACCCGGCGGGTGCTCGGCATGGGCCTGGCGATCGCCGCGAACGCCCCGATCCCGCCGCCGTCCTACGGCGTCTTCAGGATGTGATCGGGCCATGACGCTCTCGACTGCTGCCATCGCGACCCTGCTCGTGGCCAACCGGGGAGAGATCGCGCTGCGGGTGATCCGGGCGGCACGAGGCCTGGGCCTGCGCACCGTCGCGGTCTACTCCGACGCGGACGCGGCGGCACCGCACGTGCGGGCGGCGGACGTCGCGGTGCGGATCGGCCCGGCGCCGGCCGCGTCGTCCTACCTCGACATCGAGGCGCTGCTGGCTGCTGCCGAGCGGACCGGCGCCGACGCCGTGCACCCCGGCTACGGCTTCCTGTCCGAGCGGGCGGCATTCGCCCGGGCTGTCGGGCAGGCCGGCCTGACGTTCGTCGGCCCCAGCGCCGAGGTCATCGACCTGATGGGTCGAAAGGATGCCGCCCGCGAGGTCGCCATCGCGGCTGGGGTGCCGGTCGTACCCCAGATGACCGCAGGCGGCCGGGTCGGCGCCGACCGCTTCCCCGTGCTGGTCAAGGCAGCGGCGGGCGGCGGCGGCAAGGGGATGCGCATCGTCCGCGACCCGGTCGACCTCGACGCCGCCGTCGTGGCCGCCGGACGCGAGGCGCTCGCCGCGTTCGGTGACGGCACCGTCCTCGTCGAGCAGTTCATCGAGGGCGGCCGGCACGTCGAGGTGCAGGTGCTCGGCGACCACCACGGCGCCCTCGTCCATCTCTTCGAGCGCGACTGCTCCCCGCAGCGCCGCCACCAGAAGGTCATCGAGGAGGCGCCCGCACCCACCATCTCGCCTGCGGTCCGAGCGCTGGTCACCTCCGCGGCGCTGGCACTGGCCAAGCGGGTCGGGTATACCAACGCGGGCACGGTGGAGTTCCTGGTCCAGGGCGAGGAGGCGTTCTTCCTGGAGATGAACACCCGGCTGCAGGTCGAGCACCCGGTCACGGAGGCGGTCACGGGCCTGGACATCGTCGAGCTGCAGCTGCGGATCGCCGCAGGGGAACGACTGCCGTTCACCCAGGCCGACATCACCGTGTCGGGGCACGCCGTCGAGGCCCGGGTCTACGCCGAGGACGGCTTCTACGGGTTCCTGCCGCAGGCCGGGACGGCGGAGGTGGTCCGCTGGCCGTCGCGGGCGCGCGTCGATGCCGCACTGGAATCCGGCGATGTCGTCGGCACCGCCTACGACCCGATGCTCGGCAAGATCATCGCGCACGGGCCGACCAGGGAGACGGCCCGGCAGGCGTTGGTGGCCGCGCTGGACGACACCGCGATCCTCGGCCTGACCACCAATGTGGGTTTCCTGCGGGCACTAGCGGCGTCGGCGGCGTTCCGCGACGGCGAGGTCCACACCGGCTGGCTCGATGCCAACCCCGGCGCGATCCGGCCGCCCGACGCCGGGCCCGCCGCCGTGCTGGCGGCATGGGCCGTGGCGAGCGGGCCGGCGGCCGAGGCCCCGGCGCACCCTTTCGGCTGCGCTGACGGCTGGCGGCTGGCGGGACCACCGGCCGCCACCCTCGTAGGACTGGCGGTGGACGGCGAGCACCGCGCCTTCTCGGTATCGACCGCCGCCGGAACCGTCGCCACGGACGAGCGGACGATCACCGTACGACCGCTGCGCGCCGCTCCTGGCCTGATCGGCCTGGAGATCGACGGTGATCCTCACCATGCGGTGGTCCGGGTCCGGTCCGACCGCGTCGACGTGTCACACCTCGGCCATACCGTCTGCTTCGACCGCTCCGCCGCCACCGGCCCACGCGGCGGCTCCGACACCACGGACGGCACCGTGCTCGCCCCCATGCCCGGGACCGTGCTGGCGGTGTCCGTGAGTGTCGGCGATGACGTCGAGGCCGGCGCCGTCCTCGGGGTGATGGAGGCGATGAAGATGGAGGTGACGCTGCGGGCACCGGCCGCGGGCGCCGTGCTCGTGGTCGCAGCTGAGGTCGGCGCCACCGTGGCGCTGGGGGCGACGCTCTTCGTCATCGATCCGCAGGCCGAGTGACCAGCCGCTCCCCGCAGATGGTGCCCGACCCGGACCTGCCGGCTCATGTGACGGTCTATGAGGTCGGGCCCCGCGACGGCCTGCAGAACGAGTCGGCCGTGCTGCCGGTCGCCATCAAGGCGGAGTTCGTCCGCCGCCTGGTCGGGGCGGGCCTGCCGGTCGTCGAGGTGGCGAGCTTCGTGCACCCGGCGTGGGTGCCCCAACTCGCTGACGCCGAGGAACTCCTCGTGGCCGTCGGCGCCCCGGAGGGGCCGGCCGGACCGGTCCAGATGCCGGTGCTGGTGCCCAACGAGCGGGGCCTGGACCGGGCCCTGGCCGCGGGAGCGCGGCGCATCGCGGTCTTCGCCAGCGCCACCGAGACGTTTGCGCGGCGCAACCTCAACCGGAGCCTCGACGGGCAGTTCGCCATGATCGAACCAACCGTCCGGCGTGCCCGCGAGCACGGCCTGGCCGTCCGGGCGTACGTCTCCATGTGCTTCGGTGACCCGTGGGAGGGCGAGGTCGCGCTCGACCAGGTCGTCGGCACCGGTCGGCGACTGCTGGACCTCGGCGCCACGGAGCTGTCGCTGGGCGACACGATCGGCGTGGCCACGCCCGGTCACGTCGGCGCACTGCTGCAGGCGTTCGCGACGTCCGGGGTGAGTGTCGGCATGCTGGCAGTGCACTTCCATGACACCTACGGCCAGGCGCTGGCCAACACGCTCGCGGCGCTGCGACACGGGGTCGCCACCGTCGACGCCTCGGCCGGCGGGCTGGGTGGCTGCCCCTACGCGGACAGCGCCACCGGCAACCTGGCGACCGAGGACCTGGTGTGGATGCTGCACGGGCTGGGCATCGAGACCGGCGTCGACCTCGACCTCCTCGTCGCCACCAGCGTCTGGCTGGCCGGCCACCTCGGCCGCCCCAGTCCATCCGCCGTGGTCCGCGCCTTGCACCCCGCCCCCCACGCAAGCACCCCCCACGCACGGTCGGTCCCTTAGGCGCGTGTCGAGGCCCCCGCAAGGGGACCGCGGCCAGCCCGAGGAACTGATCGACCAGATCGACGGCGCGCTACTCGTGGACCTGTGGGATGAGCTGAAGGTCCCCCAGGTCGTTCGTCATGCCTGGGATCCCGTCGTCAACCTCGCGGGCAACGGGCCCATCGAACGGCCCTGGTAGGGATTGCCTGCACCGAAGCTGACGCCGACGCGATCGAAGGCTCGCGAGCCAGTCCGCCGCATGAGCCGCCGCCGACGCATGGCGATCCGAGACCTGGCTGAGGCGAGTCTCGATCAAGCGCCGATCGACCAGCCCTGCCTCGATGAGCGCGGCCACGAAGGCGCGGTCCTTCTCGCGAAACGCGCAGAGCTTGGCGACGCACAGGTCCTCCTTGTCGAGGCACCAGCCCGTGAAGATCGGTTGTCCGCCCGGAGCCGTCGTGTTGGCGCCATGAACTTTGACCAGTCGCTCGCGCCACCCCTCCGGTACCGCCGACGTCTCCAGGTCGACACCGTCGAAGCTGAAGCCGTGGAGTTCCTCGAACGGCGAGAACTCGCCTGCGACACCTTCGATGATGTCAGCGAGGCGGGCCCGTCTCGTCGTTCTCGTCAGCGATCGGAAGCACGTCGACTTCGAGAGACATCGTCGCTTCCGGTAGAAGCTGATCTTCTCGATAGGTGCCGAGGATCGACTGCGAGCCGACGATGATCACCTCCGCACTACCAACCATCTGGCACGCAGCACGGATGGCGTTCCAGTTGGTCTCGTCGCATCAGCCGACCACGGCCAACTCGTGGAGAACCCCCAGGCGCTCACCGTCGGACAACAGTCCGAGCATGGGCGAGACCTCGCGCATTTCGATCGACTCACGATCGAGGCCGGTGAGCACGCGATGCAGTCCGAGTACATCGCCGTCCTCGACCAATGAGCGCCACCGCACGAGGTTCCGCCTGTGCGGCTGCCCCGTCACCCCTTCGCGCAACCGCTCCAGATTCCGCTCGAGCGTTGGCCGCCACGTGTCGAGCGTTGTCCGAGTCAGGTGACTCGACAGTTGGCGGTGCAACATCCATGACCGTCGCTCGGACCGGGTGAGCTCGGGAACGACAGGACGACGAACAACCTCCAGCCGGTAGCCCATGCACGACAGCAGTCGGTCGAGCTGCTCGTCGCTCAGATCGACCTTGCCGGAGAGGAACTGACTGATACTCGGCTGGTGCACACCGCTGAGGCGGGACAGCCTCGACTGTGTGGTGCTCGTTTCGAGCATCACCTGACGAAGCAGATCACCGCGGTTGCGCATGCATGCATCATAGCAAAATTTGCTATCGAGAGTCGTTCGAGCTGCCCTTGGTCGATCACGTCACTGCCCGGCATCGACGCTGCCCATACTGGTCGTCAGGGTCCTAACTGGCCAGACGTGGAACGTCAACGCCCCCCCGCGGCCGATGTCGCGCTGGCAGTCGAGATCCTCAGCCCACGAACCCGGACTGTGGACACCCGCGAGAAGCCCATCGAGTACGCCCTCGCGGGTATCGGCTCATATTGGCTGGTCGAACTGGAGCCTGACGTGACCGTGACCGTTCACCGCCTTGTCGACGGTGGCGGCTACGAGGTGGACGCGGTGTACACCGCCGGCCAGACGGTCAGCGATCCCGCCCTGCCCTGGTTCCAGTTGGACGTCGACGGCCTGGGCATGCACCGCTGACTGAGACCGTGGGGCGGCGCTCTCAGCTGAGGGAGCCCCTGGGCGCGATCAGCTGAGCCTGGCGAGTCTCCAGCCTGGGCATACCTTGTAATTCCTTCACCTCATGCTAGAAATACAAGGTGAGGAACCAGCCGGTCCCTAATCCGCGAGACGAGACCGCACTTCGGGCCGCTCTGCGTCGTTCTCGTGCCGTCGGGCGCATCTGCATGTCGTCGCACCGCCGGTCGCGCTGGTGAGGACCTGCCGTCCGGGGACATCGGCTTCGCGGAGCCACGCCGGGACAATGGGCGGCAACCCGCGCGTATCGGCGCCGACCTGGCTAACTGAAGCCTGTCAGGATGCGGCGAATCTGCCACCTGGTGCACGCTATGACGAAGTGGTCCAGAGGATCGGACCCCTTTCGCGCCGACGGCCGTCATGGTGCGCACTTCTCGGCCGCCTGCCGAGTCATCGCCGCTGCGAGCGCGTTGTCAGCGATTGCCCCTGCGCGCTCCACCGCCGCCAGTTGATCTCGGGAAGCATTGACCCGTCCAGCGGCGTAGCCCGCGTCCGACCGCGCCGCTGACTCGTTCGCAATGGCCACTCCCAACCGCACCTGCGCGGCCTGGACCTGTGGGTTCTGGTGTATCGGCTTGCCGCGGCTGTCGAACTGGATGTCCGTTTCTCCACCAGCGGCCAGGTATTCGTCCCAGGCGGTCTGGGACGCTTGCCGGGCAACCGCAGTCCGATTGATCGCCGTCTGCAATGTCTGCACGGATGCAGCCAGATCTCTCTCGCGCAGCGCGATGTCGAACAGGATCGAGTCCCGCTGACGTTGGAGCCTCTCCACCTCCGCCCTCAGCGCCGCGATCTGGTCGGCGACCTCGCTGCACGACTCTGGCGAACCGGGCCTCGCGGCACTCCCACCACCGCCACCCGCCCCTGGGTCACCGGGGCGGTCCGGCCTGGTTTCGGCTGGGGCGTCATTGGCGTAGGCAGTGCAGTAAGGCGTCTGGACGTGCTCGTCAGTGGCCGGATCGTAGGTATTCCATGCTGACCATGCAACGCATGGCAGCGCCATCGCCGTAGGGACCGGAAGGGCCGCGGCACCGCCCAGGACCAATGCCGAGGTCGCCATCGCCAAGATGACTCGTCGTCGTGATCTCACAGGTTCACTCCCTTAGGTCAATCGCCCGCGGGCCACCCCGCAGTGCACCATCAACCTCCCCGAGCACGCGCTGGGCCGTCAATCGTGGTGGTACCCAGTTTCGGGGTCGGCAGAGCGACCTATCGAAGGGGTGCCACCACGAGGGATGCCTGGGCGCGCGAGCCACGTCAAGGCGGCCTCGACCACGACACCCTGAACAACCCCGACCTCGGCGCCTCGCCAAAGGCAGGACCGACAACCACGACCCCACCACCGCCCTCGCCGCCAAAGCCCGCATCCTCATCAGACGGTTCCACCGCTACCAAGACATGATCCTCCGGTTCGTTACCGACCTCCCAGTCCGTTGGACGAACAACCGAGCCGAACTGCCCAGGCATCGTCGTCGATATCGATCATTGTTTTCATATAGATGACAACACGCCTGTAGTGATAGCCATGTCAGTGCCAAGGCCGTGGGCTCGGTCCCCACGCCCACCGCGCATCGGTACCGTCGAAGGCGTGAAGATCGCGATGCTCGGCCCGGTGGCGTGGCGCACCCCACCGACGCACTACGGCCCGTGGGAGCTGGTCACGAGCCTGCTCACCGAGGGGCTGGTCGCACGGGGGCACGACGTCACCCTGTTCGCCACGCAGGACTCGATCACCACGGCGGACCTCGACGGACCGTGCCGGCGCGGCTACGCCGAGGACCACGGTGTCGACGGCAGGATCGCCGAGGCCCTGCACGTCTCGCACGCCCTGTCGCGAACGGCCGAGTTCGACCTCGTCCACAACCAGATGGACTGGCTGCCGCTCGCGTTCTCGGCGCATTGCCGGGCCCCCATGCTGACGACCATCCACGGCTTCAGCGGGGCCGGCATCCTGCCGGCCTACCAGCACGCCGACTCGGCCTACGTGTCCATCTCCGACGCCGACCGCTCGCCCGACCTGACCTACCTGCGGACCATTTATCACGGCATCGATCTCGACAGTCTGCCCTTGGCCGACGGCGGCGAGGACCTGGTGGTCTTCGGCCGCATCCACCCCGACAAGGGCACGGCCGACGCCATCCGGATCGCCCGCGCCGTCGACCGCCGCCTGGTCATCTGCGGCATCGTCCAGGACGACCGGTACTTCGCCGAGGAGATCCAGCCGCACATCGACGATGACGCCGTCGTCTACCTGGGCTCCGTCGGCCACGACCGCCGTGCCGAGGTACTCGGTTCGGCCGCCGCGCTGCTGCACCCCATCGTCTTCGCCGAGCCCTTCGGCCTGTCCGTGGTCGAGGCGATGGCCTGCGGCACGCCCGTCGTGGCCTACCGCCGCGGCGCCATGCCGGAGGTCATCGACGTGGGAGTCACGGGCTTCCTCGCCGACGACGTCGACTCGGCTGTCGCGGCCCTGGAGCGGGCGCTGACGCTGGATCGGCGAGTGGTCAGCCAACGCGCTACCGGCCGCTTCAGCGCCGCTCGAATGGTCGAGGAGTACATCGCGGTGTATAGTGAGGTCATCAAAGTTCGCAGATGATGCGAATTGGACTCGGCTGTCCCGCACTGTGGAGGCCGACGGGCCACGGCATGAAGTGCCTCGCTCATCCCGGACCATGAGGGTCCATCTCGTTGGACGACAGTGTTGTCATCGGCTCTGTCACTTGCTGGAGGTTTCTCGAAATGTCCGTCACCACGCCTCGCTGGGCAATGATCAGCACATATCCGCCCACGCAATGCGGCCTGGCCACCTTCTCACAGTCGCTGTTCACGGCATTGATCAAGCAGCGGGTCAGCCTCGACGTGATCCGCGTGGTCGACACCCCCGAGCCCTCCTCGCCGCCGGAGGTCGCCTGGCAACTCGTCAACGGCCGCAACCCGGTGGGGACCGCGCGTGCCCTCAACCGGTACGACCTCCTCCTGCTGCAACACGAGTACGGCATCTTCGGCGGCCAGGACGGCGAGACGCTGCTGGACGTCCTGGCGCACGTCAGCGTCCCCGTCGTCACCGTGCTCCACACCGTGCTCGCCGACCCCACACCGCACCAGCGTGAGGTGCTGCAGACCGTGGTGGGGTCCAGCGCGACGCTGGTCACGATGACTCACACCGCCCGCAACCGGCTCATCGCGTCCTATGCCGTCGACCCCGATGACGTCGTCGTCATCCCGCACGGCGCTGCCGACGACCTGCTGGCCACCCGCCGGACCGTCAGTCACGGCTGGTCCCGCCCCACCGTCCTGACCTGGGGGCTGCTGGGGCCGGGCAAGGGCATCGAGTGGGGCATCGAGGCGATGGCGATGCTGCGTGACCTCGATCGGCGTCCCCGGTACGTGGTGGCCGGTCAGACCCACCCGCGCGTACTCGAGCGCGATGGCGAGCAGTACCGGAAGATGCTGATGGCAAAAGCCGACGCGCTGGGCGTCGCCGACGACGTCGTCTTCGAGGACGGCTACCTGAGCGCGCGTCGGCTGCACCGGCTGATCGAGGCAGCCGATGTGGTGCTGCTGCCGTACGACTCGACCGAGCAGGTGACGTCCGGCGTCCTCATCGAGGCAGTGGCGGCGGGCCGCCCGGTGGTCTCCACCCGGTTCCCGCACGCCGTGGAGCTGTTGAGCGACGGTGCGGGGGTGCTGGTCGAGCGGGCGGACCCGCGGGCGATCGCCGACGCGCTGCGGCAGGTGCTCGGCAACCCGGCGACGGGGCGGCAGATGAGTGCTCGCGCGGGAGCTCTCGCGCAGGGCTTGTCCTGGACCAGCGTCGCCGGGCGCTATGCCGAGGTCGGCCGAGCGCAACTCGCCCGGCCGGTCACCGTATCCGCCGAACAGCGGGCAGGCGCCATGGCCACGATGGCCGTCGCATGAACCAGCAGCCGTCGCTGTTCCAACACCTGCTGGCGCTCAGTGACCAGCGCGGCCTGTTCGAGCACGCCAAGTACACGATCCCCAGGCGTGAGCACGGCTACTGCGTCGACGACGTCGCGCGCGGCCTGCTCGTCCTGGCTCGCGGCGAGGAGAGCGAACCGCCGCCGGCCCCCGGCGACAGCGCGCTCGACGACCTGGCCTTGGAGTACCTCGCGTTCGTCGCCGGGAGCCAGGACGAGCAGGGACGCGTCGTGAACCGGTGCGACATCGCCGGGGGCCGGCGGCGGTTCGCTCTCCTCGCCGCGAGCCAGGACGAGCAGGCCGCGCG
>ENA-ORBV01013313-ORBV01013313.1-microbial-mat-metagenome-genome-assembly--contig:-NODE-13313-length-12526-cov-7.201301_pt1 | contig 12526 bp, 12 predicted proteins | sample MGYA00237777_ERZ505514 | MGnify/ENA primary metagenome ERZ505514 (study PRJEB26160, sample SAMN06269048) | microbial mat metagenome | isolation source: Oligotrophic lake microbial mat | place...
GAGAGTATTCCGAAGCACGGCGATTGGGCCAACCTGAAAAGCATCGTGATGATCGAATCCGAACGAACCGTGAATGGCAAAACCTCGTCCGAACGACGGCGCTACATCAGCTCGAAAAAGAATTTCCCGGCGGCAAAGGCGCTGCATGCTGCTCGTAGTCACTGGGGCATTGAAAACGAGTTGCACTGGGTCCTTGATGTTGTGTTCCGCGAAGACGACTGCCGTGTTCGTGCTGGTTACGCCGCGCAGAATTTCTCCGTCATCCGGCAGCTTTCCTTGAATCTTCTCAAGTCGGTTCCAAATGCCAAGGGTGGCATCAAATCTCGCCGTCTCCGCTGTGCATTGGACCATGACTTCCTCTTGCAAGTCGTGACCTCTTCCCCAGGGCTAAAGTGATGCGATTGCCCTGGCGTTCCGTGGGGGACAGGCCGCGTGCGATCTCGATCTCGGCTTCAAAGTGAATGTATGAGTGACCTTGTCATGTTCGAAGGCCGCCCCCGACGAGCCGTGCGCGCGTTCGAGGAAACGTTCATGCCTCGCCGTTGGGTGGTGTTGTAGGTGGGCTGGGGACTGCGCCACACGTTTCGATGAATTTCCTCCAGATTCGTGGAACGGTTCGCCTATTCGCGGCAACATGGGACGCATGTTTTCACGAAAGCTTGCTCGAAGGTTCATGGCGGTCGCGCTGCCCACCGCGTTTTGCGGTCTGACGCTCGGCGTTTTTTCCGCCCGCACGCAGCCTGCCAACGCTCAATCTATCGCCGAATTGCGCGGGACGAAGCTTTTGCCGAATGCGATCTGGTTTCAAGATCTCGACTGGAAATTGGGGGGACAACGGTTGCGCCCCAATCGATCTGCGAAAGATACGCCCATCTCGATCGATGGGTTGATCTACGAACGCGGTTTGGGCGGAGCGGGCGAAGGACGTTTGCTGGTTAAACTGGATGGGCTTGCGCGCAGGTTTGTCGCGGTCGTTGGGATAGATGACGTCGAAAAATCCAATGGCACAAAACGCTTTGAATTGTGGCTTGACGGAAAAAAGGCAGCGGAAACCGGCATCATCGTGAAGGGCAAGGCCGAGTTGATGTCGGTTGATCTCACCGGCGCGCGCGACATGGAATTGCGCGTGTTGTTCGGCGGCGAAGACAGCGACTGGGATCGCTACGATTTGGGTGGCGCGCAATTGGTTCTGGAAGAAGCGGCGTTCAAATCAGGCGCGAGGCCAAAGCCCTACCGCCCCGATCCACCTCCGCCACCCGAGCCCACCTTGCCGATCGCATCTTCGGTTAGACACGAGGTATCGATCAACGGCCCACGCGTGGTGGGTGGCGGTCCCGGACGGCCGTTCATCTATCGCATTCCGATCTCGGGCGACGGACCGTTCAAGATTTCCGTGCGACGATTACCGAAGGGGTTGTCGGTGAGCACCGATGGCGTGATCTCAGGAACGTTGCCGGCTGCGCGTCGCTATGAACTGGATATTTCAGCGCAGGGTCCAAACGGAAAAGCGCGCCGCGGGCTGCAATTGTGGGTTTCTTCAGAGACGGCGGCGCGATCGCCCACACCCCCGATGGGATGGAACGCGTGGAATGCGTGGGGCATGGCAATCGATCGCGACAAAGTGCGTGCGGCTGCGGATAACATGATCAAAAGCGGGTTGGCTTCTCATGGGTACCGCTACATCAACATCGACGACGGATGGCAAGGTGTGCGCGCGGGCTCGGGCGAGATTCAACCGAATGCAAAATTCACGGACATGAAGGGTCTGGCCGATCACGTTCACAGTTTGGGTTTGCGGATCGGCATCTATTCGTCGCCGGGGCCCAAGACGTGCGGGGGTGTTGAGGGAAGTTATCAACACGAAGTGCAAGATGCTCGCACGTACGCGGCGTGGGGCTTCGACTATTTGAAGTACGATTGGTGTTCGTATGACGAAATCAAAAAAGACTGGAGCATTGGCGAACAACGCAAGCCTTACGAAGTAATGGGCGCCGCTTTGGGGGCGCTGGATCGTGACGTTGTATTTAGCCTTTGTCAGTACGGACACGCGCGGGTGTGGAACTGGGGTGCGCAAGTTGGGGGCACTTTGTGGCGGACCACCAGCGACATTTCGGATTCATGGCAAAGCGTGGAAAACATCGGATTCGCGCAGGCCGGCAAGGAGGCTGCTGCTGGCCCGGGGCGGTTCAACGATCCGGATATGTTGATCGTCGGCAACGTCGGTTGGGGACCAAAGTTGCATCCCACGAAGCTGTCGGGCAATGAACAAATCCTGCACATCACCCACTGGAGCATGTTGGCGGCCCCGCTTTTGATCGGCGCCGATATGTCCGCGTTGGATGCGTTCACGATCGATCTGTTGAGCAACGATGAAGTGATAGCGGTCGATCAAGATCCCTTGGTCAAGCAAGCAGCACGGATTTCCACCGACGGTCAAACCGAAGTGTGGTCGCGCAAGTTGTTCGACGGCACAACAGCCGTTGCCTTGTACAACCGCGGGCCGAAAGGCATACGTGTGACGGCGCACTGGAAAGACATCGGCGTTAAGGGACAACAGCCTGTGCGCGATCTGTGGCGGCGCAAGGACCTCGGGCGCTTCAAGGACACGATCGCGTTGGACGTACCGCAACACGGCGCGATCATGTTGAAGATCGGTAAGCCGCGGGTGAAATAGGATTCAAGCAGGGCTCGGGGCAAAGATCACCAAACACGTCACGCCCCACTCGTTCGCCACCCACCGGATCACGGAAAATTTGGGAGACGGTGAAACAATCGGAAAAATTCCGACGGGTTGTGCGAAGACGAATATTGTGGGTTGCGGTTGTTCAGCTGGATAACCTGGACGCTTCCATGGTAGCTCTCGGCCCGACCGCCGAGTATCTCGGAAACGGAATCAAATCCCTTGCCCAGTTGGGCGCCGCAAACGGGGCCGATTTGTTTATGTGGGCGTTGGGACTCGGTACTGAACGATTCTTCGAGGGCAGCGATCGCCTCGGCTGCGGATCAACCATTGGTATTACGGTGGGTCGGCGGACCTGGACCTCGCTTGCGCTCGGAACCAGGCCGCTTGGCTTCATGACTGTCCCAAACTCGCGCCCAGGTCGTCCAGTTGCTCGAGGGTCTCGCTGATCCCACAATTCTCTCCAGAGGCCATGGCAGCGTCGAGCGATTCCTTCGAGGGATAGAGCTCATCTTTGACCAGCAGCGTCTTGTCACCTTTTTCATCGAAGGTCACTGTGGTCACGGCCCCACCGTTATCACCTTCGTCATTGGTCCAGACGAGGCGCGAGTGCGGTGTCACTTCGATGTACTTGCCGAAGACCTCCATTGATTCTGAGGCACCGAAGCCGAACACCAAACGGTACTTGCCCCCGACACGAACATCCATCTCGCAGGAAAGCAGGGAAATGCCGATCGACTTGGGTACCCACCACTGCTTGAACAGATCGGGCTTGGTCCACGCCTCGAACACGAGGCGCGCCGGCCCGTTGATGGTTCGCGTGACGACCAGCTCACGCTCGGACTTCCGTTCAACCGTCGTACGATTCGCCGTGGGGGTAGGACCGGCCAGAAGCCCTTCTTCCAAACGAAATTTTCCGACGTTTCGCACGCTCAGTCGGAATCTAATCGACCTTTTGCGGCTCGTGCTCAAGCTTCAATGACTGCGCCCAAGGCACCAATGTCACTTTGACCCTGGGCAAGACCGTGCAAGGCGTGCGACATTGGGGTCTTCGGCGTTGGCGAGCTTTTTAGGTCAACGCCAAACCGTCAGGCGGCATTCGTACACCTATGAACCACTACGCATCTTTCTGGCAGCGATTCGCAGCACTGCGAGTTCACGTCTTTGTTCTTCTGCCGATGGCGTTCGCCGATGCGGCGTTCGCGGATGCGGCGCCGCCGGATCAGAACCGCATCTCGGTGGACCTTGGGGTGGCTTCTGCAGTGGGCGGTCTGGGGGTCACTTATAGCTACTTCGCCGATGATTCGCTGGGACTGGAAGCGGGGCTGGGGGTGGGGGCGACGGGCCTGCAACTCTCGTTAATGCCCAAACTCAGACTGGGTGCTGGCCGACACCGGTTCGTGGCGGGCGCGGGCCTATCGGCGGGGATCTATGCAGGCGTTGGAAATACCGGTCCGGAGCACCAGCCGCATCCGGATGTCGTTTGGTTCTTGAACGCGGATGTCCTGGGCTACGAATACCGGTCCAAGAGTGCCTTCGCTTTTGGATTTGCCCTCGGCTTGACCACCAACCTCAATCGTTTTCACTGGGACGTTACCGACATCGGTGCGACCGAGCCCGCGTGGAGTGTGTTCCCACAGGCCCGCGTTTCCTTCGCGCGCTGGTTTTGAGGCGGCGTCGCCGGACCAATCCAGCGATCAATCGATGCGGTGGAAGCAGGTGTAGGTGGCCCCGTTGTCCAAGCTGTCGCAACGGACGCCGGCGGAGAAACCACAGCAAGTATCGCGCACGGGATCACATGCGGCGTTGGTCGCGATGCACATGCCCGCGTCGGGCGTCGGGGGCCGCACGCCCGCATCCGGAGGCGGCAGTTGATCGCGCACATCCTGGGTCCAGTAGGCGCGGTGGTTGTCCTCGTTCAGCCCCTGAAATTGCAGGCGGAACGCTGGATAACTGGGGTCGATGCCCTGGCCGATTTTCGATAGATCAACCGCGGCCACCCAGATCTGTTGCGTGCCTTCATCCAGCGCCACGCCATATTCGCGTTTCGAATTGAACGCCACCCAGTTCAGATCGCCGGGTGGCGCCCAGGTGGGTTGGTCGTTTTGATGGCGACCATCCCCGGTTGCATTGGAAACCACGCGGTTTGCGCCAATCAATTCGACCGGTGTTCCGCCGGCCGAGGGTACCAGCCACAACTGGGCCGAGCTGTCCCCGTGGCCGCCTTTTTCCCCGCGCGAGAACGCAATCCAATCGCCCTGCGGCGAGTGCATGGGGAACAAGTTGGTGGGGCTGGTTTTCTCACCAGGCTTCGCCATCGCCGCCACCAATGTTTTGGGCGCGCCCCACGCCGTTCCGTTCCACGACATCGTGGCCAGGCTTGCACCTGCGGGGCCATCGCCTTTGCCGGTGGCGAACACGACCTGGTTGTTCATCGGCGACCAATCGGGATGCGTCGCTGGCACATTGCCAAGTGGCAGATCCATCTGGAACATCCCGGTCAAGAGATCGACCATCCACATCTTGCCTCCCCATGCCGCAATGACGTGTTTGTCGTCCGGCGAAATAGTGGCGAAGCCGTGGCTCCTGGTATTGGTCACTTGCTTGACGAGCGGCTTGGGTGGCGCTTTGGCGGTCACCTCCATGATCCAAAGGCTATCGCCCGAATCGGCTTTTACGGGTGCGGCCATGTAGCGTCCATCGCGTGAAACCACGTGGCAAGCGACGCACGAAACGCCGTCGGCGGGATTCTGGTAACGCGTGGAGGGCTTGCCGGTCAGGTAATCCTCGGGCTGCGCCGAGGCGACATTGGCGCGGCGAATGCCGGCCGAGGTGGTGGCCCAGTAAAAGATCGCGCCCGACACGGGTTCGCGCGAGAAACCGAGCGTGATGACAGCCGAGCGTCGCACCGTGGGCGGCATGGTGGATTTATCGAGCCCATCCACCACGACGGTGACGGTTTGCCCGGCGTTGGCGCCAGCGATGGCATTCCACGCCGCTTCATCGGCCTGCCAGCAACCGGCTTGCGCATTGCGCGCGCAGTCTGGGTGCATGCCGTTGCCAAAGACCGTGACGTTGGACCGGGGTCCGGAAATCGTAATACGGAACTCGGAGTGGCCGCCGCGCTGCCATTGAAAAAGCGTGCGGTAGATGTTGCGCGGGAAACGCGTTTGATCGCTGGGGTAAACCCAGACCGGTACCGCACCCATCGTGGTGGGTGTGCCGGTCCACATCGCGCCCGTGCCTGGCGTGCCGAAGGTGAAGTCGCCTCCCGGCAGAGGCGGGGTGGGTCCACCGACACTGCCGTCCGTGCCGGGGTTGGAAGCGCTGCCATCGCCAATTGCAACGTTGGCATCTTTGGTAGCGCCATCACTGGCGCCGCCCTGGCCCGACGACCCACCCGAATCATTGCACGCCGCTGCAATCACAATGGCGGCAAGGCAATACACACCCGCATGCGACTTTTGCATGGCTCGTATCGTGTTTTGGCGTGATCGGGAATGTGGGGGAAATCCCACCGCGCGCTATTGCTGATGGCGATGATTGCGGCGTTTCTTCACCGCGTACAGGTACGCGAATCATCAACTTTCCATTTGCGATAGGGCGTTCGATGCGCCGTGTGGAAAAAGCGCCGGCGCGGTCGATCAGGTTCCGACGGGCTAGCGAGTAACGCGAGGTCTCTTGATGGTGTATATTTCTGGTATATACGTTGATCGTGCCTGACTTTCCTGACACCCTTGCGCATTGCGCAGGATTTCAATGGGACGATGGCAATGCAGACAAGAATTGGGAGCTTCACCAAGTCTCGCTGGGCGAAGCAGAACAAACTTTTTTCAATCGTCCGATCGTGGTTGCTCCAGATAAAAAGCATTCGGAAAAGGAACTGCGCTTTGCCGCGCTTGGAAAAACTGACGCGCACCGTCTGCTCACGATCATCTTTACGATTCGGGGAAACTTGGTTCGAGTTATTTCGGCGAGAGACATGAGTCGGCGAGAAAGGGCGGCCTGTGAACAAGCGACCTAAGAAAAGCAAGATGGCCACGCCACACTTCTCCAACGAGGACGCCGAGCGGAAGTATTGGGCCGACCACGACGTGACGGACCACTTCGACTGGAGCAAGGCCGTCCAGCCGACGTTTCCGAATTTGAAGCCATCGACAACCGCCATCTCCTTGCGGATTCCCGTCTCCATGCTGGAGGAGTTGAAGGCTCTTGCGAACAAGCAGGACGTTCCGTATCAGTCCTTGATGAAGCTCTACCTCAACGATCGGATCAAACGCGAACGTAAGGCTTCGTGATGCCGAACCCGGCGGTTGCGGACGGACAGCGCGTCGGTCGCTTTGCTCATCGGTTCAATCGGGCAGCGCCATTAAGAGCGATCGATTTGCTGTTCTTTTTTCCGTTGGGCCTTCTCGACGGCTTCTTGAATCCGTTTCTCACGGGTTTCAGATTTGGACGCGTCGTCGATGCGCCGGACGGTGTAGTTCTGCTGGCCGGGCGGAAGCGACTTGAAGTCTTTTAGGACTCGCTCGGATCGAAGGGCGCTCATTGGGTCCTTGGGGATCGTCACGTGCGATCACCGTCTTTGATCTTCGTCTCTTTGCGGACCTTCGCACGAATGCAGCATGTAGTGCTGCCCTCCGCCGGCGGGAAAGAGGCTCACCTTGAAAGGCTCTGAGCCGTTCAAGCGCGCCATAACCAGGACCGCGCTCTTCGTGCCCAAGGATTTCGTGACGCTCGCCGGAACCGGAAGCGCGGAATAGTCCATGCCCGCAGCCCAGTTCTCGAGTTTTGATTGGAACGACAGTTGTTTGCCAGCTTTGGGGGATGGTTTGGGGGTCGGCATCGCTAGAGTTCCGTAGCACGTTTGCGCAACAGCCGTTGTTCGACAACGTTTTGGGTCAGTTGTGCGGCCTGCAACAATTCCGCGCGCGCCTCGTCCAACCGCCCAAGGCGGGCGAGGATATCGCCGCGCACAGCCGGTAGTAGGTGGAAGTTCGCAAGCGCGGGCTCTTGCGACAGCGCATCGATCATGGGCAATCCTGCCTCCGGACCAAACGCCATCGAAACCGCGACAGCCCGATTCAACTCGACAATCGGAGAGGGTATTGCCTGCGCAAGTTGGCCATACAGCGTGGCAATGGCCGCCCAATCGGTTTGTCCGTATGCGGTTGCGCGCGCGTGGCATGCGGCGATGGCGGCCTGTAAAACATAGGGACTCGTCGTGCCACCTCGCATTTGCGATCCGCGATCGAGGAGCGCCAGCCCGCGCCGAATCAGCAATTGGTCCCAAAGCAGTCGATTCTGTTGCGGCAACAACACCGGCTCGCCGTTTTTTTCCACGCGTGCGCCGTTTCGCGACGATTGCAATTCCATCAATGCCACAAGGCCAGTGGTGTCCGCCGAGTCCGGCATCAGCGCAAGCAAGACACGACCCATCCGAAGCGCCTCGCGACAGAGATCGATTCGCATCCAGTTTTCACCGCTGGTTGCAGCGTACCCTTCGTTGAAGACGAGGTAGATGACTTCCAATACCGAAGACAGCCGATGGGAACGTTCGTCGGCCGGAGGAATCTCGAACGGCACGGAGGCCTCGCGGAGTGTCCGTTTGGCGCGCACGATCCGTTGTGCAATCGTGGCACCGATTCCAAGCGGGCACGGGGATTGCGTTGAAACCATTGTGATTTTAAGGATGGTTCCGAGCGCGCGAAGCGAGCCGTGCAACGCCCCCGTGTCGACCTTGAACCGACCGATCACCCGCCCGCCATTCACCACCAAAACGGTATCCTATTTGCGGATCGATTGCCGGGCGACAATCGGGTCGCGGGCGGCAGTGGGCTTTCGAAGAGGACTCATACGACCCGGGCCGGTACGACGAGTGGGTTGAAAGCCAAGCCGAGAGAGCACGCGAAGCGTTCGGTCGCATGCCAAGAATATGGCCCCCTCCACGGCCGGGATACGATCGCGACGCGTCAGACTAAATTTTTATGACAGCTTTGTGTCCTGCAACCGAATTTTACGTTGCGTTTACGTTTTAACGACGTCTACTGACCGACTGCGACCCTAAACCTAGGATCCATCCATGCGTCGCCACCACGTCCCTCATGCGTTCCAGGTCGTCCTCGTGGGGGGCATCGCCTTATTGGGCTGTCTTGGCTGTTCTGAATCGAGTTCACCCGAGGTTCAATCCGTCGACGCGGGCAGCGATGCTTCGGTGGGTGCCTTTGATCCAACCCGGCCGTGTGGGTATGACACGAGCGTTGGCGGCTTCAAATTCGCCATGAATGGTGCCGAAGGGTTCTCGGGATTCCAGGGCCGCGTCTTTTCAGGTCCGGGGGCACTCGGATTTTTTGAGACGCGCATGCAGGCCGAAGGCTGTCGCGTGCTCGTCAAGTCCAATCCGTTTTGTGCAACCCCATGTACGGGTGAGCAACAGTGTTCGGTTGATGGAAAATGTGTTGCGATTCCCCGTCAGCAAGATGTCGGCACGGTGCGGGTGGCGGGTCTCGCGACGGATCTCATGGTGAATCCCGGCATGAGCAACTTTTACAACTATGCCGGCGACTTGCCCTTTCCGTTGGCGGCAGCGGGGACAACGTTGTCACTTTCTGTGCAAGGCGCCGGCGCAATCACAGGGTTTGCGCTCTCGGTCCGGGGGATTGCGTTACTCGAAGGGACGTCTTCTGATCCTATCCCGGCCGGTAGCACGCGCGGTCTCGATCTGGTCTGGACAGCGCCGGGTGACATGGCGGCCGCATCCCGAATGCGCATCTTTGTCAATGTGGACAACCACGGCTCGTCGAGTGCGCGCGTCGAGTGCGATGTTTCCGATTCGGGTAAGTTCACGGTGCCTCAATCCGTGATGGGCCGCTTGCTCGCTCTGGGTGCGACAGGGTTTCCAACCGTAACACTCATGCGCTCTTCGGCGTCTGCGACCCGGATGGAGGTGGGCTGTGTCGATTTCAGCGTCGAGTCATCGCGTACCCAGTTGCTCAACGTGGACGGTGTCCTATCCTGTCACGAGGATATGGAATGTCCCGAAGGACAGCAGTGCGTTACCCCGGCGCAAATTTGTAAACCAAAGTAGCGACTGAACCCAAAGGAAGTACCCGTGAATCCGAAGCAGTTCTCGAAATCAGTGATGACGATCCGGGTGGGAGCAGTGAGTTTCTGGCTGGGTGCCGCGGCCCTTGTTGCCGGCGTTTCGTGCAAAGATTCAGGCAAAGGTGGAGGCGGCAGCGGCGGCAACACCGCTCTAGCTTCGGGCAACGGTGGGTCTGACAATCAGGCCGGCGGCGACGGCGGTCGTTCGGCGGGTGGCAGCGCTGGCGGTGATGCGGTTGGTGCAGGCGGCGCGGTTGACACGGGTGGCGCGGGTGGAACGGCAAACACCGCATCGGGTGGTGCCGGCAGTGGCGGGACGGGCGGAAAACAGACGGGCGGTACCGGTGGAACCCCGACCGGTGGCATCCCCGGAACGGGTGGAACTGGTGGTACGGTTGCATCGGGTGATCCGAAACCAACCTTTACGTTTTTTACCGTCAGCCAGGCTGGACTGTTGACGTTTGCCACGGACAAGGTCAAGGGACTTGGAGGCGATCTCGGAGGTCTGGCGGGCGCCGACAAAATGTGCACCGAACTCGCCCGACGCGGGAGTCCCGGTGACACGAAACTGTGGAAGGCCTTTCTGAGTACGACCAAAGGTGGCGTCAACGAAGGCCCGATTCATGCCATCGATCGCATCGGCAACGGACCTTGGTTCGATTTCAACGGTCGCAAGTTGGCCAACAACAAACAGGATCTGATGCCGGCGGCGGGCGCATCGGGCGGTCGGCCGATGGGCGCGGCCCCTCAGCTTGCGGCGATGTTCACCGACGAAAACGGCGCTCCCGTCAGTGCCGACACGAACACCGTCGACAACCACGATATGCTCACGGGCTCCGATGCGGCCGGCAAACTAAAGGGAACCTACGCGGAAACCTGCAATGACTGGACGAGCTTTGACGACAAGCTCGGTAAACCCTGGATCGGTCACGCCTGGCCGCGAACGCCAAGTAACGGTCGCAACTGGGTTTCCGATCACCAGGCCGGTGGGTGCGGCAAGGGCATTGATACCCGGAAGCAAGCCAGCAATGGGACGCCTACCGTAGGAGCGGGTGGTGGGTACGGTGGCTTTTATTGCTTCGGCGAGGCGACGAAGTAGGGTTCATCGAGCGCTTTTTGACGCCCATCCCACCGCGCCGTTACTTGCGGTACATTCACGCAGGTGTTCCGGCTGCCCGCATCCGCAAGCATCACGTGTGTGGTCGTGTTTGGCGTTGCAGCGACAGTGGATTCGGGTTGCCAGAAAAAGGTCGCAACCCCCGCTGATTCACGAACGGCGCAGAACGCGGCGGTTTCCGGGGTGTTGTCGCTGCCGTATCTAACCTCGAGGGCGATTTTGCCCGGTGATGAAAAGAAAATAGGATTGGTCTCGTCGGAGCCAACCCGTTTGTCGCGCGGGATCACGGTGCTGTGTTCAGAGCGCACCCGCGATCTGCGCTTCATCGATCTCGAAGGCAATCTTCTGCACGCAATCCAACTCCCGAAGGCGAATTGTTTGTTTGGTATCGGCTACGACGACGACATCATCGCAGTCGGCCACGATGGCCTGGCACGGCTCCGATGGGATTCCAGCGTCGTTTGGTTTAATACCGAGGCTCATTTCCACCACGACGTGACGGTGGATCACAAGGGCGACATCCATACGCTCGATTGGAATCCACTTGAGGTTTCCCACCGTGGAACTACCACCAAGGTACTCGACATGGAGGTCGTCACGCTGGGATCGGATGGCAAGATCAAGGCACGTCTTTCCACCTTTGAGATCTTGCGTCCGCTGATTCCGGATTCGGCGCTCGATTCAACCGTTGCGTATTTCAAAGAAGGCAAAGGTGCCAAGGTCGACTGGAACAATCCAACCGATCTGTTGCACCTAAACACCGTGATCAAGGTGGACGACCCGTACGGGCCTTTGCACGCGGGCGATTTTCTGTTGAGCGCGCGCCATCTGGACGCCATTGTCGCGATTGATCCCGTTGGCAAACGAATTCGCTGGCACTACGGCAAGGGTTTTCTAGAGGGCCCACACCATCCGAGCCGGGTGGGTGACGACGGCTTGCTTATCTTTGACAACGGGCGTTTTCGTAAGCACTCGCGCGTTCTTGAGATCGACTTGGACGATACCGATTCGGATGACGATCCCGCGGATGCCGTGGAATGGTCCTACACAGGTGCGCCTGATTTTTATTCCAACTCTCGGAGCGGAGCCCAGAAGCTACCCAATGACAATCTACTCATCACCGATTCGGAATCGGGCAGGATTTTTGAGATAACCGAAGAGGGAGACATCGTGTGGGACTACTGGAATCCCGACATCAAAAAAAGTCGGTCCGGCAAGCCTCCTGAACGGCGCATGATCTACCGGGCCTATCGATTCACACCGAACGAAATCAAATCCCCCGGATTCCTGTCGCTATTTCACAAGGGTCTCACACGCGCCGAACGCATCGCGAACGGCGCGGTGAAATAGGTCCTGCGTCCTCAGGGCAGCCTGGGTGCCTCGAAGGTTTCCTCGGAGGTCAACGACTGTACGAAGGCCATCAACTGCGCGAGTTCCTGCTTGCTCAACTTTGCGGGTTTGAGCTTTTCATCCATGAACTTGTTCTTCTTTCCGCCGGCGACCATCAGCTTGACCGCATCTTCGAGGTTCGCGACGCTGCCGTCGTGGAAGTAGGGTCCTGACTTTGCGACCGAACGCAGGCTGGGTGTTTTGAAGGCGCCTGTGTGCTTCGGATCGTTTGACAC
>ENA-ORBV01013318-ORBV01013318.1-microbial-mat-metagenome-genome-assembly--contig:-NODE-13318-length-12524-cov-5.288985_pt1 | contig 12524 bp, 8 predicted proteins | sample MGYA00237777_ERZ505514 | MGnify/ENA primary metagenome ERZ505514 (study PRJEB26160, sample SAMN06269048) | microbial mat metagenome | isolation source: Oligotrophic lake microbial mat | place...
AATGATACGGCGACCACCGAGATCTACACCTCTCTATTCGTCGGCAGCGTCAGATGTGTATAAGAGACAGCAAAAGCAGTCTCATGGGCAATTCAAATGCATCAGCGGCTGATGCAGGTGGGATTGAATTTGAATTGTTCCCAAACACTGCTGACAAGCAAAGCCTGCATGATGGGTTATTGAGAAACATTTGTAGGCCGTTGCCCGAAGTTTATTGCACTTGATGTTGAAGCTTAGCATCTCAATTGAGGTGCTGTTAATGCCTGAGTGCGAAAGGATTGAACCCTTTGGCCGCAATTCGCTTCTTAGACGTAACGATGATGTGCATCTACATTTAAAAAGCACACACACACACAATTCTGCTGACTCGGCTCTGTTGATGATCAATCAATTGTGTCAAGTGTTATTTAATTGGCACATGAACATGCGAGATTACGCTAATCAACAAAGTTGGTTCATTCGAAATGAGAATGAACTCTTTTTGTAACCAAATCACAAGTTGTCACAAACTCATGAACATGAACAATCACCCAAAAGAGCGTCGCGAGCAACCTGAGCTTTGAGAAATTGATCATGATGATTTGTGGTCTAGATGTTTTTGACATGTTGACATGTTGGTAACCACAGCTGCAACCACAGACTACCTCGCAACTGCAATTGAATTCTTGACCTCGTGACGACAAAAAACAACACTTGTTGTTGTTGTGCAAAGTTGAATCACCTACCAAGTGACCAATAAATCTCTTCCTTGCATCTCTTGATGGTCAAAGCATCCAGCATTCCTTCTTTGGGCTTCTTCCTCTTGGGTGTTATTGTTGTCTCTTATCAATCACTCCTAATTCATTTGTATGACATGGCTTCACTGCACCTGCATAAAATTTGGCCTTGATTTGTACCAGTAAGCATTTCGCCACCGTGGCGAACGTCCCATCACAGAGGCTAATAGTATCAGCAGTTTGTAATGACAACCTTCAAATTCGCAGCTGTTGTGCTCGTCTGCGCTTCGTCCCTTTACTAAACAAGAGACAGTCGTCCGAGGACCACGTTGAAGTTTTCATGCCATTCTTTTGTTCTATATCGTCATTTTGGCACCACCTCAGCGAGTTCGTTTCGAACAATTAATGGTTTAACAACTCGGCAACAACTCTTTTACCCAGTTCCCAGTAGGCTATTACTCCGTGTATCGATTGACAATTGTCGGATTCCACTTAAGTAAATGGTGCTGCAGAATTTCCACGAAGCTCTACTCTCTACGATCCCCCTTAAATAGACCACGGGTACGTGGTGCAAAATTGCGCCACGTTGGCGTCTGATTTTGGGAGAAGCGTATCTTCTTCCTCAGTCCAGAAGAGACAGAACATCAGCTTACCTACCGGTACGACTGCGGCTAGCCAGCTAGCTACGTAGCTAAGCTGGCACATTGCCAACTACTCCGAGTAGCTAGAAGTACGAATAGTTGCGCTGAAGTGTTGCAAACAGCTTGCCATTTCTACGCTTACTGTACTGTACGTACCTCAGGCTGTTGCCTAATCGTTCTCGGATATTACTAGCTAGTAGCTAGTAGATTTGTTACTACTTCCCTCATTTAATCAGAAAGTAAGAAACGCCCCTTCTTCTTCTCTGTCATCCAAAGCCGTTTGTAGTACGATATATACATAGCTCAACTCAATAATAGCAATAGCAACAACAAAGATATATCATGACCATGAGTACAGAGCAATCAGCACCGCGCATTCCCCTTGGTTTGCAAGCAGTATTTTTGGCGTCCAATCGAGGCAAAGAGGTGGACCAACCTCCACCGGAAAAGGCGGCCAGCAAGACATTTTCCACACGCAGTTGGTTGTTTGGTGGTCTTCGTGGTGGAAGTGGCAAATCCAGACGAAGCAAGGGAACCAAGAGCCGTGAAGAACGAGGCAACTTGCAAAAGGTGTCTCAATTCGGAAAGAAACGCACCGAGCGAGGAAGCCTTACCGATTCCGAGTCGAGTTCTGGAGAAGAACCAGTGGCCAAGTACCCAGCATCCAAGCCCATTGAAACTTATGTTCAGAAGCCAGCCGCACCAAAGCCCAAGGTATGTTAATGAGAAGGGACTTGCTGTCATATCACTATGTTATCCAAGCCATCACCTCACCTCTTTTTCTCCTTCTACCTCTTTTTGCAGTCTCCTCTCGGCCGTCCCCCCATGAGTCCACAGGCCTTTTTGGATGTGATGATTCACTCACGTGGGTACTCCACGCGTCGCTACCGAACTCTTCAGACGGGATATTACTCCAAGCCAACCGAATACCAACAGGCGAGTTATCACGTCAACTTGGTCAAGCTGGTACGAAACCACGATGTCGAGGAGTTCCAAGCCATCTTGGAGTCGGGAATCTCTCCCAATCCCTGCAATGCCTATGGTGAATCACTTCTCCACATGGTATGCCGACGTGGCGATGATGATCTTCTCCAAATCATGTTGGATGTTGGCAGCAGTGTGCAAGTGGCCGATGACTATGGTCGCACTCCCTTGCACGATGCTTGCTGGGCGGCACAGCCCTCCTTTGGTACCGTCGAACGGATTGCCAATCGCGACATTACGTTGTTCCACATGACGGACAGTCGTGGTGCCGTCCCTCTGTCGTATGTCCGCCGAGAACACTGGCCTCAGTGGATTGACTTTTTGGAGAGCAAGAAAGACACCTGGTGGCCTCCTATTACGGGTGCTGACAAACCATCGGAACTCGTCGATGTGGCACCCAACGAACGCGTTATGCCGGAACCTCATAATGCCATGACCGTGGAGCTAGCCAGTATGGTTGCTGCCGGTGTCATGAAACCCGACGAAGCAAAGAGTATCATGGAAGATGAATCGCGTGAAAGCCACATGAGCGGATCTGCTTCCGACAGCTACGATAGCGATGATGATGACGACGACAGCAGCTACGACAGTGATGGAGATGATGATGACGACGATTATGATGAACTTGGAATGTCCATGTCCGATATGAATGACATTTTGAAGCGTGTGAGCTACTCGCAAGCCCAGCGCGTAAGCTAAAGCTATCCAGGGGATAAGCCACTTGACCACTGGGCCTGCTATTTCTCTGTGGTTTAGTTCGCGCTGATTTTTTTACATGATAGTAAGAATAACTACTAATTGCATACTACGAAAAAATAACATACGAAGGCATTATATTCTAGAATAAGTAGTCCTACGCGTGAAATCAGTAAGCCAGAAGCAGGCCACCGGATTGAACGTAGTCCTCAATAGGTAATCACTTGGGAAGGTCATCTTCAACCACCATTCCTTTTGACTGATTTCTTGGACCGGAAATTTCTCCCATCCACCACATGAGCACTTGTCCAAGTGGGCCCATACTGGACACATACGGGGCACTACTAATCACCTCAAGCTGCAGCGCAATCTCTCACAGAGTGGACGAAATGGAATTCGACTTCTTCTCCAATGTACTAGGCTCTGGCTGACTACTGTTCCTGAGAGCTGACATGCTGTTTGCCGTGACAGGGCATGACCATCCACTGGAACCCCAATCATTCTTAGTTGTATCCGCCAGCAACTGCATGGCCGAGCTGAGAACTTGGACCCAAAGGAAGAAGCTTCAATAGATGGCTGATTCTAGCTTCAAGAAATAAGAGACCTGTGCGGAAAATTAGTACTCCCGTTTGTGATTGCCGCCTTGCAATACAATACTAGCTAGTACAATTGGTTCGTGCTGTTTCCAGACACCAAATGTTATCTGGCTCCGATGCTCTGCAATCCCTCCACGTGTCTATTTTCGCAACAGTCCAAAGTTGAAACAGTGAATTCCAATTAGTATGTCCGTTCCTATAATAATATGTAACTTAATTCTAGCTATAGCTATGACTATGTTCCACTGACACTAAAATTGTGCTTGTTTGGAGTAACTGTATTTCTTCACAGCAAAGCTTGCTTTTTGATTGTTGCCTTTCTTTCTTTTTCGCAATCAATAAATAATACTAACGACACGGGTATGCATTTAAACACAAAGATTCTCAAAAGAGACGTCAAGTACCTGAACCGAGCGTTTCTTCCTTCAAGTTTCTCTTGCCGCCGTCTTTTTTCTTTTTCACAAAATCATTCCAAATCGACTCTCGAGTCCAGAGCGATTCCATTCCAGTTTTTTTTCCATTACACCAATCATCGACATTGAGGAACCACTGGTCTCTTTTCCCGTCCTCAAATCACAAATATAGAGATACGATGTTTAATCATCTTTACCAGAATCATCTCCACTGTCATCTCCATCGTCATCGCCAGCCGCATCTTCTTCTTCCTGTTGCCGAGTGATTTGCGCCGCATACTGATCACTGACCTTACACTGGACACCGACAAAGTTGGTGACGGTCCCCGAGGCATCCCGAAGGGCGGCAATAAAGAACTGATTCCAAAAGGTCGTTCCATCGACCCGATAATTCAACAAACAAACGGACATGTCGTTTCCTTGTTCAATGGCCTTGCGAATGTGTTCGACGGCTTTGGGGTCGGTTTCGGGACCCTGCAAGAAACGACAGTTGCGTCCCAGAATTTGATCGAGCGAATATCCGGTCAAATTCAAGAATCCTTGACTGGCATAGACAATGGGATTGTCCGGCAAACTGGGATCCGTCACGACAAAGTTTTGTTGGGCCGTCTGGAGCGCCTTGATAAAGGAAAAGTCGGGATCATCCAGAACCTTGTTGGCCATGCCGGCACCATTGGCCAAGAGTCCATCGGCAGATCCATCTCCCTTGACGTATTCCTTGATGAGTTTGTCACCATTTTCATTGCCCAAACGGGTTTTGATGGAATTTTTAAGTTTGTCATTCTCTTCCTTGAGGAGGGAAACACTTTGTTGAAGGGATTCCAAGAGAAACTTCTTGCGGATGCGACTGCGTTTGGCGTGCTCGCGATTGCGTTCCCTATAAGTGAAGGTAGGTATCATTATAAGAAGAAAGATGGATGGATAAGATTGGTTTGCGGACTACTAGAGTTGGTTAAAGGAAAGACACAGCAGGAGACGGACAGACAGAGACAAGTAACTACTTAGCAGTACATACCTTCGATCGGTCTTTTGCTGTTCGCTCATCTTGCGATCACTCCGAGACGATCGCTTTCGCTTGCTCGAAGAGGACGGAGCGGCAAACTGCAAGTGATGACGTTCTTGCGGCGTCTTTGTAAAGGGCACCGCCTGTTGGGTCGGTACCTGCACCCCGGTGGGTGCATTTCCCATGCACAAGGCCGGTTTGCTGGGATCCATCAAATTGGTCGTGTCCAAGCCACCTCCCTGTGGGACGGGAACAAATTGATTGCCCTGTTGTTTGGCCGCCACAATGTGGGGATTATCGCCTTCTCCCGAATTCATAATGTTGGACGTGTCTTGTTGTTCGCTGAGAAAGACCGTTTCACCGTCGGGTGTAAACATGACATCTCCAAAGATATCCTCTAAATTGAGAGAAGAAGGTTGGCCTCGTTGAGCGACGGCATTTGCGGCTTGAGCGGACATGCCGCCGTGGCCGGTAGTAAACAAAGGCATCGACATGATAGACGGACTTGGTTGTTTGTTATTTGCGGAATGACTGTACTGTGGGAGTGTGGGTTGTTGTCAACAAAGAGATATCTAGCAATCTACCAAATATCTATGTAATCTATCTACTGTAGATAAAGGGAGAGGCAGAACAAACGCAGTCTTGGTGTAGCTTTCTTCTTCAAGGCTGGCAGTTAGTTAACTCTTTTGTCTCTCGCTGTTGCTGTTATTTCCGATTGAGATTCGATCGATTGATTGCATCCACAACGATAGATAGTTAGTTACCTGGTCTGGTTATTAGCGGTACAGCAAGTAGGTACAACTTGTACTGCGACCGGTGGTACACGTGCTACTAGCTAGCTAGCTAGATAGCTGCACTAACAAGAGAAGAAGCACTCAACTGGCCATCACCTTCGGAAGAAAAAGACAAGATCCATGCACCCTTCTCTGGTCTTTTCGGACGACGAGGAACCCGGCAGTTGACTATTGCAAAAGTAGTACATTAGGTGATCGGAAGCTTTATGCGTCTAAAGGTTTGATGCGTTGAACAAAATCTTTGCGAGGTCTGCCTAGGAATGACTCAGATTTCCTTGAATCAATCATGGAGATGACATCAAAAGAACATTGAGTCGTTTAACGACTCATTAAAAAGAGTGCCTGATTGTGAGGGGCCGATCATTGATTTTCACCTCCGCCAAAGCACGCACCTGGCGAAATAAGAAAGATCGATATGACGACTATGGCGTTGTTGTTGTGATGGACGGAAAACTATTAGCCGCAGCTTACTTGTACTGTAGTAGTTGTTCCATTAAACTTCGAATAGCTTGCAACTGAACTTCATAGAGGCCCCCGTCAACACAGTAATCTCTAAAGCCATGTCGTCGACTCTAGTACTACCAGGCAACTTTCTCGTCCAGGGAAATCGTTCTGATGTCACAGCCACACCGCTCTTGATTTCCAGTGTCGGTTTGTCCTTTTGGGGTGGCATTGATCCTCTGACGGGCATTGTCGTCGATACCTCACATCCATTACATGGCATTTGTGTTGCGAACACGATAGTGTGCTTGCCATCGGGACGAGGATCCTCGACGGCCTCCCAAGTGTTGCTCGAATTAATTTTGAACGACAAGGCACCAAGGGCCTTTTGTTTTCGGGATGTCGATGGCATGGCGTGCGTCGGTGCCATTATTGCCAAGGAAGTCTTTGCAAATGACGGCGCCAAGAACATTCAAATACCAGATATGATTCATATAGGACAGGAAGCCTATCAAGAATTGCTGCAAATACAAGCATCGAAATCGCATGGATATGTCTTGCCCAATGGAGATTTTGTCGTGGGTGATTCCAGCCGTGCTGTAGAAACAGAACTAAAGCAATGGACTCAAGACCACAGAAATGAGGACTTGCCAGGACCGTCCTATACGGCAGAAGAACAGGCCATGCTAGATTCTTGCACGAGCGATGCTCAACGAATGGCTTACAGGGTCATGTTTGAATATGCTCATTTGGGAATTGATCCCAACGATGCGACAGCAAGACAACCTACCTATCTAGACATTACGCAAGCCCACATTGATGGATGTACCTACATTGGACCCGGAGGCCTGGAATATGCCCAACGCCTGGGGCGAGCGCAAGGCCAAGTCCAAGTCCCCACCACGCTCAATTCGGGTTCGGCCGACCGTCGGATGCATCAACACCTGGGGGTTCCACCGACCTACGCGGCCAATGCGGTGGCGCTCGGGGATGCCTATCTAGCCTTGGGATGTACACCCTCCTTTACCTGTGCTCCGTATTTACTATCGACCGAACCCAAACTGGGCGATCAAATTGCCTGGGGTGAATCCAATGCCGTCGTCTTTGCCAATTCCGTATTGGGAGCCAAGACGGAAAAGTATGCCGATTATTTGGATATTTGTTGTGCCCTGACGGGAAAAATTCCAGCCATGGGAGTGCATTTGGACGACAATCGAAAACCGCAAATTGTCCTGGATGCCACCGAGATGCTTCGCGACTTGTTGCAGGCCATGGACAACAACAACGACAACAACAATGTTGCCATTAATTTGGAAATGCTCTTTCCCACGTTGGGACATGCCTGTGGAAGTCTCAGTGATGGAAAAGTGCCAGTCCTGGTGGGGTTTGAAAAAGATCCCAAGTGGGCCTCGCTCGTTACCAAGGATCATTTGAAGGCTTTTTGTGCCGCCTATGGTACCACTGGATCGTCACCTCTGGTCCACATTGAAGGTGTCACTCCCGAAACGATTCAAGATCCCAATTTGACCATCCATGCCCGACAAAATAGTGTTTCCAAGACAGTCACGTGGTCTCATTGTGAAGAAACCTTTGCCTTGTTGAACAACAGCAGCAGCAGCAGCAGCATAAATGCCGAAACAAAGCCAACCAAAATTGATTTGGTGGCACTGGGCAATCCTCATTTATCGGTCCAAGAATGTCAGGATCTAGTCACTCTCATCCAAAGTTTGTCTTCGTCCTCCTCGTTATCACAGCCCCTCACAAAACATCCCAACGTTCGCATCATGGCCTGTCTCTCTCGTGAAATTCACTCGCAAGCAGATGCCCAGGGCCACATTGATGTTCTCAAAGACTTTGGTGTGGAATTCATCAATGATACCTGTTGGTGCATGTTGCTGGATCCTCCCGTGATTCCACCGGACGCCAACGCTATCATTTTGACCAACAGTGGGAAATATGCTCATTATGGACCGGGATTGACCAATCGCAAGTTCCGATATGGAAGTACGGTGGAATGTGTTTTGACAGCCACGACGGGAGAATATCCATCGACTTTCTTTTCGAACAACAACAGCACTGGTACAACTCCAGCATCGCCCAAGGGTATACCACATTGGCTCACAATGACGGTCCCGTCTTTGCAACAACGACAATCCCGCAGTTTTTCAACACTTACTAGTCAGCGTGATTGGTCACAGCGGTCGCAATCAGGGTCGGCGTGTGTACCAGCAAGTCTGGCCCGGGCAAGGAGCGTTCATTTTGAATCGTCCATGAATACAACTGCCCGTTCCATGGGATGCTTTGCCTTGCAAATTCTTAGAAAACTAAAGAAATAGGTCACTTTTGTTGATAGGTTATATGCCGTTCACAGTTTAGCTTATTCCAGTTGCCAAGGAAGGTGCTGTACGAATGACAAGGCCATTGATTCGCTAGTAATGAGAAGTTTCCTGAACATCAGTTCTCGGTATGACTGTTTTCTCTCTACTTTGGATGTTAAAAGAATCATTGATAAAGTAGTTATTTTGATTCTGAGTCAATCTACTATCTATCTAGTAGCTAGTAGCTAGATGTCCCCAGTTGGGCTTGTGAGAGCATCCTTGGCCCAACATGCATTGGACCGTCTCGCCACCAAGTAGTATTTGCAGCATTGATTTGGTTGCATCCGCGAAAACGGCGTGCCGTCCAAGCACTCGTCAGTCGTGGCAAATTTGAAACGAGAGAAGAGAAGGAACTGAGAACACGAGTGATGATACCTACCGTACGCTATGCATCGATCCCATACATACTAGCTAGTCTACTAGCTAGCTACTAGCTAGCTAGCTACTAGCTAGCTAGCTAGCTAGCTAATAGTACTGTAGAACTGATTGATGCCAGATATTGTACTTGTACTTCAACAGTTATTGTAGCGACAGCATAAGCACAAAATTGTATGCCGCTTGACGAGTTTGGCTTTGTGTCGTGCCATTTGAGCAGCTACAGGAAATAGTACATAGTATGTATCTCAGTATCTGAAAATATTCGGCAACATACGGATTAGTTGAACTGTTTAAACGACAACATCGAAGCCTGAAATATAACATATTGATCTAGCTAGCTAGCATCCATCATCATCGCATAGCACACAATAATTATGACGGAAGCCAAAAAACAGCCCCCAATAAATCAAAACATGGAGCGTCAAGATGCAACAAAAGCAGGCGCAGATGCAGCCACTGCAACAACGGCCCAAGCATCCTCCACCAATGAAAATAGTGTAAAGAAGAAAAAGCCGAATCAGAGAGAAGAAGACAATTCCTGTATGGCAAGCACATTCAAAATGATTGCTGCTGTTGTGTGTTGTGGTTGCCTTTTTGGAACGGGTGCCGCCTGTGGTGATTGCTGTGATGGTTGCGGTTGTTGCGATGATTGAACATCTTGTGTGAAACTTATAAAATAAATTCATTGTGTCCATGCTATTATTCATAAATAAATAAATGACGGACCATAAAAGAAGGCTGGCCAGAGAAAGCACCAGCAATTCACTCCACTGTGCCCATTCTGGAAGAAAGTGAGCATTTTCTTTAACATTCGCTGGGAAACGAAGCGGGCTGAATGAGCAATTAATGCCGGTGTTTTGGGGATGCCCTAATTCCACGCTAGAATAACTATCGAATCCGAAACTATTCTAAAGAGGGTAGCATGGAGCTCTCCACTGACTCTAGCTAGGCAGACATCAAGCAAGACCGTCATGGCATACTAGCAACGCCATAAATTAGAATAACTAATGTCCACGATAATCTGGAAAATATCGAGTCGTCTGTTTAAGAAGTGCAAAAACTCTCACACAATTCAAATAACCGTTCTCGGTCTTGTGCCAATCGTTCAAACCCACATCGATATGCTTTGGTGCTAGTCCCCGAATACCATCCTCCCGTTGTGGTCAATTTCTGGCCACTCAGACCGCACAAATACGGAAAGGGCGAATCGTGGGCGATTTGATTCCGCATGGGAGCACCGGCATACAAATTGTATCCCAAAGCTGTGCTCAAGGTCGTACAGGGATCTCCTGGATGACAGGCATTGACCAGTGCTTTGCCTTGTAAGCGTTGACTCCAGTGGTGACTTAACATTCGATCACATTGTTTCGATTGTCGATAGGCCGAATCATTGTCATATCGTCGTCGTTGAAAATGGACGTCGGTTAAATCCAAATCCCCCGCCCAATCACTGGCGACATTGACAATGTGTGTTGTTGTTGTTGCAGATACACTACTAGTAGCACTGCCCGTATCATCACTATTATCCGAAGCTGTTGTTGCCATGACAAAATGATCCTCAAAGGCTCTCATCATAAAATGATGTCCTAGCACATTGGAAGCGAATTGTTTGTCCACTTTGACCCTGCCATGGTCTTTTTGGTTCCGTTCCACAAATTTCTGTCGTGGGGGACATTCGGCAGCATTGTTGACCAGTATCCCCACTTGGTAGTCTTTATGGCTCTTGCTATTGTTGCTTTTCACTACAGTGGCAGCAATTCGTTCTTGCAATTGTTGGACGGCCTTCCAGTCACTCAAATCACAAGCTTCAAAGGCTACCTTCAAGTTTGGATGTTTTCGTTGAATGGACTGGTGGACGTGGCTGCCCCGTTCTTGACTTCTCCCTACCAATACCAACCAATATCCGCCAGCCGCCACATCATCCTCACGGCTTTGGCTTCGTTCATGAGCAATGTATTCCGCGAGGGCTTGGCCAATTCCTTGTGAGCTGCCGGTAACAATGTCCACTACGACTGCTACATGTTTCTTCATGTTGTTACTATTATTATCAGGTAGTGACGACTGATGGGGGGTCATGGAAAGAAGAGCTGCCAGGACAACCGCCGCAAGGTTCATGGTCGAAGAATTTCTTCTGTGCTTTTGCAGTTGGGTTCGCGAAAAAATGAAGAAAAAGATCGCTTCGTCGCGGATTATCCCTAACCTTAACATTCATTTCCCAATCAATCTACTATCTCATAGCTATGGTTTAGACTAGAGGTAAGGTAGGTGGGCGTTAATTAACGGGGGCTTACTAGTGCTAGACCCCAAGCAAGCCAACCTTTGTCTTCTGACTGAAAGTTGGCCAGGCTACTTAGGTCCATTCTTAACGAGTGCGAATGGTTCGTACCAATTCTTGCCGTTCGCACGTGCGAACACATTTCATTCTTAACGAAATGCATGTGAGTTCGCATCCTTCCTACTAGTCTTTGTGCTAAATCAGCTTAAGGAAACAAAATCTCTTACACTACTAGAGTACCAGTAGCAATGGTAGACTTTCTACGACCGAGCCAGACGAGTCGTCGCTGAATTGTTCGTGCCACCTTTTTTTCGAATCTCATCTCGCCGCGTCATTCGTCATGCTAGCTAGTAGCAGCAGCGCACGCTAATCTATTACAGTGCTCCAACAGTGCCAAAAAGAGTGTTTCAAGATGGCAACGATTGCTGGTTTGATGGCTGCTATCCTCGCTTTATTACTACTGTTGGGTCTATGGTAATGGCACTGATCAGGATTGTGGTGTTTACAATGTGGTGAATTCATTCTTATCGGTACGAACATAAGAATCGAGCGACATGTCGTCCGCGTCTTCTGATGATGAAGCCGGTTTGGGCACACCCAGTACCCACTTTAACAGTCCTTGGAACAACACAAATCACTTGAATGACATCCTGCCTAATTCTTCGCATGTTGCTAGGGAGAGATTGGATGCATCCACATTGGCTGTGCCCGCCTTGCCATCGTTTGATAGCATGCAACCAATGAGTGTCCGTGCATCGACATTGCAGGCAATTGGCAATACGCCTGCACCCGGGGCAAAAAGGAAGAGGTCTAAGAAGAAAAGCAAAGCCAATAAGTCTGAGGTTGCAGATGTGTCAGCGGTTAAAGACTCAGTGGTGAGAGAGTCAGTGGTTACCAGCACCAGTCAAGCCTCTGCAGCTGCTGTCAAGCGTCGTGCTGCTACGAAGAAACGAGAAAAGAAGCCATTACCGGCATGTCTTAAGGACGTAAAGATATCCGAAAGAGAACGCTTCCTTCACCGGCCGGAAGACAGTGATGTGGCCGGTGAAGTTGTTGAAGTTTGTTTCGCCATTGTAACAAATGCAGAAACAGTTGATTTAAAGAGCCTCAATTTAGAACAACTAAGACGCCTCGTCTAGAAAGCCGATTCAGCCCAATGGTTATCAGCGACTCCACATTGACGTGTGCGACACTGCGTCAGAAACATAA
>ENA-ORBV01013319-ORBV01013319.1-microbial-mat-metagenome-genome-assembly--contig:-NODE-13319-length-12523-cov-3.462960_pt1 | contig 12523 bp, 11 predicted proteins | sample MGYA00237777_ERZ505514 | MGnify/ENA primary metagenome ERZ505514 (study PRJEB26160, sample SAMN06269048) | microbial mat metagenome | isolation source: Oligotrophic lake microbial mat | place...
TGACCGCGAGGCCTCCGCACATGTCGCCGTAGAGCGTGCAATAGCCGACGGCGATCTCGCTCTTGTTGCCGGTCGTGAGCAGGATGGAGCCAAACTTGTTCGAGAGCGCCATCATCAGCACGCCGCGCACGCGCGCCTGGATGTTCTCTTCCGCCACGTCCCGCGGGCGGTCGGCGAACAACGGCGCCAGCAGGCCTTCGCAGGCGGCGACGGCGACGGCGATCGCGATGGTCTCGAAACGCATCCCGAGATTCTCCGCCAGGATCCGCGCGTCGTCGCGCGAATGCTGCGAGGAAATGGCGGACGGTAGTGACACTCCCATGACGTTCCCGGGACCGAACGCGGCCGCTGCGATGACGCCGACCACCGCCGAGTCGATCCCGCCGGACAGCGCGATCAACCCCTTTTTGAAACCGCTCTTGTGGGCGTAATCCCGCAGCCCCAGCACGAGCGCGTTAAACATGTCTCCGCATGGATCCGGTGCGAAGCTCGGATGCAGGCTCGGCGCTTCAAAGGGCGCATTCGTCCCGCCCGGGTGGCGCACGTCGACCACGCGGAGATCTTCGGCAAAGGCCGCGAGGCCCGCGATCACGCGTCCTTGCGCATCACAGACCAAACTCCGCCCATCGAAAATCAACTCATCGTTGCCGCCCACGCAATTCACGTAGGCCACCGGACAACCAAGTGCGCGCGCGGAGTCGGCCACGACGATGTTCTGGCGAACGTTCTCCTTGCTCGCGTGCCACGGACTCGCGGAGATGTTCACCATGAAGTCGCACTTCTGATCGGCGAGCTGGTCGAGCGGTACGCGACCATTGTAGAGTCGGCGCGTGCTGATCGAAGGATGCGTCCAAATGTCTTCGCAGATCGTGATGCCAATGCGATAACCCGCGTGCTGGATCACGGTGGGCGCGGCCGCCGGTTCGAAGTAACGGTCCTCGTCGAACACGTCATACGTGGGCAACAGGCACTTGCGCGCCATGGCCGCCACTTTGCCCCGGTAGCAAAACGCGGCCGAGTTGAAAAAGGGACGTCCCCGGCCCGTCGGATTGGTTTCCACCGTTCCGATCAGGGCCGGCACGGCTCCAACCGCCGCCGCGATTTCAAGGAGCGAATCCGCCACATCGGTGACGAAACGGCGCTTGAACAACAAGTCGCGCGGCGGATAGCCGCAGACCGCGAGTTCAGGGAAAATGACGAGCTCGGCCCCCTGGGCAACGAGCGCGGCGTAGGCGTCGAGAATTTTCCGGCGATTGCCGGCAAGGTCACCGACCGTGGGATTGAGCTGAGCTAGACCGAGGCGCATGAAAAGAGATGAGCGGGAAACGTGAACGGGTTTCCAAGGCGTGACAACTCGCAACCCGGGCTTGCGCTCTGCGTCAGGCCCACGATTTGCTCTCCCTTCCTTTTATGCGCTTCGCTTTGCTCCGCTCGGTCCTTCTTTCCCTGATACTCTCCAATTGCGTTCAGGCCGCGGAATCGCCGGTGACGCTGACCCTCGAGCAGGCCCTCGCTTCCGTCGAGGGCGTCAACCTCAGCGTTCTTCTCAGCCGGGAAGCGGCCGTGCAGGCGCTCCAGACCTTCAATCAGCAGCGCGCCAGCATCCTGCCGATCGTCAATGGCAGCTTGCAGCAGCGTCGCTCGCAGGGCGTCAGTATCGCGACGGTCGTGGTGGCGTCCGGCCGGCCCGCGAGTCGCTTCGACGGCCTGCTCACTGCCAACTATCTCGCGTTTAATCCCGCGGTTTTCTCCGCCGTCAAAGGCGCGCGCCTCGGCGTGCAAGTCGCGCAGGAGAACGTCCAAGCCGTCATTCAGGAAGTGCTGGCCAATGTCGCCGACACCTATTTCGCCCATCTTCGCAATCTGCGGCGGGTCGACGTGCTCGACGCCAACATTGCCCGTGCCAAGTCGCTCCTCGATCTCGCCCGCAATCAGCTCAACGCCGGCGTGGCCACGCAGATTGACGTCACCCGCGCCGAGGCCCAGCTCGCCTTTGCCGAGCAGGCCCGGCTGCAACAGGCCACCGCTGTTTATCAGAGCGAGTTGTTCCTGAAACGACTTCTCGACCTCGAGCCCATCCGGGAACTGCGACTGGCGAACTTCGAGGTCCAACGCGTCAACCCGACACTCTTTGGTCTCGCCGAGGAAAAGACCGCCTTTGAAAAACGCGCCGACTTCATCGCCGCGCAGACCGCGCTCGAACAAACGCGGGTGGCGATTCGGACCGCCACGTACGAGCGCCTGCCGTCGTTGTCCTTGAGCGGCAACTACGGCCTCGCCTCCGCCCAATACGATGATGACAGCAAGCAGGAACAATGGAGTGCCGGTGTCGGCCTGAGCATGCCGATTTTCGACGGCTTCCGGACCAGTGCCAACAAGCGCATCGCCCTGTCGCGGCAACGTTCCCAGCAGGCCCGCGTGCGGAGTTTGGAGTTGCAGATCTCCTCTGAAATCCGCCTCGCCCTCCAGGACGCCGGCTCACGAAACGCCCAGATCGCCGTGGCCAATACGAGCGTCCGCCTCTCGCAAGAGGAACTCCGTCTCGCCCAGCAGCGTTACCAGCAGGGCGTCGCCGATAACCGCGAAGTCGTCGAGGCGCAAGAAGGCTAAGGCGGGGCCCGCTGCGACTGAGCCGATACCGACCATCGCGCAGATTCGCCGCACGATGCGAACTCCGGCAGCGCGGGTTGCGGCCCTCCTCAACTCGGCCTTCGGTATTTGGAAGGACCGACCGGAGTGGAAGGGCAAGTCCACTCTGGAGGTCGCTGCGGAGTTGCGGCGTAAAGCCATGGGCCGGTCTCGCGCCTGACGCGGCGAACGTCAAGCACTTCAGGGCCGTTCGCGGGCTCAGCGCGTGAGCCCGGTGCCGATGACAAAGTCGGCACGGCCTCGGTCTTCCTCGGCGAGGGCCGCCGCGTCGTGCGCGGTCTCACTTCGGAAGCTCGCCGTCACGATCCGTGCGCTCGGACGCAGCAGGCGGAGGGCCTGGACCAGACCGCCGTCAAAGTCGGTATGGAACTGTCCGACCACCAGCACCACCGGGCGGTGGCCCGCCGCGGACGCGGCCGCGACGCTCTCGGCCATTGTCCAATCCCACAATGACTGGGCGCGGAAGGTGGCGTCGGTGGAGGCCTGCTCGTCGGCGTTCATCGGGGGGCCGCCGTTCATGAACAGGTCAAAGTCGGCGCGGTAACGCCCCGTCGGCGGGGCATCGGGCACGCGGAAGAGGCGTTGCTGCTCGACCGTCAGCGAACGGAGAGCCTCGAAGCCGCTCCGACGCGCGAGGCGGACGTAGGGCCGGGGAGCATTCGCGGCGACGACGGGACGGCCCGCATCGCGGGCGGCGATAACCATGTCGCGATGGCCGGGCGGCCAGTTGCCGGTGGGGCTGCCCGCGGCATCGCGGCCGGTGCGGCGGACGAGGGTTCGTTCATCGGAAAGCCCGCTCAGAAAATCGTCGAGGCGGGATTGCTCGTCGCGCTCGAAGAACTCGAGGGCGAGGGCGGTGCGGCCGTTCGCGGGGGAAGCGGCCAAGAGATCGCGCCAGAGAGCGGCGGCGGCGGAGAGGCCGGTGGGGTTGCCGTGCTGCTCGCCGAGGATCACGACGTCGGCCTCCTGGGATGCGCCGACGAGATCGGCCCATGACACCGGCCCGCCACGGGTTTCAAAGATGGCGACGGCGCGAGAGTGCTCGTTAGGCACGCCGACGGCTGCGGGTTCGGGCAGGGGCCGGCCGGCGCATGAGGAAAGCATGGAGGCGGCGAGCGCGAAGATTGCAAGAATCGTGCGGTTCATGCGGGGCCCAAAGGCAAAGGTAGCCGGGCGGCGGGCAAGAGATTAGAACGCATCGGCGATCGACTGGTTCAAGGCCGCGAGCGCCGGTCGGGGGTGCAGCATCCACGGCCACGTCCGGTCCGCGGCGGGGCCGTCGGTGGCGGAGCTGGCGCTCGCGGTGTCGGCGTCGCGGGCCAGCGCGGCGAGGGCGGCCGCGTGCCGCGAACGGTACTCGGTGAGGGCGGTGTGCATCCGGCGGTAGGCGGCGCGGCGTTCCAATTTATTGCCTTTGAGCGCAGCCACCTCGCGAAGCCCGGCCTGTTTCGCTTCGGAGGCCGCGGCGTCGTTCAGCAGATCGGGCGAGTGGGAGGCGGCGTGGGCGCGCCAGGCCGCGCGGGCTGCGGCTTTGGAGGTGGAGGGGGGCGGCATTCCTGGGACGTTCAGCAGCACCGTCGCGGAAACGACCGCGCTGGGTGCAAGCAGAAAATCGGGTTTCCATGCGGCGACCCAGGCCTCCATCACGCGGTCGTAGTTGCCGCCTCCCAAGCCGTGGACAAAGAGTTCGCACCCCGCGAGCCGCAGGAGCATGGTCATCAACAGAGCCTTGGGGACGAGGGGCTGCGTGGTGCCGCGGGCGAGATCTGACCACATTACGCGGGCCCGGGTGGTGCGATTGTCGAGGTGCCAGAGGGGCAGTTCGACGTCGCTGGCGGTGGAGGCCAGGGGTCGGATTCCGGCATCGGGGTAGCGCTCCGCGGCCGCGTTGTACGCGGCGATGCACGCCCGGGCATGGGCGAGATGAGACCAGTCGGCCACGATGGCGCGGACGAGCGACGTGGTCGCGATTCGGGTGGCCGTGACGGCGTTTCGGATGGATGAATCGGGGAGATCGGCGGCGGAAAGGAGGTCGGCGGTGGCCCGCGTGGCCTGGCTGGAAAGGTCGGTCGCGGCGGCGTTCAGACGCATGGCCGCGACGACGGAATCGACCGCGCGGCGGATTGGTTCGGCGATCAAGGCTGATGAACTTGCCGCGGGGTCGCCGTTCCACGGAGGGAGCGCGGAGGGTGGGGTGAGGCGGTTGGGCGTTGCGAAGGCGAGCGTGCGTTCTTCCCACGCTGCGGTGGGAAACCGGAGGTCCATCGGCGATTCCGGATCGTGGTCCACGACGACCCAAGCGGGGAAGGCGCCTGTTCGCTCAGCGGCCGCCTGAACGGCGAAGACTTTGGCGAGAATGCCGGCGTGCCAGAAACCCGGTTGGTGTCCGGACATGATGACCGGGCCTTGGATGGGAAGTCCGAGTTCCGAACGGAACGACACGATACCCGCGGCGATTTCGGAGCTTGGGGAGTCGGCGGCGGTGTTCGGCACGCGGCGGAGCGGGGGCCGCCACCGGGCGTCGGAGGGCGGCGGCTCGATCGTGATCGGGTTCAGGGGGAGAATCGATGCCACGTGTTCGGGGTACGGGTGATCGGGTGGGGAGTCGTTCACCGCGAGCGTACGGGAGCATCGTCAGCCGCCGCAAGGGCCCCGACAGGCGGAGCGGGCCGCCCCGGTTTCGATGAGGTTGTGGATGGCGGAAGGTGGGAGGGCCGACGCGTGGCGGCGGAGTTCGCGATGAAGGACGAGGCGGTAGTGCTTGAGACGCTCGCCGGCGTCGTCGAGCGTGCCGCCGAAGGTGCGGGTGAGATCGTTGTAGATGAGTTTGACGGGGAGTTCTTTGACACTCAGGCCGGCGGCGGCGGATTGAGCCCAGAACTGCATCGGGAAGGCGTAACCCGAGACGGTGGGCCGGAGTTTCTTGAGGGCGGGGACGCGGTAGGCCTTGAAGCCGCAGAAGGAATCGGTGAGCAGAGTGCCCAGGCGGTGGGAGAGTCGGGTGTTGATCTCGGCGGTGATTGAGGCGTTGATGTTTCTCCGCTCCATGGGGGGGCGGTCGTTGCCGGTCATGGGCAACAGGTAGCGGGAGCCGCTGATGATGTCGTGGGAGGAGCGGGCGGCGGCATCGATGAAGAGCGGGATCGCCGCGGGCTCGTGCTGATCATCGCAATCCATGGTGATGAGAAGGTCGAAGCGCTCCTGAACGGCGAAGCGGAAGGCATCGCGGAGCGAGCGTCCGTAGCCGCGGTTTGCGGAATGGCGGATGGCGTCTACGCCGCGCTCGCGGGCGATCAGTTCCGGAGTGCGGTCGGTGGAACCGTCATCGATGAGGAGGAGGCGATCGGCGTGGGCGCGCACTTTGGCGAGCACGCCGGGGAGGAACTTCTCCTCGTTGTAAACCGGGATGGCCACGAGCGTTCGCATGGACGAAACCTCCGGAAAAAATCAGCACGCGGCGGGATGTGACCCGACCTTCGCGAACCCTCAGCACCTGACTGCGCCCTACGGCGGGGAACGGATTCGCCCGGGAAGGATTCCTGGGGCGGATATAGACAGTTATCGATACGTCGCGTGATATACGGAACGGGCGGGCGTGAAGTTCTCTTCACGCGGGTAAATAGCCGGTGTCCGGGGGCTGGGAGCCGGGCGGTATCTCGACGACTTGCGGGCCTCTTCCCGCAGGTGGTTCCGCATCTCGAAGGTGGCGTCGCGGGCGTTGAAGATCAGGTTCTCGATTGCCTGCTGTAGGTGCGAGTGGTCACCGTTCACGAGAAGGCACTCAGGCAGCTTGGCGTCGATCCGCAATTTCCACTTCTCCCAGGCGGTGTCGGCGTCGTCGATGCCGCCGACGCCGATGATCGGCATGCGTCCAGCGAGTCGGCGGGCGATGCGCGCGACCAGCGCGGTCGAACGCACGCGATTTACAAGTGCACTTCGACACAACTAATCTGCCCTTATTGCATCCAGCAGCATCGAGTACTCGATTTCTGAGCGACCAACCATCCTCAAGCACTTTACCTCGACCAGGCACGCAGAGCCTTGCTTTGTACAACACCATGTGAATCGATGCATTTCATCCCTGCTTGGTTCGCTCCGTGTGCTGTGCTCATGTGATATGGACAGTGATGACAGTAGCTGAGCTGATGCAACCTATTCAACATCTGAAGCGACCACCGCCTAGACTGCTGGCGGACCCTAAGCGGCTGCAGGTCATACAGCGGTTGGTGGACAAGCCACTGGATGACTCTGTTAGTGTACGTGTTGTGGATGACGGAATCATCCAGAGACAGTGTTCTCACCATGTATTCATTGCTGCCATCATGTAGGGGCGGCGGTTTTCTCAGCCACAAGTACACAATCTCGGCATCAACAATTCCAGAGCACACCGTCGCGGTCTCTCGCAAGCTATTCCTGCAGCGGCCATAAGAAAGGACCAACAAGATGCAACAGGATCAGCGCGCATCCGCCAGTTACCTACAAAGCATGTATGCGTCGTCATGGTCGACGCTTGGCCCTGTCTGTACGCTGAGGTCTTTCTCGCTCTGCGGTGACACTTCTTATGCAGAGACGCAGTGTTAGCGATCTTAATCAATCGCCGCCGCACTCTGAAATGGGGACCTCGTCTCCTATGGCTGACCCATCTTCCCCGCAGCCATCTGCAGTCCGAATCCCGTCTACTCCATTTCGGCAGTTGAATCGAGACAATGGGCTAGAAGACGGTGATGTGAAAGACGTTAGCCGGGCCGCCAGAGAACGCCTTGCTACGAGACCCGTTTCATCGGAAACGGTAATGTCTGATTTCATATCTGGTCAACTGAATCATAATGTGCTCAAAATCATATATCGTTCCGGCATAGCCCGGTGCTGCCGAAGCGGAGGAGCCAGAATTGTTTCCGCATTTAGAGAGTGAGCAGGTATGCACGAAGCTTATAGCTCATACAACTGAAGTGCTCTCTGCTTACGTGATCTTGTTTGCGACAATGAAGTCTCGTGGCAAGCACGCCAGAAACGTTACACAAGTCTATCTGGATCTGGTCGCTTATAATGAGCAGGAACCCAGCATCTATCCGCAGTATCAACGGTATGCGTGCCAGTTCAGGGCTATGCTATTGATGTAGCTGTATGGTGATGATCCAGCTTGGTTTCGCGAGCTTTGAAGCAGCTGTATTTATCTAAACAAGGATGTGCCGGATTGTAATCAGATCGCTGACGGAGCTTGCAGAAGACGATACAGACGATACAATAGATGAAACAAGATTTGATCTAGCTAAATCAATAGCTCGAGAAATCATCCAGGTCTGGCAGCTGTTTGAATGATTTGGAATTTTGCCAGATCCGAGCCCTGATACATTGCGCCTGTGTGTTTTAGGGCCGCTATGGGATTGTGGGGATTGTGGCTGCTCTCCCACAGAAAGTGCGAGCTGCCTATTTTTTCACAGAGCACCCCATGTGGCAAGGCTTGCTGATATTCTGTTTGTTGGCTCACATGGTCGTGGCCATTGCGGAGAAACAAGCCCAGACACCACCAGACTGGCTGCTGGCGACAGAATTGATATTCTTCGTACAGTACATGGTGGATATGGCGCTGCGGTTCAAATGGGGGTCTCAGGCGCTGTTCGGCATAGGTATTTCAATAACCCACATGTTCAGAATGTGCATCTGCAATCTTATCATGTGCGCTCAACGAAGTACCTGCTTGGGGTTTGGTTGTATTACGTCAGGATCAAGCACAGGTTGTCGAGTGCCCGTACTGCTTCGAGCTCCAGGTGACGGCAAGACCAAGGTGCACGAACGATTAGTTTCTATCGACGAAGTTTGGGCTGTGCTGGACGAGCGGGTGAGAATCAGAATGCGCACTGCATTTAACACGTACCCGATTCACGCAGACATGCTATTTGGGTTTACAGCTTGCAGACGAGCGGCAGTTCGTCATCACAGAGCGGATGGCGAACCTAGCGGACGTGCTCATCTGTCTATGCATGCTCGTGGAATGGACAATTGCTTTTGAATCGGCTGATGTGGCCAATTATCGCGTGTCTCTAGTATTTCTGGGCTTCAGGTATGCAATCAATTTGATTTATGGTCACGGCTGCTTTGATTATCCTGAGAAGAACTCTGGGTTTCAGGCTCATGTTGCGATGGCGCAAGTTGTTCGATACGTTCAGATCATTGTTGAAGGCCCTTCAACTTTCCATTCCTTTGCTTTTGTTGCTTTTGTTCTGCTTGCTGCTTTACGCCACCGGTGGCGTGCGAATTTTCGGTCAGGTTAGTGGTCGTCCCCGTTACAAGGTTTGAAGTATCGTGAACCTACTTTGCGAGCGCTGCTGGTGTTGCTGCATCAGGTGGCAAAAAGCAACATGGAATCAAACGCTCAGAACCGAACTAGGCAATCTTTCGGCATCGACAACGCGTTCGCGCAAGTGGACAAAGCCATGTTCTCGCTCTTTGTATTGAGCAGTGGCGAAAACTATCCGGAAGTGATGTATGTGGTCCAGTGTTTTGCATCCGTCCGAACGAAGAAGCGTGATTCTAAAGACGGTGGTGCTTCATTTGCTGCTCCTGGTCCGCGCACCAACACGCAGGACCGACGCGTACGACGCTTCCCCCTGGAATTCAATTTACTTCATCGTATTCTACTTGTCCGTTTCCGTCTTGCTGCTGGCAACGCTGCTTCCACGAATTGTCCACTATCATCAGGTGCTTGCATGGCAAGGTTGAGTTTGCCGTATATGTTCGTCTGGTCTGACGAACAGTTTCCCGTTGTGCTGCAGGGTTACGCAGACATTCTGTCCAGGCGTTATGAGCGATCTCTACCTAATACCGTGTACAAGATGTTTCTGGTACACCATCTTCAATTGAGTGTGCTGCAGCTAATACTTTTGTTACTTATCCATCGGTGTCGCAGTTATTGTCTAAACCGTCTGGAACTCAACGAAAGTGCTTAGGAGTCGAAAACAAAGGTTCATCGCTCGCTTTTGATCGCCTAGCTTGTTTAACCCCGACAACAGGGAGCGGGGTTGACTCATTCTAGTCTTTGATGTTTGAACGTAGATTGGTTACACTTTTGGGAAATGTTGCATCTTGGTTCAACGGAAGCAGCCCAAGAAGCTTTCGATGGAGCAGTGGACGAGTGTGTGTCAGACGATGAGACGCCATTTGTGGACAGCGTCATGTTTTGGACTCTATGCGGGATTCATCTACGCCCGTACCGTCTACCTTCACTGCTCAGGTGGTGTATTGTACGGTCACTGCGCAAACTGCGCCCACTCACGCTGAACGTTGTGAGTGAATGTGTTGGTAAACGCAGCTGGACCTGGTTGGAGAGTATTCGCTCAAGAATTGACGGCACAGTGGTGATGTCAAAGTTGAAGATAATGGACGAGTCGTGGTGGTTTGTCCGCCTAAATGCTCTTGCCGGCTACACGGCGTTCATCTGCGCACTCGCTGAGGCTACAATATCGGATTGGAGCACTCGAGGAGCTCTGATTGTGGTTGAAGCTTTGGCGTTTGGATGGCTGTGCATTCACTTTGTCGTCCGTGTCTTGTTTACCCCGCAAAAGAGATTACGAACACCCGAGCTCGAAAGATTCAACAATATCGCAGTACGTGCGAGCGTTCCGTTTGCACACGTTTACTGTTCTTGTTCATCATGCTCAGTGTACTGCCGCGTGTAACTTTAACCAGTTCTGCATGTCCATACTGGCGCGCGTGTTCCTTTACTTCCCGACCCACTCAAGTGTCAGCGACTCTGATCTTGCTAGTCAGTCCCTGATCGAAGCCGTGCCCATGGCGGGCACGGTCCTCCGTGTGTCATCTCGTATGTTCTGTTTCTTCTACCTGACCCGAGCAGTACTGATGCTGCGCCTGCTGGCTCTGTGGCGCGATTTTGCTCTGCAACTTCCAAGCACAATCAAAGAGTTATACTGGCTGTTGCTGGTTCTGTTCATCTCACTTTACATGTTTGCGCTTGGTGGAATGCATCTGTTTGGCCACGTGGTGCTACCTTCCACAATTCCTGACTATCAGCGATTCGATACCTTCGTGCACGCCCTTCTTTCGTGCTTTCAATTATACACCGCGGCCAACTGGGGTAGCTTAGCTGAGACCTATATGGCGGCTTTGAACGGGTCTTCGACCTGGTGGTACTTCGTGGTGTTTTATCTGTGGATACAGTACTCGGTGGGAAACCTTGTGGCTGCCACTATCTATGACAAGTTTGCCGCAATCTCGTCCAGGGAGGATGGCAGTGATGGCGCCAATGAAGTGGCTCAAGATGACTCCAGCACCGAGGACAACGCGGCAGAAGCAAAGTCGGAGGTGGACGTTCAAATGTCCGGTGGTGCTCGATTACTCCGATGGGTGGATTATCTGTGTTCCCCTTGGTCTGTCAATGTTTCGCAGACACGCAGGTCAGGAGCTCCTCAATCTGTACAGCAGGCACCAGTGGTGACTGTACCTGCATCTGCCGAAATGAACGAAGATGCTTTTGGCGCTCTCGTGATGACGAAACACACTCCTGCGGCTCCTCTCTCGTCTCCCGGCCCAAGCGAGAGTCAGGCGAGTATACAAGGGCCTGATGCCGCAAGCCCTGTTTCGGAGCACAGCACTCCCCACCAGGATCACATCGAACAACTGCATCCGCGTGGCCGCGCGGCATCAGATATGAGCCCCGTGAATGCTATCGCTCCTTCCTCTTCGAATTCAACTGAGCATGTTAAGGGCGGTTATCAAGTCTCAGCTCTTGCAGCAGCGTCCTCCCCTGCCAACATTGTTTCGAGCGCGCGTGGTGGCCGTAATTCCGCATCCGGCTCATTTTTCCCAACTCCACCTTCGGGCACATCGCTGCATCATACCGGCCCTATGAATCCATCCGCTCAGCGAACAGACAACGCTAAACGGTCAGGAAATGCGCAGTCTGGTCGCGACAAGTACCGGACACTGCCGGCTCGAACGCAACCGGGTCCAAGTTCGAGCTCTGCGGCCGGCTCTGCCTCTGCAGTATCCGGTGCTCGCAGGCACCTCCGCTATGGGACTAATGCCAGCACTGGAACTCCGCACAGTGACTCTTCGAAAGTGCCGACGTTTGCCGAAAACTGTGATTTTCAGCAAGCCGATCGGGAGTTCGCTAGTATTGCGCAGTCCAACCCGCTCCAGGCTGTGGCCAGCAAGAAAAGCGTGTCTTCGGACAATGGCTCGAATTCGAACGTTTCCGAATAAGTTTTCGTGAGTGTTGGCTTGCTGACTTGCGATGCTCCTGATGTTCGTTAAACGTTGGTGCATGTGTGATGCAACGTACAGCCTTCTCGAGCTCGGAGATCGTTTTGATCGGTTTCGCTTGTCGACTAGTTGTCTCAATAGATGCGGTCGCCTTGCGATCGCCTTGTTCGGTGTTTCAATGTCTTTTATTCATTTACACACTTGTCAACCGCTTCTTCGCTTGAACCGCATTGCACGGATCTGGCCAATTACGAAGCCCTCAACTGCTCAGTCCGGATCGAGCTCAGAGTCACAGGTCCTTGATCGACGCCTTCGTCGAATGCAAAAAAAATCATGTGACAGAATAGGAGCTGAGCCGCATGCAAATCAAGCGAGCCCTCACAGTTTAATTGCAACGTGATGCCGAGCTCGGTTTGCGCCCGACGCCGGCCCGGGGCACGGGTGACTCTGTGCCACGTCGGACTCGACTATGCCACACTGCACACTAACGGGCGATCGACGTTGAGTTCTGACATCGTAAACTCCATGTCATCGGTGTTGTTGGCCCGGAGTCGCTCTGGATGCGTTGACTGAATTGCCAGGACAACGCTTGTACGCGGGTTCTGACGACTGTGACGCTTGATTTGTTCGTCAATATATCTCCCAAAGTTGGAAC
>ENA-ORBV01013320-ORBV01013320.1-microbial-mat-metagenome-genome-assembly--contig:-NODE-13320-length-12523-cov-3.433794_pt1 | contig 12523 bp, 12 predicted proteins | sample MGYA00237777_ERZ505514 | MGnify/ENA primary metagenome ERZ505514 (study PRJEB26160, sample SAMN06269048) | microbial mat metagenome | isolation source: Oligotrophic lake microbial mat | place...
AGTCTCGTGGGCTCGGAGATGTGTATAAGAGACAGGCAATTACATCGTGTTCACCGGCCTGAAGGCCCCCGGAATCAAGATCGAGGCCACCTCCGTTGCCCCCCAAGGCACCAGCGGCACGCCTCGGGCCCCCATGAACGCCATTCAATTGGTTCCGTCGGCTCCTGCGGCCAAACCAACCCTGGCTGTTAAGAAGGTCGCAACCGGCATCGAAGTCACCTACCAGGGCACCCTGCTATCGCTGACACCGCGCGAATACATGATTTTGGACTGCTTGCTGCGACAGCCTACCCAGGTCTTTACCCGCTCAATGCTGATGGATAAACTCTGGGACTATGATCAAATGGTTGGGGAAGAAACAATCAAAACGCATCTGGTGAATTTACGCCGAAAACTCAAGGCCGCTGGCAGTGTGCAGGAGCTAATTGAAACCGTCTATGGAGTTGGGTATCGATTGCGACCGATTTGACTGGTTTCAGTCATAACCTACTGGCATTGCTGAATCGATGTATGATTTTCCCTCATCCCCAACCCTTCTCCCTAGGGAGAAGGGAGCTGGAACTCTTGTCCCCTCTCCTTTTGGGAGAGGGCTAGGGTGAGGGCAGATTGAGAAATTCATATTTTCATTCAGCAATGTCAAACGACTCAATCCCAGCATTACAACCTCAGCATTAAATGTGTTTAAACAACTTCGCTATCGACTGCTGGTCTCTCAACTGGCCGTGCTCGCCGTGATTTTGATGGTATTTGCGATCGCCGTCCGCGTTGTATTTGCCCGCAGTTTGCTTAACCAAGTGACAGCAAAACTAGCCGCATTGGGGCAAGGAGCTGGGGCAAGTGCCGAATTTGAGGGCGGCATATTTAAACCAGATGACGATAACGATATAGGAGAGTTAATTAGCCAGGAGCAAGGGCTGCAATGGTTTGACTTGCAGGGAAAGGTGTTGAATCAGATGGGAAAACACCTGTTAAATTTGCCCCTAGCCAAGACGAATCAACCAAGACCCCTCCAGGTGATTCAACTGCAAGCGGGCAACGAACGGCTAGTGGGCGTGACCGTGCCATTTCTAGAGAATGATTCTAGTCAAATAATTGGCTACATTCGCGTCAGTCAATCATTAGAAGGGTTTGATGATACCCTGCGTCGCCTGGATTTGGGCTTAGCGGGTGGAATCGTACTGGCACTAGTGCTGAGTGGAATTGGGGGGATTTGGCTGACGGAGCAAGCCATGCAGCCGATTGAGCAAAGCTTTCATCAACTGCGACAGTTTACAGCAGACGCCTCTCATGAATTGCGCAGCCCTATTATGGCGATTAAAAGTAATGCAGCCGTTGCCCTAAAATATCGCGAAGGTATGCGAGCAGGCGATGCCGAAAAATTTGGGGCGATCGCCAGCGCCACCCAGCAAATGGCACGACTGACTGAAGATCTGTTGTTTTTAGCCCGAACGGCTCGAACGCCTCAGCCGATTGGGCGAGCCGTTGACGTAGCGATCGTACTGGCTGATCTGGCAATGCTCTATCAACCCCGAGCTGAAGCAAAATCCCTCAGTTTCAGGATCACTGCGGCCAGCAACCTTTGGGTTAAAGGCGATGCCGCTCACTTGAGCCGCCTGTTTAGCAATCTCTTAGACAACGCCCTGCACTATACCCAAACCGGACAGGTTGACATTAAGGCGGTTCGAGCTGGATCTCACCTACAAATCAGTGTCCGAGATAGTGGCATTGGCATTGCGCTTGACCAGTTGCCGTATCTCTTCGATCGGTTTTGGCGGGCAGACCAGTCGCGGGCTTATTGGTCGGGTGGGTCGGGCTTGGGACTGGCGATCGCCCAAGATATTGCCCAGCGCCACGGCGGCAAAATCATGGTGACTAGCCAAATCAACATCGGTAGCTGCTTCACCGTTACCCTGCCAGCGGACGCGTCATCACCCAGCTAAATCGAGATGAGGTGGTCAGTCGCCCATCTTTCCGACTTCTTGACTTTAAGTTTATAAAGTGAACTTGGAAACTTCACACCGGGTTCACGCTATGTCTAAACTTATCTTATTGGCAGCGATCTCCACCCTCAGTATCGGAGCCTTAGGCCAGACTGCTTTGGTTTATCCACAGTCTGCCGTTGCCACCACCTCCATTAATCGCAATCAGATGATAGCTGAAGCCAGCGATGGCGATGGCGAAGTCCCCGATGACCTAGAAGCCTCAGGACATACCAGTACCTCTGAAATCGCTGAAGCCAGCGATGGCGATGGCGAGGAAGCGGATGACTTAGAAGCGGCTGAGAATACCGAAGCCAGCGATGGCGATGGCGAAGTGCCAGATGCGTTGGAAGCCCCTGAAGACAGGCAAACATCTTAGCAACCTGTTGGCCAACCCACAGTCCCAAACACTAAATAGTCCAACTTTGACAGTCCAACTTTGACCCTCACAAGCTAGCACAGTAGCTAACGCGGTCTAACGTTTCGTTTAAAGGTAGCCGATAAAAACCTACATCCCGTTAGGGGCATTTCTAGGAATGCCCTGAATGGAACTATCTGCCACTTTCTCTTTTTGGTCATCCAAATTTAATCAAACGATTCATGATGCTGTCACTCTTTCCGAGTTCTTGACTTTATTTCTATAGAGTGAGATTGCGTCCTTCAGACTAGTTGCACTCTCATACTTTAGGCTGGTTTCACTCTATTGATTTAGAATCGTGCAGCCGTTTTAAGCCGTTTAGGCATACAACAGACATCTATGAGGGCGTTTAGAAGGGCATCGCTGACGATACACCCTTATAGGTGTTGGATGCTATGGATTCTTTTCAACTTGAATCCCGTAGTATGCAGCGCTCAGTTCAACATTTTCTTTTACGAAAACACTATGACCTCACTTATCACCAATCGAGCTATTTCCCTATGTTGACGCACCTCAGCAGATTGGCGATCGCCGCCCTCATCAACAGCGGCTTATTAGCCATGTCCGCCCCATCCCTGGCCAACACCACCCAAACCGTTTTCTACGTATCGACCAGCGGCAGCACTGGGCAGGTCAATTACGATATCCATCTGAATCCAGACTGTTCGCCTGCGGGTGCTACCCCCGTCTACGACTACCACAAAAAAGCCGACGGCAGCATTCGAGAGCTAAATAGCCTAGAGCAAGAAGGCTATCGCATCGTCAATCAGACTCTCTCTGGCAACTCGGTCACGCTGATCATCAATGCCTTTGAAGACCACGGCATCGAAAAACCGATCACGATCACCTCATCTCGACTGGGCAACGGCGCGTGCCAATCTCAGGCATTTATTACCATTGATGGCGATCGCACCCAGCTATCTCATGCCCATGTAGATGTAAATCGCAGAACTATGTGGGGGCAAACGGTAGGGCTACAGATTCTCAGCATTTCGTTAGTTGGGTTAAACCAGCAGACTGAAACGATCGCGTGCGATGCCAACTGTAGCTATGGCCTTTAGAAGGTATGGCCTGTAGCACTACTACAATTTGGGAGATGGCTTGATGTGGCGCGATTCTCGTTTGCAGCTCTTGCTGGCGATCGGTTCTTTAACAGTGATGGCAGGCGCTGTCCTTGCCCCCAACTTACCGGAATTAATTCATCAACTTCACTTTGAACCGGGCATTGCCGGGACGTTGGTGAGTTTACATTTTTTGACCGTGGCGATTTCACTGCCGCTGCTGGGAATTTTGGCAGATTCGATCGGAGCGCTACCAGTTCTGATTCCGTCGCTGATATTTTATGCCGGGTTTGGCATGGCGGGTGCCGCGATGGATAGCCTGGTGCCGCTGATGATTACACGGGTGTTGCTGGGTGTGGCGACTGGCGGGTTGACGGCAGCTAGCCTGGGCTTAGTGGGCAAACTCTACCGAGCCGATGCGCGATCGCAAGTCTTGGCCTATGTGGCCAGCACCATTAGCTTGGCCAATATTGTCTACCCGCTGCTGGGCGGCTGGGTGGGTTCGTTTCACTGGCAATGGGCGTTTTATTTATATGGCGTGGGGCTGCCACTGGCGGCGCTAAGTCTGCTGCTGCTGCGAGACGGGGCAGCCGATCAGGAGGTCGCCGGGGCCGCTAGCCCACCCGGTAGCGAAATCGCGGGAGAACTGCTGCCCGATGTGGCGATCGCCCCGCTACGCAGCAACTTGTTTTTGCTATTGCGCCATCCCCACACCGTCGGACTGCTATTAGCACTAGGGCTAACGTCGGGCACCGTTTACACCTCCATTGTCTACGTTCCCCTCTATCTGCGCACCGCACTAGGTACCAGCACCCTGTTAATCGGGATTATCCTGGCTTCAAAAGCACTGGGAGCCACCATTATTTCTGCCTTTGGCGTCCGCCCGCTGGTCAAAGCTTGGGGCAACTTGGGCGCGATCGCCCTCGGCTATGGCGTCATGGCAGCGGCTTTGATCACGATCCCCCACCTGCAACAGATTTCGCTCATCTTACCCACGGCTCTCCTATTTGGGATGGGATTTGGCATTGTGGTACCCAGCCTCTATGGGCTATTAGCCGATCAAGCGCCCCTGCAACTCCAGTCCAGCATTTTGGCAGCAGGCACCGGGGCGGGCTTTTTAGGCCAATTTTTGTTTCCTATCCTGTTTGCTCCGGTGTTTGGCCAAGTTGGGATCACAGGGGTGTTTTATACCGCTGCAATTGTAGCGTTAGGCGCAGGGTCACTCATTATCGTGCGATTAAGTCAGCAGCGAGCTAACCCTTTGCATAGCAAACGCTAGTACTTGGTGACGGAAGTGTGACTACGATTACAGGCTCCCCAGACAAGGGGCTTAAGCCCCTTGTTCAAATGTAGGCAAACTTCCGCCGTGCAGTATAAGTCAGGCATAGCAACCGCTAGACAGGCATAGCAAGTCATACACAATAACCGATTCGAGGCAGGATGACCAATACAACATCATTTCTGAACCAAAATTACGATGTTCAGAATTTGGGCGTCAGCGATTCGGCAGTCGCCGCGTCAGCCTCCTCCCCATTCCAGCTTGATCCCAACTGGTGCCCGATCCCGGCGCGTCGAGAAGATCGCGGCAGGGTCAAAGTTGTCTGGCTCCAGGGCACCCCCTACGAAATGGGATACCAGCACGGGATGCTGCTGCATGATGAAATTGCCTGCCTCCCCCGCTGGTTTATTCGAGCCTTAAACCTGGCCTCAACTCATCTGGGGCTAGGACAATTTGCGCGGCGGCGATCGTTTCAAGCTGTCATAGACGAGTGTGCAGGGCTGGCCGCTGCCACAGCAGATTTGGGGTTCACGGTAGAAAGCTGTTTGGCGATCGCCTTTGGGGACGTATTCCAGCAGCTCCTACGCGATTCGATCCCGATGCTGTTGGGGTATCAGGTAGATCTTCGAGACGTTTTGCCAGCATTAGAGCTGGGCTGTTCGCAAATGGTGGCAGCGGGCAGCGCCACGGTGGATGGACGGCTGTACCACGGCGATAGTTTAGACTGCCCCCGCCAGCCGATGAGCTATTGGCTCAACCATCCGACGGTGTTTGTGCGGCAGCCCCATGACGGCATTCCCCATGTGGCGATCGCCGTTCCGGGTGCCGTGTGGCCCAATTCGGGCTTAAACGCAGCGGGCATTTCTCTGGCCTTGAATACCGTCCGTCCTGCCCGGTTTGGAGAACTGACGCGATCGGGTTGCAGCCATGTGCAGATGATGGCGCAAATCCTCAAATATGCCACCAGCTACGCCGCAGCCCGCAGTTTTATTAGCGCCCAACCGCAGATGAAATCTGATTTGATTTTGGTTGCAGATGGCAGCACTCAACAGGCGGGGGTATTTGAAATGACGGGGCGGCAGCTAACCGTGCGAGAACTCGATGCCACCGGGGTACTGTATGCCACCAACCATTTTGTCACGCCCGAAATGCAGCACCGGGGGCGGCTCCCAACCCGCTCTAGCCAACTGCGCTATCAACGCTACCAGCAATTGCTAGAACCCGGTGCCTGCCATTCACGCCATGGCCAGATTGATGCCCAGGTGATGGTCGAGATGTTGCGCGATCGCATCCATCCGCAAACATTGCAGGAAAGCCCGCTGGGCACCTACGACGACAACCTGACTTTGGCGACCAACGGCGCACTGCGGCAAGTTGTATTTGACCCAGCCCGGTTAAACTTTTGGCTGGCAACGGGCAACGTACCCGTTCCGGCTAATCCGTTTGTCGGGTTTTCGTTGGGTGAATTGCTAGAATTGCCGAATGCGATCGCCTGCCCATCGCTGCCCTAACGGTGACCCATTAGATCTGCTGCCCTACTGACCTTGTGCCCTAATGGCATTTGTGCTTGGCGGGCGAGGGGGCGACGTCGTTGGACGGGTTGAAATCGAAGAAATTGACGGGCTTGAGCATGAACCCGATGTACGACACGGGCATCACAGGCCAGTCTTCGCAGCGGGGGATGTGGTTGTGGTTGAAGGTGTACCACACCACCAAGTCAGTATTTTCAACCGATTCGTTGGCCTCGGTCCACTGGGGCAGCCCCTCACCGCCTGCGTGCTGATTGGGATAATTGCCCGCCGGGAAGTATTCATCTGGATCGAAGGGCGTCACCCAAAGGTGCTTCGACATATAGCCGCCCCGCTTCATCACGCTAGATTCGGGGTGAGCAAAGGGTAAGCCGTTTTCCCCATGCACCAGTTTGTAGCCCACCGGGTAGCCCATGCGATTGTGGCTAGAGGGGTTGACGATTTTCCAGTAGCGGGCTTTGAACGGGTCAATCAGCCGCTGGGCGTCTTGCTCGGTGCCGAGCAAGGTAGATTTGGCGTAGAACGCATTGCCGTAGGGGTTGTGTTCACCCAAGGGGACGGCTTCGGTATCGACCTCATACACAGAGTTGTTGTTGCCATCGATCGACATATCCATCCGCATACAAAAGACATGCTGATGGTTGGGGGCATAGAGCTGTGGGGATAGTTCTATGCCATAGGGCGTGGTGGTTTCCGGCATCAACGCCCCGGTAGTCATCATCCCCGTCAGCTTCACTTCATATTGAATTGTGCCGTCCTGATAGAAGTACCAGAAAAAGCCATATTCGTAGTTGCCGACGGTGGCAATGAACGACAGCACTAGACGCCGCGATCGCCGCACTTCTACTTGATCCGTCCGCCAGTCGGTATGCTTCCAGAGGATGCCGTAATCCTCCTCATGCATACAGATGGCATTTTTAATCTCAAAAATGTCGCCTCGGGTGTTGGCCATCACCGCATCAAAGTAGCGAATTTCGCCGAGGCAATCGCAGCCCAACTTCAGCGAATTGGCCAGGGTACCCACGCCATATTCACCGAGATCGAAGGCATTTTTGCGCGCTTGGGTAATGTTGGTATCCCCGTAGGGCACGGTCATTTCTGCGAGCGATGCCCGGTAGAGAATGGGGCGCACCCGACCTTGATCTTCATAGCCCACGGTGTAGAGCACCAGCCCTTCACGCGGGGTGAAGCCAATCCGCATCTGCCATTTTTGCCAGCGGATCTCGTAGCCGTCCCGCACTTCAAAGCTGGCTCCTTCTGGCTGGATAATCTCTAACGGCTTTAGATCAGTGCGCAAATCGGTCACATGTTCGGTGCTGTAGTTGCTGGGTGCCGTGGGCACGGGCACCACGCCATGATCTTCAACCCGCACCACTTCCATGGTGTTTAAGTCAACCACCACAATCAGCCCGTCAATGGGGTGGGCGTAGAGGTTATCGGTAGGATTGTTGCGCACCCAGCACAGTGCCCGCGACAGCCGCCGTCTGCGATCGCCCTCTACATCATCGTCATACCAACCCGCAGACCACGGATCGACACACACCAAGCTCATATCTGTAATCCCCCGCTTGGCCATCGCCGCCTGAAAGTCAAGATTCGATGTAACCGCCGTTTCGCAATCAAAAAACTCATCTAGCGCAATGGGCGGCTGCACGTTGGGAATATGCGTCCAAGACACCACCGATGATGCCGTTAGTGACACCACAGCTTCATAGGTGTAACCCGTCGTGTTATCCAGCACAATAATGAAAGCAGCCCGCTCAATCGGCATCCCCGGCTCAAAACTGAGCACCACACTTTTCAACGGTTCGTGCAGCGTAATCGAGATAAACCGCACTCGTTCACCTAGCTCTTTTTCAGTTTTGAGCAGGGCGATCGCGGCCAGAATTTCGCTGGCACTCAAGGGTTCTAAAGGATGCAGGGCAGATGATGCGATCGCGTTGGACGATGCCGCAGGCGAATTATAAATGGCGGTCATACTCGAAGTTCTCCTTAACTAAAGACGACACTATAACGGGTGCATCCGTCCGTCGTAGAGACGCGATTAATCGCGTCTCTTACCATACGTGAAGACGCGATTAATTGCGTCTCTTACCATACGTGAAGACGCGATCAATCGCGTCTCTACCAGATTGGGATGTTGATGCTGCTTTAACCGAGGACTGTTGGCGGATCAATTAGAGTTGACCTACTTTACAGGCACCCCAAACACGTAGCAGCCGCGAGGGGCTGAACCAGATTGGTGTAGGTGCTGATCGGTCGTTTCGCGAAATACCTGAACGTGGTCGAAACACAGATCGATCGTAGAACCAGAGAAATTTCCTGCCGACAGCTGAGCATAGGTTTGCTCCCAGCCACTAATGCTATTTGCCTGTTCGTCAATGTCTCGACAAACGCGATGGGCAAAGGAAAAGTCCGTTGAACGGCCAGCAACCTCAAAATCGATAGTCGGCTGGGGCGATCGCTGAAGCACCATGGTGGTAGATAAAGGTGTAAAACAGCCATACAGCCGCAGTCAAGTTTGACAGGCTGTCATAGTGGTTAGGTTAAACCAAGCGCTGGGGCAGGGTTGTATTGAAGGCTACTCCTCCCGACACCTACTGGGGGCGCAGGTGCGATCGCACCTAGAATCATCGCCGTGGGGCACCACATCCCTACAGACCTGGCACATAGACCCGCGATCGCCCACCCTACGTTTTTAAATCGATCGCGCAAAGCGCGAAACCAAGGGTAAAGAGAAGAAGAGTAAAGGGCAAAAGCGCAAGAGGGTAAAGGGCTAAGCAGTCCACGAAACACCACAGACAACTCGAAAACCAATGATGCTGTACTGGAAGTCTGCGCGGTTGTAGTAGCGACACGCCGAGCGGCAATTCCTGGGATAGTTGAACCACGAACCGCCCCGCAGCAGCCGTCTGGCCTCTGGATTATCGTTTTTATTGTCATCAACCCAGGCGCGGCCATCATTGGGCGCACCCGCATAATCTTCATGCCAGTGGTCTAGACACCATTCCCAGACATTGCCGTGCATATCAGATAGCCCAAAGGCATTAGCGGCATTAAAGCTACCAACAGGAGTCGTTTCGTTCCGATCAACGCCCTTGATGCCACATCCGTAGGTGTAGTTGCCATCGTAATTGGCTAGGTCGGTGGTAACCGTGGCTCCAAAGTGGAACGGAGTGGGAGTTCCAGCGCGACAGGCATATTCCCATTGGGCTTCTGTGGGTAGGCGGTAGTCTCGTTTGGTGTGACGGGACAGGCGACTACAAAACTCCACTGCATCTAGCCAAGACACCCGCTCAACCGGGCGATTATCTCCCTTAAACCTTGAAGGGTCAGGTGTTAGCGCTCGATTAATTTGAGGAAGAGCAGCAACCGCTCTCCACTGTGCCTGGGTCACCGGATATCTACCCATACCAAAGGGAGGAACAGTGACTGAGTGCTGAGGTTTCTCACTGTCTCCACTCTCTGCTTCTCCCTTCGGTGCACCCATCAAAAAGGTGCCGCCTGGAATTAGCACCATTTCTAGCTCAACGCCGTTGCCCAACTCTTCTATAAAGAACTGTGCTTCTTGGGGACGGCGCTCTATTCTGAAGCGGGACGGAGAATCTTGAGTAGTCGTCATAAAAAATAGGGTGGGTTGAGCAACCGTTCGAGCTATTGCCTACCAGGATACCCAACCCGGTTCCCAGTTTCTTCCAATCGCTGTCCAGCGATCGCCGCCATGCTGGGCATGGCAGCAACCCCGGAAGCTCCTGCTTCCCGTGCTTCTAAATCAGTAGCTCCACCTCCAACATGCCAGCTTGACCTGCATAATTTCGGGCGCTTGAATATTTCCAGTGGCACGCCTCTTCCACATAGCCACGCTTCAGCGGATTGTGATGAATATAGTTCAGGACGTGTCGCTGCATTCGGTCATCTTGAATCAGCATCGGATGAAAGCCCTCTTGCCATACCTGGTAGGTGGATTCTGTTTTGTGAGGCTTTTTATGCGATCGCAATTCGTCTAGCCAGCCTGCACGGTGCGTTTCTTCGAGGCACTGGATGATCCGCTTTGCCGTGAATGATTTGAACGATTGCATTTCTCTCGATAGATTATCGGCAGCGGCAATCATATGTAGATGGTTTTCCATCAGCACGTAGGCATGCAGGGTCAACCGTTGTTCGGCTTGCAGGAATCTTAAAGATGAGAAAATGATGTCGGCTACGGCAGGTTGGCTAAAGAGCATTAGCCAGTTGACGGTGGAGCAGGTAATGAAATGTGGGCGATCGTTGATAACTCGGTAGCGGGAGCGTCCCATGGCAAGTAATGGTTTGCGACATGTTTAGCATTCCCGGTTTGGAGGAAGCTGGAGCTTCTACCGGAGGTGGCCAAGCGTAGCTTGGCTACTGTGCGACGGGTGGATGGCTGGGAGTGATGAGGCGATCGCCCAAAAAAATCCGATCGCCCAACAGAAACTTATGGTCGCGGGGTAGGCGGTTCAGAATGGGCACGTACCACTTGATCAAGTCATAGGTCTTTTGAATGATGGGTAAATCTTGCATGGGTATAAATTTGTGGGCAGTGCTACATTTATAAATCGATCGCGCAAAGCGCGAAACCCAGAATAAAGAAGGGTAAAGGGCAAAAGCGCAAGAGGGTAAAGAGCTATAAAGTCCACGAAACACCACAGACAACTCGAAAACCAATGAAGTAGGACTGGTCGTCTGCGCTGCTGTTGACGCGACACGCCGAGCGGCAAAGCCAGGGATTGTTGACCCACGAACCGCCCCGCAGCAGCCGATTGGCTTCTCCATTGAGAGTATCATCATTGTCTAACCAGGCACTGCCATCAGCAGGTGCTTCTTCATAGTTGCTATGCCAGTGATCTAAACACCACTCCCAGACATTGCCATGCATGTCATATAGGCCAAAGGCATTGGCCACCTCAAAGCTACCCACAGGAGTTGTTTCTTCCCGATATTCACCCTTGGGTCCCTTGCCGTAGGAGCCTGACCAATTATTACTTTTATCATCGGTTCCACGATAATTTGCCAGATTAGTAGTAATCGTTTCTCCAAAGTGAAACGGCGTTGTTGTCCCGGCTCGACAGGCATATTCCCACTCGGCTTCTGTGGGTAGGCGGTAGTCTTGTTTGGTGTGACGGGAGAGGCGACGACAAAACTCAACTGCATCTAACCAAGACACCTGCTCAACAGGCCGATCATCACCCTTGAAATGTGAAGGCTCAGGTTTTAGCGCTCGGTCAATTTGAGGCAGAGCCGCAACCGCGCTCCACTGTGCCTGGGTCACCGGGTACTTACCCATTAAAAACGGCTCTACACTCACCTCATGCGGTGGGCTTTCATCCTCATAGCGCTCTGGTTCATCGTCTGGAGCACCCATTACAAAGCTGCCGCCAGGAATCGGCAGCATTTCTAGTGTCACCGCATTGCTCAAGCGCTCGACAAACTGATTCCCCGACTCTGGACGCCGCAACGTCTGAATATGCGGAGCGCCCTGATCTTTCCACCGCATCAAGGTTGAGCGCAGCGTGGTCTTCGAGACTTTTTCTCGAAACAGGGTCGAGAGCAACGTCCATAGTTCTGGAGCTAGGGTTTGCCGCATAGATTGCTCGTCGGCTGCTGAGGCAGCAGCAATTTCTGCATAGGTTTTGTGGTTCCAGGTGCCTGCCAACAGCGCGCGCTGCATATCATTGAGGTGAGTTCCCCTTTCGGCAAAGATAGCTCCGTCTACTAGCTCAAACACACTTTCAAACAGCATTTGGGTGGGTAGAGCGGCTAGGTCTACAAGTCCAACGTCAACGGTGGCAATTTGAAACTCAAATGGCTGAAACTGTTGTGGCAAGATTGCTTGAGATGGCAGTGCCTCGGGCGGGGCAGGGTCGTCGTCAAACACAATCGTTGCTATCTCAAAGGCAAACATCCTAACGATGGGCTGACCGTCTAGCTGATGACGCGGCTGCACATTTGGCAGCAACCCTGCGGGCAACCGCAAATCCACGCCATCTAGCACCTGATAGACAGACCGCACCTCCGCTAATGGCACCTGCTCTGGATCAACTAATGATTGCCCAACCACTGCGGCGTACTCTAGCAGCTTGGGATAGTGTTTGAGCTGCGGTGCTAATTCCTGAGTGATCAAAGAAAGGCTAGCCAGTTCTGTCCGGCTTGCGCGGGATAGCCCTGTTCTGTTGCTAGCAGTTTCTGCCTGCTGATAGGCAGTGGCAATCTGCCGCACAACGCGCTCTGGATCGATA
>ENA-ORBV01013321-ORBV01013321.1-microbial-mat-metagenome-genome-assembly--contig:-NODE-13321-length-12522-cov-9.892085_pt1 | contig 12522 bp, 11 predicted proteins | sample MGYA00237777_ERZ505514 | MGnify/ENA primary metagenome ERZ505514 (study PRJEB26160, sample SAMN06269048) | microbial mat metagenome | isolation source: Oligotrophic lake microbial mat | place...
GGGCTGGGTGGCGGCGGGAATCTGCGCGGTCATGCTGGCGGGTGGGTTGGCCTCGGTCGAGGCTGCCGCAGCCGCGCAGCCCGCCGAGCCGCCCGCCGCAGCTGGCGATACCGAGGCGACGTCGCCGTTGACGGCGCCGGGACATGGCGTCGGCGGCCGCCATAGCCCGATTGGAGAATCGGTCGGTTGAGGTCGTGGGTGAGCGGACAGAGTTCTCCTCGACGTGGTTGTTGCCGGACGGGACTATCCGGAAGGCCATGTCGTCGGGGCAGGTCTGGGTGCCAACCGGCCGGGGCGATGGGTCGGCGGTCGAAGATTGGCAGCCGGTTGATCTTCGTTTGAGGAAGCTGGCCGATGGATCCCTTGTGCCGACCTCGGCACCGTTGGATATACGTCTGTCGGGGGGTTCGACAGCTCCTGGCTGGGTTGACCTCGCGGCGTTCTCGGATGGCGTGGGGCGGCTGCACCGGCTGCAATGGAAGGGTGCTCTGCCGGAACCCAGGATTGAGGGGGGTCGGGCGGTCTACCCGAGGGTGACCGCTGGTGTCGACCTGGTCGTCGACGTGTCACGCGCCGGGGTTCAGTACAACTTCGTGTTGCTCGAAGGGCCCGCCACGCGGGATAAGGCGACCGAAGTCAGGGCACTGTTGCGTGGTTTGAAGGTCCGGATCTCTGTGGATGGGGCTGTCGCGAAGCGTCGGGGGGGCCAGGTTGTGTTCTTTGATGGTTCTCGTGAGGTCTCGGCAGTCGGCCAGCCGGAGGTGTGGGACTCTGAGGCGGACACGGTGCGGGAGCACCCCGTTTCGAGCCCTGGCAGGCGATGTCCGGTGAAGTCCCAGCTGGGCCGTTGCCGGGGTTGTTTGCCGGGGTTGTCGATGATGATGGAATCGATCTGACGGTGCCGGTTGAGGTTTCGTCGACTACGCCGGAGCCACAGGGTCCAGATGTCGTGGCCATCACGGATGCCATTGATTCGGTGGTTGGCGAGACCGCGACCGTTGCCGTGGCGCCAAGTGTTGAGTATCTAGTGGATCCCGGCACGACGTACCCGGTCGTTGTTGATCCATTGACGTATGTTTATCCGTCACTAACGTTTGATACACACGCATAAAGGGACGTAAGCAACACTGACCTTTCTCTTGGTACAGCGCTGAAAGTTGGGACGTACAATGGGGGTAGTGACGCTGCCCGGGCGTTCATGAACTGGAATGTCTCGGAACTACTCGGTAGGGACATCGTCTCAGCCAGTGCCAACTTTGCAGCCACCTATTCATGGTCGTGCAGCGCGAGGGGCTGGGAGGTCCAGGGTGCTGGGGTCGCGTCGACGGCGTCGCGGTGGACGAACCAGCCGGGAGTATCGGGTCCGGTCGTGTCGTCCAGCGAGACGTATGGGTATTCAAGCGCGTGTCCTGCCCGTTACGTGGCCGTTGGAATAACTCCCATCGTGTCCGCGTGGGCAGCGGGAGGGACCGCGGTTGTCGGCCTGCGAGTCAAGGCGCAGTCTGAAACGGACAACTTTGGGTGGAAGTACTTCTCGTCGGCCGAGGGCGGGAATCCACCGTATCTGGAGGTGGATTATAACGGGCCGCCCGCGCCCGCCACGGACCTCCATCTCACAGCGGAGGGAGAATCGGTGGATGCCGCGGGAGTTCGGTGGACGCGGTCGGCTGGGCCGGTGGCGTCGATCGCTTCATCGGATCCGGATGGGAACGCCTTGCAGGCGGGGGCCCAGCTGACTGGGAACGCACATGTCCAGATGACAAGCGTGTCGTCGTTCGGGCGGGCCGGGTGGTCGATGGCTGATTTGCGGGGAAGTCCGCTCGTTCCGTATCAGGTCCGGGAGTTGCGGGTGGATGTGTTCGATGGACGTCTGTGGTCGGGGAATCAGTGGTTCGAGCTGGCGTAGCTATTCACCTGGGTAGCACGGCGTGTCTGTTTGAGTAAAAGAAGTTGTGTGGGATAATTCTCGGGTGGCTGATTCGACGGAAGCCGGGCTTCGTGAGATGGTCGCGTCACAGGCTGAGTTGATAACCATTCAGTCGGAATTGTTGGCGTCGCAGGCCGCATTGATCGTCCGGTTGACGGCGCGGGTCGCGGAACTGGAACGCCGGCTGGGTGGGGATTCCTCGAATTCGTCTCGTCCGCCGTCATCGGATGCGCCGTGGGCGAAGCAGCCCGCGAAAGCCCGGTCATCACGGCAACCCTCGGGGCGTAGACCGGGTAAGCAGCCCGGGCAGGCGGGGACGTCGCGGTGCCTGGTCGATGACCCCCGACCAGCTCGTGTTGCTCGAGCCGGTGCAGTGCCGCGGGTGTCAGGAGATGCTGGCAGGGGTCAACGGGTCGGTCGTGGAGCGGCCGTCAGGTCGTCGACATCCCCCCGACCCCGGCGCCGGTAGTCACCGAGTACCAGGTGATAGCCAAGACCTGCCCGTGCTGCGGGACGGTCACCACCGCCGACTGGGCGGATACCGTGCAGGCAGTCCCGCAGGACCCGAACGGTGCTGTGGTGTCCGGACCGGGATCCCCGGTGCGGGTCGGCCCGCGTGCCCTGGCCATGTGTGCGTTGTTGACGTGCGCGCATTACCTGCCAGTAGCCCGGGCCACCGCCTTACTGCAGACCATGACCGGTCTACACGTGGCCACCGGGTTCACCGCAGGAGTCCGTTCCCGAGCCGCGAGGATCCTCACGGACACGTTCGTGCCACACATGAAGACACTCCTGGCCAGGGCACCGGTCCTGCACGCTGATGAAACCACCGGCCGCGCCAACCAGGCGTTGGCGTTCGTCCACGTCGCCTGCACCGAATACCTCACGTTGATGCACGTCGGTGACCGCAGCGCCACCGACATCGACAACGGCGGGGTCCTACCCGGATACACCGGCACCCTGGTACGTGACGGGTACGCCAGCTACGCACACCTACGCACACCTACGCACACCTACGCACACCTACGCACACCTACGCACACCTACCCGCCATCCACGCCTGGTGCGGTGCCCACCTCCTACGCGACCTACGGGCCCTCTCCGACGCCGACCCCACCGGTCAACTCTGGGCATTGGCCATGGCCCAGACCCTGACCACCGCGAACACCGCCGCCCACCACGCCCGCGTCACCGGCGCCGACCACCTCCACCCCGACACCCTGAACACCCTGCTCAACCACTACGCCGGTGCCCCCGCCAAAGGCGCCACCGACAACCACCACCACACCCATGACCTCGCCCGCAAAGCCCGCACCCTCATCCGACGATTCCACCGCTACCACGACATGATCCTCCGGTTCGTCACCGACCTGTCCGTCCCCTGGACGAACAACCAAGCCGAACGCGACATCCGCCCCGTCAAAATCCAACAACGCACCAGCGGCGGCACCTGGCGCACCCTCCAAGGCCTCACCGACTTCGCCACCATCCACTCCTACCTCTCCACCACCACCAAATGGAAGAAAGACCACCTCGACGCCCTCACCACCCTCTTCACCACCGGACCATGGCTCCCACCAGCACTCACACCAGCTGAATAGCTACGGATGAACTACTACGGAGCCTTCTACAAGTCGGCCCTGTATCCCCTGCTGGAACGCATCAACGCCTACCTGATGCGGTGGACCCAAAAGAAATACAAACGGTTGCGGAGCAGGAAGAAAGCCCAGGACGCCTGGAACCAAGCCGTCACACGACGACCCCGGTTCTTCGCCCACTGGGCCTGGATCACCTACCCACCGCCCGTCTGGTGACCAGGACGACAAGAGCCGTGTGACGGGAGACTGTCACGTACGGATCTGTGAGGGCCGGGGGGCGCGACTCCCCCCGGCTACTCGGCCCCCAAGCCGGACTCGGGTCAGTGCGCGGTGTGTCCTGAAAAGTCCACTAGGACTGAGGTAGGCCAACCTCCCAAAGGGCGCTTACAGGCATGGCGCGTATTTTGGGACCAAATGGAAGCGTCTCCGGTCCGGTGTAGAGCACGACGCCGAGGACGAAGTCGTCGCCCAAGCGTTCGGCCAGGTGACGAAGCCCGCGAAAGTCATCGTTGCGGACGGTGCTGGAGGCCTTGACCTCGATCGCGACGACTCGGCCGCGCCGGTCCTCTAGAACCGCATCCACCTCGACCCCGTCGCGGGTCCTGTAGTGATAGAGGCGGGCGCGGCGGGTGCTCCACGTCAGTTGCCGGGCCAGTTCCATGAGGACGAAGCCTTCAAGTAACAGCCCCAAGGGCGCTGTCGGCTCGGCGAGGTAGTCGGCGTCGAGGTCGAGGAGGTCTGCCGCCAGGCCGGAGTCCACGATCGCGACCTTGGGGGTACTCAATGCGCGAGCTGACAAATTGCGGGACCACGCGGGAATGCGCTTGATCAGAAAGACTTCCTCCAGCAGGTCGATATAGCGACCGATCGTCTTCTGCGAGAGACCGACGCCGCTGGCCAGAGTGCTCTCCACCAGCAGCTGACCCGATCGAGCCGCGACGAGTCGAATGAGGGCTCGCATCGCCGGGACCTGCTCGATATCCGACATCGCAGCCACGTCGCGAACGATGATGTCCTCGACGTAGGACTGGAGGAATCGCTGTCTGCGTTCGGGCGAGGGGCGGGCGAGCGACTCGGGAAAGCCACCCCTGACTACTCGTTCGATGTAGTCGCGGCGGCGCAGCCCCGACTCGTGTCGCATCGCAGGCCCGGTAGCGAAGGCAGAATCGACGAATCCGTCCGGGGCGCCATCCATCTCGCCTTGGGAGAACGGCCACAGTTCGATGGTCTCGGTTCGACCCGGCAAGGCGTCGGGTAATGCACGCAGACCGAGCACGCGGGCGGAGCCCGTCACGAGGTAACGCCCGGGACGGGGATCGCGGTCCACCCGCTCCTTCATCGCCAGTAGCAGGCGTGGCGCGCGCTGGATCTCGTCAATGACAAGAAGGTCGTCGGTGTCGACGAAACCGCTCGGGTCGGCCACGGCCGCCTCCAATGTCCGTTCGTCGTCGAGGGTCCGCCACGTTGCTGGACCATCAACGCGCTGCTCGGCTTGCACCACGAGTCGTACCAGGGTGCTCTTTCCTGACTGTCGGGCGCCGTTCACTACGACCACCCGGGTATCGAGGAGCGCGGCCGCCACTTGCACCTCGGCGCGCCGTTGCAGGATCCGACCGAGGGGGCTCTTGAGCTCGGTCACGGTCACGGTCACGAGTATGACCTGCTCACGGTGCGTTGTGACGGATCTGCCGCTAGGCACGTGCCGGTTCTGCCGCCGCCACCACGCCGGATCTGCCGCTAGCGGGACGGTCAAAGAGCCCCCGCTGGGCCAGGGCAAAGCTCAGAAGGCGCCCGGTGCCACCTGGAAGCACGGCAAGCCGAGGCTGCGCCACAGGGCCACGACCTGGTCACGGTCGTCCAGGACCCCGACGACCGCGAGCCGCTCCCGAACGTGGCCATCGAAAAGGCGCCCCTTGATGAGGGCGTCCTGCTCGGTGTTGCCCTCGGGGCGCATCCCTGTGCGTGAGGATTGGGTGAGACAGCGGTGCTGTGGTTCCTTCCCTCTGCACGGGCGTGATTGGTGGAGCATGACGACGATCCGATGTCCGTCGCGAGCCAGGGCGGTAACCGCCGACACCAGGGCTGGGATCGGCTCGTCCTCGCCGGCCCGCGCCCAATCGAAGGGGCTGCGGCCGGTCATGCGAGCGAGGGTTCCGTCCACGTCGACGATCCAGGCCGTCGGGGCGCCAGCAGGGGCGACGTATTCGGCAGACCCTGCAGCGCGGGCGCCGGAAGCCCCACCGGCCGGGACCGCGTAGGGGTCGAGGCGGGGCAGCCCGCCGTCTGGCTTGATCCCAAATCTCGCGGCCATCCCGCCGGTGAATTGTACGGATTTGGATGGGCAGTGGTCGTTGCGTGGTGTGTTGAAGGTTGTGGCTGTGGTGGGGGAGGTGGCGGCGTTCATTCCGGGGCCGATCGGGGCGGCGGCCGGTGCGGTCAGTGCGGTGGCGTATCTGGCGACGGGTAACAATGCGAAAGCCGCGGAGATGGCCGTCATCGCGGCGGCGAACCTCGTCGGTGTCGGTGTCGGTGTCGGGGCTGGTGCTGCGGTGAAGGTGGGGTTGGCTGCGGTGCGGGTGGGGGTCAAGGCCGGCCGGGTCGGGGGTGCGGCCGCCCGGGCAGGAGCGAAGGTCACCCGCGCCATCCGAGGTGCCGGGAAGACGTGCCGGGCGGGTAACAGTTTCTCGGCGGGCACCCCGGTGCTCCTCGCTGACGGCACCCCGGTCCCCATCGAAACCATCCAGCCGGGTGACCTGCTCCTGACTACGGACCCGGACACGGGCCTGTCAACGGCGAACCCGGTGTTGGACACCATCACCGGTACCGGCACCCGGCACCTGATCACCCGGGACCTGGTGGATGACACCGGGCAGGCCAGCACGTTGACTGTCACCACCGGCCACCCCCTGTGGGCCGCGTCAGCCACCACCCTCACCACGAGCGCGACGACGGCCACTGCGCGGACGAGCACCACCCCACTGGTTGCCACCCAACCCTGGTTCACCCGTTGCCAGGCGACCGACGTCGTCGGCTTGAGGTCTCCGCGCTCAGCCGAGCAGCACCGGCACTAACACCGCGAAGGACGAGACGACCAGCCACAGCGGGGCCACGGTCGCGTCAGCGGGTACCGTGCGAGGTCGATCCTCCTCGCGGTGCCGCCGACCGATCAGGTGGACGTACACGGCGGTCATGACGCCGTAGACGATGTGTCCGATGAAGCTGCCCGGGAAGGCAGCCAGCGCCGCGGCGCGGACCGGCCCGTCGCCCTCGCCCAGGAGGATGGGCAGCAGCGTGACCGGACCTAGCGTCCACCAGAACAGCCCGTACACGGTCCCCCATACGGCGGCGGTGCCGACGGAGGTGGTCCGCCCGCCGAACAGCAGTGCGTAGAGCGCCCCGATGATGATCGAGATAACGAAGTGGACAACCAACCCGGTCGCGCTGCTGCTGCCCCCGACGATGCCGGCGATCCTCGGCAGGGCGCCCGCCTGCACCATCACGACGGTGAAGGCCAGCCCGCCGAGAAGTGAGCCGGTCGCTCCCCAGACGATGGCCCGCAGATTGCGGCTCCCGATGCCGTCGCCGCGCTCACCGAGGCCGACGTCATCGGCGAACAGGGCGTGCTCCAGCGCGGTCAGGCCGCGATAGACCAGCGCGGCGATGGACCCGAACAGCATGAGGGACAGCAGGCTGCCGATCGACGCCCGGGCAGTGCCGACGTCCCAGGTGACTGCCTCGCCGCGCAGGAGCGGCAGCATCGTCAACTGCACGACGAACCACCAGAGGAGTCCGTAGGCGAACCCGCGGATCAGGCTGACGCCGGCGCGCTCCTGCGCCTGCGCGATCACAGCTGCGAGTAACGCCCCCGCGGCCAAGGCCAGCAAGAGGTCGATAGGGCTCCCGAGCGGTAGGCCGTCGGTGCCCGACCCCCCGAACAGCGACATGCTCGGCAACCGGCGGATCAGCACCAGGCCCGCCACCAGCCCCGCCACGCCGCCTCGCGTGAGCGCAGCGGCCAGGCCGCCTCGCGTGAGCGCGCCCGAGCGCAGTCCGGCCGGCGATGGTACCCGCCGGTTCCGGATCCGGTCGGCCGTCGACCGGGTGACGCCGATGACGAGCCCGTAGGCGATGAAGCCGCATAGCTCCGGGAACCGGCTCGCGGCCTGCGAGAGCTCCCACCGGACACCGTCCCCGGCGATCAGCCCACCGAGGCTCAGGGGACCCACGAACCAGCCGAGGAAGCCGAATGCGGCTCCCCACAGGATCCCGTCGCGCACCGGCACTCGCTGCTCGCCGATTACCAGAACGAACGCGACGGCCCACAGGGCGCCGAACCCGATGTCGACCCCCCAGCTCCCGGGCAGTCCGGCCTGAGCCGCGAGCACGGCGGCGAGCCCGAGGGCCAGGGCGCCTGCGACGGCGCACGCCAGCCCGAGGGGCAGGAGCTTCACGGGGCGACCCGCTGTGTCGAGGAGTGCGTCGGGGACTGCCGCTCGGGCCGGGCCGGCGCGGTCACCCGCTGGGCGAGGACGAGGTCGCGAGGAAAGAAGAACTCGACCGTCCAGTCCAGGAACACCCGCACCTTCTTCTCCAGACCGGGCAGCTTGCTGAGGTAGATGCCGCGCCAGAGGAGCCAGGCGAGCAGCCCACTGAACTCGAACCGGCCGATCTCCGCGGCCGCCGTCCGCCGCCCGAGCACGACCAGCAGTCCCAGCGGCGCGAAGACGAACGGCCGCACCGGTCGCCCGTCGATGACCGCCAGCATGTTGTCGGCTGCCAGCTTCCCGCTCCGGGAGGCGTTCTGGGCGGTCGGCGCATAGGGCGAACCGTCCGGCATCGGATTGGCGGCACAGTCGCCGACCGCCCAGACGCACGCGTCGCTCACGCTCCGCAGTGCAGGATCTGTGGTGATGTGTCGGGCCTCGCGGGCGATCTGGAGCGATTCCACGACCGGGTGCGCACGGTTGCCCGTCGTCCAGATCAACGTCCGGGCGACCACCGGGTCGGAGTTCTCGATCATCACCTGATCGGCGGTGCAGCCGGCGACCCTGGCCTCCAGCAGGAACTCGATCCCGCGCTCGCGCAGCTTGCGCAGCGCGTAGTCACCCAGGCGTTCGCTGAGCTCGGGCAGGACATGGGCTCCGCCATGGACCAGCACGAACCGGATGTCCTGCGGCGTCAGCCGGGGGTAGTAGGGCAGCGCGTGGTGCACGAGGTCGTGCAGTTCCGCGACGATCTCCATGCCAGAGAAGCCGCCACCGGCGACGACGAACGTCAGCAGGCCCGGAGACGGCGGACCCGGCGTGGCATCGGCGAGTTCCAGCGTCGTGATGACGTGCTCGCGCAGCAGGATCGCGTCTTCGAGCGTCTTGAGGGTGTAGGCGTGCTCGGCGATGCCGGGCAGTCCGAAGTCGTGCGACGTCGACCCGAGCGACACCAGGATCTGGTCGAAGGCGATGTCGCTCGGCGGCGAGGTCTCCGAGGACCGCACGCTGACGGTCCGCGTGACGAGGTCGATCTCGTCCACCAAGGCGCGGCGGAACTGTACGCGTCCGAGGAAGGACCGCACAGAACTGCTGATGTGAGCGGGCTCGAGGCCACCGCCCGCCACCTCCGCGAGCATCGGCGTGAACAGCGAGTAGTTGCTGTCGCTCACCAGCGTCACGTCGATCTCCGGTCGGCGGCGCAGGAGCTTCTCCCATCGCATCGCCGCCGCCATGCCGCCGAAGCCACCTCCCAGGATCACCACGCGATGGCGGGTCGCGACCCCGTCGCGCGGCAACGGCTCGCGTTCGGCCAGCGTGAGCGCGACCACCTGGAAGACCAGCCCCGTCACGGCGCCGTAGGCCAGGTGCCCGAGCAGGTTCGGGAACTCGGCACCGGCCTGCGCCATGGACCAGCCCACCTGGCCGGAACGCAGCAGCGGGCTCAGGGTGAGGGAGCCGAGGCACCACCAGACGAGGCCGTACACGGTGCCGATCGCCAGGCCGTCGCCGAGGCGGGAGGGGCCGGTGGCGGGGACGTTCACGAGCCCATAGAGCCCACCGAGGACGGCACTGACGCACAGGTGCAGCACCCAGCCGACCACGTCGCCCCGAAGATGGAAGATCTCGGCAATGGACGAGAACATGTCCATCCTCGACAGGGCAAGGGCGTAGACGACCCCTCCCATGACCCCCGCACCAGCACCGGCGGCGGTTCTCGCCCATCTCCTGCGGTCCATTGGCCCCTCCCGTGTTTCGATGAACATGCTGGCCACGATCGGGTCCGACGGCCGCGAGGGACGTGCCTCGACGGGCCGAGGCTATGACGCGAGCCAGCACCGGGGACGATCGAGACGAATCCGTTCCCGGACCGTCACAAGTCGGATGTCCGACGCCCGGTGGTGTCCTGTGCGCCCGGCTGCTGGCATGAGTCAACCGTGGCGGGCGGCCCCGGCTCACGGGAGGGACACGCGATGCGTGGGCCCGGCCGGGCCGGTTACGACACCGCAAGTCACGTCGTCGGCGACCGTCGGACCTGCTCCCCGAGCACACGATGCTCGTCAGCGACGGGATCACCGCTCACCTGTCCTCGAGGTCCCCGGCGGCGCCTCGTTCATCCGGACCATGGCCCGCCGGCTGTCCCGGTTCGCCTGGGCGGCCGTGGCGCACGACGTCCTCAAGGTCCTGTACGAGTCGGTCATTGGCACTGAGACGCGTAAGCGGCTGGGGGAGTACTACACCCCCAACTGGCTCGCCGAGCAGATCGTCACGACTCCGGTACCCGAACCGCTCACCCAACGGGTCCTTGACCCCGCCTGCAGATCAGGCACCTTCCTGTTCCACGCCGTCCGTCGGCGCCGGGGACAGCGTTCGGTCTCGCGGTGTGCTTCGTCCTGCCCGCCACATCAGAGTGCGCAGTGCCTCGCCAACGATGGCGGAGGCTCCACGAGCACCCAGTCACGAGACTGCGCGCCAGGACGAGTGAGAACGGCCGGCAAGGGGGCGTCGTTGCGCTACTTCAGTGGAAGATGGCGAGCAGCTCACCGATCTGGTGGTCGGCTTCCTGCGGGTGCCGGAAGTGCAGCTCGGGGTGCAGCTCGTAGCGGTTGCGGCGTCCGTGGCGCACCTTGCTGACGTAGCTGTCGGTCTCGAGGTCGGACAGGATCGACTGCGTCGACCGCTCGGTGATCCCGATGGCCAGGGCGATGTCACGAACCCGCGACTCCGGGTGCCGGGACAGATAGACGAGCACGTGGCCGTGGTTGGTGAGGAACCGCCACCGAGACGTCGGCTCCGTCTGGGACCCTGCCGACCTGGACTCACGCGTCAATGGCACAGGCTCCTCCTGCGATGTCGATTCTCCGCTGCGAGCGGTTGTGGGCACACCTTAGATCAGGAAACACAACACCTGTAACGCAATGCATGTATGTTGCCGCGGTGGTCATGGTGCATGCGGTCCGCTCGGTGTCTGTGGTCCTGGTCGTCCTGGCGCTCCTGCTGGGAGTCCGGGTCGTGGTCGTGGGGCCGTTCTCCTGGGTCCTCGCCAGTCCCGCCGGGGTGGAGGTGGGGTTCAGGTTCGACGTCTTGAGCGTGCTCCTGCTCGGGTTCGTGGCCGGCGTGGTGGTGCTGGTGGCGTCGTACTCCATCCGCAACCTCGCTGGTCGCGGTGGGGCGGCGCACTTCGGGTGGCTGCTGCTCGGGGCCCTCGCCTCGCTCGTGGTCATGCTCCTCGGGGCGAGCCTGCCGGTGGTGGCGCTGGGTTGGACCAGCAGCGGCCTGGCGCTGGCGGCCCTGGTCAGTCATGCGCACACGACTGCGGCCCGACGCGCCGGCGGCTACGTCAGGCGACGACTGCTGTTGGGTGATGTGGCCGTGTGGGCCGCGGTGGGTGCGGGCTTGGTTCTGCTCCCCACGCTGAACCGCTCCGAGCTGCCGACAGCCGAACTTCCGCTGTGGCCCACGCTGGCGGTCGCAGGCCTGCTGGTCCTCGGGTGCCTGGTCCGCTCGGCGCTGTTCCCGGCCCAGTCGTGGCTGGTGGAAACCGCAGAGGCCCCCTCACCCGTGTCGGCGCTGCTGCACGCAGGCATGGTCAACGGCGCCGGTGTCATGGTGTGCCTGTTCTGGGCGCTGTTCGCCGCCGCGCCGGGCGCACTGCTGGCCCTCCTCCTCCTCGGCGCGGCCTCCGTGATCGTCGGTGCCCTCACGCTGAGCTTCCGCACGGACGTCAAGGGTCGACTCGCCGGCTCCACGACGACGCAGATGGGCTACATGGCCGTCCAGCTGGGGATCGGCCTGCCCGCCGCCGCCGTCGCGCACCTCATCGGCCACGGTTGCTACAAGGCGTGGCTGTTCCTCCGGGCCGGTGGTGCCGTCACACGGGCACGCCGAGAGCCCGCCACAGTGCCTTCCGCCGGTCCTGCCCGTGATCTTCCCGGACATGCGGGCTCACCCCAGCGCCCTCGCCGCCACGACCAGGTCCTCGTGGTGGCGGCGACGGTCCTTGCCGCTGGCGGGGCGCTGCCGGCAGTCGTGATCGCCGTCGGATCGCTGGGACCTGCTGCGTTGCTGCCGACCTCGGCAGCCCTGGCCACGCTCGTGGTCGCCCTTCGGGCTGCCGCACGCCCCCGCACCGTCGACACGGCTCCGGCGGGGTTCGGTTCCCTGAGCGTGCTCGGCGGCGCGGGCGCAGCGGCCGTAACGGTGTATGCGTGGGCGCTGGTCGCCTTCGAGTCCGGGCTGGCCCCCTCCATGCCGCTGGTCCCCCTCTGGTCGAACCCGATCGGCGTCGTTCTGCTGGCAGGCACCGCGGCGGTCGCTGTCGTGGTCGCCGTGCTGCTGCGCAGGGTGCACGCCGATCCGACCGGTCGACTCTCGCTACGCCTGACCCTCAGCGCGCTACCGCCGTGGTCCCGACGCCTCGGCATCTCGGCCAAGTCGCCAGTCGCACCACCCAGCACAGGGGCCGGCAGTGTCAACGGATACATCCATCCCGACCCCACCCACAACCACATCC
>ENA-ORBV01013322-ORBV01013322.1-microbial-mat-metagenome-genome-assembly--contig:-NODE-13322-length-12522-cov-7.364403_pt1 | contig 12522 bp, 8 predicted proteins | sample MGYA00237777_ERZ505514 | MGnify/ENA primary metagenome ERZ505514 (study PRJEB26160, sample SAMN06269048) | microbial mat metagenome | isolation source: Oligotrophic lake microbial mat | place...
GCCACGACGAGGAAGAAGTGCTCAAGTCCCTCGCCAAGCACGGCATCGGCAAGGCCTTGGCAAAGGAGGCACTCGAACTGGCACGGCGTCAGGGTCGGTTCACCATCTTCTCGTTGGTGGACGCGATTACCCGGATTGGAGGTAAATGCACCAATGCCGGGGACCGTATTGAGATCGATGCCAGCGCCGGACCTCTGCTCGCGATGATGACGTAGTCCTCCCAAGGAGATTGGACCGCCACCGGTCCTTCTCTTTCCATGAGCCCGCATCTCTCGGCTCCCTGAATCAGATACGATCTGGCTTGTTCGTCCCACGCTAGGGAGGCAGCCTGACCGAATCTGAGTGGCAAACTCGAAAGACCCGGATCGACTCGCGGCTCATCGAGCTGGGCTGGCGACTGCTGCCCTATCGGCCTGGATTATCGACCTCCGGTTTGTCCCATCACGTTGTCACCGAGCTGGAGACAGCCAATGGGCCAGCGGACTATGCCTTCGTGCTGGACGGGCAAATCGTCGGAATCCTCGAAGCGAAACGTCGCGACATTGACCCGCAGAGTGTGCTCTCACAGGCAGAACGGTACGCGAGAGGAGTTGACGCGAGCTCGTTCAACTTTGAGGGGCTTCGGGTCCCATTCCTGTGGTCCAGCAACGGGGCAGAGGTCTTCTTCAGGGATTGCCGTCACCCACTCAATCTAGGCCGGCAGGTGGCTGACTACTCAACGCCCGGCGGCATGCGTGAACGGCTTTCTCATGATCTCTCAGCCACATTGGCACGCTTGCGCTCAGCACCGAACAACCACCCGAGGGTCCGCACCTATCAACGCGACGCCAACATCGCCGTCGAATCGTCGATCGCGGATCGCCGCCGAGAAATGCTGGTGGCGATGGCTACTGGAACCGGGAAAACCTTCACGACAGTGAACCAGATCTACCGGTTGCTCAAGTCGGGGGTAGCGCGTCGTGTTCTGTTCCTCGTGGACCGACGGGCTCTCGCAGCTCAGGCCGTCCAGGCATTCAATGCCTTCCGCCCAGACGGGAGCACAAAGTTCACGGATCTGTATCAGCTTTTCAGCCAACGTTTTCGCCGCGACGACCTCGATGACGAAGGCAACACGGAAAAGTTTGATCCTCAAGCCTTGCCCGCCGACCACTTGCTGGACCCGCAACCCAAACACACGTTCGTCTATGTCTGCACCGTTCAGCGCATGGCGATGAACCTGTTCGGAAGAGACGTGGCCCGCTTCGCAAACGACGAGGCATTCGACGAGGATGCGGAAGAGGGATTGGATATCCCGATCCACGCGTTCGATGTCGTCATTGCCGACGAGTGTCATCGTGGCTATACCGCTCAGGAACTCTCCGTGTGGCGTGACACGCTGGAGCATTTCGATGCGATCCGCATCGGGCTGACAGCGACTCCCGCCGCTCACACGCTCGCGTACTTCAAGGACACCATCTTCGAGTACGGCTACCGGCAGGCGGTGCAGGACGGTTTCCTCGTGGATTACGACGCGGTGAAGGTTCAGTCCGGGGTTCGCATAAACGGGGTCTTCCTTACTGAGAATGAAGCAGTCAAGTACATTGACCCCAAGACCGGCGAGAAGCGGCTCGACAGACTCGAAGCCGAGCGGCAGTTCGATGCCTCCACCATCGAGCGTGAGATCACGGTACCGGATTCCAACCGGAAGGTCATCGAAGAACTCAAGAAGTACGCGGAGGAACACGAGCGCACTTACGGCCGTTTCCCAAAGACGCTGATCTTCGCCGTCAACGACCAGCCGTTTACGAGTCATGCCCAGTCCATTGTCGAACTGTGCCGAGAAGTCTTTGGCCGCGGCGAAGACTTCGCCGCCAAGATCACCGGCACCGTGGATAGGCCACTCCAGCGAATCAAGGAGTTCCGCAACCGACCGAACCCCGCCGTCGTTGTGTCCGTTGACCTGATGTCTACCGGCGTGGACATCCCCGACCTGGAGTTCATCGTCTTTCTACGTCCTGTCAAGAGTCGCATTCTGTTTGAGCAGATGCTTGGCCGAGGCACACGCAGGGGGTTCCATCACCCCGACAAGTCGCACTTCACCGTCTTCGACTGCTTCGGCGGAACACTATTCGAGTACTTTAAGACCGCCAGCGACTTCGCCGCCGATGCACCGACGCCCGCAGGAAAGACCATCCCCGAGTTGGTTGAGGACATATGGCAGAATCGTGACCGTGACTATGCCACGCGAGTGCTTGTCAAGAGGTGTCACCGGATCGACAAGGAGATGTCCGGCCAAGCCCGCGACCTATTCGCGGCGTACATCCCCGAAGGGGACATGGCTAAGTTCGCCAGTGGGCTCACACGGGCATTGCGGGATGACTTCAACACCACGATGAAGCTGCTTCGGAACGAGGCGTTTCAAGACCTCCTCCAGAACTATCCGAGGGCCCCCAAGACCTTCATCGTCGCGGAAGAGCAACGTGATACCGTCACGAGCGAATGGCTGATTCGTGATGGGCTGGGCAACGAGCATCGACCGGAGGATTACCTTGCCGCGTTCGAGCGATTCGTCCGCGACAACCCAGCCAAAGTCGCGGCCATCGAAATCCTTCTCAAGAAACCTCGCGACTGGTCCACATCCGCACTCCAAGAACTCCGCGACAAGCTGACGGCCACACCCCAGCGATTCACCGTCGAGAACCTCCAGCGCGCCCACGATGCTCGGTATCGCAAGGCTCTGGTGGACATCATCTCGATGGTCAAGCACGCGGCGGATGAGCACCAGCCGCTCTTCACCGCTCGCGAGCGAGTAGAGCGAGCGGTCGAGACACTCGCGGGCGCTATTCCATCGCCGCTGTCGCAGCAGCAGCACCAATGGCTTGACAGAATCAAGGACCACCTGACCCAGAGCTTGTCGATCGATCAGGACGACTTCGACGTGATACCGGTGCTCGCGAACGCGGGTGGGTGGGGCGCGGCCGACCGTGCCTTCAACGGCAGACTCGATACCGTCATCCGTCAGTTGAATGAGGCAATCGCAGCATGAGCAGCAACGTCGGCGACAAACTCTGGCACCTCTGTCACACCCTTCGCCACGACGGCATCGGGTACATGGACTACATCGAGCAGATCACGTACCTGCTCTTCTTGAAGATGGCCGATGAAAAGGGCATCGACCTCCCCAAAGGTTGCCGCTGGCCAGACCTTCGCGACCTCGCTGGTGAAACGCTCACTGACACCTACGTCGAAGTGCTCCGCAAGCTCGGGAAGGCCGGTGGGATTTTGACGGAGATCTACGCCGGTGCTCAGTCGCGTTTCACCAAGCCGGTGAATCTGAAGGCCGTGATCAACCTTATCGACGAAGTGGAATGGACGAGCCTCGGTGTGGACGTGAAAGCCGAGGCCTACGAGCACCTGCTGGAAAAGGCAGCGAGCGAAGGCAAGAAGGGTGCCGGTCAGTACTTCACACCCCGCAAACTCATGCAGTCGATATGTCGGTGCGTTCGGCCCGATCCGCGAGCCGCCAAGGAGTTCACCGTTTCCGACCCCGCGTGCGGCACGGGCGGATTTCTCGTCTGCGCGTACGAGTGGCTGATGGACCAGACCAAGGGCGGTGCCATCGACCGCGATCTCGCCAAGCGTGTTCGCTCCAAGACGTACGTTGGCCAAGACCTCACGGCCCAACCCCGCCGTCTCGCCCTGATGAACCTCTTCCTCCACAACGTCACACCACACATCGGATCAGGCGACACCATCTACGACCCACCGCCGACTGAGAAGTTCGACGTGATCCTCACCAACCCACCCTTCGGCACGAAGGGCGCTGGCCAGACTCCCAACCGCGATGACTTCACGGTCGAGACCAGCAACAAGCAGCTCAACTTCGTCCAGCACATCCTCACGGTGCTCAAGCCCGGTGGCCGAGCAGCCGTGGTCCTCCCGGACAATTGCCTCTTTGCCGACCAAGCCGGTGAGGTGTTTAAGGTGCTTACGGAGGAGTGCAATCTCCACTCCGTGCTCCGGCTTCCTCGCGGTACATTCACGCCGTATTGCCAGGGCGTGAAAGCCAACGTCGTGTTCTTCCAGAAGGGCACGCCGACGAAGCACGTTTGGATCTACGACGCGCGCACCAACGTTCCCGGCATCACGAAGAAGGACCGTCCCCTCACGAGCGAGCACTTCGCCGAGTTCGAGCGCTGCTACGGAACCGACCCCAACGGTCGCTTCGGTCCCAAGCAAGGCAAAGGCCGTGATGAACACGACAGCCCCGCTGGCGAGAAAGGTTGGCTCGGCGGTAACCGCTGGAAGAAGTTCAACATCGACGAAGTGAAGGAACGCGACTTCAAGCTCGACGGCTTCAAGTGGATCAAGGACGAGTCGCTCGACGATGCCGACGACCTGCCCGAACCCGAGGAACTCGCCACCGACGCCATTAGCGAACTGGAAGCAGCCGTCGAAGAACTTCAACTCGTTCTCGGGTTGCTCGACAACAGCGCAGAGCCCGCCGCTGCCCAGGAGGCCCGTGGTTGACTCAGCACGACGCCATCCCATTTGATGAACTCTGGCGCCGCCTCAACGACCTTGACGAAACGGTTCAGGTCGAAGCCAAGGCTGGTGAACAGGTCGGTCCGTCGATGCTGGAGACCATCTCAGCATTCGCCAACGAGCCCGGCCGCGGCGGCGGGTATCTCTTGCTCGGGGTTCGTCGGGCCGAAGATTCACTCTTTCCCACATACGACATTCTTGGCGTCCCTGACGCCGACAAGCTCCAATCCGATCTCGCCTCGCAGTGCCGCACGATCTTCAACTCGCCGATCCGTCCTCAGCTTTCTGTTGAAACACGCGACGGCAAGCGGATCGTGATTGCGTTCATTCCAGAGGCCCAGCCGACCGAGAAGCCCATCTACATCCAGGCACGAGGTTTGCCAAAGGGTGCCTTCCGCCGCATCGGCTCGACCGACCAGAAATGCACCGACGACGACCTCGCCCTCTTTTATCAGTCGCAGTCGCACAAGTCCTTCGATGAAGGCGTCGTCTCCGACGGTGATCTGAACGACTTCGATCCCACAGCGATCCAGGAGTACCGCCGAGCCCGCCGAGACGCCAATCCCACCGCGCCAGAGCTCGCGTACTCCGACGAAGACCTTCTCTACTCCCTGTCGTGCGTCAGCCGTGTCAACAGCGTCGCTCGTCCCACGGTTGCGGGCCTCATTCTCTTCGGGAAGCACGCGGCTATCCGCCGCCACTTCCCGATGATGCGCGTAGACTACATCCGCGTGCCGGGCCGTGAGTGGGTGAAGTCACCCGAAGAGCGTTTCGATTCGATCGACATGCTCGGCCCCCTCATGCAAACCATCCCCCGAGCGATCAACGCCGTCCTCGACGACATCCCCAAGACCTTTAAGCTCCCCGCGAACTCTAACCGTCGCGAGGACGTGCCGCTCATCCCTCGCACAGCCGTGCGCGAGGCGATTGTCAACGCAGTCATGCACCGCAGCTATCGCCAGGGCCAACCTATCCAGATCATCCGCTACAGCAACCGGCTGGAGATCCACAACCCCGGCGTCTCACTCGTGCCCGACGATCGTCTCGGTGAGCCGGGCTCGCAGCAGCGAAACCCCAAGGTCGCGGCCGTCCTCCATGAAACCCGCTTCGCCGAGACCAAAGGCTCCGGCATCCGTGCGATGCGTGAATCTCTCACGCAGGCAAATCTCAGTCCCCCGACATTCGAATCCGATCGCGACAAGGACACTTTCGTCGTCACGTTCCTCTTCCACCACTTCCTCAGCCCCGAAGACATCCAGTGGCTCGGCAACTTCTCCGACCTCGAACTCTCCGAGGACGAGCAGCGAGCCCTGATCTTCGTCCGTGAAGTCGGCGCGATTAACAACTCGGCCTACCGAGACCTCAACCGCGTCGAAACCCTCATTGCCAGCGGCCACCTCCGCAAGCTCCGCGACGAGGGCCTGGTCGAGCAGAAGGGCAAGGGAGCGGCCACGTTCTACGTCCCCACCGAACGCCTCCTGAACCCGGTCGGCTTCAAACCCGCCAGCCCTGTCAGTAAGCCGCAACCGCAGGAGTCAACCCCTGCGACAAGCGGTCAATCGCAGGGGTTCCCGGTTCTACCGCAGGGGTTCCCTGCCATTCCAGCCAATCTGACCGCCGCCGTTCAGGGCCTTGGGGAACGAGCGAATCCCGCCGAGGTCAAGCCGGTCATTCGGCAGCTCTGTGTGTGGCATCCGCTCCGGGCGGAAGAGATCGCCGCAATCCTCCAACGTGGCCAGCCCTACGTCACTCGCACCTATCTCACGCCCATGGTGCGAGACGGCGAACTGGAGTTCGTCTACGCAGACCAGCCCGCCCACCCGCAGCAGGCGTATCGCGTGGCAACTCGCCCGAATCCCAAACCATGACCCAGCAATACGCCAATCCCCTTGCCCACCTCATCGAGACCGCGGCGCACCTCATCGCCGATCCGGACAACTCCATTGCGTTCACACGCGCCGATGAACGCGGCATCGCGCCGGTCGTAGCCGCGTGCAAGAAGGACGCTGACTCACTCCACAAACCCCGCTCTCCGCTGAATCGCAATGCCTTCCTCTGTGGCTGCATCGAAGCCACTCATGGCCACGGCCTTGAGCACCTCATCGTGGGATTCGGTCGCAAGCACGGCAAGACCACGAAGGTTGAGCAGATCGCCCACAACCGCGGCACGCCCGACACCGTCGCCATCCCACCGCACATCCGCTCCGCGATGATTAACCATGTCCAGGCCGGCTTCGCCAACGAAGTCATCCTGTTTCACAATCACCCGCCGTCCTGGATCAACGCGGTCTTCGATAACCAGCCACTCCCCTCACTTACTGATCGCGCCACACTCACCGACTACCACAGCCAGCCAATCATCCTGCTCAAGCTCCTCTTTGGCGGCGGACGTGTCCGCTTTTACCTTGGCGAGAACGGATTCGTACGGGAGTTCAGAACCCCGCACATCCGAGTCTTGATTAGCCACCTTCAGAGCCTTGGCATCGTTTCTCGCAAAGAAGCCGGGAGCCGAAGGTGACCAAACGAAACCGCACCATTCAGAGCCGGTCGCAACCGCGTGCCGTCATTGAGAATCCCTCCACTGATGGCGGACAGGTGGGCTGGGCCACGGTTCGGCTCGGCGAACTTTTGATCGATATTCAACCGGGCTTTGCCTGCGGTGCTCATAGCCGAGGGGGTGCGGGCGTGCCGCACCTCCGACCCATGAACGTCAGCACAACTGGCCAGATCGTTTTGGATGACCTGAAGCTTGTCCCTGTCGACGTAGCCAAGGACGCTGAAAAATGGCTTGAAGCGGGAGATGTTCTCTTCAACAACACGAACAGCCCGGAACTTGTTGGCAAGACCGCGTTCTACGGGATGCCTGACCATCGAGCGTTCTCAAACCACATGACGCGGCTTCGCGTGAAGTCCGACCGACTCGAACCACAGTATTGCGCGGCGATACTGCACCAACTCTGGCGGACAGGCGAGTTCGAGACTCGGTGCAACAACCACGTCTCGCAAGCGAGTATCAGCCGCGAAGTTCTTCGAGATATCGAGATTCCCCTCCCTCCCCTCCCCGAGCAGAAGCGAATCGTGGAGGCGATCGAGCGGCTGACGGCCCGTGTGGACGCGGCCCGTGACCGCCTCGCCAACGTACCCGCCATCCTCAAACGCTTCCGCCAAGCCGTCCTTGCCGCCGCGTGCTCGGGACGACTCACCGAGGCTTGGCGGGAGACCAAGGCCGTCGCGGACGGCAGTTTGTCCCGACGCCTCTTGGACGCGATCGACGCCGAACGAACAAAGCTCTGGACGGCCGAAGTGACGCTTCGGGGTCGCAACCCTTCCAAGGTACGGAAATCTTCTCCGGTCAATCCGACCGAGGACTTTAGCATTGAGGTGCCCGAGCAATGGGTTGTCGTGAGCATGGAGCGGCTCACGCAAACGATCACGAGTGGCTCGCGAGACTGGAAGCAGTACTACACCGACGCGGGCAGCGGCACGTTTGTTATGGCTCAGAACATTCGTCCAATGCTCTTTGACCGCTCCTATCGCCTCGGAGTGAATCCGCCGCAAGGCGATCGCGATCGAGTCCGCTCCGAGATCCGAAAGGGTGACGTGCTGGTCACGATCGTCGGCGCCAACACCGGTGACGTTTGCCGAGTACCCGAAGACGTGACTGAACACTACGTTTGCCAAAGCGTCGCATTGATGCGACCGGTCTTCCCAGTTCTTGCTCCCTGGCTTGAGATATGGCTGAACTCACCCTCGCACGGGAAGGCGCAATACGAGTCGTGGATCTACGGTGAGGGTCGCCCTCACATCAGTTTCGACCATTTGAAGAGCACGGCTGTCGCACTCCCGACGACGGAGGAGCAAGCCGAGATCGTTCGCCGCGTCGAGTCACTGATGAAGCTGGCCGACGCCATCGAACGCCGCGTCGCCCTCGCCCAGGACCGAGCCGACAAGCTCACGCAGTCCATGCTCGCAAAGGCGTTCAGAGGAGACCTATCGCAGCCCGAGCCAACCGACATTTGTTTCGCTTCGCAGGCGTTGAATAATCGATCGAACGGCACAGTAACTGCCGCCCAGGACAGCCACAGGCGAACGAGCCGAGACCAACAGAAAGGGAAAGCACGCGGCGATAGTGCCGTGAAGCACCGATGAGCTCGCTGAGCAGTCATACCGCAGCCGGACAAGCCCTTGGCTACTTGTGTCAAGTGGATTATGCCTTGCTCGAATTGACTGATGGCCTCGCGGCCATGGTTGGAATCGAGACGCTTGACGACGTCGCCGTAGTTGAAGTCAGTGGAAAAGCCAAACTGATTCAGTCGAAGGCAACTACAACTCCAGGCCACAATCCGCTCTCCGACAGTTCCGTAGGGCTCTGGAAGACACTCGACATTTGGCTCACGGCAATCGTCAACGCCGAGATCGATCCCACGAATACCCGGCTTCTCTTGGTCACCAACGCGGCCCTTCCCGATTGTCTGGCTCTCAGATTCAGCAACGCGAAATCGCCCGCACAGATCACGGCCGCCGTCCAAGAGCTCATGGCAAATCCGTCCACACTTTCGAAGGCCAACAAGGCATTCGTTGACCGCGTTCGCCAGGGGTCGGATACCCATCTCAGGCAACTTGTGCAGTGCATTGGTGTCATTCACGGCGACAACGGACTTGACTTTGAGAAATTTCACCTTCGGATTGTCGCCAAATCGCTGCTGCCTGATGGAGTCGATCCAAAGAGGTTCCTTCACGCCATGCTCGGATGGCTCCACGCGACCGCGATGACCGCGTGGACCGCCGGTCGCGGCGCTTGGGTGCGTCAACAAGACTTCAACAACACCCGGCAGTCCCTCATCGAGAATCTTCGTCGAAGGACCATTCGAGCAAAGCCGGCGACCGCAATAGTGTGCAAAGCATCGGAGGTCGCGTCCCATCGCAGGTGCGGGTTTGTTCGGCAATTGGAGATCATCGACGCGGACGGCGCAGTCATCGACGACGCAATCGCGGACTTCCTAAAGCACAATGAAGAGCGCTTGCGCCTTGTACGCGAAGGACATGTCGTCGATCAAGACTGGATCGACTTCGAGGAGAGACTATTCGAGTACTGGAAGCCCATTTTCCGTTCCATGCCAGCGAGCCCGAAGAAGGCAGAGCAACGAAGGCAGGGCCAGCGGGTGTATGGCGAGGTCCAAAAGCATCGTGAGTCGCTACGTGGCGAGCCTACGGAAGAGTTCTATCTGACAAGAGGTGCCTATCAGCGCCTCGCCGACGCCCTGCGAGTTGGCTGGCACCCGAAGTTCAGCGAGGTCGTGAAACCGTGACGACAAAGCCATGAACACGAACTTCGAGATTGACCTCATCCGAAACACCTCCTTTGGAGCGGTGGTATTGTGGCGCTTCGTCCGCTCATGGCACGACCAAGGAAGAAACTACGACTCGCCGCCGCTCATCGCTGTCATGCTGCCGTTGCCGATGGTTTGCCATGAAGCGACTGTGAAGGCCATCGCTACACGAAACAAAGATGGTGCTCTTCTCAAGGCGTTGGCCGAAGACAGAACCGTTGCCCTGGGGCTTCAGCCGCGAATCCAAGCATTTGCTGACCGTACGTTTAGAAGCCTGAATCTTGCCATCGCAGCCGGGTTGGTCGGCATCGACCGCTCCCAGGGCATCCGGATCATTCCCACCCGAGCGAAAGCCCCATTCATCTTTTCGACCGAGGCTGACGAGGCCGCGATCAGTGCTGCGGACCGTCTTGGCCATTCCATCTCGCTCACTGGATTGGAAACATCCTGCTCGCTCCTAGGTGTGAGGTTCTGAAACATGCAATTCACGATTCAACGGATAATCCTGTGGCCGAAGCGAGAGGGATTGACCCCGCGCGTAATCACTTTCCAGTCCGGTCAGGTCAACGTGATCACTGGGCAGAGTCAAACCGGAAAGTCCGCGCTCATCAGCATTGTGGACTACGTCCTGGGGAGCGACAAATGCGCCATTCCCGTTGGGCTGATTCGCGACACAGTGGCGTGGTTCGGCATACAGGCGAAGACATCAACTGGGTATTTGCTGCTCGCACGACGCAACCCTGAAGGCAAGGCATCCGTTGGGGACATGGTTCTCCAGGAATCGACAGGTGATGAAGTACCCTCATCACTCAAGAAGAACGCGAACGTTGATGAGGTTAAGGCGCACCTTGACAGGCTCAGCCAACTTCCGGGCCTCGATTTCAAGGGCGGCAGTGATGGTGGAGCCAGTTTCGACGCGAGACCGAGCTTTCGCGACCTCGCAGCGTTTACTTTTCAACCGCAGCACATCGTCGCCAATCCCTACACCTTGTTCTACAAAGCTGACACGGAGGAGCACCGCAAGAAACTGGCGAACGTGCTGCCATTTGTTCTGGAGGCAATCACGGTCGAACAGATGGCCAAGCGACGCCGCGTTCAAGAATTGGAGCAATTGCTCCGGAGATTGAAGGATGAATACGCGGTGCGGCAGTCAACCATCGCAACTCTGTTTGACGATCTGGCGGCGCAATTCGTTCGCGCGAAAGAACTTGGCCTCGTTGACCAGGGAGTCACGCCTTTGTCAAGTTGGCAGACCGATGATTATGTGGGCGTTCTTGAGCAGGGTCTTGTCCGAGTTGGTGCGGGAGAAACGCTGCTGGCTCCCGGCGGAACAAGCCAGGCCGTGGCAGAATTGTCGCGAACACGGGAACAGGAAGAGGAGTTGGCTCGTCAGCTTGGTCGTGCACGCGCAAAACTGGCTCGCGTCGAGCAGTTGAGGTATTCGGCATCTGGCTATCGAGCGGAACTTGACGTGCAACGAAAACGTATGGACGGCCTGGGTTGGTTTGAGCAGGCGGTGAAGGCGCAGCATTCGTGCCCGCTCTGCGGTTCGTCCACCGATTCGGCAAGCCGAGAACTCGCACAACTCCGAACGGTCGCGGATGAGGCGACATCCGTCTCATCCCGCCTTGAAAGTGCTCCGATGGTCCTTGACCAAGAAGCTGAGGAGACACGCTCCGCGATTCGCGAACTGGAGATCCGCGTCATCCGCATCCGGAGAAAGCTTCGCATTCTTGAAGATGAGACGGTACGTTCTGGAGAATCACGACAACGACTTCCTGAAGTGTTCCGGTTCGCGGGCCAACTGGAGGGAGTGTTCCGGAACTACAGGGCCGCAAACAAAGGCGAAGAGCTCGCCAAAAAAATCGTGGACACTGAGCGGGAGCGTGATGTGCTGGCGAAGGACTTGGACGCTCGGTCCCAGCGAGAGCGAGAGAAGGCGGCTCTCGACCAAATCGCCAAGAGCATGGCGCACTATGTGCAGGTGCTTGACCTCGAACGTCAAGATGACCATGCGACGATCAACATCCCCAACCTCACCGTTCGTGTTACTGGTGATGGTGGTCGAGAAGACTACCTGTGGGAAATTGGCAGCGGCGAGAACTGGATCGGGTACCACCTCGCGGCGCTGCTGTCCCTGCAGGAGTATTTCTTGTCCAGAAAATGGTCCCCAGTGCCGTCATTCTTGATGATCGACCAGCCAAGTCAGGTCTACTTCCCTGAGCGATGGCCCGAGGACGCGCCCAAGGTGCCCGACGACCAGCCAAATGCGGCGACCAAGGTCAACGACGCAGATATCGAGGGGGTACGTCGCATCTTCAAGGCCCTCGTCTCTGGTGTAGAGCGGACTAAGGGAGCGATTCAGATCATCGTGACCGACCACGCTGGAAGCATCACGTGGCAGGGGCTGCCCATTCACGTGGTTGAAGAATGGCGAGCGGGCAAGGACGAGTTCTTGATCCCGTCTAGCTGGCTTGCCGCATCATGATCGCCGAACACAGTAAGTGCGTTGATCTGCGGAACCCAAGTGATGTGCGGCACCGTAAACTGCCTCGGATCATCAAACGCCAACGCCGGCGAGTGATAGCTCGCCAGCACCAGTTCCCGACGCGGGGCGCTGAACGTGTGCAGAACACCCCGGTTGAACACCACCACATCCCCCGCCCGA
>ENA-ORBV01013323-ORBV01013323.1-microbial-mat-metagenome-genome-assembly--contig:-NODE-13323-length-12522-cov-5.091041_pt1 | contig 12522 bp, 8 predicted proteins | sample MGYA00237777_ERZ505514 | MGnify/ENA primary metagenome ERZ505514 (study PRJEB26160, sample SAMN06269048) | microbial mat metagenome | isolation source: Oligotrophic lake microbial mat | place...
TCTACACCTCTCTATTCGTCGGCAGCGTCAGATGTGTATAAGAGACAGGATTACGAGCTCATGGCCGAATATCTGGCCGAGCCCGCGGGCCTCTTCACGCTGGAATGGGCCTCGAGCCTGCGCGAGGGAATGGCCCGGCTGGAAGCCAGCCCGCTCCTGTCTCGATTCGGCACCGAGGCCCGCTGGCGCGAAGCCCAGGAACTGCTGGCCCGGAGTCTCCGCCGCTCCGGCCTCCGCGTGAGCGGGGGCTTGCGGCGCTTGGAGCACAGTGACGACTTCGGTTTCGTGGCCGGTGTCTCAATTCCGTTGCCGGTGCGCGACCCGTCCGCCGGGGCCGTGCGCGAGGCCCGCGAACGCCGCGCCCAGCTTGAGATCGCCGCCCAGGCGCAGCGCCTCGAACTGCGCGCCACGCTTTTTGAGCTCTATCAGGAAATGCTCCACGCCCGCACGGCCCTCACTCAATTGCGCGAATCCGTCCTTCCCACCGCCGAGGAAACCCTCGCGCTGGTCACGCAAGGCTACCGCGACGGCCGTTTTTCGCTGACCGAACTGCTCGACGCCCAGCAGTCCCTCGTCGGATTGCGGGGCCAGGCTATCGCCAAGGCCGCGGCGTTTCACCTGCACATCATCACGATCGAACGCCTGCTCGGAGCGCCACTCCAGCCACCGGCCCAGCCCTGATCGGCCTCCACTCACCATCCTTATTGCCATGAACCTGAAACTTTCCCTCACCCTGCTCGCCATTCTCCTCCTGGGCGGCGGTCTCGCCTACTATCTCGTTGAAAGCGGTCACAACCACCCGACCGCCACCGCGGTGGCTCAGGGCCGCCATGATGAACCGGCCGGTGCGGAATCCGTCAAGGGGACCCACGGCGGCCGCCTGCTCACGGACGGCGACTTCGCCCTGGAACTCGCCATCTTCGAGCAGGGTGTGCCGCCCGAGTTCCGCGCCTGGTTCACGCGGGCCGGCCGGCTCGTGCCGCCGGCGGACGTGCAACTCTCGGTCGAGCTCAAGCGTCCCGGCGGCGTCACCGACATCTATACCTTCACGCCCGAGGGCGGCTATGCCCGCGGCAACGCCGAAGTGTATGAACCGCACTCCTTCTCCTACTCTATCGTGGCCGGGCAGGCCGGCCGCACGCATCGCTGGCAATTCGACGCGCCGGAGATGCAGACCACCATCAGCGCCGAGGCCGCGCAACGCGCCGGAGTCATCGCCGAGGTGGCCGGTCCGGCGACAATGACGGAAAACCTCTCGGTTTACGGCCAGGTCAGACTCAACGCGGACAAGGTCGCCCGCGCCGGCCCTCGTTTCGGCGGCATCGTCCGCGAGGCCCGCAAGGCGCTCGGCGACCCCGTCGCCGCCGGTGAAGTCGTCGCCGTGCTGGAAACCAACCAGTCGCTCGTGACCATCGAGGTGAAGGCGCCCCTCGCCGGAGTGGTCGTGGATCGGGATGTGAACGCGGGTGAAACTGTCGCCGACGGCGCGACGCTCTACACCATCGCCGATCTCTCGGATGTATGGGTTGATCTCAACATTCCGAAGCGCGACCAGGCGCGCGTGAAGCTCGGCCAGTCCGCCGTCATTCACGCCGATGACGGCGGCGCGGAGGCCAAAGGCACCATCACCTGGATTTCCCCCGTCAGCTCGGCCGAGGCACAAACGCTGGTCGCCCGCGTGGTGCTGCCCAATCCCGACCAGCGCTGGCGGCCCGGCCTCTTCGTGCAGGCCGCGCTCACGCTCGCGGAGGCACCGGTACCGGTCGCCGTGAAGGAATCGGCGCTGCAGACGCTGTTCGATTTCACCGTGGTGTTCTCGCAGCATGGCGACCTTTACCAGGCCCGCCCGCTGGCGCTCGGCCGGCGGGGCGGCGGCTTCGTCGAGGTGCTCAAGGGTCTCCGGGCCGGCGAGCGCTACGTCACGGAGAACAGTTTCCTCATCAAGGCCGACATCGGCAAATCCGGCGCGTCGCACGACCACTGAGGAGTCCCCGCCATGCTCACCGGTCTCATCCACTTCTCCATCCGCCATCGCTGGCTTGTCCTGATCCTCACGTTCGGGCTGTCCGTCCTCGGCGCGTATAATTTCCGCCGCCTGCCCATCGATGCGGTACCCGACATCACCAACGTCCAGGTGCAGATCAACACCGAGGCCGCCGGCTTCTCGCCGCTCGAAGCCGAGCAGCGCGTCACCTATCCGGTCGAGACCGCGATGGCTGGCCTGCCCAACCTCGACTACAGCCGCTCCATTTCGCGCTACGGCCTCTCGCAGGTGACGGTCGTTTTCAAGGATGGCACCGACATCTACTTCGCCCGCCAGCTCGTCAACGAGCGCCTGCAGGAGGTTAAGTCCCAACTTCCTTCCGGGCTGGAGCCGACCATGGGTCCCATCGCTACCGGCCTCGGTGAGATTTTCATGTTCACCGTTGAACCGGAAGCGGCTGCGAGAAAAGCCGATGGTCAGGCTTATACACCCACCGATCTGCGCGAGATCCAGGACTGGGTCGTGCGCCCGCAGCTCCGCAATCTGCCAGGTGTCACCGAGGTCAACACCATCGGCGGTTTTGTGAAGCAGTTTCACGTCACCCCGCACCCGGACCGGTTGCTCGCCTACGGCCTGACGCTGCGCGACGTGCTGGAGGCCCTCGCGCGCAACAACGCCAACGTCGGCGCGGGCTACATCGAGCGCCACGGCGAGCAATACCTGATCCGGGTGCCCGGCCAGGTCAGCGGCATCCCCGAAATCCAGAACATTGTCGTCGCCCGCCGTAGCGGCCAGCCCGTCCGTGTGCGCGATGTCGCCGAGGTGATTCTCGGTGAGGAGCTCCGCACCGGGGCGGCGACCGAGAACGGCCGGGAAGTCGTGCTCGGCACGGTCTTCATGCTCATTGGCGAGAACTCCCGCGAAGTCTCCACCCGCGTCGCCGCCAAGCTGGTCGAAATCAACCGCAGCCTGCCGGAGGGCGTCGTGGCCCGGACGGTTTATAACCGGACATCCCTCGTGGACCGCACCATCGCCACCGTGCAGAAGAACCTGGTCGAGGGCGCGTTGCTCGTGATTGTGATTCTCTTCCTGCTGCTCGGCAATATCCGCGCGGCGCTCATCACCGCGGCCGTGATTCCGCTCGCAATGCTTTTCACCATCACCGGCATGGTGGCCAACCGGGTCTCGGGCAACCTGATGAGCCTCGGCGCGCTCGACTTTGGCCTGATCGTCGATGGCGCCGTCATCATCATCGAGAACTGCCTGCGTCGCTTCGGCCATGAACAGCACACGCTCAACCGTCTGCTGACCCGGCCCGAGCGATATGCGCTCGCCGCCGACGCGACCGCCGAGGTCATCAAGCCGTCGATCTTCGGCGTGTTTATCATCACCGTCGTCTATATCCCGATCTTCGCTCTCACCGGAGTGGAGGGGAAAATGTTCCACCCGATGGCCTTCACGGTGGTGACCGCGCTCGTCGGTGCGATGATCCTGTCCCTCACGTTCGTGCCGGCCGCCGTGGCCATCTTCGTCACCGGCAAAGTATCCGAGAAGGACAACCTCGCGATTCGCGGGGCGAAGTCGCTTTACCGCCCAGTCCTTCGCTTCGCCATGACGGTTCGTCCGGCGGCGGCGCTCGCGGCGGCCGTGCTGATCGCGCTGGCCGGACTGGCGGCCTCGAAGATGGGCACGGAGTTCATCCCCAGTCTCGACGAAGGCGACATCGCTCTCCACGCCCTGCGCGTCCCGGGCACCAGCCTGACCCAGGCGCTTAAGATGCAGGCGGTCGTCGAGGAAGCCTTGAAAGCATTTCCCGAGGTGGACAAGGTCTTCAGCAAGCTCGGCACCGCCGAGGTCGCCACGGATCCCATGCCGCCCAGCGTGGCGGACACCTTCATCATCATGAAACCGCGCGAGGACTGGCCCGATCCGGCCCGTTCCAAGGCGGATTTGGTCGCCGCCATGGAGGTCGCCGTGAAAAAAATCCCCGGCAACAACTACGAGTTCACCCAGCCGATCCAGATGCGTTTCAATGAACTCATTTCCGGTGTGCGCACTGACGTGGCCGTGAAGGTTTACGGCGACGATCTCGACATGATGACCGCCGTCGGCCGGCAGATCGAAGCCACGCTCGAAGCCATCACCGGCGCCGCCGATGTGAAGATCGAGCCAACCACCGGCTTGCCGCTCCTCACCGTGCAACTCGACCGCGAAGCCATCGCTCGCTACGGCCTCGCCGTGGCGGACGTGCAGGACATCATCGCGACCGCCCTCGGCGGCACCGCCGCGGGACAGGTCTTCGAAGGCGACCGCCGCTTTGCTATCGTGGTGCGGTTGCCGGAAAACCTCCGCACTGACCTCGCGGCGCTCGGCGGCCTCCCGGTGCCCCTGCCCAAACTCGATGACGACGAGGCGCCGGTGCTCCCGGCCGGACTGCGCTCCGCCGGCGGTTTTGCCGAAGCCAAGGCCCCGCGGTCCTTCATCCCCCTGCGCGAAGTCGCCACCATTGAAATCGCCCCCGGTCCCAACCAGATCAGCCGGGAGAACGGCAAGCGCCGGGTCGTCGTCACGGCCAACGTCCGCGGACGCGACCTTGGCGGTTTCGTCGCCGAGGCCCAGCAGCGCGTGCGCGACACGGTCAAGGTGCCCGCCGGCTACTGGCTCGAATACGGCGGCACCTTCGAGCAGCTCATCTCGGCGAGCAAACGCCTGCAGATCGTCGTGCCCGTCGCCTTGGTGCTGATCCTCGGTCTCCTCTTCATGAGCTTCGGCAACGCGAAGGACGCACTGCTGGTGTTCACCGGCGTGCCGCTCGCGCTCACCGGCGGCATCGCCGCGCTCTGGCTGCGCGACATCCCGCTCTCGATCTCGGCCGGCGTGGGCTTCATCGCCCTCAGCGGTGTGGCTGTGCTCAACGGCCTCGTGATGATCTCCTTCATCCGCAGCCTGCGCGAGCAAGGCAGACCCATCGACTTGGCCATTGAGGAAGGTTGCCTGGCGCGCCTGCGCCCCGTGTTGATGACCGCCTTGGTGGCCTCCCTCGGTTTCGTGCCGATGGCCCTCGCTACCGGCGCCGGCGCCGAGGTCCAGCGCCCGCTCGCGACCGTCGTCATCGGCGGCATCATCAGTTCCACGTTGCTCACCCTCGTCGTCCTGCCGGCCCTTTACCGCATCTTCCACCGCGAGACCGAACCTCGAGAGATGGAACCCTGAACCATCATCTGCCCGGTGTCGGCCGATTGCCTTGCGACCTTACTTTCGGGCATCAAACTGGCTTGTGCTGGCATCTGCCCGAATTTAACCCGTTCCCGCCATGAATTCCATCCTCCTCGAACTCACCATCATCTTCGTTCTGCTCCTGGCCAACGGTGTGTTCGCCATGGCCGAGATCGCCATTGTCTCCGCCCGTAAGAACCGGCTCCGCCAGCTCGCCGACGGCGGGGACACCCGCGCGCGGTGCGCCCTGGAGCTCGCCGAGTCGCCCAACACCTTCCTGGCCACCGTGCAGATCGGCATCACCCTGGTTGGCGTGCTGGCGGCGGCCTTCAGCGGCGCCGCCCTCGCGGACAAGCTGGCCGCGCCCCTCGCGGAGATCCCCTGGCTCGCCCCCTACGCCGACAAGGTCGCCTTCGGCCTCGTCGTGGTGGTGCTCACCTATTTCACCCTCGTCATCGGCGAACTCGTGCCCAAGCGCATCGGTCTCGGCAACCCCGAGGGCGTGGCCCGCGCGCTGGCGGGTCCGATGCACCGGCTGTCCCGGGTCGGTGCGCCCCTCGTGAGCCTCCTCAGTCGCTCCACCGATGCCCTCCTCGCCCTCTTCGGCATCAAGCCCGAGCCGGAGGTCAAAGTCACCGAAGACGACGTGCGTCTGCTCGTGCGGGAGGGCATGCGGGTCGGCGTCTTCCATGCGCAGGAGCCCGCCATGATCGACAGCGTGATGGCCTTCGACCGCCGGCCGGTGCGCGACGTGATGACGCCTCGCGCCAAGATCATCTGGATTAATGCCAACGACTCCCATGACACGATCTGGCACCGCATCGTCGTCAGCGCCCACACGACTTTCCCGGTATACGACGGCCGGCGCGACAACATCCTCGGCTTGGTGACCGTGAAGGCGATCTACGCCAATCTCGCCGCCGGCATCCCGGTCAATGTGCGCGACCTCGTGACCCCCGCGCTGGTCGTCCCCGAAACCCAGCCGGTCAGCGCACTGCTGGAAAAATTCAAGGCCACCGGCAAACACGTCGCCTTGCTGAGCGATGAATTCGGCGCCATCTCCGGCCTCGTGTCCCTGCACGACATCATGGAGGCCATCGTCGGCGAGCTGCCCTCCCAGGAGGACCGGCTCAAGCCCAAGGCCGTGCGGCGCGACGACGGCTCGTGGCTGGTCGATGGCCTGATCGGCACGGAAGAATTTTCCCAGAAAGTGACGGATTTCACGCTGCCCCCCGCGGCCCAGCGCGACTACCAGACGCTCGCCGGTTTTATCGTCAATCACCTCGGCCACGTGCCGGCGGAGGGAGAGTCGTTCCGTCTCCATGGGTATATCGTGGAGATCATCGACATGGACGTTCTGCGCGTGGACAAGGTGCTCCTGCTGCCACTGAAGAACCTGCGGGAGACCGGCGCCAAGACAACCTGAGCTCGGGCCTATTGGTATCGCCGCCTCTGCTGGATGTAGCCGGGGTCGCTGACCCCGGCTACAGCTTTAATGAATCCGCTCTATTCCCCCACCCGCGCGAACCGCGGCACGCGCTCCCCGCCGACCTCCACGGTCTCAACGAACATCGCCGCCGGCCGCACGAACAGCCCGCCCTCACCGTAAAGCGCCTCGTAGACCACGAGCCACTCGCGCGCCTCCGTGTGCAACGCCAGCCCGATCACTCGGTAGGGGTTGTCCTTGTAGTGGCGGTAAAGGCCGGGTCTTGGCTCCGTGGGCCGGATGGGATCGCTCATGTCTCGACCCCACCAACTCCGTGTATAGCCGCAAGCTTGATGAGGCTCTGAGCTCGCTCGTTCAATTCGCCCGATCTGGCGAAAATCAGGTCTAAATCTCTATTATATGCCATATATGACGACTTATACAATATACGTTAGTCGCCATATTTGTCGTTTATAATTGAAATAAAGGCGATAAGCGCCTTACTGGACGACTTATGAAGATGACAAATCAGTCCACCGATGAAGTCATACTCCACGAGATCGGCGCCCGATTGGCGCAGGCCCGATTGGATCGCAACCTGACGCAAGCCCAGTTGGCGACGCAGGCCGGCATCTCGAAACGCACGCTGGAGCGCATGGAGTCAGGTGCGAACGCCGGGCAGCTGTCGGCCTTCATCCGCGTGTGCCGGGCGCTCGGCCTGGTCGAGCATTTCGAGCTGCTGCTGCCGGCCGCCGGGCCGAGCCCGATGGCGCAGCTGAAGGCCGGCGGCCGGAAACGGCGCCGCGCTTCGGGCACCACCCTGCCCCCGACCGGCCAGGTCAACGCACCCGCCCAGAGCCCGTGGACCTGGGGCGACCAGAAATGAGCACCCTCGCCGAAGTGCGGCTGTGGGGCCGGACCATCGGGGCTGTGTCGTTGGCCGACGGCGAGACCGTCGCGTCGTTCCAATATGACCCGGCCTTCGCCCGCAGCGGCATCGAGGTGTCGCCGCTCACGATGCCGCTCGGCGACCAGGTCTACCGCTTCCCCGCACTGGCCGCGCAGACTTTCCACGGCCTGCCGGGCCTGCTCGCGGATTCCCTGCCGGACAAGTTCGGCAACGCCCTGATCGACGCGTGGCTGGCGACGCAGGGCCGGACACCGGAGAGCTTCAATGCCGTCGAACGCCTCTGCTACACCGGCACGCGCGGCATGGGCGCACTCGAATTTATCCCGGTGCTCGGGCCGCGCGCGCGCAAGGCGCAGAAGGTTGAGATCGACGCGCTCGTGGCCCTCGCCTCGGACGTGCTCAGCCAGCGCCGCGGCCTGCAGGTGAACTTCGCCAACGCGGACCGGCAGGAGGCCTTGAACGACATCCTCCGCGTCGGCACCTCCGCCGGCGGCGCGCGGGCGAAGGCCGTCGTCGCCTGGAACCCGCAATCAAACGAGGTGCGCTCCGGCCAGATCGAGGCCGGTGACGGTTTCAGTTATTGGCTGCTGAAGTTCGACGGGGTCACCGGCAACAAGGACAAGGAACTCGTCGACCCCAAGGGTTACGGGAACATCGAATATGCTTACTTTCTCATGGCGCGCGCGGCGGGCGTGCAGATGAGCGAGTGCCGCCTCCTCGAGGAAAACGGCCGGCGGCATTTCATGACGCGGCGCTTTGACCGGCTCCCCGACGGCGACAAGCTCCACATGCAGTCGCTCTGCGCGCTCGCCCACTACGACTTCAACTCGGCCGGCGCCTACGGCTACGAACAGGCGCTGCTGGCCCTCCGCCAACTGCGGCTGCCGATCGAGGCTGTCGAGCAGCAGTTCCGGCGCATGGTGTTCAACATCGTCGCCCGCAACCAAGACGACCACGTGAAGAACATCGCCTTCCTCATGGACCAGGCCGGTCGCTGGTCGCTCTCGCCCGCCTTCGATGTCATTTACAGCTACAATCCCACCGGCGCGTGGACCGACCGCCACCAGATGACCCTCAACGGTAAACGCGACGGCTTCACTCTCGCCGATTTTGCGACCTGCGCCAAGGCCGCCGCCATGAAGCGCGGCCGTGCCGCCACGATCGTCGAGGAGGTCACCTCCGCCGTCACCCGCTGGCCCGACTTCGCCGCCGAGGCCGGGGTCAGCGAGTCATGGCGGCAACAGATCAACGGGCACTTGCGCCTTACCCTGCCGGCGGAGTGACCAGACGGGTTGCAAACCCCCGGTTGACGGGTTTGCTAATCTGTTCCCTGCCCACTTTTCCCCTCTCCCGTTCCCTCATCCGATGCTCCCTCCCATCCCTGTCACTGTCCTCACCGGCTTCCTCGGCGCCGGCAAAACCACGCTCCTCAACCGCATCCTCACCGAGCGGCACGGCAAGAAACTCGCCGTCATCGAGAATGAGTTCGGCGAGGTCGGCGTGGACAACCAGCTCGTCATCCAATCCGAGGAGGAACTCTTCGAGATGAACAACGGCTGCATCTGCTGCACCGTCCGCGGCGATCTCATCCGCATCCTCGGACGGCTTATGAAGCGCAAGGACCGGCTCGACGGCATTCTCATCGAAACCACCGGCCTCGCCAATCCCGGCCCCGTCGCCCAGACGTTTTTCACCGACGACGAGATGAAGGCCAACTTCCGCCTCGACGCCATCGTCACCGTCGTCGACGCGAAACACATCCTCCAACACCTCGGCACCGACGACGAATCCGTGAAGCAACTCGCCTTCGCCGACGTCATCATCCTCAACAAAACCGACCTCGTCGCCCCCGCCGATCTCGACGCGCTCGAGGTCCGCATCCGCGCCATCAACGCCGTGGCTAAAATTCACCGCGCGACCAACTGCGACGTCCCCCTCGCCGCCGTCCTCGATGTCGGCGGCTTCAACCTCGGCCGCGCCGTCGAGGTGGACCCGAAATTCCTCGAGCCCGAATACCCCTTCGAATGGGCCGGCGTCTACGCCCTCCCCGCCGGCAACCACGAATTCGTCATCGGCCACCACGACCACGCGCACGATCACGACGGCCACGACCACTCCCACTGCGATCACGAGCACGGCAAGTGCGATCACGACCACCCTCACAACCACGCCGAAAACGAACTCGATGTCGTCGTCATGCCCGTGAAGTTGCCCGTCAACGGCGATTTCACCACCGCCGAAGCCCAGGCCGCCCTCGCCACCGCGCGCGACGCCGCCGTCCTCGTCTTCGCCGACTGGGAGGCCCGCCTGAATCCAGGCGACGCCCTCGTCCCCGGCGCCACCCTTCACCGCCTGCTTCTCAACGAAGGCAACGGCAAGTTCGTCCTAAGACTGACCGCCCCCGGCTTCTACATGGTTTTCGAAAGTTGCGGCGAACACCCGCTCCACATCCGCGTCATGGGCGAGACCGCCAAGCCGTGTTGGCAGCAGGATTATCACGCCGCCCACACCCACAACCAAGCCGTCACCAGCGTCGGCATCAGCACCCCCGGCGACCTGGATGGCAAAAAACTCAACGACTGGATCAGCGAACTCCTGCGCGTGAAAGGCGGCGACATCTACCGCATGAAGGGCGTGCTCGCCGTGAAAGGCTCCAACAAGCGCCTCGTCTTCCAAGGCGTGCACATGCTCTTCGACGCCAAGTTCGACCGAGAATGGAAGAGCGGCGAGACCCGCACCAACACCCTCGTCTTCATCGGCAAAAACCTCGACCGCCCCGCCCTCACCGACGCCTTCAAAGCCTGCCTCGCGTAAAGATCAATCCATTCACCGCACCGCGTCCTCTAGCTGCGGACGCAGCCATCGGTAGGACTGCCAAACCGTGAGTCCTTGGGACTCGGACCGGTGCGCAGATTCACCTCTTCCCATCCATGCGCCGCCCCTTTTTCACCCTCACGTTCTTCAGCCTCGCCGGAATCACCTTCGCCGCTCCCTACACCTACAAGGAAGCCAGTAATTTCAGCGCCCAGTTGCGGAGCGCCTTTAACTCCACGCCGACCACTTTCACCACGACCGTTTACCAGAGCAAGATCACCGGCTCCGGCTCCAGCTCCCCCTCCACCTCGAGTTCCTCCTCCCCCTCGATCGGCCCACGTTCCAGCGGCGGCTTCGCCAGACCGAGCGACAGTTATTCGTGGGGTATGCCGACCCGCCAACCGGCGTTCAACTGGGGCCCGGGCTATGTGGAAAAGCCCGATCCCGACGGCGACAAAATCGCCGCCGCCCAAGCCCGCACTTGGGAATTGCCCACCCCACCCCTCGCCGATGCCGCGGCGATCTCCCGCTACTACCGATCCCGCGGCGTCTCGATCTCGCGCGCCCAGGCCGCCGCGCAGTCCGACGTGACCGACTACCTCCGCGCCAAAGAAAAACGCGCCAACGACGCGAAGTGGGCCGCCTATGATCGCGAGCAACTCCGCATCTCCCAGTATCGCGCCAGCCAAAAAGCGGGCCGCGCCGCGTTTCTCGTCGAACTCGCCGCCGTGCGGAAGCGCGCCCTCGCCTCGGGGGGCGACGGCACCGGCCTCGGCGCCGATCGCGCCGCCGCCCAAGCTTGGCTCGATCTCGCCGGCAGCACCCAGATGTGGCGGGGCACCTACATCGAATACGATCCCCTCGCCCGCCGCGAAGCCGTCTTCTTTGCCGGCCGCGCCGGCGTGCCGCGCGGCATTATCGCCGCCTGGGGTGAAGCCAAAGACGCTGGCGAGAACGCCGCCTACTGGCACGCGCAATGTGTTTTGATCGGCGACCTCGAGGCCATCACCACCTTCTATAAGGAAACCGGAAAAAATCCCGACGCCGGCTTCGCCCGCGCCGCCGCCCTCTTCGAGCATGCCTACGAAGTCATGCCCGCCACGCCTTCGCCCCGCGACCGCGCCGGCCTCGTCGGTGCGGCCCGCGCGCAGTGCGCCTCCTACCTCTCCTCGTTCTACACGCGCGGCGCCCTCGATCTCCCCGCCGACCCCGCGCGCGCTCTAGCTTGGGCGAAAAAAGTCCCTGTCCAACCTCCCGACGCGTGGCAGGAAATGGGCCGCTATCGGCGCCCCAACGCCCTACAGGAACTCGCCACCAACATCCTCACAGTCCGCGCCGTCGAAAAAGAAGTGCTCGCCGAATGGGAAGCCCTCCTCTCGGGCCCAGCCGCCAACCACGCCCGCCGCGCCCTCTACTCTATCTATCTCGCGAGCAACCCCGGCTTTCCCACCTCTGCCGACGCCGCCAAAGCCCGCGCCCTCTTCCCCGATGGACCCGAGGATACCGATCTGATCCTCCAAGTCGGCGACTGGCCCGCCGCCGCCAAATACGAAGGCCTCCCACTGAATCACCACTTCCGGCTCCCGCTCTTTATCGGCCGCCTGTGGCGCGAGCGCACCGATGGCAAACGCGACCTGGCCCGCGCGCGCGTCGCCTTAGAATACGCCCTGGACAACTACCCCAAAACCTTCACTGGCCAAGGCGACGCCGCCATCGCCCTCGCCGAAACCCAGCTCGAACTGGGCGACAAAGTAGGTGCGCTCCGCACCCTTGAAAAGGGCGCACAACATTACTCCACGGTCCCGAGCTGGCGTCCGCGCCTGCGCCTCGCCCTCGGTTATTATCGCGGCGAATTTGGCGAGATCGACGAGCAAGCCGGCGCCGCGCAGATGGCGATTCTCGCCGCCACCACCGCCAAGCCTGCCGGCCACTTCCCCGGCGATGAAGAAAAATTCATCCGCGAATTCGAATTCCAACGCGTCGCCGCGCCCCTCCTCCTCCACTTCAACCAGCTCGAGGCCGTGCGCCTCGGAAATGCCATGCCCACCTGGGACGGCCCCGCCGACATCGCCCGCCACCACCGTGAAAATTTCGAGGCCAGCGCGCCCCGGCTGCGCGCGCTCGCCCTCACCGGCTACGCCCCCGCCACCCGCCTCTGGGCCATGCTCACCC
>ENA-ORBV01013326-ORBV01013326.1-microbial-mat-metagenome-genome-assembly--contig:-NODE-13326-length-12521-cov-5.423578_pt1 | contig 12521 bp, 9 predicted proteins | sample MGYA00237777_ERZ505514 | MGnify/ENA primary metagenome ERZ505514 (study PRJEB26160, sample SAMN06269048) | microbial mat metagenome | isolation source: Oligotrophic lake microbial mat | place...
TTTCAAGCAGAAGACGGCATACGAGATTCGCCTTAGTCTCGTGGGCTCGGAGATGTGTATAAGAGACAGCTCTTATTGTCTATAATCAGGCAAAGCCTTGAATCGCTCAAAAATTCGTAAATATGGACTTCTGCGTGGCATTTCGCCAATGGCCGAATGACCATTCGTTCACAGTTGAAACAGTTTAAGACATAGATATTACGACCTATTCGTTATAAGAATTCGGATTATTCCAAAAAGAAGCAGTCTCTGAAAGAAAAGCTATTTTACAATCAACGGTTCACGTGGTTGCCTGTTAAGAGCGTCTTCCTCAATTTCCCACGAAAACGTCTATTCCCCGTTCCTTCGCCGACGCATTCACAACATGTAAGACATTTGCGGCTCATTTACTGAAGAAATTTAGATTAGGAATTAGTACTCGGAAGTCGGAACACATACGTAAGAGTTTACAGGTTCAAGTTGCACCACGACGTAGGCCTGTAAGGCTCCAGTGACATCCAGAGCATTCATTCTTCCGTAGTAGGTAGCACTACGAGTTAGTACAAGACTGCTCCGGGTACTAACGGTACGTAATAACTAGCTATCGGTAGATAGCAAGTAGTCGTACTGTAGTTGTGTGTACAATTGTACCGGTGACCAACCAGCTTTCTTTATTTTGCTTCGTTTTCTCGCTTCGCGTTGCTTCTTTTTGTATGAGTATGAGTATGCAAGTTTCCATGACTGTTAGTTGACAACCGCAACACAGCGAAAACCAAACTCACTGATCAACACAACAGCCAAAAGGACTATGACCACCACCATAAAGGACTATTAGTAGACTCACTAGCTAGCTAGCTCCTAAGGTATCTAATAAGTAATAACACAGTGACAAAAAGAGCCTTGCTGAAAGGCTGACACGACACGTACAGGAGGAGGACCAGCAAACAGCTGCAATAACAACTCACGGACTGCAATCCAAAACGAATGCAACAAAGCCAAATGACTCATAGTAGTAGGACCAAAGGCGGAGACCCACTAGGTCTAGTAGTAGCAGAGGACACGGAATCTTCGGATACCACAACCAGCGTTGGTTGCAGCAGCAGCACCGCCATGCACCAAGAAAGACTCATCGAAAAACCTACCGTGCAGCAAGACGGGGAGGACGATGACGCTACAAGCACGTCGCCCGCCAGTGGAGATGAAGAAGCAGAGGAAGAAGGAGAACCTTTGACCTATAGCAGTAGTGGTAGAACGTCTAGTAGCAGTAGCAACACATGTTGGGAAGGTCCTACGAGCAGCACTTCTACTAGAGAAGCTTCTTCTAGCCGAGAATGGACGGCCACAAAGACAAACGAGAAGACGCAAACGTCGCGTGAAGTGACACCTACAGCGCCCACAAGTGCTACCTCCTATGACTCGTGTTGTGGCGATCATCCCCTGATTCGTCGACCACATCCCAACATTCACAACGTGGCAATCCCCAGTCATCATCATCGTCATTACAGAGAAGAAGAAGAAGAAGGAGAAGCATCCTCCTCCTCCCTGGGGAGTAGTACGGCCATGTCGTCCATCACGATGCGTCTCCCAGTCTTGACGGCAGGTACAAGCCTGTATCCTACAGCTGCTGCTGCATTGCTACAGGAGGAGGAGGAAGAAGAAGTCATGATACCAAGTACTGCTGCTGCATCGTTGGGGGACGGGAGTAGCAAGATCACGGCAGGAGAGTTTGTGAAAACTGGAGAAGAAGCATCCGCATCCCTTCCTGTCTTGCTGCCACCAGATCCTCCAGGTACTCCCAATGTTGCTGCAGTACCACAGGAGAAGGAGGCAAATGAAGAGGAAGCCGCAATCCGAAGTGCTGTTGCTGCGTCGTCGCATTCTTCAAGCCATAAAGAGGAGATGGGCAGTGCCACAAGCACCAAGAAGAAGGACAACATAGCAGCAGCCAAAGCTTGTGCCGTTCCAACGACCCGCCAGTCGTCCACACAACCACCACTGCCACCGGAACTGCAAGGACTGGAAGACATGGTCACTTCCAAAACAAGAGAAAAATCCACACCATCTATACCGGTAGTGGCAGTCAATCCTCGAGACGCGTCCTTGCGCCTCCTCGAGACAGATGTCTTGTCCAAGATGGGTTGCAGGTCAAGAACGCCCAGCATCGAGAAAGGTGGTCATCATCATCCTCATCAGCTACTCATAATAGAGGAGAGTGGCCATAGTTCTAGTAGTGGTGGTACGGCTAGTAGTAGCGCCGGTATGAGAATGGTGCAGGTCGGTGCGGTTGCCTGTCGTGGACCAGATTCAGAGCCAACACAATCCGTGGCAGCCTCATCCCAACTGTCCGCAGCATCTGTACCAGAGCCGCCGCCAGCAGCAGCAGCAGGAGGAGGAGGTATCGCTGCGGAGGATGTTCGACAAGAGAGGGAGTTTAATAAATTGGCGTTTGGCGGTGATGGTGGTATTGACAGAGTCGTTGCACACCAACAACAGGCACTATACGATGCCATTCCCGAGGCCCCACACACGAGTGTATCTATTGACACGGATGGGGATGATGATGATGATGATGATGATGTGGAATGGGGTATCCATGAGGATTCGCCGCCAGCACTGACGGACGCTTCCTGTCGTAACGTGCCAGCCTCGGATTCTGAATCGGCGTCCGTCGTCTCAACCCCAGGAACACCAACAACATCACCCCCACCGGAATCCCCACCGGAATTGGTCCAAGCAGAGTTGGTGGAGCCTGATCGAACGATCGTGGTCACAGCCAAGGCAGTTATGCGGTGGAGATCCAAAAAGGGGTTAGCTATCCTCGCGTTATTGCTGGCGTTTTTGGTGATCATAGCTGTCACGGTGGGGGTAGCCGCGAACTTTGCGATCGACAACGAAAAGGCGCAACTACAAGACACTTATACTACGGATAATGACGAAGCCGTATTCCGCCAAACGTTTGAACATGATGCCCAACTGCTATTGGATCGTCTCGGTGCTCGGTTCGACTTGACAATGAGAGCTGCCGATGCCTTCATGATCCAGGTTATCTCACAGGGACGCCACGACGCCAAAGGTTTGGGATGGCCCCACATCAACGTTCCAGATTTGCCGGTGCAGGCCGCCAAGCTGCTCAGCCAGACCAAATCCATTCACATGGCCTTTTATCCATTCATAACCGCCGATGAGAGGCTCGAATGGGAGAACTTCACCAAGTACAATCATGATTGGGTCGAAGAGAGTCTGCAATTCCAGTCCAGAAATCCAAATTTCCATGGGCCCATTTTTACGGAGTACAATATCAGTAACGTCTTATGGGACAATGAGGGGCCATTGGATTATGATTGTCCAGGGCCCTTCATGCCCTCGTGGATGGGATCACCAGTGATTCCGACGTATTATCCATACAATTGGAATTCACTGGCCTATGAAGCATTTTCAAAACCTCTTTTAGCCATGCTCGAAACGAAGACGGTTGTCTTTGGCCCTGTAGCCAATCATGCCGATCCGAGTGATCCTCTCAGTGTCGCGCAGGCCGAAATAACCAATATTTGGGCAATCCCTTACCTTGGCGAAGGTGAAGATTCTTCCGAGCCGTTTTCGGATATGTACTATCCTGTGATAGACCTGATGGCGGATCAGCAAAACGACTTTGACAACCAGACAGACGCTGCCAGGGGAAGTGTTGCCTTTAGTTTCTACTGGAGAGATTACCTGGAAAACATTCTAGCCGATGATTCCATGGACCTGACCCTTGTCGTCCATAATGCTTGCGGTGATCGATATTTCACCTATGAGCTTAGCGAATTGTCTGAGCCACTTTTCTTGGGATACACGGACCTCCAATATGATGACGACATGGTAGTCTCATCGGAATTGGCCACCATTCTCCATAATGCCAACAACAATAATGGGCTTGTGTACACGGGACTTCCTCCCAATGCTGATTTTTGCCCCTACACTTGGAAAGTTTACCCAACTAATCGATGATTGATGCATAAATCAAGTGCTCTATAATAGCTATTGCTTACTAAATGCTAGCTGGTACATCTTTAGCTAGTTACTAGCTGGTAGAGGTTATGTCGAGGGAGTAGCGTTAGATGTAACAGTAAAAAAAGAGAATTTGAATTAGAGCATGGTGTTAGGCCTACATTATGGCTGATCCACAAACTGAAACTTAGCAGCAACCATCCGCCACTATAAAAGACAGTGTCGCCCATCATTTCTTCGTTGGTCATAAAAATGCTCATACATCGACACGGCTCGTATACTCTCCAGCAACAGCTTTCACAGGCTCTTCAGTAACAATCACCTCCTGCTCCGTAGCGCCTACTAGAAATGCAGGCTCTTCGACCTTTTCCTGCGACTGGCCTTTTCGGATGGATTGGGCCTTGTCTGTATACGTTAGATCCATGCATCCGTTTGTTTCTGCGCACCCTTCCAGACCCTCGAGCTGTTTTTCAATTTCATCGAGGTATTCTTCAGCCTCTTGCTCTCTCAGGAGACCAGACCTGATCAAATCGCCAATGTAGTTGGCAGCACTATTCAGAAGGATTGAGCAAAGCAGATGCGATACGATCTTGTCGACGTCACTTTTGTTCAGTGTTGCGACCACTGCTTCGGCCCTTGTAACCTGCGCAAAGCTCTCTTCAAAAAGAGCCCGCTCAGTTGGCGACAAGGCATTTCCGCTGCAAAACTCAGCCTTGAATTGCCGGCGGGCTATCTGGTGTGCTTCAATAAAAGCCGCAGCACGCTGAACAGTACTGGCAGTTTTGTGGAAATCCGATGTTATGTCCATATTTGAATCAAACTTCTTCTCGTCAGCAATATACAACCCCTGCACTCCTTTACCAAACGGCTCGCTTATTTCTTCACAAATTTCCCAGTCGCAAAGCGGATCTCCACCGTCGATGCGATCCACGGCCATCTCAACAGATCGATTTAGAACAAAAACGTTCAGTCCCTCTCGGCTATTCAGCTGCCCAGTGTTCACCAACTCCTTGTAGGCGCTTCGGAGAAGCTCTATAAAAAGTTGTCGGAGTTCCCGGAGCAATCGCCGGTCAGGTTCGCTTCCAGCTTCAGCTGGGCCAATGGAGAACTCAGCAGGCATTACTTGCACCGCACTCGTCACCATGCTCATGAGCCGGTCCCTGAACGAGACGTGTGCCTCCTTTGTCAGATCTTTCACAACATCAATTCCAAAGAATGGTTCCAATGACTCCAGGTTGGGCCTTCTGTAGATGTGTAATGGAGTGTTCTCTTTGTTGCGCCGCACGGCCACCTTCAGCTCTTTAATTGAAACAATGCTCAGGAATGATATATGAGCCCGCACAACACCGTAATCCACACCGGAGAAGCGAGCATCACCAAGATGATGAAGCAATGCCTCCAGGATCCTATGAGTCAAGGTGTAGCGGTAGCGGTTGACAATTATGGCTCTCGTCGCACCAGCGTCTGTGAGACCAAGAAACTTTAGGATTGGACGAGCTGAAGTTCCATTGAGGACCAGAGTCAACAATGCAACCCCACCACTGAAGAAGAACAGCTGGCTTGTGAAGTTGCGTCTTGGATCGCCAGGTAGAGTTTTTTCGGTTATTACAGCATCCAGCGAAAGAGAAAGCGCAATGCCCATGGCACCCCGAAGACCACCCCAACTCATAAAAGCAACCTCACTCCAGTTCGTTCCCAACCCATTTTTAGATATCCATGGGTAGACTGTCACCAATAAACCGGCACGAATTAGCATCATGAGACCGTAAAGAGCAAAAAGGAGGCCCCAGTCTTTGGCGACAAAGATTTGGCTGCGTGTTTCATCGTTGTTTGAAATGACAGTGCCCCAGACAACTCCACCAAGAGCAAAGAGGACCGTGTTGAGTAAGTACTTTACCAAGACCCAGAACTTCTCCATCATGACAGGATCATTGATAACATTTGCTCCGAATGCACTTGTAAGGAGTCCAAGTGTCGCCACAGCAACAACGCCGCTTGTCCCCCCAACCACATCAGCAACATAGTAAGTTAGGTATGCAGTTGCAACTGTAACAGATACCTGCACGATGCTTTCCTTTGCATTGAACCTTCGCTTGAGTGCATATAAGAGGAGGAGCTGGGCGAGGCCGAAGCCAACGCCAAATCCCATAGATCCCAGTGATAGTCGAATAAACATGAGTATGCCATCACCCACACCAATGTCTCTTCCAAGTCCAGGGATGCCCAGCTCATAAAAGAATAACTCGGAAAATATGGTGAAGAAGACAATGGCTGTGCCATCATTCATCAAACTTTCGCCCGAAATCAGGAGCTGGAGTCGTGGAGGAGCACCGACCTCCTCCAATAGAGATGCGATTGCGGCCGTGTCCGTGGACGAGAGAATGGCACCAAACGTCATGGCAAAGTAAAAACTCCAATCATAATCGAAAATGAGGTATCCAACCAGAGCCAACAGTGTCTACGGCGGGATAAAAACGCACAAACACAAGGGGTTAAGAAACCAATTATTGCTGCAGCACCCTGCTGGGGCAATCTTAGATGAGTTTGGGGCAGACCAAATCGTATATACTTACAGTCCCCGCCAAGACCATCGGCACTCCTAATACAAAAGTTTGCCGAAAGCTTTTTTGGAAGAGATGAAAGTTGATGAGAAAGGAGTTTGGAAACAAGAGCCCAGGAAGGAAGACCAACAAGAGAACGTCGCTGTTGATATTCGACCACATGCGAGTACTCGTTGACAGCTCATCATTTTCCTCCCAGACGGTGATGCAAATTCCCATGACCATTCCCACCGAGAACATGACTGCTGTATACGGCAGCAATGGCGTGTATCGGTTCACAACGAAATATACGACCACTCCGAGAGCCAGGATGAAAAACGGGTAAAGCACTGCCTGATATTCATACGTCACGACCACCTCTTCCGTAATGGCATCGACGACGTCAGACTCCTCTACCAATGGGTCGTCCATGTTGCTCTGAATGACGGGTGGGATGGGCACACCAATTTCCCCCACTTCAGGACCATTGGGGCAGCGGTGGAGAAATTCGCGTCCGAGGAGGGGCTGCAGAGGACGACTTGTGGTGCCAATCTCACTGGCAATGGTGGCACGTTTACAGGTACTCATCGCCGTATAGCAGAGAATAAGCGTGTTGAGGCGGTCCAGCTGTGACTGGGAAATGTACATGGGAGTATCGACAATGCTCCAGTGGACGCTCTCCGTGCATGGAGGCTGGGTGAGGCCACCCCGGTAGCTGTAGATGCCAGCAGTAGCTTCGCTCGCAAAGTTTGCGCCGGTGTCCATGAGAGCAGCCACCGGTCGGACATTGCCCAGGTCGAGATAAACATTGGGCATGGTGCGGTTGCTATTAATGGTTGCGAGAATGACGGACAGGGTGTTTGGGGGGCCGCAGATCTCACAACAACTGCCTCCTGGACAAACAATTTCTCCGAGTAGATCCTCCCACTCCTGCACATCATGAGAGCAGCAAGGTGCTTCATAGAAAGAAGCAGTTTCGTTGGAGACGATGGTCTCTGTGCTATTTGCTGTGCTGTTCGTCGACAACATAAGTTCGTCCATATCTGTGCTGTTCGTAGACAACATGAACTCGGCCATTGTGGTCGGGGCGAAGGTAGGACTTGAAGTCACTGCAAAAGATGTGGGCGCCTCAGTTGTGCTCTCTCCCACACCAGGACACACGATCTTCAACTGTTTTGAACGAAGAATCGAGTCGGGTGTAAACTCTTGGGTGCCGTCGGGGTTCTCGATGCAGAATTGATCCACTTTCAGAGCTTCTGCTTCCCACGCAGCGAGCAAGAATTCAAAGGTCTCGTGATTACTGCTGTCAGTGTCGGGGCTGCCTTCAGATGCAGCAGGACACTCCACCATGGACTTCAATCCACTCTCGATCAAGATGGAAAACGCGGCATCGACCGAGTGCCAATCCTCCGCTCCTTGTTCATGATGCAAGACCTGTAGTTCGTTGGCGTAGAACTTGCCATCTACCGCATGTTCGGACGAGGCACGAATGATAATCTTGTGGGCAGCATAAAAAAAATCTTGGTCCTTCTCGTCCTCCAAATCCTGACCCTCCTCCCACGTTGTTTCTCCTTCCTCCTTTGGCTCCTCGTCACTGGGAAAGATCCTCATCCGTCCCAAAGTACACACGGGGATGGGCTGCCCCCCCTCGCTCTCCTCGTCGTCATTCTCTGGATCGGATAACTTCGGCTCAATGGAAACTCCATTGTTGAGGATCTGAAACCGCAATTGATCCCAATTACAATCGCCACCGGAAAACAAAAACCCACGGAGATTGGTATCACACGTATCTTGCGTGGCCTTGGGGATGGCCACGGGGGACTGTCCAAACCCTGTTTTTTGGCCCGCACCGCCACACTGATTAATGTCTTCTTCCGAGTCGGTCCCTGCAAAGATTTGAAGGTCGCTCCATCGGGAAGGCCCGCGTCCTCCTTCCAATTCTTGAATCAGACTTTCGTAGTAACTGAAGATAATAGTATCGGCTGTTCCGGATCCTTGGGCGACAGCAACCTTGGTCGTCGTCGTCGTCAACAAGAACGAGACAAAGAATAAGGCATATGGCATCATACTTGTAGAGCGAACTTAATACTCAGATCGGATTTTTCTGAAAATAATGCAACTGCAAATAATATCTCTAGTCACTCGTTTTGTTCAATTATGGTACTGTTTGGGCAAAATATAATCCGTTCTCACTGTGCTGCAGTACTACCTAGCTAGCTAGTAGTTAGTAGCTAGATTAATAATCGTTATCGTACTATTAGCTAGAGCTAGCTAGCTCGTAGAGTACTTGTAGTGCTTTTTGGATTTTCCGCACTATTTGCAACCCAAACTCCAACCGTAGTAGTACGTAGAGTTAAGTACCTGACTGCTCTTCTACTGTACTCCTACGTACATCTACAGTAGTCTAGTAGTAGCTACGACGTATGACTATCGTAGGAGTACGTAACATGTGACTGACATGTGACTGACACCTGACACCTGGTATCTGGAAGATCCCAAATAAAAATGTGCATTGATTGATGCTTGCTAAGGGACTTTGCACCGGGACTTTGCACCGGGACTTTGCACCGGGACTTCACAGTCGCATTACTGTACTCCAAAGGTACCCACCATTTATGACCGAAATGTCTCTCAACATACGAGAAACATCGTTCAGATCCTCCTGAAGACACTGCTGTCGCTTGGAGCTGGTACTATGTAGACTAGTGCATTTTCTACCAAAGAAGAGGCACACATGATTCGGAGCACAGGAAACAAAGCACTGGTGCAATTTTAACCTTGCACCTAACGTTCTGCACAATGCCGTGAATGGAGTTTTTTGTGTTGACAGCGCCAAACGCACGCACACTCTTGTGTCCAGGAGGGGCAATGCTTGTGTTTTGACAAAAGGGTTGGCTTTTGCAAAAGATGCATCTTGCTCACAACGATGTCAGAACGGTTCCTAAGACCCCCTCCAGGACGGAGGACAGGTGACACGGAACGTGCAGTTCGTTTTTCCCCCATTGAAATTGCACGACAAAACAAAAAATGATGAGGTTGATGTCAACACAAATTGCTGCATGCCTTCCTGACACCAATGTGCATTGGATTTTTGGCTGTGTGTCTTGTCATCTGACACAGAAAATCCAACGCTAGAATTGCATTGTGTTCCGTGCGAATCGAACGGAGTGCGAATCACTCTCTTTTTTTCCACGCTGCTTTGGCTCATCATTTCTGTGATTTGACACATCACACGCTGTCATTGCGTTTTGTGGAACTGTTTCCAATCTGGAATCATTCACTGTGACAATGGTGGGGTCCATTCAAACTTGCGCGTGCATGTTTTGTCTTCTTGTTGCACGTCCAGACGATGCTCCACAACCGTGATTGCCGGCTTTCACCAGCTTTGCGCCCAAAAGGTCACAGCAAAACAGGTTGACAACAACACAAGATGGTGATCGAAGCAAACACGCCGCTCGATGGACTTTTCAAACCTGAGCATCTGCCTCTGCCTTGGCTGTCACAGGCATCACAAGATGCAATTGATCGGATTCAACGGGTGTTCCCTGTCAACGTTGATTCGGCCCGTGTTGGAATTTCCATTTCTGTTTTGATTTTGGGCCATTTGCATTCCCATCGCGACTCCAACAGCAATTGGATTCAACATGCCGGCCATGGGATTCATCACACCCAACATTGGGTTCATCATCATCACACCCATCCCCATCATCGACAACATGGGATTCATCATCGCCATTGGAATCTTCATCAACGACATCATGTTGTCACAATCCATCGAGACAACTTGTTGGGGCACTGGTTTGGGCATTTGGACAGACAATGGTGAAGGGGCTGGCACAGAAGCACTTTGACACTGCGCCTTCATTGCCTTGAATTTTTGGAATTCATTCCATTCGAAAAGTTCACTGTTTGGAAGAGCAGTTGGGGCAATCTCGGTCGACAATGATGAAGGACCCCCTCCCATTTTGAATCAATGTGCTCCTTTGGGGACCTGTTGGGGCACAACTGCTTCCTGTCTTGGAGCAGCGGGTGGTTTCAAGTCATCCTTGTTGTCATCACGGAGAGCCAGATGTCCATTGGCTTCTCTTTTTGCTGTCAGACGGGCATCATGCGGCTGTTGACTGTTGGCACTTTTGCAAGGCACAGAGATTATTCGGTCTTCCAGAGGGGCACCATTCTCTGTCATCTTGGTGAGTGCATGCACGCTATCACCGTGGTTGGTGCACTTCTCCCAATTGCCAAAGCCAGCTGTTTTGGCAACCTTCTTGGTCATGGTGCAAATCACATTGATGTCAACGACACTGTTGACATTGTCGGACTGCGCATTCTTGCACAATGTGTCCCCTTGTCCCTCTTTTTGGAATTGAAGCTTCTGGTTCGCGGTTGCCATGAAGTCAAAGAATTTTGCCGGGTCCAGGACCTTGCCAGTCGGATCTCCACACACTTTGATGCATTGGTGGGCAGTCGGCCGAGCAGTCACATTGCACACCAACAGCTTGTTGGTCTTTTCAAAAGGAACTCTGATGACACGAAACTTCAGTCCATTGAGAGAACCATGCTTTGGACCAAAGTGTCCAAATCCAACCAATTCAAATTGCAAGCAGGCAATTTCACCCATGCTGTGAAGACCAAAGTGTCCACCAACAATGAAGACACACACATGTTGGCAGTGCTCTGGGTTGTTCCACGGATCAAGTTCTGCCTTGGCTGTGGCCGTTCTGATCTTTTCATCCACCTCTTCATTGAAGTGAGCTTGATTGCGACGTGTTCCAAAGAGCAAATCGATGTTCCAAAAGTTGTCCCATGATTGGTCCATGACTCCACGGAACTCGCCCTTCTTCCAAAAGTCTTTCTTCCAATTGCACCGAATGCCTTTTGGTTTGAATGCATGGAAGAGAAGCTTTGTGCCACATTGGAACGCCTTTGGTTCAAGGAAACTGCCCTTCCCCTCTCCAGAGAGAGCAACAGCTTTCATTCCAAACAGGAGCAAGAACTTGTTGAGAATGTTGCACTTGTGCTGGGACTTTTCACCACCAAGGATGTTGTGAAAACAACAATCCTGTTCCCTTCCATCACAGCATTTGGCTGGTGCTGTGGTGACAAGCAACTTGAGATCACTGTGTCAAAGAATCGATGTTTGGTGGCAATCTTGCGTTGTTCATGGTCACCCGTGTTCTTTCTGTGGTTGGCACCACGTGCTTTGCATTCTTTTTCCAAAAACAGCACGTGGTCATCGTCGATCAAATTGGAAGACATGGTCTTTGCAAGCTCTTCGTCGGAGTTGTCATCACTGTTGTCACCGTCCCCAGGAGGTGAATTTGCTGTTGTTGCCACAATTGCTGTCGATGGAGTTGGTGTGGATGGTGTTGCATTTGTTGCCATGAAAGGAGGTGGAGATGGTTGAGATGCAGGAGGATCTGATGGCACTTTCTTTGAATGAGGGTTTCTGGAGGTGGCTTCCGCGCAATTGCGTGTTGTTCAATGCTGCTTTCTTCTGCATTGCGTTGTTCTTGTGTCATTCCCCACACTTTGGTGTCATCTTCAAGTGCTTGGCATCCAGCTAAGTTGGCTGAACTGTGGATTAATGCGTGTCACTCTTCTTGTTTGATCAAAAAGAGAGTTTCTACTTTGGAGGCAGTGTTCTGAGTCATTGCCGGAGGAGTGTTCTCGTTTGCTGTTGTTGTCATTGGTGGTCGTGTTGCTGTTGTCATTCATGTTGTTGTTGTTGCCAATGGTGATTCATTCTCACTGTCAGTGTCAATCAATTTTTCTTGTGTGGATGATGGTCCATTGCGGGCATTCACACAACGGGCTTTCTTGCGGCTGGGCGCCACAGTGACAGCAAATTTTGAAACTTGACACCAAAATTTGAATTTTCAACACCAAGAAAGAAATCTTGTTGCTGCAAACAGCAAATGCAACAATTCACAGCTACAGGATGACAATGATGACACCAATTGCTACAGCACTTCTGACTTGAAAATGAACTAGCTCTGCACACACAGTGACGACGGG
>ENA-ORBV01013330-ORBV01013330.1-microbial-mat-metagenome-genome-assembly--contig:-NODE-13330-length-12517-cov-6.441399_pt1 | contig 12517 bp, 9 predicted proteins | sample MGYA00237777_ERZ505514 | MGnify/ENA primary metagenome ERZ505514 (study PRJEB26160, sample SAMN06269048) | microbial mat metagenome | isolation source: Oligotrophic lake microbial mat | place...
TTAATGATACGGCGACCACCGAGATCTACACCTCTCTATTCGTCGGCAGCGTCAGATGTGTATAAGAGACAGCCAGTTCTTCCGCGGTGTGTCGCTCTTGCTGTTCGCCGCCGTCGGCGTGGCCTTCGTCTCACGCGTGGCCAAGAACTTCCAGGACTACTGCGTCAACGTGATCGTCCAGCGACTGGGTGCGCAAATGTACTCGGATGGCATCCGGCACTCTCTCGCCTTGCCCTACTCGGTCTTCGAGGACCAGCGGAGCGGCGAAACGCTTGGCAAACTGCAGAAAGCACGGTCAGACACCGAGCGTTTCGTGACGGCGGCGGTGAACGTCGTCTTCACCACCCTGGTCGGCGTGACCTTCGTCATGATCTACGCCTGGAAGGTGCACTGGGCCATCGCACCGGCCTTCTTTATCACCGTACCCATACTCGGCGTCCTCAGCTCGGTCCTCAGCAAGCGCATCAAGACTATCCAGAAGGTGATCGTGGCCGAGACCACCGCGCTCGCTGGCAGTACCACCGAATCGCTGCGCAACATCGAGCTGGTAAAGAGCCTGGGATTGGCCGAACAGGAAGTGCAGCGCTTGAATGGCACCACGCAGAAGATTCTCAAGCTCGAACTGAAGAAAGTGCGGTACCTGCGGTCGCTCAGCTTTATCCAGGGCACGGCAGTCAACTTCCTGCGCACCTGCATTCTCTTCCTGATGTTGTACCTGATCTTCATTCAGCAGATTACGGTGGGGCAGTTCTTCTCGCTCCTTATCTATTCGTTTTTCATCTTTGGGCCATTGCAGGAGCTGGGCAACGTCATCAACATCTACCGCGAGACCGAGGCATCGATGGCCAACTTCTCGGCGGTCATGCAGATGCCGCTCGACCCCAAGCCCAGCGATCCCGTTGCAATAGACGTGCTGCACGAGCTCGAATTCGACCGAGTGAGCTTCCAGCATCAGTCGGCCAGCACTCCGGCCCTGGTCGATATCTCGTTCAAGGTGACTCGAGGCGATACCATCGCCTTTGTCGGGCCATCTGGGTCGGGCAAGACCACACTGGTCAAGCTGCTGGTCGGACTCTACACACCACTTGCCGGCCGCATTCTGTACAACGGCAACCCGAGTACGCGCATCGATCTCGACCGTTTCCGCGAGCGAATGGGGCTTGTCACGCAGGACACGCAGCTTTTCTCCGGAACCATCCGGGAGAATCTGCTCTTCGTGCGACCAGATGCGACGGATGACGAGTGTCTCGAAGTGCTGCGTCGAGCGGCCGCGCAGAATTTGCTGGAACGAGCGGACCGCGGGCTCGATACGTTGATTGGCGAGGGTGGGGTGAAGGTGTCGGGGGGAGAGAAGCAGCGGCTCTCGATTGCGCGGGCCTTGCTCCGCAAGCCGCACTTGTTGGTCTTCGATGAAGCCACCTCGGCGCTCGACTCGCTGACCGAGGAGGAGATCAGCCTTACCGTGCGGGACGTGTCGGAGAAGCAGGATGCGGTGACCATTCTCATTGCACACCGGCTGTCGACCATCATGCATGCCGATCGGATATTCGTGCTCGAGCGGGGGCGGATTACCGAGGCCGGGAAGCACTCCGAGTTGCTGGAAGAGCGGGGGTTGTACTATGCGATGTGGCGGCAGCAGGTGGGGGAGCAGCGGGCGGTTGGAGTGGATGGACCGCTGGCAATGGTGGGGGCGAGTTCGTAGCAGGCGGCATCGCTGTGCTTGCCGACTACCGGAGTCGCGGCAAGGACCTGCGATGCAGCAGACCGCCTAGCTATCTCCCGCGCGCTTCGCGCGCCTGCTGTGACGCGACTGCATCTGATGCCTAGCGTCGGGCGAACGAAGTCGCCCCGCGAACACTTACCGCAGAGAGACGCGTCTGCGAAAAATCACTCCGTGCCTCTTCTTCGACAGCGAGGCCGAGGAAGCCATGAACTTCTACACGTCGGTTGTCATGAACTCGAAGGTCGGTGCCGGAACAACTCCAAGTCATGCGATCGAAGCCAAGTGCCTCAGAAAAGAAGGCGTCGGCCTATCGCTTCCGTCACTCTTCGCCCAGCGCTTCGCGCCAGAATGCCAGTAGATCGAGCACGAACGCATCAGCGTCGGGATTGACCCGCCATTCGAGCACGGTATCGACTACCTCGGGCCTGCTCTCGTCCGGACGCCAACGCTCGACGAGCCGCGCGTCGATGTCCACCACCCAGTACTCCGGAACGCGCGCGCGCTGGTAGCGACGTCGCTTGGCTCCGCGGTCGGAGCGCGCTGTGGAGGGAGAGAGCACCTCGGTAACCAGGAGCAGTGAAGTGATGTCGAGCCAATGCTTCGGACGCGGCGAGGTGAGCGGGTACACGAAGAGATCTGGTTGCAGCACTTCGTCCTCGCCCAGGGCGAGATCGCCCGGAAGCATCATCGCCTCTGCCAGCCGTAGCGGTTTCAGATACTGCATGATGTGCTCGCCCAGCACCTGCACGACTCGCTGGTGCAGGAAGCGCGGCGCCGGACTCACGATGTGGATTCCATCCATGAGTTCGTGCCGCATCCCGTCGTCGGGGAGAGCGAGCACCATGTCGCGCGTCCAGTGTTCCACAGCCTGTGGCATGATCATACGATACGGGCCTCGGCGCCGAGGGGACAAGTGGGCATTGGTCACGATGCCGCAGATGCTTCAGAGGATCGTAAACATTTCAGTGCGCGCAGGACCTTTTGGTTGCGCGACTGCGGTGGAGGCGAAGATGGCGACCTTGCCTAACAGGGGGGCGCGGGAGCGGGTGCGGCCGCCGCGGTCACCTGGCATGCCGAGTAGATTCGCGTGATGACCGAGCTCCGTCCGCCTTTCACGATGCACTGGCGCCGCGCCGTTCTATTCGGATCGTCCCTGATGAGTAGGGCGACATTGGCGAACATGGGGAACATCGTCGCCGCGAGGCGCCAGGGTCGTATCTCGGGATCAACAACGTCGCGCATGCGGAAGCCGTTACCCTCGAAGCCCTCGATGACCGTGTCGGCGATCCCGCCGGTGGCGCGTACGATGGGGACGCTGCCGTAGCGCAGGGCGAGCGCGGCGGCGTAGCCCCGCAAGGCGTCCTGCCAGTTCGCCTGCCCCGACCCAAGCAGGACCAGCTGGGCATCCGTCTCACGAAGCAGCCACGGTATGGCGACGTGCAGTAAATCCAGCCCTTTCTGGTCCACCAGGCGGGTGACGATGTCCCCCTTCGCCTACCGCCCCACCCGCTCAAACCGAATGTTCGTCACCCGATTCCCATCCATCCGAAACCCGCCCGCCTGCCCACGCGCGGGCGCATCGAACGTGAGCGTCACCCCATCCCCCGCGCCGTAGCTCAGCGCCCCCTCCAGCGGCACCAGCGGAGCGTTAGGCGCGCGCGGGCGGCGGAGCTGCAGAACGCCCGACCCCGAATCCTCGACGACCTCCCACACCGCACCACCCAGTTCGGGACTGGCATATCGTCCAACAATCGCCGGACCCTCCCGCGGACGCGCGGCCCCGCCCGCACGCGGCGCGGCGCTCTCCTCCCCGACCGGCGTCGCCCGGGCAAGGGCCGGACCTAACGAGCCGCGCAACACGACATCAGCCATGCGCTGTGCGAGCAACGTGGTGTTCACGGTGCTGTGGTTGCACAGGATCGCGAACGTGGTGTGCTGGTCCGGGAAACGCGAGATCACGGCGCGATAGCCGCCAGTTGCGCCGGAGTGCTCCACCAGACGCTGCCCGCGATACGTGTCCACGTTCAACCCGAACGCATAACGATTGTGGGCGCCGCTGGTGAGGGGCTCAGTGGTGTGCATCAACTCCAAAAACTCGCGTCCGCCCACCTTAGCGGTATAAAAGTTCTCGTCCCATCGCTGCAAGTCGGCGAGGGTGGTCACCAGTCCCCCCTGCCCGATGATGTCGTTGTTCCACACGTTCACCTGCCACCCGCTCCCCTTAGGCGAGTAAGCAGTCGCCCGGTCGGGCACGATCTCGTTGTGATCATCGAGGAAGAAGCTCTCATGCATGCCGAGCGGGGCGAAGATGGCCGAGTCGGCAAATTGGCGCAGGGTCTGCCCGGTGACGCGCTTCACGATGATGGCCATCACGAGGTAGCCGGTGTTGCTGTACCGATACTCCGCGCCGGGAGTGAAGTTGAGGCCGCGCTGCCGCGCGGCCATCGCCAGCATGTCCTCGTTGGTGTAGCCATCGTCGAAGCGCAGGCCGGAGAGCCCCACCAGTTCCCAGAAGTCGCGCAGTCCGCTGGTATGGTGCACGAGGTGCCGAACGCGCACCGGCGTGGGATACGCGGTCATCTCCGGGATGTACTTGCGCACGTCATCGTCCAGCGCGATGCGCCCGGCGCGCACCAGCAGGGCGATGCTCGCGGCGGTGAACTGCTTGGACACCGAGCCGGTGGTGAAGCGGGTGGTGGGCGTGATGGGAACGGCGTGGGTGAGGTTGGCGAAGCCGTACCCTCGCGCGAGAATGACGGCGCCGTTCTGGTAGATACCCGCGGCACACCCCGGCTCACCGGAGTGCGACATGGGGAGGAAGATGGAATCCATCGCGGCTGTCACCGCAGGCGGCAGAGAGGCGGAGGACTGCGCCTGCGCCCCCGCGCTGGGCATAACCAGCGCGAGGGCGACGATCGTGAGGAGCCGGGGGAAGAGGGACGCTCGTGTCATGATGTCGATCATCCCCCGGTGTTCGGATTGTTGGCGCGCTCCACCAGCGGGAGCGGGAAGCACGTCGTGGTGCCGTACGGCAGCCCGGTGGCATCGATGCCCGTCGGGTGCAACACGGAACCCGGCTGGCCCTTGAACGGAACGGCCTGCGCGGTGCCGGTCAGGCGCAGGTGGTCGTTGAAGCGATAGCCCCCCTCCATGAACATCTCACGGCGCCGCTCCTCGATTACCTGCGTAATCACCTGCTGCTGCGTGTCGCTGTTGGTGAGGTCATATCCCGGAATGCCCGCTGCGGTGTGCATGGCGTTGATCAAGGTACGCGCGGTGGCCAGGTCGCCGGTGCGAGCCGCCGCCTCGGTGATCATCAACCGGGCTTCCTTGCCCGACGCGATCACCACCGGATAGCCGCGAGACCGGTGCTTGGCCGACGGATAGTACCACACCTGCGCATTGTCGAACGCGAGCTGGCCCGTCGTCGCCACCTGCACGCGCGGGTCGGCCACGCCCTGCCATGTGACGTTTCTATACGCGGGAGCGACCGTGGCATGACGGCCCTGCGCACAGGCAATGTATTCGCATCCCGCATCGTACCGCCGGGTGTCGGTCTCGTCACGCGTGGCATTCTTGACGTAGGTGAGGGGAACGCGCTGCGCGTCGGCCAGCGCCCCCGCATAGTTCTTGAGGTCGAGCCGCACCCGCGCGCGGCCCACCAGCGCCATGTTCAGGATATCCTGGTTGTTGGCCGTGGTCGCGAGGGCGATTGCCTCGGTAAAGCGCGCCTCGGCGGTCTCGAGCACCTTGGTCGGCGTGATAATCGATCCGCCGTCGATGACCATCTCGCAGAACCCTTCGCCGAGCGCCACGAGTGCGTACGCGCCGTAGGCTCGCACAATTGCCTTGAGCGCCGTGCGGTTGGCCACCTGGGCATCCGTGAACTTGTCGAGCCGTGCGTAGATGTCCTCAGCCTGGAAGCGCGCCGTGTGCAGCGTGGTGTAGATCCCGTACGCGGCGCGGCAGCTGGCGGTGGCCATATTGGGATCGTCGGCGAGGATGCGGCGCGAGCCCCAGTTGCGCTGGTTCAGGTTGCCCGATGCCTGCATGAACTCATCGGAGATGATCGCCGCGGCCGCCGAGTAGTTGTTCCAGGCGCACTCCAGGTCGGCGATGACGCTCGCCGCCATCGTGGGAGCGAGTGCGGGATCGGCAAGGGCGTCCTCGCGCACCCGGCCCGGCACGCTGACATCGAGCACGGAATCGAGCTGGCAGGCGGCGAGAGGAAAGATTGCCGCGAGCGCGAGCACGCGGCGCAGAAGGCGGTGCATACGCGACATGATGGTCTCCGGCTGTGTCCGAAGGCGAAAGGCGAATGGGGAGGGAAGGGTCGTCGGGCTCTGGCGGGCGGTCATGGCGTCACCCGCACGGAGAAGGAGACGCGGCGCAGCTGCGGCCACCCTTCCTGGTTGTAGGCGGTGAGACCTCCGGGGTCGGCACCGGCGGCGTTGGTGTTGCGGATTTCCGGATCGACGAGCTTCACGCCGAAGTCCGACTTCTGCTCCACCCAGATCGTCCAGAAGTTCTGCGCCGACAGTGTCACGGCGGCGCGCGAGACGTTGAGCGGTCGGGCGAGCGACGGCGGGAGGGTGTAGGTCGCGCTCACCTGCCGCAGCTTGGCAAAGCCACCCTTCACGATGCCGGGCTGCCGGCGCGTGTCGAGGATGTCATAGCCGAAGAGGATCGGGTCCTTCGCTTCGAGAATCGCCCGCTGGTTGCGGAACGAGAGCAGGGAGGCGCGAATGTCGCCGCTGAGGATCGTGTTGCCGCCAACGAAGTCCACGAGGCTGAACAGCTGCAAGTTGCGGAAAAGCGTCAGCTGCATCGTGCCCGAGCCTTCCCACTTCGGCAACGCATTGCCCCAGTAGACGGCGGGCGCCTGCAGGCAGGTGACCGGAGGGCCCCCGCCGAGGGAGAAGTTCGTACCGCGCGTGACCGTGCCGCTCTCGCACATCAGGTTGATGGCGCGCGGCTGGCCGTTGACCGTCGTCATCTCCCCCGACGTGATGCGCCGGTGGAAAATCGCGCCGAGCGGGTAACCCGGCACGTGGTACTGACCGAAGCCCGCGTTGAGCACGAGCGACGACGGGCCGCCCAGCGAGACGATCTCGTTCTCGTTATGCGAGAACTTGAATCCTAGGCGAACGTCGGCGTTCCGCGAACGGAACACGTCGCCGGTGAGGTCGAGTTCATACCCGCTGTTCCTGATCTCGCCGATGTTGCGGAACTGCACGCCCGGAAAGCCAAGCGACGGGAGCGCGGGCACGGAGACCAGCGCGTCGCGCGTGGACTTGTTGTAGTAGGTGAGTTCGACCCCCAGTCGGTTATCGAAGAAGGTGGCATCGACCCCTGTCTCGAATTCTTCTCCCACTTCCGGCTTGAGGTCGGGGTTGCCGAGGTTCTGCGGAGTGAGCGTCGGTGTGCCGCCCTGTCCTGCCTCGGGCGCGTACGACCGAAGCGCCGCGAAGGCGTCGGGCTGCTGGCCGGCGCGTCCCCACGCGGCCCGCAGGCGCAACGACGAGACACCGGGCAGGTCCCGCGCGAACCGCTCCTCGCCGATCACCCACGAGGCGCTGAACTTGGGATAGTAGGACGCGGCGTAGCTTTTTCCGAAGGCGCTGTTGTCATCGCCGCGCACGGCGGCCGTGAGGAAGAGGCGATCGCGCCACCCCAGCTGCTCTTGCACGTAGAGTCCCACCGTCTTGTTCTCGACGAAGGTCTCCTGCGCCGTCTTGATCGCGCCAGCGGTGACGGTCTCGAGATCCTTCACTGGAAACGTCTCGGCGCGGGCCAGAATGGCCTGGTTCTGCTTGCGGTAGTACTGGGCCCCGAATGCCGTCTCGAGTTTGAGGCTGCTCGACGGACGCCAGGTGAGCGTGCCCGCGTAGTCGGCGCTCACGTACGACGCATCCGACTGCTGCACGTCGCGACGACCCAGCGGGAAGAGGGAGCCGGGGGTCGAGATCTTCTTCCAGAGACTCGACAGGCGCTGCGTGGTGAAGTCGCCGCCCACCGTTAGGCGCTGGTTGAACCAGCCGGTGGGGAGGTGACGCAGCGTCGTCGTGATGGTGGTGCGGCCGACGTCCTCATAGCCCTGGATGTCGTCCTCGTACACCTCGGGCAGGTAGGCCAGGAAGCCGCGCGTCGGGCCATCGAGCCCGCCCGGCAGGTTGCGACCGGGCTCGCATCCCGGCGAGGGGCACGACCAGGTGATGGCGGTCGTGACTGGCTGCTGCACACCAGCGGAACGCAGGCGACTCCGCTCGTAGCCAAGGCCGAAGTCGAGGAAGATCTTGTCGCTGGGAGTGAAGGTGAGGTTGCTGCGACCGGTCAGTCGGTTCTTCCAGTTGTAGTCCACCGGTCCTTCGTCGCGATCCCACCCGCCGAAGAAGAGGTAGTTGAGCGTTTCGGCGCCCCCCGAGACGGAGACGTCGTATCCCTGCGGGCGGCCTGTCGAAAAGGGCGAGCCCTTGCACGCGTCTCCATCCTGCTTGTACGGCTTGGGGCAGCTACCGTACCTGGCGACCGGAAAGCCGATCTCGCGTTCACGCTTGAGGATGTTGACGTCCACGATCTCGCCGGCCGCGCTCTTGTAGTACGAATGCTGGAAGAGGTTTTCCGGATCGGGCAGCCAGTTGGCGCCACCCTTCACCTGGTAGTTCACCGTGGGACGCCCGCGGGCCCCCTTCTTGGTGATGATGTTGATCACCCCGTTGGAGGCCTCGGTGCCGTAGAGCGTGGCCGCCGAGGGACCCTTGATGATCTCGATGCTCTCGATCTCCTCGGGATTGAGGTCGTTGATGCGCGAGGGTGCGTAGCGACTGTCCACGCCTCCCTGTCCCGGGAAGCCGCCCGCATCGGCGGCGGCGTTGTTCACGCGCACGCCATCGATGTAGAGCAGCGGTTCGGAGGAGAGCGTCATGCTGCTCGCGCCGCGGATGCGGGTATTGCCCCCCGAGCCCACGTCGCCGCCGCCCGAGGCGACGCGCACGCCGGGGACGACGTTGAGGAATTGCTGCACGTTCGGCTTGGGGGCCACCTTGGCCAGTTCGGCGGCATTGACGATGCCGATGGCGTTGCCGAGTTCACGCTTCGCCGTCGCGTTCGGCGTGCCGGTGACGACCACCTGGTCGAGCGTCATCGTCGTCTTCTCGAGGGCGAAGTCGATGCGTAGCGAGTCGCGCAGGGTGATTTCGCGGGTGATGCGGCTGTATCCGAGCCGCCGCACCGAGATCGTGTAGGTGCCCGGCGGGATGTTGATGACGCGGAAGGCGCCCGTGGGGGAGGAGAGCGCGCCGAGTCGCGTGCCCTCGATGGCGATCGTGGCGCCGGGCAGCGGCTCGTCGGAGCGGGCGGTGGTCACGGTCCCCGTCAGGATGCCGCTCTGCGCGTGCGCGAGCTGCGCCGGGAGGATCGTGAGCGCGGCGAGGAGCAGCAGCGTGCGGGCGATGACGCTGCCCACAGGTGGTGCGTCGCGGTGGACGTCGTTCGGCATGAGACCTCCGAGGGTCTGTCGGTGAGACCGTCGCGGGAAGGGCGAGTCCTTCACGCTCGGGGGAGGCTGGCGGAGGGGGCGGCGAGCGTGATCGCGCGCGACGCGCCAACTATGCACCTAGGCATATGTATTGTAAAGTGTATGCAAAAGTGAATGGTGACGCGGGAGGGAGACCTGGGGTGCACTGTCGCCCCGAACCGTCGGCGCAGCCAACGGCACGCAACACCAATTCCCCGACTCATCCGAAGGACTGCCAGCAACTACTCGTTGGGCGCAGGTCAGTCACGGCGCCGCCTTGATAGAAGACGTCGCTGACGCGCATCTCGGGGATAGCGGTGCCAGCGACTGAGTCCCGTACCACCGCAATGGTGATCAGCGGGGCGCCGTTCTTCACGAGGCAGGCTTCATCTCGTAACCTACAGCCACCGAGGGGGAGTGCCTGCAAGATGGGAGAACGAAGAGTTCGCATTGAAGTTGGTGCGATTGAAAACGGTGGGGTGTGGTCGCATGCAAAAGTCATCCATCCGCTAGCACACCTGCGAGATCTCCGGAAGATCGACGCTCGATCACCCTACCACGCAATCCCATAATCCTCCCCATGGTTCGACGCCGCCCCCCACAACGTGCGATGCACCCGGTCCAGCCAGATTGCCGTGATGGGCCCCGACGTCAGGCGTTCGAACTCCATCGTGTACCCCATGCGCCGCAACTCTGCGCGCGTGTAGTCAGGCGTCGATTCCGCCAGCACCACGCGCCCCGGCCGCGACTCGTGCGCGCCGAACGAGCTGCGCATCTGGTACGAGTTGATGTTTGGCGCCTCCGCCGCTTCCTGCGGCGTCATGCCCCACTCCACGGTGTTGAGCAGGAACTGCAACAGGTTCTGGTCCTGTGAGTCGCCACCCTGCACGCTGAACGCCATCATCGGCGTGCCGTCCTTGAGGGCGAGTGAAGGGGTGAGCGTCACGCGCGGGCGCTTGCCGGGTTGCACCACGTTGAACGGACCGTCGCCGGGGTGCGTCACGAAGCTCTGCGCACGCTGGCTCAACCCTACACCGGTGCGGCCCGCAATGACGGCGGGAATCCAGCCGCCGCTGGGCGTGATGGAGATGACCCACCCCGACGTGTCGGCGGCCTGGATGGACGTGGTGCCGGAGTAGAACCCGTGCTCGAACGAGAGTTCGTCGTCGCTGCCACTGTCGCTCACCTTGTCCTGCTGCCCGCGCTTCGGCATCTCGGCGGGGGCGCCGGTCACGCTCCACTTGGCGAGCAGCGCGGTGAAGGGATTCTTCTCCCCCTGGAAGGGATACGGATCGCCGGGCTTGATGGTGGCGTCGTTGCGGTCCGCCTTCATCTGTGCATAACGAGCCTTCGCATACTCCTTCGACAGCAGCCCATTCATGGGCTGGTTGGTGGCGAACGCGGGATCCCCGTAATAGAAGTCGCGGTCGGCGAAGGCCATCGACATGGCTTGGTAGAGCGTGTGGATGTAGCGCACGCTGTTGAAGCCCATGCTCTTGAGATCGGCGTTCTCCACGATGTTCAGCGCCTGCAGCAGGGCAGGGCCCTGCGTCCACTGCTGCAGCTTGTAGACGTCCACGCCCTTGTAGTTGGTGGTGAGCGGCTCCTCGATCTTCACCTTCCACGTCGCGAGATCCTCTCGCGTGAACAATCCTCCCTGTTCACGAGTGCCGCGCACGATCTCCTCGGCGATGTCTCCCTTGTAAAAGCGGTCGTAGGCGGCGTAGATGGCCTGCTTGCGATTGTTGCCGGCGGCCAATGCCTCACGCTCTGCGGACACGAGCTTGCGCAGCGTGATGGCCAAGTCCTTCTGCACGAAGATCTCTCCCGCGGTCGGCGCCTCGCGCGCCGCGCCCGAGTGGGGGAGCATCACCTCGCGGCTGTACTTCCACTCCTTGAGCCGAGCCTTGTTGCTCTCTATGGAGTTGGCGGCCTGCGCCTCGATAGGATAGCCGTCGGCCATCTGGATGGCGGGGGCCAGCACGTCTGCCAGCGACAGGGTGCCATACTCGGCGAGCATGGTCATCAGCCCACCCGGGGTGCCCGGCGTGACCGCGGCGAGGGGGCCGAACTCGGGGGGCGCGTTCATACCCTTCGAACGGTAGAACTCTGCCGTCGCACCCGAGGGGGCCACGCCTAACGCGTTGATGCCGATGACCTTCTTCTGCCCCGGATGGTAGATGAGCGCCTGCGTCTCCCCTCCCCAGCTCAGCACGTCCCACATGGTGGCGGTGGCACCAAGCATGGCACAGGCGGCGTCGATGGCGTTGCCCCCCTTCTGGAAGATCATCGCCCCCGCAGTGGCGGCGAGCGGCTTGCCGGTCACGGCCATCCAGTGACGCCCGTGCAGCGGGGGCTTCTGCGTCTTCTGCGCGCGGAGCATGGCCGGCACCAGCGTGGTGAGGACGAGGAGGGCGACCGGCGCGACGAGGCGGCGTCGCGCCAGCGCGCGGCGGGCGGCACTGGGCTGAAACATGAGGCGGCGTCCGGAAAAGGTCATCACGTAACGTGCGACCGGATCCGGAGTGTCACAAGCGGGCCCCGCCGAGCGGGGGCTTGGAAGGCTACGCCATCGCCTCGAGCACGGCCGCCTTGAAGTAGCCGCTCTCGGGAATGGTGACGATCTCCGGATGGTCGTCGGGCTGCGCGCACAGCGCGCGCAGCGAGATACGGCGCCCGCTGTCGGCGGCTGCGCGCTCCAGCATCTCGAGGAAGACCGGCTTGGTGACGTGGTAGCTGCAGCTGGCGGTCAGCATCACGCCTCCCGGCGCCAGCAGCTTCATGGCGCGCAGGTTGATCTCGTGATAGCCGCGCAGCGCCCCCCGCAGCGAGGGGCGGTTCTTGGCGAAGGCCGGCGGGTCCACCACGATCGTGTAGAATTGCTCGCCCGCTCGCGCTCGCGCTGGTCCTCGAAGGCGTCGGCCTCCACCAACTCGATGTTGGAGAGGTCGTTGCGTTGCGCATTCTCCCGCGCGCGCTCCAGCGCGGCGCCGGAGGAGTCGAGGGCGATGCCGGAGAGTCTGCCTGCGGCCGAGAGCATCAAGCGGCTCGTGCCCAACGCCAAAACACGGAGACTGAAGCAGGGGGGAAAGGCGTGAATCGCCACGTGATCGCCATGATACCGCACCATGCGATCGCGGAGAACATGACGCTGCAAGGCTTGGCGGCGCAGTATGAGTCACGAGTTGTCAGCGGGTCGGATGCAACACCTGTCTCTTATACACATCTGACGCTGCCGACGAATAGAGAGGTGTAGATCTCGGTGGTCGCCGTATCAT
>ENA-ORBV01013331-ORBV01013331.1-microbial-mat-metagenome-genome-assembly--contig:-NODE-13331-length-12517-cov-5.851286_pt1 | contig 12517 bp, 7 predicted proteins | sample MGYA00237777_ERZ505514 | MGnify/ENA primary metagenome ERZ505514 (study PRJEB26160, sample SAMN06269048) | microbial mat metagenome | isolation source: Oligotrophic lake microbial mat | place...
GCCGATGCTCTTGTCGTCATTGAGGACTGACCGCTGCTTCTGAAATCGCTTCTTATTGCCAAAATCAACATTAGGAGCACTGTGAATTCTTCTATGTCTAGCCTTGCTAGGCCCCGAGTTATCCAATGGCATCGACAAAAGCTCATCTAGTCTCGAGGAATTAAGTTCTCCAAGCGAAGGCGAAGTAGCACTGCCAGTGCTTCCTAGGGGAGGAAGATCCCCGCTAGCAATCTTCTTGTCTTGCGGTCTAGGGGGTAAGGGACTGGATCCGCGACTTCTGGATGGGCTATTGCCGGATGAATCAACACGGTCCCGTCTTGCGGGAACGACGGGCTCGTTCTTGATCGGCTCTGGTTGGAGAGGGATCGTCATGGCCCCAGCTTTAGCATTAAACTCCTTTTCAATCTCCGCCTGAGTGATTTCCTGTTTTGGAGCATCGGAAATGTACCCACCCTCGCCCTCGGAAGTTACGTCAGACTCATCATCGTATTCATCATCATATTCATCATCATATGCATCGTTTCCTTCGTAGTCCAACACCATCGGCATGCCTTCTTTACCAGGCTCGCAAAGCACTTCAGGCAACGCCATGATGTCTCCGCGACTTCTCTGGGCTCCGTAAAACACTGTCTGTCTGGACACCATTAATGAGACAAAGACCGACACAACCAATAAAGGAAAGACTGCCGAATAGTCTCCGGCAACTCCGGCATTATGAGTGCTACCCTCCTCAGGATCAAAGGCACTAATCGTAAGGGTCAAAATAAGCATAATAGCCGTGTGCGCCCGAAAGGTTACCACGTGCGTAGAACCCATAGTGCACAAAATTGTTACACATGGATACGCCGCAAGAACACCTCCATACCCTGTTTTACTGGCAAAAAGTTTTACTGCGTCTGTTAGGAAGTGGCTCGCAGCGCAGCCAGCGAAAAGCGGACCCCAGAAATGCCCGCCAATAATTCCTGTACCTAGGCTCAGACCAGTAGTTGCTATTTTTGCAACGGTGATGAGAAGGGAGCAGCCGATACTGAAGCCAGCTCTTACAGCAGCTTCATCGGTGGGATCGACCATACAGAAGCCACGAGCAGTCAAAGCTGCGGTGGGCTCGTCTTCATGACCAAAGATAGGCAGCGGGGTTCTACCCTTGTCGATCAAAGTCTTGAGTTGAGCCTCGCCCCAGAACATGACGTGTGGCACAAACATGCCTATCACGCCACACATAGCTCCAGCAACAGTACCAGCAGCTGCCGCACGGTAGGGTTCGTACGGAATAACGCAGCACATATACTTTCGCACCGACTTGATCCACTTTTCGTGAAACGGGGATTCTGCCGGGGGCTGCGGTGTCTTTTTCTGGGCGGTGGCATGTTCCTTGCCAAGTAATGGAGTCTCTTCAGGAGTGGCCGCTGCGTCGTTTTCGGCGTGGTCCTCGTCGTGATGATCGTCATGGGGAGCATGGCAAAAATCGTGAACTAATCCTTTTAATTTCAACACACCTTTTGCGTATACCGTTCCTACAAAGGCACCAAACAAACCAAAAACAATCGCACTCGTAAAAATTTCACTCGGTAGAGAGGTCGTCAGAAAGGGGTAGCTGTGCAATGAGAACAAGGAAGCAGACTTGTAAGTTGTTTGAATCTCTAATCGGCACACCGAGCCGAATTTTGTCGATGAAAACCAAACAAACAGAAACTTACCTGTAGTACCCCGTCACATCATTGTTTGTTATCAGTCGATTACATAGCACAGCGACGATGGACGCAAAAGTAGCGGGTGATAGAGCCTCGAAGTACTGAAGTCCCATTCGATGAGGAATTTCCATCACAAACAAAGCACCCGCCATTGGGAATCCGAAGAATCCTCCGATTGCTGCAGACGCGCAAGTAATGTTCATGACACGGGCCTGCAGAACGCTTTGCTTGCACTGAACGCCCAGCCAAGAACCAATCATACCAGCCGTCAAGACAAGGGGCAGTTCAGGCCCCAAACTCAATCCTGATGCCATGCCTAGTGTCGACAAGACAAACAGATAAAAGAACGTTTCTGAGTCCTGTACTCCCATTGTATGCACACTTTGGATCCACTCATTTTGACCGGGGATTGGAGTTGGAAGTATCACAAAGATATAGGAAAGAAGTCCACCCCAAAACGCCGGGCAGATCCACATGTAATGATACAGCGGAAAGGAGCCGTCAAGATCAGTGAACATTCCCTTTTCCAGTAAAAGTTCAGGGATCTCCTTCCACATCAATTCCACGCTGAATTCAATTATTTCTTTCCAAACAGCTGTATAAACTCCCATCAGGATTCCAAGATTGATAGACCAACAAAACTGTTGGAGAGACGTGAACTCTGGGCTAATCGGATTGTACAGGAGATGACGAACCAATCCAGCAGCCGTCCAAAAAGTACTTTCCTCAAAGTACGGCACTCCGTCTTCGCCAAACTTGACATCTTTTGCTAGCCAGTGTGTGGGGTCCAAAACATCAAGGAATTGCGACTGGCGGTGTTCGATGAGTTCTTCTTCCTCCTCCAAAACTGCTGACGGGCCCTCTTCTTCCGAGCTAGTTGTCGATGAGTAAGGGAAAGTCTTTTTTGGAGGAGGAATGGTGGAAGGTTCCTTTGCGGGTGGTGGGCCCTGACTCGTGAGGGGGTGGCTCTGCCCGGCGTCATCGGCTGCTCCATAACCCGCATGCAACATAGCAGCAAAGCTGGCAATTTCTTCCTGCTGGCTGGGGGCTTTGGTGTGAGTAGGCACAGAGGGGGGTTGCTTGTCCAGAATGCTGGACCCGAGAAGAGAGTTTCTCGCCGATGGCCTGCCAGACTCCCTGGTTTCATTTCCAAGTCCAAAACCACTATCTTGGCTAAGGAACATGCTGTTGTCTCGGTCAAGAGAGGATAGCATGTCTGCAACTTCCCCAGCTGAAACGTCGCTGACGCGCAGGCTGTCGACTGTAGCAGTGGATGCCCTGATGTTGTTTGATCTCCTATTATTGCTCTGACGGCCAGGAGTACCGCTAACGTCATGGTGCGCTTCAGAGTCATCTTTAATGGTTGCCAGTTTGGATCCGGAAGAATGAGGCATTGGACGTGGGATTCTCCTGGCAGGTGGGGGTGCCGTGGCAGCATTAGCCCTGGCAGCGGAAGGATCTTTTCGAGTGGCTGGGGGGGCTCCTCCCATACCTCCTACTATATCGGTAAAATCAATATCGCCTAGCCCAGCAAAAGCCATAGATGCGACATCACCTAGATCAGAACCGGTTTTTTGAGAGGCTGGTAATGGTGCCTGAAATTGCATCTGATACGGGGAGGGCTGAGGAGCGCTGATAACGGCCGGAGGGGGCTTCTGGGAAGCCGGCGGGTGGCTGTCGTGAGAATGTTTCTTGGATGGTCTGCGTTTGCGTGGGCCTGGAGGATGCGCTTTGGGCGTTTCCTTCGCTTTGGGCGTCTCATGTTGGTAGAAAGCGCCAAGAGTCGAACCATTCGAGTGCGCACGGGCTCTCATAGCAGCTTGCATTTCCTCTCGACTTGGCTTAGACGTCTTGCGTTTGACCTTTGGCTTGCCTGTAGCACCTGCTTCCACATCATTTGGGGTAAACCTACCGGCTCGGTCCTGATTCGACGACATGGTCCACTCTTATCTGTGGCCAATCACCTATCGTTTACACTGGCAAAAAGAATCAATCGGGTGACTCCGATGGGTCCAGCCTTTTGTAAGGGAGGATTCTGCTGAATGTCAAAGCTTTCCAGGCCTCCGGCGAAAGACTCCTGAACTAATAGAGGTGGACAAAGTGATGCACACACAACTCGATTAGTTTCAAATTTGAAGTCGTGGCGAAACGACTGTATCACGCCACTATTAGAGACAATCACACTAAATAACAAAGAAGAATAGGATTCTCTAATACTGTAACTCACCCTCTTTTTACTTTACTTCAAGTAAAATAATTCGAAATTTGTACAGTTTTCACGGAACTGTTTGATGGTCAATCACCGCAACAAGAAATAGGCGGGGACAAGGCAACAATAATGGCACTAGCTGAAAAAAGTAGGTCTAGCTAGAATATTGGAAAAGCACAACAGGATGTATACTGTAGCTGCTCCAAGGGATACTTGAGCGTATTACTCACTATCTTGACTGCTGCTGGTTTTGGATGAAATTAGGGCCTGCTTCGCGCAGCGAGCTCTGTGGGTAACAGAAAAATGATCTCGTGTGTACGTTGGATTTGCTTCGTTTGCGTTACTGATGATTTTTCCTTGACACCGTTTTGTTCCCAGCGTTTCTTTGGATTCTCAGGACGCTCATTTACGCACGCACGACATGTTACCATTTCGATGGCCGTAAAGTCTGAGTCACTAATAGGAGTCACTAATGGGAGCCACTTGTCACTTGTTGAGTCTCACAAACATTAGGACGACAAACTGCATGTGGTATGACAAAGCAGGACTCACATTTGCACAGTCATGCCAATCCTTTTTTGGGTCCAGTAAGTGGGTCCAAGTCTGGAGCTAAACTGTCCTCATTGCAGCTAGACAGTCTGAAAACATCATGCCGGACAGCAAAGAGTGACTGATTCATAGCAAATTGTTGAAATTGTTTGCAAGGCTGGTGCTCTGGAAACAAATGGAAAATAATTTCTTTTTTGTTGGTCCTCACAGCACTTCCAGTTAGACATCAGCTAGGCAAACATTGCACCCAGCAGAATCTGTGGCAACTTTGTGTTGTGCTGGCTCTTTCGTCATTGATTGACTCATCAGTGCTGTGGGTGGTCTGCTTTGCATGCCTGTGGAAACATGGTCTGTGTCTGCAGGCACCGCATGTTTTGTTGTCAGAGTTGATAAGAAGTTGTGGGTTGGATCTGGATTGTTTAAGAATTGCAATTCTCTCTTCAGTGCACAGGGTGCAGTTTTTGCATCCCTCCCATAACAGTTTCACAGTTAACAAACATGATCGAAGGTTTCCAAAGAACTCACATTTGCGCAATTTGTTTCAATTTTTACTGCAGACAAGTTCAGTTAAATGGCATTCAAAACTGTGTTTTGTCTTATTTTCATACCGTGGCTATCTGTTGTGATGTGTGTGCTCACAGAAAAGTGTTGGGTTGGTTCACATCTCTTTGAAAACATGCGAATGATCTTTTTCATGTTGATCATGTGGTGATGTTGAACAAAGCAAACATTTGCATGGCAGATGCAAAAATCCACCCTTGCTTGTTTTGCTCTAATCACAACATGTTCAGTGTCTGCCTCAAGTCAGCATGTTTTGCAATTGCATGACGGAGTTCAAGTCAGAAGTCCCTTCACAAGGCAACTTCATGTTCCTGCATTGCAGCTGTGCAATTTTAGTTTGCCTCCTCAGCTTTGACCCTGCTGGCATCACATCAACAATTGCAATGCTCTTTATGAGACACAAACAATTGATGTTGCCCCTGCCTGTCATGCGTTCCTGGCTCTCTCCTCCTGGCCTGTCACTTGGTGCACCAGACAATGTTGGCTCAAATGTTCAATTTTGTCATTCTGCAACTGTCGGTTCTCACAGCATCCATGTTCATGGTTCCATCTCCTTCCACCCCTTTGCTCAAATAATTGAGCATTGTTTGCTTCATTGTCCACACACAATTTCATTGTGTCCCTTTGTGGGCTGGGGGACAGGGTTAAGATGAAAGGGGAGTCATCATTCAACAAGAGAGTCCTTGCAGTGTGACAACAATGCTGTGACATCCCAAAAAACATTCTTCACAATGATGTCTTATCAATTTGACTGTGCAGTCCGCATTGTTGTTCAGATCTGCAGCGCACTTGTGCACCATTGCTTGGATGGCATGTTGTTAACAATTGTCACGTGCGTTCTTGCTTTCCGGAGTTAAAACGTTAGAGGTGCATTCACAATCGCCAAATTGTTCTGATTGCAAGTTGCCTCCATGGTGAAATGTGTTTGTTTTCAATCATGTCAGATTCATTTTTCCAAAAGAAGCTTTGGCAGTGGACTTGTCACCCTTTCCATTGCCTGCAAAACACATGTCTTCATTTTGTGAAACTTCTTAAAACCAGAACGAATGGCTGCAATGAGTCTCCAGATGCGTCAAGTGATGAACTCAATTGTGTTGGGTGAGACCTAACAGAGACTCATCATCATGCCCACTGCACCACTCCACTTAGTCCATTGACAGCAACACATGCGTTGGAAGCAGTAACCTCCATTTGGAACAGTGAATGGATTGAGCATGACAATGCACTTGCACCTGCGGCCAGTTGTTTGAATTGATTGCATTGCGTGCTATTGAAGGAGTATTCTAGAGTTAGGGTTAGTGCTGTTATGTGAGAATTAAGGGACAGTTGAAGCTACATTGAAGTTGGTACGTAACGAGACGCGTACGGTGTGATCGAAATAACTCCTAAGGAATCAATAGTTGCTACAGTACTACTGTACCAGTATGGTACCAGTTGCTACTGGCCTAGCTCTAGAGCTACTAGTAGCTAGCTAGGAGTAGCTGGTACGTACCAGTAGCTACTCGAGAGCAGTAAGTACGACGTGCCGTGCTAATCAAATACTGGTGGCACGAAGTCGTCTAGTCGCACAGCAGTTGAGTGGTGGTTACCCTGGCTACGAGTACCATACTGTAATGCTACTGCATGTACGACGTACCTGCGCCGTGGCACGTAGTGGCAGACGGGAAGCTGGCTACTGTACAGTACGGCGCTACATAACTGCTACCGTAACTACTACTAGCTACTACTCCGAGTAGCTAGCTAGCTACTGTAGTACTAGCTAGCTACACACTAGAGTATCAGTACGAAACCGGTTGGACCCCGTTTAATACAGCCACGAGGCCTTCCTCTTAATGCATGCAGCACGGTCGTACTGTAGCGCTTGAGCACTGTGATAACCAGCTTAAATTACCATCATCATCAATGATCTCAGGAAGAGTCGACTAGTAGAGTATAGCAGTAGAGGCTCTTGTAGCTTAAACAACAAAAGGCAGTGATAGAGGTTTCAAAACAGCTGCCAGTAGTCCCGCAAATGCCGGCGCCAGCAGCTGAGCAACCAGCAGTAGAGATGAGTGCGGATCAAAATGTGAATCAAAGCATGGATGTGGAAGTGGATGACTCAGGCACAAGCGGCCCTGATGCCACCGCATCTTCGGCTGCGGCTCCGGCAGCTTCAGGGCCTGTAAACTCTATAGCTGAACAAGCACGGTCTCCGGCCGAAGCGCAAACACAGGAAGTAGCGCTAGCAGTAGCACTAGCACAAAGAGCTTCAACTTCAAGTTCAGGCGGAGGAGAAGGCGGAGGCCCAAGCGAACCGAACGATCCTGATGAGAACGACAACAACAACAAATCAACGGGGTGGCTGGTGACATCATGTGATGTAGGGACGACGGAACCACAAAGTCTATCACAAGAACTGGAAAGACTGCAAGTGCTCAAGTCGTATCACATCATGGACCGTGAAAGGGACGAGTCCTTTGATCGACTTACCACTATGGCCAGTCGGGTCTTGGGGACTCCCTTCACTTTTTTGAGTTTGGTTGATATGGGGCGCATATGGTTCCGTTGTAACCCAGAGTCCGACTGCGAAGAGCAGCTGACACGGGACATCCTGTCCTGTATTTCCAGGGTCATTCTTAAGCACAGCGGTGTATTTGTAATACCCGACACTAATCAGGACGACATGTTTCGGCAGCAGCAACAACAATCGCAGCAACAAGGGGAAAACGTCAACAGCACTGTTAGAGGCGCCTCTGAAAGTACCGACTCCAGTTCAAATTCGAATACAAGCAACAACTTAAGCGCGGTTCAGTTTCGTTTTTTTGCGGGGGCTCCTCTGTTGTCTCCGGAAGGATACAGATTAGGCGCCTTTTGCATGTTAGGGACAGACCCCAAACCACACGGAGCAACCGAGTTAGAAAGAGAAAATCTAAGAGACTTCGCAGCACTGGCGGTCAAGAGTATGGTAGATCGGCGAAAGTTGACCACACAGGGAAATCCTTCTCATTTGGTGGCATGTACAGCACATGATCTCATTACACCGCTGACGGGGATACAGCTTTCATTATCCTTGCTACAACAGGACGGGGAATTTCAAGCCAAACTAGGGGAAAAACGTAGGGAACTGATAACGGCTGCTGTGCGAAGCTCCAACATGATGTTGAGAATATGTCAGTCGACGATTGAAACGCTGCGGGGGAATCGAAAGATTCCAGCGGGAACGGATTGGTCACTGCCACGAAATCTCATGCAAATCGCCGAAGCATCACCCTTTATCGACATGAAGGAATTCGCCTCCAATTTGGAAGCCATCAGCAGTAGTATACCCAAACGAGTGCCACTAGGGATAACCCTGCATCCTTCCGCGCCTACCAACATCGTTAGTGATGGACTCAAGATATTCCGATCAGCGCTCAATCTACTATCAAACGCCTGCTCTCGAACTGACTCTGGATTCATTTCGATGACTATTTACGACGACCAAGATGGAAGCCTTGTTTTTGAATGTGAAGATACTGGCAAGGATGTCGCATCACAGGACAGCCAAGTTCTCTTCAGTCAAGACAGCGATCCGTCGAATTTTGGACTCTATTCAGTGGCTTATCAAATTAGTTGGTTGGGAGGAAAATATGGTGTCCGCGGCCGGGACCATTCACCCATGGATTCACCTGTTGGCGCTGACTCTGATTCCGACGCTGATGCTGACGCTGCTACACTGCCAGCAGGTGCAAATATGAACAGAGGCAACTCTGCCACAAGCGACAAGACGCCTGGTACCGGAACGAGCGATACTATTGCCGGTCCGATATTCTGGTTTAGTATACCAATTGTTCTGCCCCAGGATGTCTCGGAACTGATGGGACTCGCGAAAAGTTTGTCTGACGGCAACGAAATGACGGGTATACCCACATTCAGAGCTGACTTGCCAAGTACGCCACCCGCAAGCCCGCTGGTCCAGGATTATCAATACAATGATAATGACAACAGCCACGAATCTGAACCTGGCATACCGAAAGGGGAGATTTTAAAGCAACCGCCGGGAGGTAACACGCGGACACTGAAAGCCCTGGTTATTGAAGATTCCACCACCGTGCGGAAAATTCTAGCAAGGGCCTTGTCAAAACTTGGATATCAAGTTTATGAAGCTGTAGATGGAATGGAAGGATTGAGAGAGCTCAAAGCAACCATGTTTGACATGGTACTTTGTGACTTTTTAATGCCCGTCATGGATGGCTTGGACTGTGTCAAACAATATCGTGAATGGGAAGAAGCAAACCGACAAATTTTCCGGCAGTACATAGTCGGCATCTCAGCTCATGCAAGTCGGAATGATATCGAACGAGGCCTCAGCTTAGGCATGGATGATTTCAAACCAAAGCCTATCATGCTGAAGACACTCACAGGACTGCATGAGAGCCAAGCCATTGGAGAGGTTAGGTCGAACTTGGACAATCTGCTAAACTTCCCGTCTTTCGACATTGTGTCTTTGGGCGGAGTTGAGCCAAAGAGCAAATCCGTTGTTTTTGACTTTCCAGCAGCTTCAGGGGACAGAATGAGCAGTCCAGAGATCAAATCGCCACCTCTGTTTGCTACAGTGAAAAACAGCAGCTCCTCAGGGGAGACGATGCAGGAGAAAAGGAAACTTGCACTTTTTTCCATTTCAACAAATTTGAGTTCTCAAAGTGACCCGAAAACGACGGGGGCGCTCTTCTCAATTCCTGCCGGCCTTCGTGAGAAAGAGGGCATGGTGAAGAATGCCGCGTCCTTTGCCGCCGAAAGGAATCCCACATCAGAGGGCAAGGAGGACAATGTAGCCAGGGAACCGAGCTCTTTGTTTCCTATTCCGACACCCGCAGCCAGTTGGGGAGGCGAATCCAAGAAACCTGCGTTATTCTCTATTGCAACGAACTTGAGCCCAAAGGCTGATGACAGGCCGATTGGAACATCGAATCCAGGTGCTCTCTTTTCTCTTAATATTGCGTCTTCACAACGGGCTGGCAAAACAGATGAGATGCAGCGGAGCACTGCATTGAGAAGGAATGATCAGCAAATGATATCGCCAGGCGCTAATCACAAACCATCTCTTTTGGTCACCTCTTGGACAGCAGGCGAACCTGCCGCACCGAACGGGGAGAACACGCAGCAAAAATTGAAAAGAGCAGCACTGTTTGATGTGTCGCACCAATCGGGTGCATCACCTGGTGATAATACTTCAAGCAGTCGCGGAAAGGACAAATCGATTCCTCCGAGCGAGGGGAAAGATGGCGAGAGAAGGGCGACAAAAGCAATGAAAAGAACGGCTCGAGTCGACATTGCTACCAGTGATCAGAAGAAATAAAGTTGACCTTTATGTATGCTGAACATCACTTTCGGTCGTTTGTACAGAGCGTAGCTAATAGCTAAACTAGAGAGTAAACTAGAATCAAGCTTGCCGCATCATATGACGTCTTAATTCCACTAAGAGAAGGCTTTTAGGAAACATGGCTGTGTTAGGGATGGACAGCCGTTGGAGGGGAGATGAGAGCAGAGTGTTCTAGTTGCTACTTGCTCTAGCTAGCTAGTAGTATCTAGCTAGTAGTGAAACAACCAACACCTTGCACCAGCGACTAAATCTATTCACTTATGCTTCTAGCTACTAGATGGCCACAGTAAGACATGTTGTTGAAAGTATTGAGAAATACACACAAATGGGCCGAGAGCTACGGAGCGAGTAGTGCAGATTACAAAGTAGACGACTCGACTTGCATATACCATCATCTACCTGTTATTGCGCAACGGGGATTATTGTCACAAAAGATTAAAATGCCATATGTGTGCATGCGATCTTTGCATCTGCAAACGTGGCGAAGTAGATCATTGATTGGCACAGCGTTCGGCGAGTGATGAAGCAAGCAGCCTTTATGATTTCATAAGAAATCCAATTCCGCAATCTAAAATGCATCTGGAGCTGTCATACCCCCAAATGGCGCAAAAGGATTTCCAACTAAATACTTTTGCCGCGAGAAAGTTGCAGCTTCTCACGAATCGACCTGGGCCAACATGTCAACAGATCAAGAGATGTCCTACGACGGGTTTTCGAGTTCCTTAATCAGTTTTTGCAACTCAACTTCAAGTTGTTGAAGCTCTCTCCTGTACTCGCTGGATGATCCCACTAGTTCTGCTTCCAGTTTTTCTAGTTCCGCTTGGAATTCATCGTTGAAAACGTATAACGCCTTTGCAAAATCGCGTAATTCAATGAGCTGGTCTTGAATCTGCCCAGGGTCGTCATTATTGCGTTTGAAATTATCGAATTGCTCCAGAATTTCTGTGGCGCGTCTAGGCAAAGGGTCGACTCTGGGATTGGATGCTTCCGATCCCCCCCCTGCCGCCGCCAGAGCTGGATTGTTGGAAAGATTGACTACACGTTGTCCTAGTTCCCACGTCATATCACCGACCTTTCGCAATGCCTCGCCACCAGCGCCTTCGGAAACCGACAACAAAGCAGCACTAACTCCAGCAGTAGCCGAGAGAGCAATACCGAGCCCTCCGAGTATGGACAAAGACGCAGCGGCCAAAGCAGCGCCTCCAATAGTGGTGTCGGATACATCCTTGGCTAGGACAAGTCTAAAGCCAAAATTCTTCATTCGATGTTAAGAAAAAGGGTGAGAGACTAACTCGTCGATTCCGTCTTGTTCTTACTTTTGGACTACAGAGAGAAGGATTAGGACTGACAGGAGTACTTACCGGTCTCTGTGGGGTGGTGTTGCTTTCGTCCGCCACTGGCGAAAACAACTTGGCAAAATTCCAAAATTTATTTTCTTGCGCTAACTTCGATAAGTCCTCCTGCAGAGACGATAGCTGTTGCCGAAACTTCTCAATAACGTCGTTATCCTCCCGCGGCAAAGGCTTTTCCCGCATGTATTCTATCCGTGTGGGCGAAATAAAATTCTCTTCACTATAACTTCTCAAGTCTTGTTGTTGTTGGGAGGATGATTTTGGACCTTCCCCATCCATGCATTTATCAGCGCGAAAGAAAGGGGACCGAAGAGCGTGTAGTGGAGACAGGCGAGGGACGTTTGTTGAAGTCGAGAAAGAAAAAGTTATTCGGAGATGCGAAGCCAGGAAGCCGAGAACAACGCCAATGTAAAGAACCCCATTCGTCATCTTCATTTCGATTATTATACCGAGCTATCTCGGGTCAGCCAGAGCTAGTTTTTTCGACTCTTAGCTATCAGCTTCGGGCTCAAGAACAGCCAGGTCTTGGTGTTTGATATGAGCAACAACAATCGTGATGAACGATGGCGCTAACCATGCAGCGCTGTCGCGGCAAGGCTGGCTTGGTTGTATTTGGAAGCAAATTCTAAAAAACGAACGCACACTTATTCTTACGTGCGATCCTGGTTATCGCGGCCAGAGCGGCGAGGATCAATGAGCTCGAGAATGTCAGGACGGCTATCATTTTAAGAAAAGATCGCACATTTATTCTTATGTTGCGATCTTGCGCGTCAACCAACACCGAGATTAATAGAAAGCGAACGAAACACTGCTG